>Ga0208183_1000036_pt1 | contig 112370 bp, 109 predicted proteins | sample MalvirDeepMed_51_FD_184251 | JGI IMG/M metagenome (GOLD analysis project Ga0208183, IMG submission 184251) | Marine viral communities from the Global Malaspina Expedition - Malaspina viral metaG DeepMed_51 (SPAdes) (version 2) | ecosystem: Environmental > Aquatic > Marine > Oceanic | place... | reverse complement strand
TTCCACACGGTTCAACTCGCGCTCGCTCATCATCAACCATCCCATGTCCGCTCATCCTCACATCGTTTTGCGAGGAGAGTGACACTTCTGCTTTGCTCACGGGTGACATTATCGCTTTGCGGCTACAACCCGTTGGCGTATAATCAGACTTATGTTAATTGTGTCGTAATTACTGACATATTTTGCGCGTCGTTTCATTGGAACATCTCCTGGTAAGCGTCAAGCACAAGACGGACTTCGGCCTGCGCGGAAGCTGATGCTGCGGCGAGGCAATTCAGATAGGTTTGTGCCTCATCGAAGTAGGTGTTGAACTCGGCTCTGATGTCATCGCCGTACTCGTTCAGGAGTGCAGGCGAGGCCGCCAGCTCCGGCCGCAACGGCAACACGCAGTCCATCGCCAGCGTCTCGGCATTTGCTGGGATCGCTAGGGCGATGAATGTGCTACATGCCAGCAACCGCGACATCTGGTGGTCTCCCGACAATCTGGGGGCGAATCGTGTGTCGGACCTATCACTGAAAAAATATCTTAATCAATCAAAAGATATCTATTGACCATCTAAAGGGTTTTCCGCTACGTCGCCGCATATCTTGTGACATGCACTGTTTGAAGCGGTGCAAAAGCAGGTTACTTCCGTAGGAACTTCTTTCCTTCGGAGGCAAAATGGCAGGAACAAAATACCCCGTGATCCTAACATCGCACATGCAAGAGGCGATCGAGGGTGGGGCATGGATCGAGGTGGAATGCGTTGAAGCCCCGGAAAAGGGCGGCAACACGCATAGGGGTGGCTGGACGGTTTTCGTCTGCTCCAATGACGGTCAAGGCGGTGTGCACCGGTCGGTCTATGTGACCAACCGAGATCTTAAACCACGCGTCTTCAAGACCGCAGCAGGGCTCATGAGCTTCTGCCTGGAGCTCGACGCAAAGGTATTCAGCTGCCCTCTCCGAGAAGGTGAGAGAGGCACGTGGGAGTTTGAGACGACAAGGTATCCTACCAGCGGCTAGCCTCGTTCTCTGGGGGCTTTCAGGCCCTTCCACTTATGCACAATCCGTTATCGATCTCGATGCTCCAGACCGTGTTGGTCGACTGACCAGTAGCGTTCTCGACTTTGCAAGACCCCAACCCGAGCAAGGCGACATTGTCGCACGGTCTGAGGTCGTCCCTCTTGACTCACCACGCCTTTCTCCGCCTCGGGTCCCATCGGGCCGCCCTGCGGTCGAGACTATGATCCTTGATGTGGGGTCGGTCTACGCGGACCACCCGGCCCTGCGCAGGGCCGGGATGTCCTCTCGCGACTGGCTCGCATTCTTTCGCGCCAACATCGCTATTGAAAGCGCATTTGATCCAGGCGCGCGGTCGCATGTCGGCGCAATCGGGCTTGGGCAGTTGATGCCGGACACTGCACGCGTGCTTGGCGTCGATCCGCATGATCCTGAGCAAAACCTGCATGGATCCGCCCGCTACTTGCTGACACAACTTGATCGTTTTGGCACGCCGCAGCTTGCGCTCGCGGCCTACAACGCCGGCCCCGAAGCCGTGGCGCGCCATGGCGGGATTCCCCCCTACCGCGAAACCCAAGGCCATGTCCGCAAGGTCATGGCCGTCTATGCCCAATCCATCGGAGACCAGATATGAAACGCATCGACTATACCCGGGCGGCATTGGCCGCGTTGCTGATAGTGGCCGCAGCCCCGGCGCTCGCACAAGACCTTAGCCCGGTCTCTGACATGATCGACAACATCATCGACGCGGTGACGGGTCCGATCGGTCGTGGCCTCGGTGTGCTCGCTCTCGTGGGATCGGGTGTCATGATGTTTTTCGGGCGCCTCAACTGGCCGATCTTCGTCGCCGTGTTTGTCGGCGTGGTGCTGATCTTTTCGGCCGAGACCATCATCGACGGCTTTGCGGCTCCTTGATCTGACCGACCGCAGAGACCTCCATGCGCGACACACCACTCTTTCTGGGGCTGACCAAGCCGCCACGGATATTCGGACTCCCGATCGGATATTTTGTGGCGCTGGTCTTCGCATCCGTGATCCCTTTCATTCTGGTTGACGACATGCGGTTCCTGCTGGTTTTCCTCGCGGGCTACCCACCGCTTTGGCTGGTCGCAGACCGCAATCCACATCTGTTTCAGATTTTGAACGTGGTGATGTCGCGCACACCGCGAACGAGTGTGCGATCCCGCGATGGAGGCGATCTCTATGTCGCGTGAGTTTCGGGGGTTGATTGCAAGCAACGCTGTTCGGGATGCACTTGGGGACAAGGTCTTGAAAGCCGAGCGTCTTGGGCGGCACCTACCCTACATCTCTGCGGTGCGAGACAATGTCATCCTGACGCGCCAAGGTGATCTGATGGCGTCGGTCACGCTCGGCGGGATCGACAGCTTCACCAGCGATGACGCCCGGATCGATGAGATCAGTGAAGGCTTTGCCCGGATCGTCAGTCAGTTGGGCGAGCGTTTCGGTTTCCACATCAACAAGGTATCACGCCCGGATGTCGCGGACCTTGCTGCGCCTGACGGTATGCCCTTTGCAGATGCGGTAGACGCGGCGTGGCAGAGAAGCCTGCGCGCACGTGACCTGAAAGCCCGCACCTTGATGCTGACAGTATTGATGCGTCCGTCGATGCCGCAGGCATTCTCGAAGGTTCTGGGCGCCCTTGGCGGCGGCCGCGATTTCCAGAAAGACATCGATACGCGAATTGTTGCCCTGGAAGAGGCCATGACGCTGCTCATGGCGATGTATTCCGACGCAGGTGCAGCGCGCCTGACAGTCTCGAGCGGGGACTGGCTTGCAGTGTTGGCCGCGGTTCACGGACAGAGCTACGGCAAAATCATCGCGGCCCCCGGGCAACTGTTGGCTGACACGATGAGCAATTTCGACGTCAGCTTTCAAGGCAAAACCATGCGGCTGGAAAGCGGCGACAGCGCACGATACGGCGCGATTTTCGGGATAAAATCCTATCCCAGTCGCACCTGGCCAACCATGCTTGACGCGTTGGAACTGCCCTATGACATCACGATCACCAACTCTTTCACGCCGCGGCGCGCCAATGAGATGGTTGAGCGCATTCAACGCACCTTTCGCCAGCGGGGTGCCTCCGAGGATGCTGGTGTCAGTCTGACAGAGCAATTGATCGAAGCCGCCGACGCCGTGGCATCCGGCCGGTCGACCTTTGGGACACATCACGCCTCCGTGCAGGTTTTCTGTGACAGCGCCGAGGAACTGGAACAGGCAGCTTCCGAGATCTGGCGGGCGGGGCAAGAGACCGGTGCCGTTCTGGTCCGGGAATCCTGGGCCGCAAAGGCACTCTATTTCGCGCAAGCGCCCGGAAACTGGGCCTACCGGATCCGTGACGGGATCGTTTCGTCGCACAATTTCGCGGAACTGGCGGCCTTTCACAAGACACGGCCAGGGCGCGGACCTGAGGCCAGCCCATGGGGCAAGACGATCACGGCCTTCCCGACCGTGACCTCCAGCCTCTACCGGTTCAACTTTCACGAAGCGGGGCGCCGGACCGATGAACCAAGCGTCGGGCACACGCTTGTTCTGGGCCGCACCGGGTCCGGCAAGACACTCGGCACGGCTTTTCTCATGGCACAGGCCCGAAGAGTGGGTGCGCGGGTCATCGTTTTCGACAAGGATCAGGGGTTGGAGATGGCGATCCGCGCTTTGGGTGGCAGCTACAGCGAAATCAAGGTGGGCCAGCCCACCGGCTTTAACCCGATGACCACGGAGACCGATGCGCGGGGGGCCGCCTGGCTGACAGATTGGCTCGGCGACATTCTGGCCCGTCACCGTCCATTTGAGACGGTCCAGACCGCAGCACTGAACGAGGCGGTTCGTCAGATTGCCGCTGCGGAGCCGGGCCTCAGAACCTTCGACGGTTTGGCAAGTCTCGTGGCCTCCACTGATGATGATGGCGACCTGGTGTCCCGCGTGCGGGAATGGACAGAAGTCGGCCGGTACGGTTGGCTTTTCTCAAGGCCTAGTGCCCAGGCGATAGCCATTGGCGAGGATGTCCTTGGTCTCGACATGACCGAACTTCTGGACCAGGACGCAGAACGCTCCGCCCTGCTCGCCTATCTCTTCCGCCGTATCGAGCGCGTGATCGAGGATCGCAGACCAACAATCATTGTGATCGACGAGGCGTGGAAGATGTTGGCTGACGATATCTTCGTCAAGCGTCTCCATGACTGGCTGGTTACCATGCGCAAGCGCAACTGCGTGGTGATGATGTTGACCCAGACACCGGGTCATCTAGACCAAAGTTCGGTCGGCCAGATCATCGCGGAAAGTGTGGCAACCCAGATCCTGTTTCCCAATCCACGGGCAAATCCGGAGGATTACAGCATCCTGCGCCTGAACGCGCGCGAGGCGGATTTTCTTTCCAGCCCGACAGCCGGATTGCGGCTGGCATTGATCCGTTCTGGCGCCGACAGCGTGTTCGTCAATACCGATCTCGCAGGCTTGGGCGGTCTGGTTACTGTTCTTGGTGGCGGCAAGACCGGCGAGGAAAAGGCGCCTGCCAATTGGCGCAAGAAAGAAGAATTCTGGAAGGACATGATGTGAAAGCACGATTTTTTCTGTTGGTCGCCATGACGGTCCTGAGCGCTTGCGAAGGTGCATCAACAGGCGTGCGATCGCCCTGTTTTGAGCGGCCCGTTATGGCGTTCTCGGCCCCTGCTCCCGACCTTGTTTCACGGAATGCGCATTGTGATTTCCAGAGCTTCTAGAATGGCGATTCCGTTGGCCCTGGGTCTTGGCTCGCTTGCCTCCGCGCAGGGCGTGCCAGTGATCGATGGCTCCAACCTTGCCCGCGCTGTGTCTCGCGTCGAAGAGCTCGCACGCGACGCCTTGCGGCAGGGCCAGAAGCGCGACGCCCGCCAGGAACAAGCGGATATCTATCAAGAGCAGCTTGAAGCCTATGAGCGTTTCCTTGCGGAGACCACCGGTGTCACCGACCTGAGTGGGTTCGAGGCTGGTGGGCCCGGCTGGGCGAGCGCTGCAGAGACTTACCCAGCCCAGGAAGATCATCCTGATGCCGATCGCCTCTTCGGTGAGCCAAGCGACGTGGAGCGCATGATCATCACGGTGGCGCGGCGCTATGAGGGTCATCCCGGTGTTGCGGCCGCCGGTCTGACGCCACTGACATGGCGTATCCTGTTTCAGTCACTGATCAAGCAGGAAAGTCGTTTCAACAATGCAGCCGTCTCCCACGTGGGTGCGCGCGGTTTTTGCCAGCTGATGCCGGGCACAGCATCGGATCTCGGTGTGAACCCGTATGATCCTTGGGAAAACCTGGACGGTGGCGCACGCTACATTCTCACGCAACTGAACCGCTTCGGTCGGATCGATCACGCTCTGGCGGCCTATAATGCAGGTCCTGGCCGTGTTCTCGAGTATGGTGGTGTGCCTCCTTTCGAGGAAACCCAGACCTACGTCCGGCGCATCAACGGCTATTACAACGACTATCTTGGCACCATCACCGGCGTCGACATGACGGGGTCACTGGCGGGCTTCGATGGTGCCTCGGCCGCCTGGGGCAACTGGGCGGATGCCTCGGTCGGCTATGGCGCCTACATGGGCGCCCAGATCGATCAGGCCATGACGAGGATCGCGGCGCTTTTGCGTGAAGATCCGCCCGATAACGCAAAAGAGGCGCTGGACCGCTCCACCTATATGCTTGCTGAACGGGCGCGGCTCATGGCGCTGACGCTGCGTCTGCGCGCGGCCCACGTGAAAGTCGAAGCGGCACAAGGTTTGACCGAGGCCGCCAATCACCTAGAGCAATCCACTTTCTGGAGGTATTCCGATGAGGGCTGACACCCGCATTGCCGCAATTATTGTTGCGGGCACGCTCATGGCGGCACACCCGCCCCCAGCCTTCGCTCAGGGTGTGCCTGTGATCGATGGATCGAACCTCGCGCAGAATATCGAGCAGCTGCAGGCCGCGCTGCGCGATGCGGAAAACCAGCTCCAGCAAATCGAGGAATTGCGCACCCAGATCGAGCGCCTCACTGATATTCAGGGCCTTCTTGATGACGTCCTGGGTTCAATTACCGGCCTGAATGAAATCGCAGCCCTCTACAACGATGTGGAGGACCTGCGTGCCCGTGCCCAGAAGATCACCGATCTATCGGGTTTCATGGACAGTCTGTCGCTCGGGGATTTTGACAGCCTGCTGGACGATCTGCTCGATGGCGACGTCACCATGGGTGAGCGCCGTGCCGCAGATGCCATGCGCGAGACCATGGCCAGTGCGGGGTTCACCTCGGAAAAGCTCACCGAGCTGAACGACGCCGGGAACCCGCAAGGCGCTGCCATAGCCGATCTGGCGGCTGCCAATGCCATGGTTATCGGGCAAGCCCAAATTTCCTACGAGGAAGCCGCCCAGAGCATCGAGCGTATCGATGGGCTGGTGGAAGCGATTGGCGATCAGGAAACGCTCAAGGAATCGATCGATCTCAACACGCGTATGGCCGCGGAGACGAATTACATGCTGGGCCAGATGTGGCGCCTGAATGCCGCCCAAGGCTTGGCGCAAGGTCAAAACGGCATTGATTTCGCGGCCGAGCAGGCCCGCACACGCTCCTTCTTTGATTTTTCCGGCGCCGAGGACTGACCCTTGAATACATCACTCAAAGCACTTGCAGTTTTCATCGCCCTGGCAGGCAGTGCCTGGGCGGAAGACTTGCAAGACCTGCCCGACGATACGTTGCTCGGGGAGGTCGTCACTGCCACCGAAAATGGGGAGGAAGAGCGCCTCCTCGATCTCATGCGCGAGGTACAGGCAAGAGGGCTCTTGATGTTCCCGAAGCCGCAAACCTGCACCTTCAGCTATCCGGACACTGAGTTTTTCGGCAACGAGATTTTCCGTGGAGCGGTTCGATGGGGCTTCGGCACCGACCTGAGAGAGCTTGCAATGTCGCAGGGCTTCTGCGGCTGCATCTATGATCTCGGGTCGCTCGATGCGTTCACAACAGAACGGGTCGACAAGCCTGCGCATGCGCTCACAGCGGCGGATTTCAATACCATGCGCCGGTATCGAAACGCTGATTGGAATACCATTGATCAACGGTATGCAACCTTTCGCGAAGAAAGCTGTGGCGCGTAATGGCGATCATCGCGGACGTATTGACCATGGTCGACGCGACTGTGGCAGGTGTCGCAGCTGATACCTATGACAACACCGTTGCAGCTGTGCGCCCCGTGGTGCGAGCAGCGTCCGTATTTGTAACGATCCTCGTTGGTGCTAATTTGCTGATCCAAAGCGTTGAACTTACGCGTGCAACGATCGTCGCCCTTGGTCTGCGTTTGGCGTTGGTGAATGTGTTCCTGACCTTCGCGAACCTCTCTGTCCCCTATGAGGCTTTGACAAACGCTCCGGCGGAGCTCGGCGCCGGGATACTGAACTCACTGTCAGGCGGCACAGTTGGGAACCTTTACGATGGAATCGACGATCTCTACTCCCAAGCCCTGAATGTCGGACAGGCGATCAGCCAGAATGGAGGCTGGCTGGCCGGTGCCATGACCAGCGTGGTCATGTTTCTTGTGGCCGCCGCCATGGCGACGATCACCATCATCGTTCTGTCGGCCGCCAAGATCATGTTGGCGGTATTGATCGCCATCGCACCTGTGGCCGTGGCCTGCACATTGTTCAAACAATCAGCGCCGCTGTTCGAGGCCTGGGTCAAACTCGCAATCGGTTTTTCCTTTGTGCCGCTTTTCGTGGCTGCCATGGCAGGTTTTACCATTGCCACTGGCAACGCCGTCGCGCCGGGGAGCCTCGACAGCGTCGAAACACTCGGGGACGCGATTTCGTTCGTCGTGGTGATGATGATCGGCGCCGGCCTGATGTTGCTCGTGCCAACTTTCGCGCAGGGGCTTGCCGCCACGAACATCGGCCTCGCCTCGATCGGTGCCAATGCCGCGCGGATGCCCGGGAACGCGTGGCGCAATACCGGTGCCGCGATCCGGGGCGGAGATGACATGCGACGGGGCTTCAACGCAGGACTTCAGGGACAAGGCGTCTCCGACCGATCGTCCAGCGCGGCCCGTGCCGGGAGCTATGCGGGCGGTGCGGTCAAGCTCGCCGGAAAGATGAAGAAGGGATAGTCATGAGTGATTTCGATATCGATTTGGTGATGGGTCCGCGCCGGGCAGCGCGCGCCGCATGGATCGTTGCGGGCTGTTCCTGCGCCGTATCCGTGCTGTTGGCCCTGACCATTACGGTTATGTTGCCCCTGCGCGAAACCGAAGTGTTTACCGTCCTCGTCGACAGCACGTCGGGTGCAGCAGAACGCATCTACCAGGTTCAGCCAACCGGTATCACCGATGAGGAAGCGATCAAGGAGTCCCTGCTTGTCAGCTATATCAGCGACCGCGAAAGCTATTTCAGGAACGGCATTCAAGAACGGCTCGAAAGTGTCCAGCGGCGCTCCAGTGGGCCAGCGCGCGCCTCGCTGATAGAACTCTGGTCCACGGGGTCCGAGAATTATCCACCGCGCAGCTACGGCGCGAATGCGCAGGTTGATGTCCGCGTGCGGGCGATCACCTTCCTGCAGGACGAAGTGGCTCAGATCCGGTTCGACAAACGCCTCACCCGACCCAACCAGACCCCCGTCACGCAAACATTCATCGCCACCGTAGGGTTTGAATTTGCCCCCCGCCGCGAACGCTCCCTGACACGCGTTTGGGAAAATCCCCTTGGCTTCTCGGTGACCGCTTACCGGGTCGATGCCGAAACACTGACACGAGAATAGTTCATGAAAACCGTCATAATTGCCATCGCAACGGTCGGCGGGTTGCTCGTAACGCCCGCCTTGGCCGAGCGCGCACCGGTCACCATGGGTCAGGACGCCCGCGTTCGCCACGTGACCTTCAACCCTACGGATGTGATCCGGATCGACACCCACCTTCGGGTAAACACGTCAATCGAACTCGGTCCCGGCGAACGGATCAATCAAGTCCTGATCGGTGACTCCGCGTCCTATGAAGTGGAGGTTCTGTCAAACCGCAATACGATCTCGATCAAGCCTGTCGAGGCACGGGCCGCGACAAACCTGACGATCTTTACCAACCGCCGCGCTGTCGCCTTCTATCTGACAGAGGGACGCTCGCGGACACAGTCTTTCCGGGTCGTCGTAAACTTTCCCGACGAGCGACCCGCCGGGCGCCAGCTTGCGGCTGGAGGCCGAGATACCGGCTATCAGTTCGCGGGCAGCGGTGCGATCCGCCCGACGAGGGTCTGGAATGATGGGCGCTCGACATTCTTTGAATTCCGGCCCGGCGTGCGGCCCTCGATCTTCGGCTTGAACGCCCAAGGCTACGAGATCACCCAGAACAGCCAGACGCAAGGTGCGGTCGTGCGGGTCACCGGCGTGCGGGACGCCTACACCATCCGCATGGGCGAAGATCATATCTGCATTACCCGGGAAACTGGTGGGTTCACGACCGAGGCTGCCGCCGTGGCCGCCCTGCGTGGACGGGAGTTCTGATCATGAGCGACGAGAAAACAGGGGGAAAGGAATACAGCTTCGCGCCCAAGCGGCGCGCATCTCTCGGGCTCAGGCTTGGTTTGGGTGCATTGCTTCTGGCAGGGACCGCCATCATTGCCTACCCGCTTGTGCAAGGCAGCGGCATCACTTCTGCCGTTGAAACATCGAAAGCCGACGACTTTCAGGATCAGGTCGACGGTGACGGGTTCGGCCGCATGACAACCGACGCGGAACCGACCGAACAAAGATCAGAGCCGAGATTCGATCCCGGACCAATCGAGGATGAACTCGCGGCGCAGCGCCAAGCCCTCGAGGAACAGAACGCCAAGCTTGCGAGCGACGTGGTCGCCCTACAAGCCCAGTTGGCAAGACTGGCCGAAGCCCCTGCCCCCGACAATTCCGCCGAGCTGGCCGAAGCGCTGCGCTCGGTCCAGGAACAGAACACGGCGCTCATCGCCCAGATGCAAAGCGAGATGGACACCCGGTTGGCAGAAGCCGATCTTGAAGCGCAAAAGCGTATCGCCGATGAGGTTGCCGCACGTGCGCGTGTTGCCGATGGCCGGATGGAGCAGTTGATGGAGCAAATGCTCGGACTGCAGCGCCAGAACGACGCCCTGCAACAGCAGATCGATGACGGAATGAATGATGCTCTACGCGCGCAAACCGAGAGGGATCAGCTCGCCGCCGAGGAAGCCGCGCGGCGGGCTGAACTGGACCGTCGGCGTGCCGAGGCGGCGGCGCTGCGCGACACACAAATCCGGTCCGAAGGGGTGATCTTTGATGCGGGCGGACAGACGGGCAGTCCGGCATCCGACCCCGAGAGGGGGCCCGCGCTCGGAGATGCGGCGGCGCGCGCCTTCGTGTTGGACGGTGCCCAGCCCGTTCAAGTCGCGACAGCGGAGGTAATCGCCAATCCTTCCAATACGGTTCTGCAGGGCACGCTCATTCAAGCGTCACTGGAAACCGCCATCGAATCCACATTGCCCGGACAGATTACCGCCATCGTGAACTACCCGGTCTGGAGTTTCGATCAGTCCCGCGTTCTCATTCCCGAAGGCTCCCGCCTCTTCGGGACCTACAATTCGAATGTCTCTTTGGGCCAGGCCCGCATTCTGGTTGGCTGGTCACGCATCGTCACACCCGAGGGGCAATCGGTTCAGCTCGCCGCATTTGGCGCGGACGATCAGGGCCGCTCGGGCATGACGGGCTCCGTGAACTCCCGCTTTGGGCTGCGCTTTGGCACCGCCGCATTGCTCTCGATCATCGGCGCAGGACCGGCAATCGCCGCATCCGAGGCCAGCTCCGAGACCGGATCAGAAATTGCCGAGGATGTCGCGGGCAGTTTTTCGCAGGCCACCAATGCGGTGATCGGCGAATATACCACCCTGCCTCCGGTTATTTCGGTCCAGCCAGGTGCTGCGATCAGTGTGATCGTCGACCGTGATCTCGAGTTCTATTGAGTGCGTTTCAGGTTCGACAAAATAATCATGTGCCGAAACACGCGTTCGACCGAAGGGAGAGGCCGCGTGTCTCAAAGCAACACAAACCTGAAACACACGGGCGGCCAGCCATGAACCCGACGGCAGAAAAAGCCAGTTTTCTTTCGACCTATCTAAAACCTCTGGCTGCACCGATCGCCGATCCCTGCGTGGTCGAAATAGCGGTCAATCCCGATGGAAAGGTCTGGGTGGAAACCCGGGGGGCTGAGCATATGGTCGGCCTCGAAGGTGTGTTTTTCTCCCCTTCCCAAGCTCGGGACCTTGCAACATCCATTGCCAGCGCCACCCACGGACAGATCAGCGAGAAAAAGCCGCTCGTCTCCGGCAAGATCGAGATGAACGGCAAGCCGATCCGGGCACAGGTCGTCTATCCACCGGTCGTGGATGGCGGGCCGTCGATCACCTTGCGCCGCTACAGTGAAGACCAACTCACCTTGGGCGACATCGGTCTGTTGCACGGTGGACTGGTGGATTTGGATGCCGAACGACAGGCAAAAGCCGAACGGGTGATCGCACTGACCGAGGCGGGGGATATTCGAACCGCCATGAAACTCTGCATCGAAGAGCGGTTGAACATCATGATCAGCGGCGGGACGTCCACGGGCAAAACGACTTTTGCCCGGGTGCTTCTCGCGCTGGTGACCAAGACGGAGCGTATCGTGACCATCGAGGACGCATTCGAGCTCTTTCCTCCGCAGCCCAATCGCGCGATGCTCAAGGCTGACCGTGTCCCCTCAAGTGAGCGCACCGCGGCCAAATTGCTGGAGACCTCTTTGCGCATGCGTCCTGACCGGATCATTCTTGGCGAGTTGCGCGGCGATGAGTGCAAGACCTTCCTCGACGCGATCAACACCGGCCATTCAGGCTCTTTCACCACAATTCACGCCGATACCGCGCAGAAGGCGCTCGACCGCCTTGCCCTCATGGTCATGTCGGTGGGCATCAATATGAGTTTTGAGGAGGTAAGGCGCTATGCCGCGTCCAGCATCGATGTCGTGGTGCAGCTTGGTCGGAAAGACGGAAGACGTGGGGTCGAACAGGTGTGGGTGCCTGGCAGCTCAAATCCTTGAGGGGATCTGCTAGTCCGCCACAGAGGGCCTGCACACAGCGATGATGCTTAACGGGGCACCCTGATCTGCAAGCGGAAAATGGTCTGTTTGGCGTCAACAGGAAACTCGAGGGAGATACCGCGGTTTCTTCACCCCACATCTTTCACCAGCGTCATAAGTTCAGAGTAGCTGGTGACCACATCATATTTGACGCTGTTGTCATTGATCCGTCGACCGATTTCGTCAAAGAACTTTCGGGCACATTTGATCTTGGTCTGTTCCAGTTCACGCATCTTCATCGAGGGGAGGTCAGACTTGGTCTCTGCGACAAAGTAGAGATGCTTGATACCGCCTTCTTTGAACGCGATCGCCCAATCCGGGTTGTAGTCACCAACGGGTGTCGGGATCAGGAAGCCGCGTGGTAGTTTGGAGTAAACGACAACCTCTGCGCTTGTATCGAGATCCCTGACAAAGTCGCGCTCTACCTTTGAATCCACGATCGCATAATCATAGACGTGGTTCTTCAGCTTCTCAGTCGCCTTCTTGAAGTCGTTGCCCGTTTCGCCCGCCGTGAACAGCTCGGAATCATAGCGCTCTTCGACCGCATCGTAGGTCAGCTTTTCGATGATCGCGGTTGCTTTTTGCTCTTGGATCAAGTGCGAGGCATCAGCGATGAATTGTTCAGGGTTCTTGGCAAACTCACCAAATTTTGCCGGTTGGATCCCGGCCAGGATTTCGCCCACGGTCTTGCGTGTCAAATCAGTATTCTGAGCAATTGATCCGATGACATCGTATGATACGCGTGAATGTGCACTCTTGCCGCTCTCAGACCGAATTTTCCCCTGCACGAAGGCACTGCCATCCCGAAGGTTTTCATCGGTCACGTCATCGGACAAGGCACCCTCCGTCACCAGATATTGCAGCGGCGCAACCTGCAGTTCGCTTTCCAACCGGTTAATACAGCTTTGGACCAGTGCGACGCTGTCGAACTCGACCTGATAGACGGCCTTTCGGTTTATCCGGCGCCAAAGCTCTTGAAACTCCTTGCGCTGGAAATTTTCATTCAGCCGGTTTCTCTTTGGGGTGCGCCCGTCGCTGAACATGTCGTCGATGGCCCTGCCATTGAAAACGGTGTCAATCAGCGCGAAGACGGCATCGCGATGGGCTTCCAGCTCCTCGGGAAGCTCTGCCAGTGCCTCCGACTTACGGGCCTCGTGATAGGCGGCGGTGATGTGGCCATCTTCATCGACATAGTCGCTCTTGATCAGGAAACGCTCCAACTTTTTGGCAAGCGATTTGTCCAAGACCAACTCCAGATCGCCGGTTTTCAACGTCTTGCCATCAAAATACTCGGCATCCGCCTGCTTGGGCCGAGCCGACAGGTTCTCGACGATCTCTTTCTGCAGGGCTGTCACAAACCCCTTGTAGCTCTCCGATGCGACTACGGTCAGCACGTTGATGTCATGCACGGTCACCGGATGATCCATCCTCTCGCCATTGCGATTGACCGCGATCCGCAGACCGCGCCCGACTTCCTGACGCCGTGAGATGGTGTTCTGGCTTTCATTGTGCTTGAGCATGCACATCACGAAGACATTGGGGTTGTCCCAACCTTCTCGCAGGGCTGAGTGGGAAAAGATGAAACGCGTGGGTTCCTCAAAGGACAACAGCCGCTCCTTGTCCTTCAGGATCAGATCGTAATCACTGGGTTCTGTCGATTGGCCCGCCAACTCGCCACGGGCGGCAGCCTTGGGGTCTGTCATCCGCCCCTTCTTGTCGATCGAGAAATAACCGCGATGGGTCTTGCCCACCTCGATCCCGGTCAGATAGTCGCGATACTCCACATTCTCCAGCGGCAACTCAGCAAGTAGCTCGTCAACCGCCTGCGCGTATTCTTCCTCGAACACCCTGGCATATTCGCCCTGCTCGTCAGCCTGGTCGTAGTCACGATACTTCACCACCTCGTCGATGAAAAACAGCGACAGCACCTTGATCCCACGCGCGAACAGCGCCTGTTCGCGTTCCAGATGGGCCGAGATCGTTTCGCGGATCTGAATGCGCCGGATGTCGCGTTCCGTCACATCGCCCGACGCCTCACCCGCGTGCAGTTCATCACCATTGGTGAAATGCACCGTGTCATCGCGGGCGTCGATATTGCTGACAACGAAATCCTTGTAGACCTCCAGCCCCTTGGACAGATCGAACAGGTTGCGCCCCTGTTCCAGTTTGCGGGCGACACGTTTGATCCCGCTCTGCATCTTGACCTCGATATCCACCCAGGCGACCGGCGCGGCGCTTGAGGTCTCGATCCGGTGCAGGAACAGATAGGGGTTCGTCCCGCTCAGGCCTTTGGTTTCCACACCGCGCACCTTGATTTTCTTGACCAGCTTCCTGTTGAAGGCATCCACCGCATCCAGACGATGCACCTTGTTGTGGACGGTTCTGTGCGTCGCCGAATAGCGCAGGATGAACAGCGGGTTGAACAGCGGTAAGCTTTTTTGCGTCGCCGGCCCTTCCATTTTCTGCGGCTCGTCCAGGATCAGGATGGGGCGGTTCTTGGCGATCACGTCGATGGGCTTGCGCGACTGGAAATCGTCCAGCTCGTCATAGATCCGCCGGTTATCCGCCCCTGACGCGTTAAAGGCCTGAACGTTGATCACCATCACGTTGATGCCCGCGTCCGACGAAAAGCTCTCCAGCTCGTGCAGCCGCTTTGAATTATAGACGAACGCCCGGACCTTCTTGCCGTATTCTTGCTGGAAATGCTCAGCCGTCATCTGGATCGACTTGGCCACCCCTTCGCGGATCGCCACGCTGGGCACCATGATGATGAACTTGGACCAGCCATAGCGTTTGTGCATCTCGAACATGGTCTTGATGTAGACATAGGTCTTGCCCGTGCCTGTCTCCATCTCGACGTCGAGGTTGATCTGCGCGCCGGGCTTGTAGCTGGCGGACTTGGTCTTGCCCTTGTCATCGGTGTGATGCGTCAGGCTGTCCGACGGGGGCAGCATCGCGCCGCGCTGCACCTTGCGGATGTTCTCCAACAAGACGTCCTCGGGCAGCTTGACAGGGGCGTTGCCAAAACCCTCCACCTCCATCTTGGCCTGCCGGTCGGCGCCGGGGTCGATGGTGTATTTCAGAACATCCTGCCGGGGCTGGCCCTCAAAGCAATCGACCACCGCATCGACGGCATCGGTCTGATAGGGTTGCGACTTGAACTTGATTTTCATGACTGTCGCTTTCTTAAATCGGGCTGTTCTTTCTTAGATGCTTTCTTAGGGTGTTCGCGTTTCATTCGCATGCCTTCCATTCCGGCGCGGTCCTTGACCCTGCGTTGAAAATCACCCCATCCACACGTAACTTAGTGAGAATATTGCCTATTTTGCTCTTTTTCTGCGCATCGTTCAGCGCATCACTGAGCTTGTCCCACAGCAGTTCGTCGATTTCCTTTCTTGAGGCACTGCCGAACTTACTTAAAAACTTGAGCACCAGATCGGCATAATGCTGATCATCGAAAGCGCTGGTCTTGATATACTCGGCCTGCCGGGAAGACGCGGCTGCTACGGCGGCCGACACACGAAGGTTCGGCCTGCGCCCCTCAACCAGCCCCTTGCGCTTCAGAGCCTGGATCGCCGCATCCGGCACCTCCAACCTTTTCTGCACCCGGTCCAGCGCCAGCACGTCGGTCAGCTTCAAGCCGCCGTTTTCCATCAGAACGCGTGTATAGGCCGGATCGACCACCCCACCATAGACCGTCATCACCACTGCATCGCCCGACACCTCGTAATCCGGCATCGGAAGGTAGCGCCGACGCTGCGTTTCATACATCCGCTGAATGCCATAGCCCATCTGGTCGATCATGTTCAGCTCGACCATGGCCTGCACCAGATAGGGGTTGCGATAGCCCCTCGGCGTCTTGTCGCCGCGCACATAATCCTCGGGTGCGCCCTCAAAGAACCGCCCTGCGTTTTCCAACACCAAGCGATCCGGCCGCTCGGTCACGATGATCCGCTGGTTCTGGCGGTAATCCTGATGGGCGATGCAGTTGTGCAGCGCCTCCAGCACCACCTTCTGGTCGTATTTCGACACCTCATGCGGCAGTAGCTCGTCATCGGGGAGCAGGCGCAGCTGAATGTTGCGGATGCGTTGATAGAGCTGCGAGGTCGCCAGCAGGAATGGCGGGCCGAAGTGTTCATAGGCCGTTTCCGGTCCGACCAGCTTCCATGTCATCTGTGCGGGATGGGGGGATATCAGGTAGGCGCTTTCCGCGCGCCCCAAGAGCAACAGCGCCGTGCGGGTCACCTGTCCGCGTTGGGTCACCTTCGCGCGGTCCAGCAGGGTCGCCACCGGCCAGCCGCGCACCTCATCCGCATTGATCCGGTTTTGATGCTTCAGGGCAAAGTCACTGCGTGCGCGCTCCACTGCCACGGGGTCCAGATCATCCAGCGTGGCGCCGTCCACCAACTGCGCGCTCCAATCGTCGTGCAGGGTCTGGTTGCGGATCTCATCTTGCTTCGCAAAGCCAAGCGCGCTCAGGCTTTCCCCTGCCCGCGCATAGGTCTGCCCCTGCCACGCAATGGGAATACCCCTTGGCGCGGGCGGAATCTCCAGCATGACAACCCGCTTGCCGTCCACATCCACCTCATGGATTTGCCGGAATGTGGTTGTCGGGTCTGCACCTTCGGCAATTTGTTGTTTCAGGCTTTGCAGATGCGCGGGGGCGGGCCGGTAATCCGTCCCCACGACAGTCCTGCTTTTGTTGTTCACCCCGAACACAAGCCAGCCCGCATCCACGTCCTTCAGGTTTGCCTCATTCGACAGGGCCGAAAAGTATTTCCCGATATCCCCTGTGGAATAGGAATTGGACGCCTCCTTGAACTCGACCACCTCGTTTTCCCAGGTGGCGATCAGGTCGGTCAGTTTTTGGCGCAGTGCGGCGGGGGTCATCAGATGGCTTTGACGTCTGTGTCGGGCGACAGGGATTTAAAGATCTGTTTGACGTTGATCTTTGTCGCGTCGTCCTTGAAGCCTGTGTCCTTGAACACCACGCGCAGGGGATGGCGGGTGGCGAGGGTTTTGACGAGGGTTTCATCCACACCGTTGTCGAAGCAGGCGATCAGGGCGGTGCCGGCGACGGTGAAGACGGTCTTGCCGTCAATGCTCTCGCGGGTGATGGGCAGGGTCAGGTCAACGCCCCAGTCCAGCAGCACCTGAAACAGCAGGTCTTCGGGGCTGCGGTCGGGTTTGATTTTGTCCACGCGGGCCAGCAGGTCGGCCTGTGTGGTGGCGTCGGGGGTGTAATAGACATCGGCCATGTTCGAGCTGTCGATTTTCAGCACGCGAAAGCCCACATCGCGGTTCCAGTCGGGGTGACACTCCCCTTCGAGAATCTTCGCCCCTGCACGGCGGATGCGTTCTTTGGTGATTTCCGCAATATTCTCAAATCCAGCACGCCCGGCATCAGAACCTGGATCTATTTTTTCAGGTAACTGCACCAGTATTGATCGTAAGTTCAAACCCGTTCGAGCAGAAATTTGCCTTACCGCATGACCAGTGGTTCCCGAACCAGCGAAAAAGTCCAAAACTACATCATCGTTTTTCAGGCTGACTATCGACGCCAGATCATTAATCAGCTTCACGGGCTTCTTGCCACTCCGAAAGTCCACACCGCCTTCATGGCGACAGTTCCCAAAATCTCCGGCCAAATCGAGGAACGTAATTATAGGCTTAGTTTTAACAGATGCTTCCTCTACTTTTCCGGATGGCACGCCCTGGAAATACTTTCCTTTCGTTGCCCCTTCGCGCTTAGGTCCAGTGAAGTATCTATATGGTAGTTGATCGTCTCCGATACCCCAGACTTTATATAAGACGCCCAAACCATCGTCCGCCACGCGGCCGCCTAAGTGGTCTCTGAAGAAACGTCCAGAAGAATTTCCATCTAGAATTGAGCCGGTAGCCCAAATCTCCTTCAAGCCGTCAACAGAGGGCTCAACTTTTTTGAAGGAGTAGCCGTCAGGCTCAAATATATCTACTCGCTTTCCACCCATTTCAACGGTTCTTGGAGTGCTAGCTTCCACTACCTGCCAGCAAAATTTGTCATAACTATAGTCTTCTAAAGGTTGGACGAGCTGCACATCACTGCGAGATTTCGCATAGACCAATACGTTCTCGACAACCTTCTGAAAAAGCATGTCTTCAACGAGTGTTTTTCCTTCATATCTGACTTTTATTGTATACGTGCAAAGTAGATTTTCAGGACCAAAGATTTCATCACAAGCCTTGGATAAGTTCACTAACTCATTGTCATCTATGCTTACGAAGAACAATCCATCTTGAGTAAGCATATTTCTCGCAAGGCGGATCCTTGAATAAATCATGGACAGCCAGTCAGAATGAAATCTACCGTTCGCCTCTGTATTTGAAATAAGTCTGTTGCCGTCTTCATCAACCTGAAGAGACTTTTCAAAAAAAGCGCCTGAGGTTTCTGAAAAATCGTCCTCGTAAATGAAATCCTTCCCCGTATTATAGGGCGGGTCGATATAGATCATCTTGACCTTACCCAGATACGTCTCTTGCAGCAGTTTCAGCGCCTCAAGGTTGTCGCCCTCGATGAACAGGTTGCGGGTGGTGTCAAACTCCACCGACTCCGCCCGCACGGGCCGCAGGGTTTTCGCAATCGGCGCATTGGCCGTGATCAGCGCCTGCCGCTTGCCCGGCCAATCCAGATGATACCGCTCTTGCGGGCCGTCCACGATGCTGTCGCTGAGTTCCTGCCGCAGCAGGTCAAAATCCACCGCGCGGCGCAGCGTGCCGTCCGGCCCCCTGCTTTCCGTCACGCAGCCCGGAAACAGCGCCGCGATCCGCTCCACGTTCTGTGCGGTCAGGTCGGGGCTGTGCATCTTCAGCTTTTCAATCTCTTCACTCATGGTTTTCCCCTGCCCGTTTTTCCCGGGTCTTTCAGTTGGTCAAAGGCCGCCTGTGCCTCGGCCAGTTGGCCGTGCAGGGTCACCTTGATATTAAACTGGCTTTCGCGTTTCAGCCTTGATTGAAGCTGCGCAATCTCCCGCTCTTTTGCCCTGATTGCCGCCAGTCGCGCAAGGCGGCTCTCCACATCCTCGCCCGGGACCGGCGCAACCGGCATAAGCGCGGACAGCATCCGCTCATAGAGCACACCCATGTTGACCGCCACCGGCAAGGGCGCGCGGGGGGCGTCATGCGCGCTCCACTCCCCCCGTAAGGGATCGGACAGCACCCATTTGCCGCGCTCGGCTTCGGACGGGCGTTTGTAGGCGGCGGCGGGTTGGATACGGTCCCCCGCCACCAGCTCGAACAGCAGCGGGAAGGGAATGGCGCGATCCATGGCGCGCAGAATGTCGTCATGCAGCGTGTCGCCCTTGAGCGTGACGCGGAACACCTGAATTTCCGGCACGGCGGGCGTGGCGGGCAGGTTCAGCGTTTCGGGGGCAAGCTTGTGCGCCCATGTGATCTGATCCACCTCGCGCACGAAACGGTCGCGCAGCGCCGTGCTTGCGGCGGCCCCGTCATAGATGCGGGTCTTGGGGATCACGCGTTTGAGGGCGGTCTGGGGCGGGTATTGATACAGCGTCATGGGTTGCGCACCACGATGAAGGCGATGAGTTCGAAATCCTCCAGCCCCGCGATGGTCTGGGTCAGGGCCGTGGTATGCCCGCCCGAGAACAGGCTGTCGATGTCGCGCTCTTCCTTGACCTCGATCATCGAGCGGATGGCGTCATTGAGCAGGTTTGAGTAGGTCCCCATCCTGCGCCCGTCCTGCGTCTCCGCGTTGAAGGCGGTGCAAAGGTCGCGAATGGGCTGCGTGACTCCCTTGCAGCCCGAGCGGATCAGGTCGAGCAGGCGTTTGACTTGCGTCTGGTCCGCGATGATCTGGCCGTCCTGACCGATATAGATCAGGTAATAAGGATGCAGGCGGTTCTGCTGGCCCACGTTCACGCTGTCATGGATGTTGCGCAGCGTGAAGATCACGCCGGGATGCAGGCCGCGCTTGGGGTCCGACGGGATGACCGTGTGCAACCCATGCGGCATGCGCGGCAGGTCATCATGGGTCTTGAGGTAGTTGAGCAGGTCCATCCGGAAGTCGTTCAGGCCCAGGTCGGTGATGGAAATGCCGGTCTTGACGTCTTCCAGCTCGATGACCTCGTTCTGAAGGCGCTGAAGTTGGTCCTTGCGGTAGGCGACGTCCGAGCTTTTGGAGGTGAGCACGTTATCCTCGCCGGTGCCCGCCATGTCGACGATGTGCATCCGGTTCTCGACGCGTTCCTTGAGGTTGATGTATTCATCCAGGCTGATGTCGGGCCAGTAGTTGGACAGCTGGATCTGGGTGTTGGGCGAGCCGATGCGGTCGATCCGGCCGAACCGCTGGACGATGCGAACAGGATTCCAGTGGATGTCATAGTTGATCAGGTAGTCGCAATCCTGAAGGTTCTGCCCCTCGGATATGCAGTCGGTGCCGATCAGGATGTCCAGCTCAGCCGGATCATCGGGCATGATCTTGTCCTTCTCTTTGGCGCGGGGGGCAAAGAGCGTCAGGACGGATTGGAAGTCATAGTATTTCTTGAGCGTGGTTCGCGGATTGCCCGATCCGGTTACAATGCCGCTGTGAATATTCTGCGCCTCGGCGAAATGCGGCGCGAGCTGATCGAACAGGTAGTTCGCGGTATCGGCATAGGCGGTGAAAACGACCACCTTGCGGTTGCCGGGGTTCAGAGGGTTGGCCATCTTTCCGGCGATCTCGGCAATTAGATGCTGAAGCTTCGCGTCGTCTTCGGGCGTGACCTTCTCCATCTCGGCAATCAGGCCATCGATGATGATCTTGTCGACCGACAACTCCTGCTTCCAGGCCGTGACGTCCATATCTGCCAGATCAATCTTGATCTTCTTACCTACAGAGAAATCGGCGAAGTCGTCATCCTCGTCCGCAACAGCTTCCAGGTTGATGTCCAAATCCTCGACCGTCGCTGCACCGCCGGAAGCCTCGAACTGGGCAATGGCATCCAGCGTCCGGCCGATATTGCCGGACAGCGCGCCAAGGGTCTTACGGAATGCATGGACAGAGCTTTCCAACCGCTTGAGCAGGTTGGTCGTCATCAAGGCTTGCAGGCTCTTCTCGCGGTCAGCCTGTTTCAGCGTGCCTTTGCCGCCCTCCGTCTTGGTGTCATAGAGGTCTTCGTATTTTTTCAAACGACTGGGCTGGATATAGTTGACCGGTGCATAGACGGCCATTTTCAGGTCGCTCAGCTGGGCGAATATCTCATTGAAGCCGATGACGTCGTCACGGTGCGTGATCGGCAGATGATGTGACAACGGCTTCAGTCGCGTTGGAAACTTGCCGATGTCCGCCGTGTCGTAGAAGGTTTCGATATGCTTGCGGGATCGCGCGATCGTCACCGCATCGAGCAGCTCAAAGAAATCGAAATCCAGTGCCCTTAGGATGGAGGCTGGCGTCCTTTGATCCGGGGGTAAGTTGGACCAGACGTTAAACGCAGTCTGCGCGCGACGAAATATCTCTTCCACGCTGGTCTTGGTTTTCAGGTTCTTGCTCAGGGCATCTGAATGCCCTTCATAGGCAAGCGCCAGTTGGTTTCTCAGATCTGTGAAACGATTGTTAACCGGCGTCGCCGACAACATCAGGACCTTGGTCTTGACCCCGGCCTTGATCACCTGGTTCATCAGACGTTGGTAACGGGTTTCGCGATCCTTGTAGACATCGTTGTTCCGGAAGTTGTGGGATTCATCGATGACGACCAGATCGTAATTGCCCCAGTTCACACGATCGAGCCGCATCCCGAATGACTCGCCAGACGTTCGTGAAAGGTCCGTATGGCACAACACGTCGTATCGAAACCGGTCCTTGGCGAAAATGTTGGTGGTCAGGTTTGCATTATAGTTGCGCCAGTTGTCTGCTAGCTTTTTCGGGCACAGGACCAGAACGTCCTTGTTGCGCAGTTCGTAATACTTCACCACCGCCAGAGCCGTGAAGGTTTTGCCCAGCCCCACACTGTCGGCCAGAATGCACCCGTTATAAGTTTCCAGCTTGTTGATAACGCCGACGGCGGCATCTCGCTGGAAATTGAAGAGCTTCTGCCAAACAAGACTTTCAAGATAACCGGTTCGATCCTTAGGCAGAACGTCCTCATCGATCTCGCTCAGGAAGTCGCTGAACAGGTTGAACAGAATCATGAAGTAGACCCGTTCGGCAGGATTCTCCTGGTACACGGACTCGATGTGCTCAAGGACTTCGGCCGTGACATCTCGCAGCTTTTCCTCATCATTCCAGATCTGGTCAAAGAGGTTCAGGTAGGTCTGCGCAAACTGGGGCTCATCCATGACCTGTGTGTAGCTTGAGACCGCATCCCCGAGCTGATACCCGAGGTCAACAGCGGTAAACCCTGACAGCGGCATATAGGCCGCACCGGTCTCGGACCGCTGCACATGTCCGAACTGCTGCATCGGTGCTGATGTGACGTTCGACTTGAAGCGCGCCTTTTTGCGGATCCAGTTGGCACATTCCCGCGCGACCGCCCGTTGAGTCATCTTGTTCCGAAGCTGAATTTCAAACTCGCTGCCTGAAAGCGTTTCTGCCGCTCGCCCTTTGGGAATGAAAAACTCACGCTTCTCCTTCTTGATGCGGTCGATCGCACCGTTTGGGGTAAACGTCGGTGTGGTAAAAATGAACTCGAACTCTTTTAGTTCACTCAATTCCGTTTTCAGGGCATCGAATGCGTAAATAGAGAAGCACGCGGCGGCGACCCGAAATTTCGACGCGCCGGACAGCTCGCTTTTCAGATCATCTCCCAGCAGCGTGGTTGTGTTGTCGACAATCCGCAAAAGTTCCCCCATAGGTCATATGTTCGGAAATGATGTCACACTAACTCTCGCGGCAGAATGTGCAACGCTTTGAAAATAAATGCGCAAAGCTGTTTACACTGCCAAAAAGAATAACTCGGAGCCTTGGGCGAAGCCAAGCGTCAGCCCTTCTCCAAGCATTCGGCCATCGGCCGCCCCATCACCTTAATCCACTACCTAAGCCCAGACTAGGATCGTAAGCGCTTCTAAAGCCTTGGTTTTTATTTGTTTAATGATTTAGAAGTGGTCAGGCTGTACTAGTTCCGGCCAAGCCTGAGCTCCGTTGCCTACGACCAGATCGTGTTTTCTTTGGCTGTGCCCTCGCGGCTTCTGCGTATCCCTGTAGCGCGCCTGTGTAGGTCTGCACCGCAGTCTCGAATTCCTTGTCGCCCATGGAGATCGCCGCGGGTGCTGCAGGTTCTGAATGCTCGAGGGTGATTTTCTTCGGCCTGTTCGAGACTGGCGCTGCAGCAGGAGGATAGGGCAAGGAATGCCCCTGCCGTGCTTTGTCGATCTCCTCAAAATGCCGGTCCGCATAGTAGCGGATGTGATCCGCCTTGATTGGATATTGCCCCTCAGGCAGGACTAGGACCTTGTCGAGCGGGAAACGCAGCAATTCAGCGGGGGATACCAGCGCCCGTTCTTCCGAGCGACGGCTGATATTTGCGCTTTCCGAGAGCTTGCGCACGGTTGCCTGTGATCTGGTCTTGCCCACGATCGTGCGTTTGCCGAGGGCTGCGGACAGCACGTCGGCAGTGCGATCATCTTGCGGGGTCATGTAGATCTGTACACCCGCACCGGCCTGTAGCGCACGGCGGTCGGTTTCGCCGTAGATGCCCTCAAGACCGGGGATCGACTGCGAGATGATAAAGAGCCGCCCGCCATAGGAACGGATCGTCTTGATGCTTTGCAAGACCAGGGGTTGTTTGCCCAGTTGGTCGAATTCATCCATCAGGAACATGACGGGATGTGGCTCGTCCGGTCCGGGATGCGCGCGCTGCAGACATGCGATGGCATCGGCGAACAGGAGCCGGATCAGGGGGGCCAGTGTTTTCAGGTGCTCCGGCTGCACGACAATATAGAGCGACTGTGGCTCTCGTCGGAACGTCCCGAAGTCGAAATCGCTTGCCTGTGTCGCTCGGTCCACCGCCGGATCGAGCCAAAGCTCCAATCCGGCCCCGCGGATCACACTGACATAGGAATCGAGAATCTTGTCCACTTCGTCGGCCATGCTCAGGAAAATCTCTGCCACCACCGGGTTTGCAGTCTGCATCGCGGCCCGTTTGTAGAATTCCTTTTTATTGCCGCCGCCAGTCATGATCCGCAGCGCCTCACCGATCGTCGGCTTTCCGGTCTCGATGGCATAGAGGCAAGACGCCACGAACAGGCTGCGTCCGGCCTGGAAAAAGCTCTGCGCGTTCACGCTTTCGACGATGAGGAACAAGTCCGCCATGGTGTTGACGGCGGTGTATTGCTGCTCGGGGCTGGGCAGATCGGCAATGCGCTGGAGAGGATTGAACCGGTGCGTGCGGGTCAGGACGGGCCCGTTCTTGCCCTCGGGCTGAACGTAGTCATAGGGCGAAAAGTACCAGACCTGATTGTTCAGCGCCTTTTGGCGGTGGATGGATGTCTTCTCGAAATTTTCGCCCTTAACGTCGAGGATCACGGCACTGCCCTGGAAGTGCAAAAGGTTCGGCAAAACGAAGCCTACCCCTTTGCCCCGGCCCGTTGGCGCGATCATCATTGCGTGTGGGAAGCGATCTGGCGTGGCCGACACGAAAGGCGCGCGGGACGCAGGTGACCCGAGCTTGCCGAACAGAAAGCCGTTCTGGGAAAGAGACGCAGACATACGGTTGCGGCGGAGCTCGGGACGCGACTGGAAATGCGCATCATCATAATCGGTGAGCGACCCGCGATGAACGGATGTCGCTCCTGTCGCCGCCAGAAGCAGGGCAGGAAGTGCCGTGATGAGCCACGCAGTATGTTCCACCGCAGGGTTTGCCTTGACCCGTGGATCAGACAGATTGAGCAGCCAAAGTTCGAAAATATCGAACCCACCCAGGTCTTCGCCAAATCGCGCCATCAGATAGAGCGTGGCGATCGCGGCACCGATCCAGGTGCCAACACCGAGACCGAGCAGGATGGCGATTGGATACCGCCAACGGCTTTCCATTGCATGCAGCATGTTTTGAATCCTCTAGAGGCCGTAATCGCCACTGGTATCGTCCCGGTCGCGCCCCCGCTCCTCGGCGCGCTCGAAAGCCTCGATCCGGGTCCGGTAGGTGGCGGCTGGTTCGCTGTCGCGCCCGGTAATGTCATCACCCGCATCCACTGCGGCGATGGCCTTTAGCTCCGAGAACACGGCTTGTCGCAGACCGGGGTCTTCGATGCGGTCCATGAGCGGATCGATCCGGCCAGCGGCCAGCTGATCCATATCCCCGTCGCGCAGGTCTTGCCGCACGTCGGAGATCAGCTTGTCCAGCGTGGCGATGTCGGCAAGGCGACTGCCCTGCCCCGCGTCAAGAATATCCTGACGCGCCAGATCCGCCAAAAGATCACGATCCATGTGCAGCCCCGCAAAAACATCACGCGCGCGCGCCTGCAGGTCGCGTTCGAGCCCAAGCCAGTCCGAGCGCTCCTGGGCGTCCACTGGGCGTGAGGCTTCGAGTTGCGCCTCGCTGCGATGGGGTGCGGTGAAACGGGCAGCAACTTCTTCGATGCTGCTGCCGGCCTCCTCGAGCCGTGCCTCCATCGGTGCAAGAACGCGCGCCAACTCCGCTCTGAAATGACCCAGTGCAGCATCGGCCTCGGCGACGAGCGGATTGCCCTCCTCTGCAGCCCGTGCAGCCAGCCCCGCAATCCCCTGAACACTGTAGGGATCGCGCTCGGGCGACACCGATGAAGAATGATCCGCAAGAAAGTCGCGGCCCAGAAGCGTGCCCATTTCGCGGGCCTGCCCGGCAAAGAGCTGTTCCAGTTCGACCTTTTCGGCACCGGGCGCCATGTCCTGAATGGCGCTCCAGGCGGTGTCGGCTTCCGCTTGCAATGTCTCGCGGGCGGCGATCAGACGACCGATCACATCCGCTCCGGCAGCGGGGATATCAACCCCTTCGGCAAACCCTTCTTTCACCGGCATTCCTTTCATCAAGTTGGTGGCGGCAAGCTCTGCGCCCTCCGCGATGCGCCCCATCCATCCATCCGGAGGGGTGTCGGCCTCCAGGCCCATCCCCGCAAGTTGCGCCAGCTGCCGATACCCCTCGGCGTGTCTGCGTATCTCGGCCTCTCGCAGAGCGCGGCTTTCAGGATCCAGCGGGGCAACCACTGGCTCCCGTCCCTCCTTGCGGGCCGCCTGCAAATCAGTGTCCCGCGGGGCGTTTTCCATGATGCCGCGCGACAGACGGGAAGAGGCGTTCAGCACCAGCCCGTGCTCGCCCGCGATCTGCGCATGCAGCTCGCGCATCATGTCATAGCTGATCTCGGAATGGCGGCTGATCGAGAGGAACTTGCCGTCCTCCATCCCGACCTTGTCGACAAGAACATGGGCATGCACATGGTCTGTGTTGCAATGGAGGGCCGCCACATACCGATATCGATCCCGGTAATCCCCGCCGAACACCTCCTGCGCCCATTCGCGCGAGATGGCTTCCGCCAATTCCGCCTCGGTTCCCTTGGGAAAGGACAGGATGATGTGATCGGTGTGACCCCGTTTCGGCGCCCCGCACCAGGAAGCACTCCAATCGGCAATGACATTTTCCATGCCGCGCTCGCCAAAGACACGATCGATGCCGATCTGGTTCGACCAGGCTGCGACCCGCGCCTCGTCGCGCAGAATGTATTTCATCTGTCGGCGTAACTCTTTTGGCGAATGGCACCCGCCCGTGCCGACCCGCTTCACCACGCTTTGCGGCACCCGCAGCGCGTTCCAGGACATTACCGCAACTGCCCCGCCGGACGTGCCACGCCGACGGCCCGACGATACGCGCGCTTCGCCTGCCATGGCTGCAGACCGCCGCCCCACATGAGGCAGAATCTCGCCCAATACCGCCTGCTGGAGGGTGCGTGTTTCAGCCATCGCGCTGCCCCTCCCCAACGTCCCGAAAATCGGACACCCGGACGAAGGACCCGCGCAGCGAGGCCGCGCGCAAAGCCTGCACGGCCCGGGCAACCTCTTCGGCCCGATCCGCAAGCCGACCGACCATTGCCGCGTCGCGCGCGTTCCACCGCAGCTTGCCCGCATGGGCAAGCTTCAGCATCTGGACAAGATTGCGCGCCAAGGCATTGAGCTGATTGGCCGACGCCTTGAGCGCCGTGACCTCGTCCCGGCGAAACGCGACAATGCCGGATGAGAGACGGATCATGTGCCGGAGCAAACCCGACGTGGTCATGCCAGTCTCAGCCACAAGCGCCTCGAATGCTTCGGCCTCACGGGCGGACACCCGAACCTGCAGCACGCGGCCCTTTGTGGTTCGATCCGTCACCACACCGCGCGCCCGCACGCGGGCGACAGTGGGTCGGGAGCAGCCAATACGCACGGCGATCTCCCCATCGCCAAGCCCTTGAGCGGCAAGCCGGAGAACCTCCTGTCGGGCTATGGTGGAGAGGCGTTTCGACATGGGCGGCAAGATTTATCATTAGATAGTTTTTGTAAACACGAAAACTCTAATGAGTCGCCGCACAAGTTTTGTCATACACAATACCGTTCCTGTCAACGTCCCTTCGGTCCGTTGTCGCACCTTCGGTGATCAGCAGGCAGGGCCTTGGCCATGCCTGCTGTAAACCCCACGCGACAACGAACAGACCGAAGGGACACCGCCTCCCCCGCGCCGCGATCCGGGACCCCGGCCCGGATCCTGAACAGGCGCGGGAATGACGTCGGCGCAGCCGACACGATATCCCTTCATTGGCGTTGAATGCTCAAAGGGGTTCTCCCGGAAGGAGAAGAAGACCTTGTGGGATTGGAACGCCTGCGCAGCACCGTGCGTATTACGTCGGCGCTGATACGGATAGTCGATGGTCAGGTGACCCGACACCTCGAAGGCTGATGGCAGCATTGGGAAATTGCCACAACGACGCGATGGCGAAAAGGATGGACGCTGCAATCACGGTCGGCGTGAGTGACCTGCTGACCAATTGACCGAACGCGTACGCAGATGATCGCCAAAACAGCACATCGCCTCAGCAGATACACATCTGTCTGACCCAAAGGTTGAACGTCTGTATCGCGCAAGGTCTGGACGCCATCCCGAGGCATCGCCATAACGGCGCAAAATATACGTTATGGAGACATTGAATGCTTGTTGTCACGGCCATCTCCGCGAAGGGCGGATCGGGAAAGACAACTCTCATACAGATGCTTGCGTCCGCCATGCTCGCACGTGGCCGCCGTGTGCATGTCATGGATGCGGATGCTGACAAGCAAATCCTCGAATGGGAATCAAAAAGCGCGCGCGCCGACTTCGGTGATCTGCCACGCCTTCCATGGCCCGCAGGCTTGACCGTGGCCGATGCCCCCGAGACCGTTGAAGGCCTTTACCACGCGCTGGACAGCTTTGAGGCTGAAGGTGTTGATCTGGTTCTGATCGACACCCGCCCCGGCGAACACCCCGACACCGAAACACTGGCGCTGGCCTGCGACATGATCCTGGTGCCGGCCGTGCCGGTACAATCGGATTTCGTGGCGGCCCTGAAAACCCTGACATGGGTTATGCGCATGATCGAGACCCTCGGACCGGATGACCCCGCCCCGCTGTTTTCCGCGGTATTGATGAACGCGGACAAACGCGCGATCGATTTCGTGACCGCAGGCGATGACCTTGAGCGTGATGCGGCAAGAAGCAGGGTTCACCGGCAGGACCTTGAGGTCTTCGAGGTGATTTCAACCCTGCCACTTCTGCCCACGCCGGTGCCCCATCTCGCCGCGATCCAGCGCATGCCGCTGACCGGGCCACTGGGATATGTGCGGGACATTTATGAACAAGATCTTCGTCATCGGTTGCAGGCGGGGCATCTTTCCTCCGCCCTCGCCTTATGCAGTGAGATCCTTGGCGACATCGAGGCCGTGGTGGATGCTGCCAATGGCTAGGAAGATTCCAAACCGGTCCGGGACCGCTGTCTCGAACGAAGACAGGCTGACGCGGTCGCGGCAGTTCGCCACGAGCGCCACGAAATATGCCGCGTTCGATCAGAGTACGGCGGAAGCGGTCGCGACAGAAGGCCCAGCGGTAAATTCAGTGGACAAGAAAGAACCCCGGAAAGGGGAAAAGGCAGCCTCGGCTGAAACGGCGCGCATCAACCCAGGGGTATCCACCCAGCCGTTGGCGGACGATGCTTGCAGCAATAGCACCGAAGCGCAGTCTCGAACCTATTACGTGCGCATCGGGGCTGAGGATCAGGCACGGATTGATGCGCTGGCAGAACGATCTGGCCTTGACCCGGACTACGTTCGGCGTGCCTTGATCAAAGCGGTTCGCGCCCGCATGCAAAACCTGCGCGACACCGCAACCTGGCATGAGATTGCCTCCGCTGCACGACCACGCCTGGCCGAGCCCAAAGGCACTGGTGCCCCCTTTATGAAATCGATGATCAGGCTCGACGCCACCCTTGTGGCGGCGTTGCAGACAAGCATTGATGACCCTCTCAACGTCTATGGGGTGACGCAGCTGTTATCCGCCTTCGGTAAGGCGCTGCTGCACTCCGAGATCGAAGAGCTCACTCAAAAGATCAGCGGCATCGAAGCCCGGGCAGCGCGTCCTGATCCAGCGTAAAGGCATCGCGTGCGGTCACGACAGCGATCTGACCGCCCGCCTCGATCATATCGATGAGCTGTGCCCATTCGGAAGGATCAGCATCCCGTTGCGTTGCGATCCCGTCCTGCACAGAAAAGGCAGCCTGCTCTCCGGTCGCCGCGAGAAAGACAATGCGTTGTGGCGCTTTGCCATCGCTTTGACGCGACAAAAAGTACGCATGGCTCACGTTTGGGTTGTAGACACGGTCTGGGTCGCAAACTAAGAGCAAAGTCCCGTCGTTTGCAGTCGCAGCATAGGTGTCCAGACCTCGCGACAAGCCGATCTCCCACTCGGCCGCGACGGAGGATGAAGCCGCGCCCAGAAAGAGCGCAATATGTAGAGGCCTGTAAAGCAAGTTACTAAACTCCGTTTTGTGGTGGCCAAGCATATATAGGGACAGGCAGATACCTGCCACCTGATTACTGCGGCTCCGACCAAATGGAGGTCAGGAGAAGAGCATGAAGAATTATGCGGGTTACCCCGTCGAAGTCATTTGGGCGTCGGTAAACGGTGAAGACGTCGAGGTCGGCGTCGTATTCCAATGGAGCTGCGGCATGCGCCGTACCAGATGGTCCGATGACTTTGATCAGGCGGACGGCGCGAACCTGAGGTACGAGCCCTATGAGGACGCGGGATAGACCGCCTCCAGCCCTAAAATGCTCGCGAGCGACCGGAGCAGGACACGATTGTGATCCGGGGCAATGACACCGAGAGAGGGAACACGCGGGGCAGAGATCGTTGCAAAGGCGACGACGGTTTGTAACGCTACCAAAGAAGACCGATAGGAGACCCATGAGATGAAAGAGATTTTCAACGTTGGCGAGACAATCTTGCTGGACGGCGCGCCGCTTGCACTGGTGACCCCCGATGGCGTCAAGGCCTGGATCGAAGACGGCGTTCAGCACAGCTTTCGCTATGACCAAGTGCGCGATCCGCTCAGCGGCGAGATGAAATACCGCTGCCTCTACGAGAAGAACGGGTCGGATATGCCGTTCGTGCTGGTAGGCAACCCTGACAGTCACGAAGGCGCGCACGTTATTCTGTTTGACCAGAAGCCAGACACTTAGCCCTTCGGAATCTTATGCCAGGTGGTGAACACTAGAGCCCCTCGGCTTCGCCTGGCGGCAGCGTCCGCCTTGCAAGAGGGATGCAGACCCGTCAGAGCTGAAAGCGGATCGTGATGGCGACCATGTGACAAACGGCTTGGGGTAGCTCAGGATGAGACAGACCAAGACGTATTGGCACAGGAAGACAGCAAGGTCGGAATTCAGGGCGGAGCCTCAGCAGCCCGACCCCGCTTGCGGGGCTTACCCATGTCGAAACCTTCAACATTACAGTCACGCACATCGCAGCATGGAAGCCTCTTCCGCAGGTGCAGCATCGTGTTCGGCCTAGACCGGACGTTCGCCCTGCTTTCAGGATGTTGCGGTCGCAGCCCACATTGCTGACGTTCGCTGCAAATGCTAAAAGCCGCTGGGTGAGGGCCCATGATGTAGAAAAATTCAAACGTCCCAAAATGTCAAAGTCTGATTCCGAGCGATGATATCCTACGTATCTTCAGCAAACGCGGCACAACATGCCCACCGTAGGCGAACTTCGCAGTGGTGTCTGATGTACGAACCAAAAAATAAATGAAGCCGCTAAACATTGGCTATACCGAGCAGGAGTGACGAGTACTCATGGAAACTTCAATTGTTCATCTGAGCGACCTGCATTTCAAGAACGACGTCGAAAACAGATTTCGAATTGAGAGGTTGCGGGACGATATCGCCGCACTTCCTCTCGGGCCCAACGTCGTTACGGCATTTACGGGTGATCTGGTTCAGTCGGGTGATCAAGAACAGTACGATGTCTTATTCGACCTGTTGCTAGGGCCTCTGATAGAGGCCAATCATCAGATCGCGATCGTACCTGGAAACCATGATGTTGAAAGACAGCTGACCGATAGTGAGAGCGCGGCGGCTTTCATAAAGGATCGAGCTAGCAGCTACCTTTTTTCTGGCAACTCTTTTAAACAAACCCCGTTCCGAGAAAACCCAAACGGCCCCCTGAACAATTATCGTACGCTGGAAGAATTGTTCGAGCCATATGCCGAACGGTCCTTCTATGGCTATGTGAAGCAGATTGGCGACGTATCGGTTGTCGGCATGAATTCGACTTGGTTGTCGCATGAGCGAGATAACGGCGATTCTGATCGAGGCAAGTTGCGCGTCGAGCCGCATGTTCTGTCGAAGTATGTGGAAAGTCTTCCCAAAGCCAGTTTCAAGCTTCTCTTGTTGCACCACCCGTTGGATTGGCTTGAGGAGACCACGCGAGATGCGATTACCGCTATTGCGACGAAAAACTTTGATCTTGTTCTGTTTGGGCATGTTCATACGGCGGACCTGACATCTCTGGTGCGCAACGAAAACGGTGCGACGTTCATCCAATCCCCACCGTTGCGTGCAGACTGGTCGAAAGGAACCAACGGCTACGCTGTAATCCGCTGCAACACAGTCAGCGGTGCGGCAGAAATCACATACCGGTCTTACTCAAAGAGTCGACGCACCTTTGTCTTGGGGGAAGATTTTGGCTCTGGCGGCATATCGTATCCCAAAGAAAGCGACAGGAAGTTTTTCCAGAGTTCGCCTTCGCTTTCGTCACTGGCGCAAAGGTTTCTGGCAGGCGAGCCTCACGATCTTGTCGACTGGCACCGCCGAAATGTGCGCGCGAAGTCGAACTATATCGAGAGCTTCATCACTCCACAGATTCACAAGGTCGAATATGGGGAGGAGGAGCAATGGTTGGAGGCACCTGTCGCGTTGTCCCGAATTTTCGAACCAAGCATGCGAGATCACTTTGTTATCGCTCCTGCGGACTCCGGGTTGAGCACTTGCGCATTCTTGACGCTGAAAGGGATAGCTGAGAACGTTCGGGATACGGGCATCATTCCTGCATTTTTTGATGCTGGCGATACGAGCGTCAATCGGGCTTCAATCCTCCGCTCGATGGTTCAGACGGGCCTTACCCGTTATACAACTGCAGAGATGGAACATCTCGCGGAACAAGGCTCGGTCCGTTTGATTGTAGACGGCCTGAATTTGAGCAATGCTGAGCACTTCAATAACTTCAGACAGACAATTCGCAAATTCTTTCCGAAGGTGCCCATCGTCGCTTTTGTGCGCACCGAGAAGGTGGGGCAGGCAGTTTCGAGCCTAGACTATCCGGCACTGTCACTTGTTGACGATGATGTCTATGAGCTTGCTGAGCTTGGCGTGCAGCAGATCCGTGAAGTCATCGCAATGCACCGAAAAAAGCTCAACGACAATACAATTGAAAAACTTGCCACTCATGCCATCGAGTCTCTGTCACAGATCAACGAGCCCATTTTCCCAAGTACTGTAGCTGTATTGGTTGAAACCCTTGTTCAGGACCATGACTTCCGACCGATCAACAAGGCCCGCCTCCTAGATCGCTACGTTGAATGCCTGCTAGGCCGTTTCGAGCTCGAGGATGTACGGGAGGGGACGTTTTCGTCTCACGATAAGATAGAGTTTCTCAGCTATGTCGCTCGAAAAATCCTTGAGCAAGACACAGGTGGGCTCACGGACAACGAGTGGAAAGATGCCCGCAGCTCTTATGAAGCTGGTTATCTCATGGAACTACCGCGCGGCCTCCTCAAAGAGTTTGAGGAGAAAGGTCTGCTGGTGAGTGAAGGCGGGCGGATCACCTTCAGAGCCGACTACTTGTTTTCGTACTTCATCGCACGGCAGATGAAATCGGACGCAGTATTCGCGGAAAAGATCACGACGGGAAACGGTCTATTCAAACACCACGGCGAGATAGTTTTCTATGGAGAACTAGAAGGGACAGACACCGGCTCCGTTCTTGATCAGGTCTACAGGCAGGTAGATCAGCTCGAAGAAACATTGCTTGAACAATACTCAAAGGCCGGCATCGACCTTTCAACGGAATGGCTGAATTCTGTCTCAGATGACCCCAAGGAAGTCATCGAGGTCTTTAAGGAGCTTATCGAGGTCGACAGTTCCGATCCTGACCCCGACACCGCTGACCGTCAAGACAATCAACGGCTCGCGAATGTTCTGAGACGAAGAGGGGTTGCGCGCAGGCATGAAGTGGCCGAGTCTGAGGCTCGGCTACTGGTCGCGATGAGACTATACGGCCAGTTGATCCGCAACGCGCTTCATATCCCCGCCAAGGACAAACTTCGCCACCTTGCCAAACTTTATGAAGCCGCCGAGGTTTGGGTCGGCTTCATGAGTGCCGCGCGTGAGCACATAGGATCGTCGCCTGTTACAGTGGCTGGTGGAGTACGGTTTATCAATAACGGAGCATTGTTTGATCGCGAAAAATCAATCGCCGATTTCAAGTATAATGCACCAAACTCCATGTCTCGCGTCCTCGCCGATGCAGTAAAGAATCCACAACTTTCAATCGCATTGCGATCGGTTCTTCCACAGTTGACGGAAATGGGAGCACTGTTTGCTCGAGAGGCTCTGCTCACATTGCCGTCACGCGATAACCAGGAGGCTTATCTGCAAAGCATCAAAGGCGCGCAGGACAAAACTCTGATTGCTGCCTCAATGCGAGCGCTAAAGCGCGAATACTTGGGCAGTGGCCGAAACTCCGACATGCGCAACCATTCTGAAGGTATTGTGGGCGGCATTCGTAGTGCGGTCGGGCAGAGAGCGCTTGGTGATCCAAATCGACTTGAAAAGCTAAAACTGATCAGGGACATGAAGGCTGCCGCTGCTGACAAGAAGCGCGGAACAACCTAGATGGTGCTTAAGTGTGAGCTCGATTGGCCTAGGTCCATTGTCGGCCTCTGGTCCATCGGGATGATGCTTTCCGGAGCTGGTGGGCGGGCTTATCGGCTGAAGCTGATCTACGAGGGCGGTGATTTCGCGCAGACATATCTTCTTGCCTGAACACTGACGATCAGTAAGCGTTCGCGGGAGACCACGGTCGCGTTAGCTTGACGGCGTGAAGTTCCACGGCAGCAGATCGTCGAGGCGGCTTTGCGGGTGGCTGTTGGCGATGGCTGTCAGGGTTGCCTTGAGATAGGCGAAGGGCTCGATGCCGTTGATTTTGCAGGTTTCGATCAGCGAGGCGATGCGGCCCCAGGCGACGCCGCCTTCATCGTGACCGGCGAAGAGCGCGTTCTTGCGATTGAGGGCGATGGGGCGGATCAGGTTTTCGACCCTGTTGTTGTCGATCTCGACGCGGCCGTCGGTCAGGAAGGTTTGCAACCCATCCCAGTGGTTATGGATGTAGGTCAGCTTTTCGCCCAGCCGGGATTTCGCGGATATCTTGCGGCGCTGCGCCTGAAGCCAGTCGCCGAAGGCGGCCACCAGCGGCGCGGTGCGGGCCTGACGGGCGGAGAGGCGCTGGCCGGGCGAGATGCCGCGGATGTCGGCCTCTACGGCATAGAACTCGGCGATGCGGCGCAGGCCTTCGGCGGCGATCTCGGAACCGTCGCGGTCGAAGATTTCCTTGAGTTTGCGCCGGGCATGCGCCCAGCAATGCGCCACCCGAACGGGCGCGCCGCCCTTGCGCGAGGGTTTGGTCAGGCGGTTGTAGCCGGTGTAACCGTCGATTTGCAGGATGCCATCAAAGCCGGTGAGGAAGGTCTCGGCATTCCCGCCCGCGCGGCCGGGGGCATAGAAGTAGACGATGCCGGGCGGGTCCTCGCCACCCCATGGGCGATCATCGCGGGCCAGCGCCCAAAGGTATCCGGTCTTTGTCACACCGCGCCCCGGGTCCAGCACCGGGGCTGTTGTCTCGTCCATGAACAGCTTGGATGACCGCTTCAAATGTTCAGCCATCCGGTCCACGATGGGTTTCAGGTGGAACGCAGCCTTGCCGACCCAGTCGGCCAAGACTGCGCGGTGCAGATCAACGCCCGCACGGGCGAGGATCTGGCTCTGGCGATACAACGGCAGATGATCGGCATATTTGCTGACCAGCACATGGGCCAGCGTCGCCTCGGTCGGCAGACCGCCCATGATCAGATGGCTGGGCGCAGGGGCTTGGGTCACTCCGTCGGTGCAGGCGCGGCAGGCATACTTTGGGCGCACGGTCACGATCACGCGCAACTGGGCGGGAATGATGTCCAGCCGTTCGCTGCGGTCTTCGCCGATCTTGTGCATGACACCGCAGCCGCAGGGGCAGATCAGGCTGTCGGGTTCGATGACCTCTTCTATGCGTGGAAGCCCCGCGGGCAGATTGCCGATGGTGCGCTTTAGGGCAGGCTTGGATGTCCCATCGCCCGCCTTGGCGGCCCGCGTTTCCTTCTCCGCCTCGACCTCTGCCAAGGCGATGGACAGGTCCTCGAAGGCCAGCTGCCGCTCATCTTCAGACAGCTTTTCTGACCGCTTGCCATGCAGGGCATGGTTCAATTCAGCGATCAGATGCTCTTGCCGCCGAGTGATTTCCGTCAGCGCCGCCACCGTTTCCATCAACGCCAGAACCGCCGCACGTTGCGCGGCAGGAATGGTGGAAAGGTCGATGGCGGGTGCGGTTTGCATAGGATGGAGCTACCATAAAACCCCCGCAAAAACACGCAAAACCAAGCGGTTGATTCACTCTGCCGCAGCCGGCGGGCGGGTTTCCAGCGCCTTCACTTTGCGCCAGTCGAGACCCGCAAACAGCGCCTCGAACTGGGCATGATTCAGCGCCATCACCCCGTCCGTGATGGCAGGCCAAGTGAACGTTGCATCCTCTAGCCGCTTGTAGGCCATCACCAGACCGGTGCCATCCCAGAAGAGCAGCTTCAGCCTGTCCGCCTTACGCGAGCGGAACACAAACACCGTGCCGGTAAACGGATCCTTGCGCAAAACAGACGACACCAGCGCCGCCAAGCCATCATGACCCTTACGGTTATGCAGAGCACTGCATAACCGCAATTATGTGGCGACGGTTATTATGCGGAGTCGAGTATGCCGTTTCGTTGCTGATGCCATTTTTACTGTCGGTTAGACAGACCATGCACGCATATGCACTCCGCATAACTATGCTTTCTCGCGATGGTTTCACATCGTGAGGAGATAGAAGATGGATACCCAAAATCGTAATCGCTGGTTCCTGAATCCGGGACCAGTCTTGTCTTGGATCGATCAGTTCGCTGCCGAGCTTGCTGCTCAGAGATATTCGCCGCTGACCATCGATGGCTACAGGGCTTCGGCTCGCCATTTCGTGGTTTGGCTCGAAGGCGTTTGCATCTCGATCGACGAAGTTGATGACGGCGTTCTTCGTCGCTTCGCCTCCCACCAGTGCCGATGTCCCGGTGGGCGGCGATGGCAGCATGTTTCGCAAAAATACGCGCGCCGCGCCGGAAGGTTCGTTGTTTTCCTGCGACATGCGGGCGTCGCACCACCCGCGCTGAAGGCCGCGTCAGAGTATCCCCTGCTGGACGAGTATCAGCGCTGGTTGCGTGTGCATCGGGGATTGTCGGAACGGACGATCGCCCGCCATCACCGCATCCTCCACAAGCTGTTGCCGGAACTTGGCACTGCAACTCTCGATTATGACGCCACCCGGATTCGCAGTGTTGTCCGCAAGTGGCGGGAACAAACCGGGCCGGCCGACCTGAGGACCATGACAAGCGCCTTGCGCAGCTTTCTTCGTTTCCTCGCCGGCGCAGGCCTGTGCCGGCCTGATCTTGATCACGCCATTCCGCCGATCTTGCAATGGCGCCTTTCGTCGTTGCCGCGATATCTTGCAGCAGCCGATGTCGAACGCGTCATTGCATCCTGCGATCTACTCGCCAGGGGGCGCCTGCGTGACCGGGCGATCTTGCTTCTGCTGGCGCGCCTGGGGTTGCGGGCCGGGGATGTGGCTGGCCTCAAACTAAGCGATATCGACTGGACGTCGGGTGTCCTGCACTTGAATGGCAAAGCCCGTCGCCAGGTTCGGCTGCCGTTGCCGCAAGAGGTCGGCGATGCGCTTCTGGCGTATATCGAACAGGAACGACCGCGCCTGCCTCAGGAAGCGGTCTTTCTGATGATGGTTGCCCCCTATCGGTCATTTGCGCAGTCCAGCCATGTCTCGACGATTGTAGCGCTGGCGTTGAAGCGTGCAGGCATTTCCGACCCGCCATCGGCCGGAGCTTCCTTGCTGCGCCATTCTGCGGCGACTTCGATGCTGCGATCGGGGGCCACACTCGAGGCTGTCGGCACGGTGCTGCGTCACCGTTCCCTCGATATGACTGCGCATTACGCCAAGGTCGATATCGCGATGCTGGCGCAGATCGCCCAACCCTGGCCGGGAGAACCGGCATGCTGAGTCAGCTCCTCGCCGATCATGTAGTGCTGCACCGGGCGTTGGGGTTCAAATTCCGGACACAGGGCAGTCTTCTGCGCAACTTCGTCGCCTTTGCCGAAAGCCGCGACGAGCAGGTCGTAACGACAGCCACCGTGCGCGAGTGGGCACTACAGGCACCTTCGCGGGAACAAAGACGCAACCGGCTTTTGACAGTACGCCGCTTCGCACTCTCGCTCCGTGCCGAGGACCCGCGTCATGAAGTTCCCGCCGTCGATCTATTCGGCAGCGCCAGTTATAAGCGGCGCACGCCTTACATCTACAGCCCCGTTGAGATCCAACGGCTGATCGACGCTGCGCGGCAACTTGGCCCCGACGGCTCGATCCGACCGCTCACCTACGCCACGATGTTCGGGCTAATCGCGGCCACCGGCATGCGCGTTTCGGAAGCGCTGGCCATGCGGTTGCCGGACGTGACCTCTGACGGGCTTATCATTGCCCAGACCAAGTTCAAGAAGAGCCGACAGCTGCCGCTGCATCCAACGACGCGACGCGCACTTGACGGGTATCTCGCGACGCGCCTGAAGGCGGCCAGTCCGAGCGATGCATTATTCATCTCGCATCAGGGCACGCCGCCCGCCTATCCGACCGTGATAACGGTCTTCCTGCAGGTCATACGATCGATCGGCTTGCGCGGCGCGGCAGGAACACCGGGGCCCAGGATTCACGATCTTCGCCACACGTTTGCCGTTCGCTCTCTCGAGTCCTGTGCGCACGATTCCAAGTTGGTGGCTCGGCATATCACGGCCCTCAGTACCTATTTGGGGCACGCCCATGTCACCGATACATACTGGTATCTCGAGGTGACGCCCGAACTGATGGCGCACATGGCGGCTGCCAGCGAGGCATTCCACAGCGGGGTGTCGAGATGACCGACCTTGCCAAACATCTCGCTGCCTTTCTGCGTGAGCACCTTCCCCATGAGCGCCGCGCAAGCGTTCATACTTGCGACGCCTACGCCTACAGCTTCCAATTACTGGTCACATTCGCCGCCGGTCGATTGCGCAAGCGACCGTGCTTGTTGCAAATCGAGGATATTGACGTGCCGACCATCCTCGCCTTTCTCGAACACATCGAACAGGTGCGCGACAACAAGGCCCGTTCGCGCAACGCGAGGCTCGCCGCAGTGAAGTCCTTCTTCCGCTATCTCGAGCACCGTGTGCCTGCCGTGCTGGACCAAGCGCTTCGGGTACATGCCATACCGATGAAGAAGATCGATCAGGGACTTGTGGCGTCACTTTCGCGGGCCGAAGTGCAAGCGCTGCTCGATGCGCCGGATCGACGAACAGCATCGGGCATCCGTGATCGAGCCATGCTGCATCTGGCTTTTTCCGGAGGGCTGCGCGTTTCCGAACTCGTCGGCGTCGGACTCGACCAATTCGACGGGCGATCGCCAGCCAGCATCCACATCATCGGCAAAGGACGAAGAGAACGCGTGCTGCCGCTCTGGCAGGAGACCGCTGCCGCAATGCGCGCCTGGATCGCGATCCGACCCGAAGTTGGCGACACAGCGCTCTTCCTGAACAATGCCGACAGGATGATGACGCGATCCGGTTTCGAATATATTCTCAAAAAGCACGCCGCTGCAGCGGCGGGCATCGCACCCACTCTAGCGACCAAGTCAATAACGCCCCATGTCCTGCGGCACAGCTGCGCAATGCACATGCTTCAGGCGACCCGCGACATTCGCAAGGTCGCACTGTGGCTCGGTCACGCCACGCTTCAGAGCACCGAGATCTACTTGCGCGCGGATCCAACCGAAAAACTCGAGATGCTCGACGCGCTGGCCCCGCTCGGCATCAAACCAGGCAAATTCCGGCCACCCGACAAACTGCTCGCGATACTTGCCGCGCGATAGATAGTTATGCGGAGTTGAGGGAGCCGGACCTCCCCGGCAAAGCTCAGATCAGCGCCTTCGACTCCGCATAATAACCGTCGCCACATAATTTCTGAAGTCGATCGGTTGCGTCGAGACCAGAAACCGCACCCGGTTCGAGGGGAGCATCATGACGACGGCCCAATCGCCCGCACAATCTCCGCAATCCTTGTGGCCGTCGTAGCAGCGTCCAGCCGGATTGTCACTGGGCCCACGGCAATCTCGATGGGTCCCAACGGCTGCGCTTCAGACTGGCCCGACCGCTCAGGCTGCGCTGGCACAGACACCGCATGTCCATCCGACAGCACGAGAGGCGCAAAGCAAAAGCCGTCGTCCGCCAACGCAGGCAAAACCAACTTCCCGTCCCGCGCCCGACCACGCCATTCCGACAAGTGGTTCGCCCGAAGCCCATACCGCGCCGCAACCGCGTTCACCGTCACGCCAGGCTTCAGGCTTTCTGCAACGATCTGCGCCTTGACCTCGTCCGGCCATCGCTTCTGGCCATTGGCCCGTATCTCCACCCCGTAGTCCCTGAGAAACTCCACTGTAGTCGCCATCGCGAAACTCCTGCCCCGATCTCCGTCAGGCGCGGAGTCGCAGGTCAGGCAAAAACTGGGAAGGTGCGGTCCAGGAAACGCTTACGACGATCACAAACCCGTTTTCACTCGGCCTTGCTGAACTCCCGCGCGAGAATTGCCCGCGCATGTGCGATCCCCTCTGGCGTCAAGCTCAGTGATTTCGTCTTGTTTTTCGGATCATAGATCAAGCCTTTCTCAAAAAGCCGGTCTGTGATGTTCCAATCGATCCCCTTCCAGACCCGATCACCGTCATGCAGCGTCAGGCTGAGGATCGCGAGGGCTGCGTCGTCGATCTTGTCCGTGTCGAGTGTCATCTCCCTCTCCTTACGTTGGTTTCGCGCCGTTTCGCACGCGCGCACTTCATGCATACCCCCGCCGCTTCTTCGCCGCGGCAAGCTTCATCAGCGCAGTGACGGCGCGCCCTTCATCCGGATGCTGCTCGATCATCATCTGCCCGCGCGCGCCGATGCGGCCCCATTCACGTACGAGGCTCGCCCCGCCGAAGAGATCGGGCTGAATGCTCAGCCGATAGAAGCGACGCATGTTCCGCGCCGGATCAATCCGGCGCATCTGCACGTCGGTCGGGAAGACATCGAGCTGGATCGGGCTGTGGTACATGTAGTGATCGACTGAGGTTTTCTACACAATATCAGGTGGAAGCCTCCGCTTCCACCTCGATTTCCCCGCGAGGGGAAAAGGGGGCTCATGCCCCCTTCTCGAACTTCATGACCGGAATGCCGAGCTTCTTGGCTTTGTCGGCGAGGTTTTCCTGGATGCCGGTGCCCGGGAAGACGAGGACACCGACGGGCAGCACATCCAGCATGGCGTCGTTGCGCTTGAAAGGCGCGGCCTTGGCGTGCTTGCTCCAGTCGGGCTTGAAGGCCACCTGCGTCACGCCGCGGGCCTCGGCCCATTTGGCGGCGATGAGTTCCGCGCCTTTGGGGCTTCCACCGTGGAGAAGGACCATGTCGGGATACTTGGTCCGGACCTGGTCGAGCTTTCCCCAGATCAGCCGGTGATCGTTGAAGTCGGTCCCGCCGGTGAGGGCAACCTTGGGGCCTGCGGGCAACATCACCTCGGTTTCTGCGCGGCGCTTGGCGGCGAGGAAGTCGCGGCTGTCAATGAGGGCGGCGGTCATGTGCTGACGGTTCACCATCGAGCCGGTGCGGGGGCGCCAGGTCGATCCCGTATGATGGACAAACTCGGTCGCGGCGTGATCGCGCATCATGTCCATGCAGTTCCGACGTTCGATCAGCGTCAGGCCTTCGGCCGTCAGGCGCTCGAGTTCGGTGGATTTCACCTCGGAGCCGTCCTGCTCGCGCTGGAGGCGGCGCTGCGCCTGTTCGTTTTCATCGAGCGACCGCTCGATCCGGGCCGTCGCGCGGTGGAAGAGGTTGACCTGGCCCCAGAGCACCTCTTCGAGGTCGGGTTCCATGCGGGTGTCTTCAAGGCTCGCGACGAGGGCATCGAAGATGTCGGCGACGGCGACCGCAAGGCGCTGCCCATCGGGCATCGGGCGCGGATCGGGCTCATCAAAAGGACGGAAGCCATAAAGCTGCAACTCGTCGAGCGCATGGGCGGTCTGGGATGCGGTGTGGGCGGGTTCATACGCGTCGTCGTGGGTGTGGATCGTCATCGGTTTCTTGCCTCCGGGCCTGTCTCATCCGCGCGACAACCCGCGCGGCCTTCATGGGCTGCGAAAGCTGTCACTGGGGACGCCCCTTCACCCCGCCTTTCGGGGCCGGAACGCATGTGGAGGAGGGCGGCAGGCAAGCTATTTGTTTCGCGATGCAAAGCGGGGGCTCGCCCCCCGCGGCGGAAATAGCTTGCCTGCCGCCCTTGATGGGGCGTCCCCTTTGACGGCCGCCTGCCCATCTCTTGAAGGCCGCGCGGGTGTCGGGTGGATGAGATTTACCCGGGAAGAGGCAAAGGTGATGATCCACACCCGCGACAGGACTGCAGGACCCCTACCCCCCTCTGCCCCTGACCGCCCCCTGCGCGATGCTGCTCAGCCTGACAGGCGCTGCCGATCCTCAAGCCCGATCTGCCCTGCCAGATGCTGGCGCAGCGCCTCTTTGCCGTTCTCCCGGAGATCATCGTTGAAATCCCCGAGCCCTGGCTCCAGCACCCGTACGGCTATCCCGGCATCAAGGGCTCTGGCGCTCAACCTCTCTGCCGCGCGTTGCCCGGCCGGATCGCGGTCGATCGCGATGTAAAGGCGCTGCAGCCCCTCCGGCAACTGGACCGCCCCGAGGTGACCCGACGAGAGAGCCGCCCAGACGGGAAGGCCGGAGGCCGCCTCGGACAGGGACAGCATGGTCTCGATGCCTTCGCCGACCACGAGGACGTCGTCATGCGGGGTCAGCCGGACGGCATTGCCCAAGAGGTGACCCATGGCACGCCGCTGCGTCTCGACAGCTGCCTTTCCCTGTCCGTCAGGCGCGAGCCAGGTGCGATGAACGCCCTGTACAACCCCTGCCCCATCGGTGACCGCGGCGATCAGCGCCGGTCTGAGGATGCTGCTGGTCTGGCCCTCGTCCCGATGCCAGCACTTCGGATGGAAGCGCAGCGCACTCGTCATGCCGCCTTGGGTGATGCCCCGGGCGCGAAGGTAAGTGTCGGCAAGCGTGCCTGCGACTGGCACCGAGGCTGCAAACAATCGCGCCGCCGCCGCTGGTGTGCCACCGGGGGCCTTGGGCTTCTTCGGCACTGGCGTATTCGGGGGGACCGGCTGCGGACGGCCAAGATGCGCTCGGGCCTCGGCCAGAAGATCGGGAAAGCGCGAGATCCCGGTTCGCTCGCGGATGATGTCGAGGAGATCGCCATGCAGTCCGACAGCCGCGTCCTGCCATTTGCCACGGGCTCCCGGTCCTGATGTGGGTCCAGTCAGCCGCACGAAGAGCGACCGGCCGGGGTTGTTCTGCAAATCGCCGACGATCCAGTAGGACCCTTCCCGCCGTCCGGCGGGAAGGTAGGCGCGACACACGCTCTCTGCGTTCTCCGCCAGAGCGCGGATCACATCTTCAGTCTCGGAATACATGGCTCAGCACCCTCCACGCGCATGTAGTCCTGTCACGGGACAACGTGCAAGCAGACGATCAAGCACTGCGATGCCGCTGGAGTCTGCTGGACAGAAGAGCCGCAGCTTCCAGGCGATGATCTCCGAGAAGAACCCATCTGCCTTCAGCCGGTCCTTGGCGGCACCCAAAAAGCCCGACAGCTCGATCCGGTTGACGCCCATGACGCGCGAGCGGTGCAGCTCCATCCCTTCGGCCAAGCGCACGACCGTCTTGCCCTCCAGAACAAGAGCATGGACTTGCGCCGCCGTGAGCTTCGGCGCATCGGCGGTAAGTGTGGTCGCGACCCACGACGGCGAAACGCGGCGACCGATGATGCGCTGACCGTCATCGGTCTGCAGCCGGTAGACGCGGGTTTCATCCTCGGGGAGCTGCTTCCAGATAGGCAGCAGCAGCCCCGCCACGATGTGCAGCGTGGTTTCCGAGAATTCCGGCACCTCGGCCAGTTCCGCGGTCCACGCGGCGGTGAATGCCGCGCGATCGGCTTCCAGCCAGTGGGTGTCCTCCATCATCCTGGCCGGCACCGTGCTGGCCTCCAGCGGGCGGATCAACCGCAGGCGGGGCTCGATGGTGCCATCATCCAGCATCAGGCTGGTCGCGGTCACCTGCACGGCAGACCGGCCCGAGCGGCTGTTGAACAGCAGGCGTGCCTTGGGATCGTCGAGCCAGTCGAGCGCATCGGCCAGTGACAGCGGCGTGTTGCGCTGCTTTTGCGCGATGCTCAGCAGCTGGGTTTCCGCGCCGGAGCCGGGATGGGTATAGATCACCCGGGCATCCGTGACGCGGAAGCTTTCGGCGCGCAGGGTCTCGAGCCCGAGGTCGTAGACGCCGGCAGCGATAGCGCCCTCGATTCGCTGGTCGAGGAGTTCCTCGAAGACCAAGAACAGCACGGCCTGCATGTCGATCGTCAGCGCCAGCAGGCGATTGAGGAAGGTCGTGATCGGGGGCAGATCATCCTTCAGCCCACTGTCATCGGTCAGGCTGAGACCTGTGGCATCCTCGAAAGCGCCAAGTGAGCACCCCGCGACATCGCCGCGATAGATGCGGCAGTAAAGCTGGCGCAAGGCATCGCGGGCATAAGGCGACTCGAGGTTGTCCTCGGGGCGGAACAGCCCCTGCCCGCCGGTCTGGCGCTGGCCCCGGGTGATGGCCCCCAGCGTGTCAAGTCGGCGCGCGATGGTGGAGAGGAACCGCTTCTCTGCCTTCACATCCGTGGCCACCGGCCGGAAGAGCGGCGGCTGCGCCTGATTGGTGCGGTTGGTACGCCCAAGACCCTGGATGGCCGCATCCGCCTTCCAGCCGGGTTCCAGCAGATAGTGGACCCGCAGGCGCTGGTTCTTGGCGCCGAGATCGGCGTGATAGCTGCGCCCCGTGCCGCCCGCATCCGAGAAGATCAGGATGCGCTTCTGATCATCCATGAAGGCGGCGGTTTCCGCGAGGTTGGCAGATCCCGCCCGGCTTTCGACGACGAGGTGCGCGGCAGGACCATCGCCTTTTCTCACGATGCGGCGCGAGCGGCCCGTGACCTCGGCCACAAGGTCGGTGCCGAAACGCTGGACGATCTGGTCGAGCGCCCCGGGCACCGGCGGCAGGCTGGCCAGATGCTCGATCAGCGCGTCGCGCCTCCGGGCGGCCGCGCGGCATTCGACCGGCTGGCCATCGCGCGTGACCGGGCGCGAGGAGAGGTTGCCTTCGCTATCGGTGAATGGCTCATAGAGCTGCACCGGGAAGGAATGGGCGAGGTAGTCCAGGCAAGCCTCTCTTGGCGTGATGTCCACCCGCACATCGTTCCACTCGTCCGTGGGGATCTCCGACAGGCGGCGCTCCATCAGCGCCTCGCCCGTCGAGACAATCTGGATGACGGCCGCGTGGCCTGCGGCGAGATCGGCGTCGATGGCGGCGATCAGCGTGGGAGTTTTCATCGAGGTCAGCAGATGGCCGAAGAAGCGCTGCTTGGCAGACTCGAACGCCGAGCGCGCGGCGGATTTGGCCTGCCGGTTCAGCGTGCCGCCGGATTCGCCAGTAATGTTGGCCGCTTCCAGCGCCGCGGACAGGTTCCGATGTATGACTCCGAAGGCGAGCGCATATGCATCGTAGATGCCACGTTGCTCCGGCGTCAGCGCGTGCTCGAGCAGCTCGTATTCGACGCCGTCGTAGGAAAGCGACCGGGCGGTGTAGAGGCCAAGGGATCGCAGATCGCGCGCCAGCACTTCCATGGCCGCCACGCCGCCCGCCTCAATGGCCTCGACGAATTCCGCGCGCGTCGCGAACGGAAAGTCCTCCCCGCCCCAAAGACCGAGGCGCTGCGCATAGGCGAGGTTGTGCACCGAGGTCGCCCCGGTGGCCGAGACATAGACCACACGGGCATTCGGCAGCTTATGCTGGAGACGCAGGCCCGCCCTGCCCTGCTGCGAGGCCGTGACATCGCCGCGCTCGCCTTTCGATCCGGCGGCATTGGCCATGGCATGGCTTTCGTCAAAGAGGATCACCCCGTCGAAATCCACCCCCAGCCAGTCGACGATCTGATCGACGCGGGATTTCTTGGCGCCGCGCTCTTCCGAGCGGAGCGTGGCATAGGTGGTGAAGAGGATGCCTTCGGAAAGCGGGATGTCGCGACCCTGCGCGAACCGCGACAGGGGCGTCACCAGAAGCCGCTCCTGGCCGAGGGCAGACCAGTCGCGCTGAGCGTCCTCGAGAAGCTTGTCGCTCTTCGAAATCCAGAGCGCCTTGCGCCGCCCCTGAGCCCAGTTGTCGAGCACAATCCCGGCCGACTGGCGGCCCTTGCCCGCCCCGGTGCCGTCGCCAAGGAAGAAGCCCCGGCGGAAACGGACGGCGTCAGGGGCATCGTCCGGCGCGGCCGAGACCATGTCGCCGGTTTCATCGACAGTCCAAGACCCCGCGAGATACGCGCCATGCGCCTCGCCCGCGTAGATCACGGTCTCAAGCTGCGCGTCGGACAGAAGGCCATCGCGCAGGATGACGGCTGGAAGCTTGGGCCGGTAGCTGGGTTTCGGAGGAGCGACCGAAGCCATGGCCGCCGATTGCACCAGCTTGGTCGGGTGCGGTTCCGCTCCGGGAATGTCGATCGCCTGCAGGCGGAAGGTCTCATAAATGGCATCTGACAGGCGCGCGCTGGCCCCGTCCTCGGTTGCATCGCGCAGGGTATAGGCGAGGTCTGCGGCCTCGATCTGCGGAGCGGTGTTGGTGGCGGGTGTTGCTGGCGTGGCGCGCGATGTGCTGATGGCTGCCCGCGTGGTGCGGGCAAGATTTCCCGGAAAGTGGGAAGAGGGGCCCTGCCGGGCTGGTGCGACCTGCGCCAGCGCGAGGCGCGGGGGGACATGGGTAGTGATCAGCGACAACAGGCTGGCGACATCAGGCGAAATCGGGCGCGCCAGATCGGCTGTGATGCCGCCCGCCTCGCCACCGAGGCATTTGTCGAAGACCGAAATCCGCGTCTCGAAGCTGGTGCCGTGCTTGGCGAAGGCCGCACCCGACACAGCACCCGTAAAGACCAGATGCGCGGTCTGGGTCAGGCGACCGAAGGTCTCAGCACAGGCGGGCGCATCGGGCGCGAAACTGGCACCGGTGATGGCGACCAACCGTCCGCCGGGGACCAGACGCGCAAGCGCCGAGCGCAGATGCCGGGCTGTCGCCTCGGTGGTGCGAGCGTCGACATTGGCCACCGCCGAGAAGGGCGGGTTCATCAGGATGACGCTCGGGCGCAGGTCCGCGTCGAGATGATCGTCGATCTGGGCTGCGTCGAAGCCCGTGACCGGAAGCCCCGGAAACAGGCGGCGCAGAAGATCGGCGCGGGTGTCGGCCAACTCGTTCAGCGCGAGGCTGCCGCCCGCGATTTCTGCGAGGACCGCCAGAAGGCCCGTCCCAGCCGATGGCTCCAGCACCAGATCGCACACGGTGATCTGTGCTGCAGCCAGTGCCGCCAGCCCCATGGGCAGCGGTGTCGAGAATTGCTGGAACCGCTCCATCTCTTCAGACCGCCGCGTATGGGTCGGCAAAAGGCCGGACACCTTGGCAAGAATCGGCAGCAGAGCCGCGGGCGAGCCCGCCCGGGCCAGGAGCGCACGGCCGAACTTCCGCAGGAACAGGACCAGCGCTGCCTCGCCCGCTTCATAGGCCAGCTTCCAGTCCCAGGCGCCGGTCGCGTCAGAGCCGCCAAAGACGCGCTCCATCTCAACGCGCAGGCGAAGCGCGTCGATCGGCGCACCCTGCGCCAGATCGGGCTGCAGCGCTTCGGCCACGCTCAAGATCGCAGCAGCCGTATCGAGGGACGGGATGGGGGCAACAGGCGCAAGCGCGCGCTCGGTCGCAAAATGGGCGAGATGGGTCATCGGGAAACTCCGGAATGAGGAACAGGATCAGGCCCAGACACCCTCTTTCGGGCACCCTCAGGCCTGACCTTCCCCGGCCATCCTCTTCCTCTCAAACCCCATGATTTCCGCAGGTGGCTTGATTTTGTTCCTGTTATGTTCTATTTTGAAACCAAGCTAAGAAGGGAGATCCCCGATGGAAAGCACCACTTACGTCCTGCCCGCGACGCCAAAGCAGATCGCCTATGCGCGCGCTCTGGCCCTGCGCAACCAGACGCTTCTGCCGTGGGAGGTTCAGCAAGATCGGCGGTCGCTGAGCGCCTGGATCGACGCACAAGCCAAGCTCACACCTGCGACAGCGCTGGACAGCCTGCCCTCGTCCAAACAGGTCGCCTTCGCAGAGCGTCTCGCCCGGATCAAACGCCGCGCCGTGCCGGATGAGTGTTTCCGCGACAAGGGGCTGATGTCGAAGTGGATCGACGGGAACAAGTGAGCACGGCACCGGCTAGCTCCGGCCTTCCGGAGCTTCTGCCATACCGTGGCTTGGCAAACCGAGCGTAGTTGCCAACCTATAGATTGGCAGATTTGCCCTTTGGGACATCAGCCTCGGTCAAGCTCCTGTCCGAAGGACCAAGGTCTGGTCGCGGCGGCAGACCGGGACGTACACCGCTGAGACCTTCGGCAACCGCTGCGAGTCGTTGCCGTCTTTCGACCCAGCGTCTTCAGATCTCCCTTCACGTGGGGCTAGTCCATCAATTCTTTGGAAATGGTGATATTGGAGCGTCCATAACGCTGGAAAAGCAACCTCATCGAAGAAAACTATAGTGGTCTCTTGGGGGCAGAGACGTCGCCTTCCTCAGCGCGTCTATAGGAAGCCCAGAAGACCGGCGGACTCAGTCCAAAGCCTCAAAGAACAACTGATGGTCACACGGCTTCAAATGCGTGACGTCCGGCCTGTTGCCGTTTGCCGGTTTCATGTCTTCGCCCCCCCCAAAAAAAGCGCATGCGCCATTACTCGTCAGCCGACGGCAGTAAGCGAGTAGTGCGGTGTCCCATCCCAAACAAGATCCCAAGACGCGCCCGGCCGGACGTTCTGGATGGCGTGGGGCTCGAAGCAGACGAGGCAATTCCCGCCCGGCGCGGGAGCCCGAACTGAGGGGTAGATCAGGCCCCGCGATCCAGCCCGGCGAAGATGTTGGGCCAGGCTTTGGCCCTCGGGATATCCGACAGCCGGATCGGGATGCAGCGCTGGGTGTTCCGGCTCATAGGTCAGATCATCGAAGATCCCGATGAAATCCGCCAACAATTCCACATAGCGAGCGCTGTCATGGAAGCTGCCGGTAAAGCCGAGTTCACGGGTGCGGTGCCAGGCCACTTCGCTGACAGAAACCATCACCTCCCACGCGCAGTACCAGGCGCCACGATCTTCGGTGTTGAAGCGGTTCCCGCCGGCGCGGGTATAGGTGAAGGCGGCGTTGACATGACTGTCGCCGTAAATGCGCAGATCGCGGCTGCGCCGCTGCCAGGCAAGCTCGCGCGGGTCCAGATGGGGATTGCGGCCACGTTCGGCCAGAAGGCGGCCGCTGGTCAGGCCCTCGATCTCTGCGAGGATCTCCATCTCGTCATCGGTATCGACGAGACCGCGCAGGGATGGCGGCTTGTGGTAGGTAGCGGGCAGAAGACGAACGAGACCGCGATCGGAAATCTCGGTCTGCTTCATGCCCCACCACGCAGCGCATCCAGATAGGTCCGAACCGCGAGAATTTGCGGCAAGCCGCCGTCGATCGCCGTGTCAACCGGACGGCTGCTCCCAAAGAGCGGCCCCGTGTTCGGCCGGGTGAACCAGCTTCGCGCGAGCGGCTCGGAGAAATAGAGTTCGAGCGATTTGTAGATGCCGATCACCGCACTGAGCCGCAGCAGTTGATCCTTGGTCAGTTCCCCCGCGAAATCCGGCTTCTTGGCACGCTTCCACGTGCTCACCGTCATATCGGCAAGGCCAGCCGCTTCGTTCAGGTTAAGGCCCCAAGCATCGACCACGCGCGCATAGGCCTTCAACGCGACGGCGTTGATCTGTGCGGGTTCTCGGATTTTCTCTGCGACGTACATGGCGTCCTCCATTGGGCTGAATATAGATCATATGGCCTCATTGTAAAGATCAAATGAACTACCCGCGCTCTCACCCGAACCGGCGCCCTTCTTCGGTGAAGGTGTACTCGTTGACGATGATCCCCTCCTCTATGGCCTCGTCCGAGGTGAGGTGGTCGTATTCAGCCTGAAGCTGGCGGTAGAGCCAGCGCGCCAGATCACGCAGCGCCTCGGTCACGATCTCCTCGGCGTCCTCGGTCGGCGGCTGCCAGGTCGGGCTGTCGCGGGTGACGTCCACCGACATGGTGTATTCGTGGTAGTAGCGCCCGCGATGGCTGACCTCGGCGGCGAGCTGGTAGAAGTTCCGCCGCTGGATGGCCTGCAACCGATCCGCCATACCATGCAGCGTCGCGTCCGTGGGCGCGTAATCCCGGATGCGCGCGGTCGCCCCCTTGGCGTGGGACCAATAGCCTTCGAAGCAAGCGCCGTCGCCCTGGCTCCAGAAGCCGGAAAACCAGATGCAGGGTTTGGCCCGCGTCCCGCCGCCCATCAGGCGCACGGGGGTGGTTTTGAGCTGGATGCCGAGAATATCGCAGATGCGCTCGAAATCCTCGTAGACCGCGTCCCACCAATCGTCGTGAGGCCCAAGCTCGCGATACCAGCTGCGCGCCTTTTCCTTGGCGACGTCGGAGAGTTCAGGGAACTGGTAGACTGTTGTGCAGATGACCTCAGGCATCGAAATCCACCCCGTTCAGCGCGGCGGCCAGCCATTCTTGCGTGCTGGTCCAGCCGATGGATTTGCGGGCACCGAGATCGATGATATGCGCACCGCCGCCGAAAGCGTCGAGGCGCGGTCGGGAACAGGTCAGCGCGTACTGGAACCCCCAGAGGCCGGTGAGGTCGAGGTCTTCTGCCAGGCGCAGCACGAAGCGGATAACCGCCTCGACATCACCTTGCTCGTCGTCATGGATCCAGAGGGTGCTGCCTTCGGGCGCGTCCTGGCGCACGAGGTCGAAGCCTGCGACCTCCGGGTCCTCGGCATCCTGATCGGCTTCGCGCAAGCTCTGGAACAGGGCGAGCGCGCGGGCAGCTTTGTCGGGGGTGCCAACGTCGAGCAGGCACGAGAAATGGGTGAAGTAATCCGCCATGGGGACCTCCTGAATGGGGAAGACCCGGCCAAATGGCCGGGCGCGATGAGGGGATGGTCGGGAGCGATCAGCTGGCAGGATCGTCGCCCGCCGCCTGTCGCGCGGCATGCGCACAAAGCATCTGCAGGTAGAAGCGCTTGCGCGCCGTCCGGAAGCTGCGCACGGCGCGCGTGTCGGGGTGAAGCGCCCGGACCGCCGCGCGCAGAACTGTCTGAGGCGATGCCGTCGGCGGCAGACCGAGGCGCAAGTATGCGGGATCAGTCATGTCAGCTGACCTCGACCACGGGCGAGGCGAGATGCGGATCGACCTGCGCCTCGATCCGCTCGGACCGGCCCATCCAGGGTTCGGGCCGGATGGCCTTCACCCAGTCGGCGAAGCTTGGGATGAAGCCGAGGTCTTCCTTGACATGCTGCTCGCCGACCCAGCGGGTCGGAATGATGCGCCCGGTCGAGAGGGTGAGGGTCGAACCGAAGATCGTCTCGGCCATGAATATGCCCTCGGCATGGTGCCGCAGGGCCCGGTGCCGAAAATCGGCGCTGATCTCCTTGCTTTGGTCGAACCATGTATGCACCGCGATGAAGTCATCGACCGTGCCGCCCCATTTCTTCACTGAAGACAGGGCGTGGTGGTAGGGATGTGCCATCGTCGCCCCCTCAGAAATCATGCGTGTAGAGTTCGGACGAGGTGAAGCGCTCGTTGAACTCGAGGTGTATACAGCGTGCGGACGCGTCGAAGCAGAACTCACCCCAAGCGCCGTCGTTGTTTTCCCAACCGCCATGGGTGTCGGAGAGGAAGTCGTAGGTGAGTTGCTCGACGACATCCTCAAGCGAGAGCTTCCGCATCTCGACCTCGGGGTCGTCCCAGGTCAGTGCCGCATAGGCGATCTCGATCGCAGGGAACTCGACGGCGGTTTCGCCAGACCATGCGCCGATGCTCTCGATCTGGCCGCTGTCCCCCGCGCCGTCGAATGTCACAGTGACATGGGTGATGCCGACGGCCAAAAGACCATCGAAGAGACGGTCTTTGTTGCCCGGGCGCAGGGCGAGGGTCCGGGCGGTACGTTCGGCATGTGCGGCAAGGATCGCCCCGAAATCGACGGTGGAAGGCCGCAGTGGTGCTGCCAGAGTGGGTTCAGTCTGGGTCATGGATATCTCCGTTCGGTGAGGACAGGTCAGACCCCCCGGGTGGCGCACTCCTCTGCCCCCGAAGGCTCAAACCCTTCCCATCCCTCCTCTGTCTCTCGGGCGTCACGCCGCGATCTGCAGCGCGCGCGCAGCAAAGGCGCGCCAGAGCGGATCGACCAGACGCGCATCCAGCAGATCGGCACGGTGACGCAGTCGCTGCGCCAATTCAGGCTCGTGCCAATCAATGGCACGGCCAGCCTGGGCGCGAAGTTGAACCGCCTCGGTCACGACGGCCCGCGCCTCAAGAGCATTGGCGACAGGGTGGCACCAAGCCACAGCGCCATGACTGGCGGCCCCGGCAAGAACCAGGCGCTGGTCGCAATCAAGGATGGCCAGAAGCTGCGGCGCTGCATCGGAGCCGTTGTCCTCGGCAAGTTCAAACGCCCCCTGCATGGCATCGGCCAAGGTCGCAAAACGCTCAACGACCACGGGTGCAGCGGTGCCCGACATCAGGGCCGCTGGCGTCCGGTGCATCCGGGTCAGCGCGAAAGGCAGGCTGGGATCAGAAGCGACAGTCCCACCATTTGTGCCAGGACCCATCGGGCGCGGGCTCGGTTGGATCGGCAGGGGAAGGTCAAACATGGCAATATCTCCAACGGCGCGGGAAGCCACTCTCCCCGCCTCATCCGTCAAAGACCAAACCGCCGCCCTCTTCCTCGAAGGGGCGACGGTGATGGATCTGGCCACAGCGTCAGAGTTTGCCGAGACCCCGCAGGCTCAGTTCCGTCCCGGCACCGACGATGATGTGGTCATGCAGCGTAAGGCCGAGATACTTGCAGCCCTTCTGGATCTCTTTTGTCATGCTGAGATCAGCCTCGGACGGCGTCGGATCACCCGACGGGTGGTTGTGGATCAGGATCAGGGCGCTGGCGTTCAGCATCAGCGCCCGCTTGATCACCTCGCGCGGATAGACCGGGACATGATCGACTGTGCCGGTCGACAAAAGCTCATCGGCGATGATGCGGTTCTTGCGGTCGAGATAGAGGACATGGAACCGCTCGATGGGACCTCGGACGGTCAGCGCGCAATAGTCCATCAGCGCTTGCCAGCTCCCGATCACCGGGTTCTGGCTGAGGTAACGGCCGAGGATATCGCGGGCCTCGAGAATGACGGTTTCTTCTTGGGGGGTCATGGGTGTCTCGTTGAAATGCGCACGCCGACGCCCCCTGTCCTTTCGGGGCATGGCCAGCGGCGTGCATATTGAGAAATAGCTACAGCGACCGCCCCGGTGTCGGGCGACCGCTGCGTGGGGGCTCTGTCAGCCGACCCGGTCGAGGAGCTTCTTGGCGCGCCCTTCCATGTCCAGACGCGCATCCTGCTGGGTCTTGTCGCGCGCGAGCCGCGTGATGCCCTGCACGAAGTCGAAGATGCTCTCGGGCAGGCGGCCTTCTTCCATCAGCACTTTCTCGATGATCTTGCCGGACTCCGCCTTCGAGAAGCCCCGCTTGCGCAGAAAATCCGCGCGATCCTCGTCGCTGCGCGCCACGATCTGCTGCCGCGCGGCCTTGATGCCGTTCACGAAGCCCTGCGGCGAGGAATTGGCGAACCGCGTCAGCGCCGGGGCCGCCTCATGGGCAAAGCGGGAGGCGGCGTATTTCGAATGCCGGATCCGGATCTCCTGAAAATCCTCGACGCCCCAGAGATTGCGGTTCTGGCACACCGCCCGCAAGTAGAAGCTCGCCATGCCAAGGGTTTTCGCGCCCACCTCCGAGTTCCAGCAGTAAAAACCCCGGAAGTAGAGATCGGGGGAGCCGTCCGGCAGCTTGCCCGCCTCGATCGGGTTGCGGTCATCGACCAGGAACAGGAAGACATCGCGGTCCGAAGCATAGAGCGTGGTCGTGTCGCGGCTGATCTCGACATCGGGGTTGTAGACCCCTGTCGACCAGTCGAGCACGCCCGGCACCTTCCAGCGCGTGTCGCCCGTGCCATTGCCCGCGATGCGCTGCACCGCCTCGACCAGTTCGAAATCGTGGATGCGGCCGTAGTCGGGGCCGGTCACCGCGCGCAGCTCCGTGCGGCCGTCTTCCGTCTCGAAGGTCTTCACCTGCTCGGCGCGATGATTGGTCAGCCCATACTGCAAGTTGATGCCCGCCAGCGGCGCGGGCAGTTGCCGCAGGTAGGAGGCCGGAGCACCGACGATGCTGGCAAGCTGGCCGAACGCCCAGTGCGTGGGCGCCACCGGTTCATGCGCTTTCGGCAGCATCAGGTGCAACCGCTCGGGGTTGTCACGCGCGGCCTCGACCCGGATATCCGCCGTCTGCACCACCCGGCTGCGGCTGCGTTCCGACCGACCTTTCACATTGGCCCAGAGATCGTCGAGCGAGAGATACCGCTCGTCATCGGGCCGGTCGAACCATTCGGACGATACCCGCCCGTTCCGCTCACCCCGGCTTACATCCACTTTCCAGCCACCAGCCCGCGTCGGCTGCACCGGATCCAGAACTTCTACAACGCCCATCGGCTATCTCCCGTGACAGGCGCCGGGAGCCACTCTCCCAGCCCTAAACCCGTCACCGGGAATCCGGCACTCCTCTCACTCTCGAGTTTTCAGTGGGATGACAGAATTTCAGAGACTTGCCTGTTCGAGACATGACAAGTCTACTAGCTCTGGTATGCAAGAACCAAAGTGAGCGGGCATATAGCTTTTGGAGTGACAAGAATGACGGCTTTCGGTGACGCTGCGACCCAACTTGCATTCTCGGTTCACGAAAACCGGGGAGTGTTCTCGCTCTTGTTAGGGTCCGGTCTGTCGCGGGCGGCCGAAATTCCAACAGGCTGGGAAATCACCACGGACCTTGTGCGCCGGGTCGCAACAGCGCAAGGCGTCGATGAACAAGACGACTGGGCGAAGTGGTACGTTGAAACGGAGGGCAAGGAACCAAACTACTCGGAGTTATTGGGACAGCTTGCAGCCACCCCCGCAGAGCGCCGCGCGATCTTGCATAGCTACATCGAGCCAAATGAGGAAGACCGTGAGCAAGGCCGGAAGGTTCCCACAGCGGGGCACAAAGCAATCGCCAAGCTTGTGCGAGGCGGATATGTCCGAGTGATCGTCACCACCAATTTTGACCGTTTGATGGAAAACGCACTCCGCGGAGTTGGAGTTGAACCAACTGTTGTCGCTTCAACTGATGCTCTGGAGGGCGCGGAACCATTAACGCATAGCGCCTGCTACATCTTAAAATTGCATGGCGATTACAAGGATGCCCGGATCCTCAATACGGATTCTGAGCTGCAGACCTACCCAGATGCATACAACAAATTGTTGGACAGGATCATTGACGAACACGGGCTGATCGTCTGCGGCTGGTCCGGGGAGTGGGATCACGCGCTAAGGGCTGCGATCGTGCGCGCGCCAAATCGCCGGTATCCGATGTTTTGGGCTTCTAGAGGAGAGTTGCGGGGTCGTGGAGCCGAGTTGTGCAACGCCCGGAAGGGTGTGACCATCCCGGTCGCTGATGCGGATTCGTTCTTTGTGAAGCTGGTGGAACAGGTGGAAACACTTGAGCAGTCACAGCGTCAAAATCCGCTAAGCGTCGATATGACGGTAAGCCGCGCCAAGCGGTATTTGGCCAAGCCGGAATACCGGATTCAGCTATCGGATTTGGTGTCCGAAGAAGTGGAGCGGATTGTTGCCCGTCACGATCAAGGCGATTTAGCGCCGAACGGCCCGGTTGCACCAGAGGATTTCCAAAGGCGTGTAGCCCTGTACGAATCCGTTTCAGAGGGTCTGACCAAGGCTTGCGGTCTAATAGGTAGATGGGGGGATATCCAACTTAAGACCGTGGAGGAGGCCATTAGAGGTATTCTCAGCTTCGCTGCCGATACACAGGGCGGTCGTGTCGTTTATCTCGAAATGCGGAGCTACCCAGCGGTTTTGGCCTATCAAGCGTGTGCTCTTGGTCTACAGGCGGCAGAGCGTTGGCAGGCGCTGCACAGCTTCATGGGCATCGAAGTAGAGAACCGGCGCGCACGCACCGAACGCCTCTTGGATGTTGTTGGCCCTTTGACTTGGGAAGGATCGAAAAAGGACTACTGGCAGAAAATGCCCGAAATGGACCGGCGGTATACGCCTTTTCCAGATCATTTGGTGGACGGAGCCTTCAGAAAATGGTGCGGTACTTTCCTTCCACCGCGATCATCAGTCTCAGATGCATTTTTGTTCGCAGAAGGGATAACTGCGATTCGATACATTGAAGCAACAGAGAAAACCCAGGTTCAGGAAGTGATGAGCCAGCCATCAACTGGGAGAAACTATGTATGGGCACCCGTTGGTCGTGCCGGCTGGGCCTGGGAATACCACGAACGCATTTCCAAGCGCTTTGACGACGACAACTTCATCGCCGTTTTAGCAAAGGCTGGATTTGGAAGAGGGGACCCCGAGCTCATCAAGCTTGCAATCGAGAGTCACCGTCGATTGCTGGGAAGTCTGCACTGGCGTTGAGAACAGGAGTTCGTGACGCCATTCTTAGGCTCGCTACGCAGCGGGGTGTTGTCGCGAAGGTACTCAGCATAGTTAACCCGGCGGGTTTCCCCGCCGGGCCCGAGGGGGAGACCCCGTTCCTCAGAACGGGATCTCGTCGTCGCGGTCGACCAACTCGGGGTTTTCGTTCTCGGCCGACTTCGGGCGGCTCAGGAAGTCGACCTTCTCGGCGATGATCTCGCAGCCGTAGCGGTCGTTGCCCATGCTGTCGATCCACTTGCTGTAGTGGATGCGGCCATGGACGAGGACCTTCATGCCCTTTTCGCAATGCTCCGCGACCGTCTTGCCGAGACCGTTGAAGCAGGTGATGCGGTGCCATTCAGTGTCCATGACCCGGTAGCCGTTCTCGTCGCGAAGGACGCGACCTTCCGAGAGGCGGGGGCGCGAGGTGGCGAGGCTGAAGTTGGTGATGTTGGTGCCGCCTTGGGTGGTGCGGGTTTCGGGTTTTTGACCGATGTTGCCGGCGAGGATGACGATGTTCTGCATGATTAGCTCCTGTGTTTCCTGTCTTCGGGACCGTCCCTTCGACAAGACCCGGAAAAAGCCCGTCGGGTGACGCGTGCACGGTGGACGGAACGGACGCCGGAAACCCCCAGAGGCCCGGGGTGGAGCGGGCAGGACGCCACAGGCGGCCAACACGGCCCGGGCTGACGCGGGGTTGCGCGCAGGAGGCCGAACGGGATTAGGGGATTGTCAGTCGAAGGGATGGCCCAGAAGTCAGAGAGGCGCGGGGAGCCCATGCCAGACCCTGTCATCTTGCCAATCGGGACTGCTGAACTCAAGCCCAGCAACCTAAACTGGCGGCCAAGATTATGGTTCAACCAACCCTCGTCACCTGCCTCCCTGCCTACGGGAGTTGCGGGCCCGTGCCCCGGCGGGCTATCGATACCGGAACATTCAGGACACGAGGCATAGCATGGCTGATTACGATCTCGAGGCGTTGTCGCTTCCCGAGCTTAAGAAAATGCAGAGGGACATCGCCAAGGCGATCTCCACCTTTGAGGATCGACAAAAGGTGGAAGCCCGCGCCAAGGTGGAAGCTGTGGCCAGAGAAATGGGCTACTCCCTAGCGGAACTGGTCGGGACAGACAGCAAGGCCAAGCGCGACCCAGTCGCACCAAAATATCAGCACCCTGAGAACCCAGCCGTCACCTGGTCCGGTCGTGGGCGTAAACCGAAGTGGTTCGTGGACGCGCTGGCTACTGGTACAACTACTGGTGATCTGGAAATCCGCTGAACGATCACCAACCCTGCGGCTAAAGAACCCGAGGCTGCGCGGTGCCCGACCCGTTCATTTGAGCCTGGTGCCCGCGCAGGACAGAAGCGGCCTCACCTAGTTGGTTAGTGCGGCTGATCTGCCCGCTCCGAGCGATCCTCACAGAGGGCGGGAAGCGGACCGTCGCAGCATGCCCAAATTGATTTGCTATCACGAACCAGGCGCAACGAAAAAAAGCGCCCCTTCGGAGATCTCCTACCGCGCCGTTGCATCGCTTGACTTAATCAACTTACAACATTATTGTTGTAATCATGATTCCAGACCACTTCGATCTACCCGGCTCGCCGTGGCCCGTACTACCATCAGGCATCCATCTGGCGACCCTTGCCGAGGTCGAGATGCGATTCGCATCGAATCCAAGGCGTCGGGCGCAGTTCAGGGGACTTGTCGCCGCCTTGGCCAACCTCCAAGGCGCGGGATGTCGGCGCGCCTTCCTTGACGGGAGCTTCGTAACGGCCAAGCCCCGTCCAGGCGACTACGATGCGTGCTGGGACCCTACCAGCGTCGATCCGGCTTTTCTCGATCCGGTGTTGCTCACCTTCGAGAACAACCGAGCGGCGCAGAAGGCCAAGTATCATGGGGAACTGTTCCCCTCCACGATCCCGGCCGATCAGGCCGGGACCATCTTCGTCGAGTTCTTCCAAATCGATCGCTTCACCGGTGCCCCCAAGGGCATTGTCGCGATCGATCTTTCGGCCGACCCGATGCTCCAACCAACGGTGACGTCATGATCTACAGCGAAAAGCAGTATTCCATATCCGAAGGGCAGTTAGACAAGCTCCGCAGCGCGCTCGCTGCCGCTCAGTCCAAGGACGCCGCTGCGACCGGCGAGCAGCGCTGGCTACGCGATGCCCAAGCCGATGCCATCAAAAGCCAGATCGCGACCTTGGAAGCTGAACTCTCCCACTACGAGCTTCTGAAGTCGGGCGAGATCACGTTCGCCAAGACGCACTCGCTGGAGAACCTGCCGTCCGTGCTGGTACAGGCGCGGATCGCGGCCGGCTTGAGCCAGACCGACCTTGCCGAACGGCTCGGGATGAAGGCTCAACAAATCCAACGCTACGAGGCATCCGACTATACGGGGGCTAGCCTCGCTCGACTGATCGACGTGTGCGAGGCTCTAAACGTCCACACAACGGGACTGTTCGAAAGCGACGATACCTCCAAGGGGTCTGTCTTCTCATGGTCGGACATAAACGATGTGGTGTGGAAGCAGTTCCCCGCTCGCGAGATGGCAAAGCGCGGTTGGTTCGACGTGCCTCGCAGGAGCGACGTCTACCAGCTCGCACGCGACTACTTCATGCGAGTGGCCGGGCCGCAGTTTGCAAGTGCATACCACCGCAAGAAGATGCATGGCGGCTCGGTACCAAACGAGTACTCGCTGCTCGCCTGGCAAGCGCGTATCTTAGAGCGCGCCCAAAACGTCGTAGAGACACATGCACCACCAGATTTCGTTGCCGACGATCGCTGGATCGCTGATCTCGTTGCTCTCACGCGGCGCGAGGACGGCCCCAAGCGGGCGCAGGCTCTCCTTCTCTCCAAGGGCATCATCCTCGTCACGGAGAAGCACCTGTCAGGCACCTATCTTGATGGAGGCGCCATGCTCAATCTCGACGGCCGGCCGGTTATCGGACTCACACTGCGCTTCGATCGCCTCGACAATTTCTGGTTCGTGCTCCTGCATGAGTTAGGGCACGTATTTCTGCACCTCATGGACGGGCTGCGCTACGATTTCTTCGATGAGGAGGAAACAGTCGGCGATGACAAGGTCGAGCGCGAGGCCGATGCATTCGCGCTCGATAGCCTAATACCGCAGTCGAAGTGGGACGAGTGCCTGTCGCGCTTCGCCTTGTCTGAGGAGGCGGTGCGGATAGACGCCAAGAACCTCGGCATCGACCCCAGCATTATCGCTGGGCGCATTCGCAAAGAGCGCGGCGACTATACTATTCTCGGGGGGCTGATCGGCCAAGATCAGGTCGTGTCGCAGTTCGAGGAGGATGGCGATGAACTTGTCTGAAGATACCTACGTGCCAGCCCTGCGATGGCGACAGGGGGAGTACCAAGCCCTCTTTCGCCTGAAGCCAGCGGTTAAGGATCAAGTGATACCCCTCATCACTATCCCACCCGTCGAGTTTGATTTTGAGATATGGCAGCCGAAGAAATCCGTCCATGAGCATGTCCACCCCTTCATCGCCCGGTTCACCGCAAAGTGGGGCCATCGACCGGCCTGGATCGCCCTCGATACTACAATTGCGGAGGGGCGCATGGACGACAACGCGCATCCGCTCGACTATGTACTCGACGGGTTGCGCCCCAACGGTACCATCGCAATCCCTGCTCTGCCCTTAGAAGCCGATTCCGAAACCATGAACGCGGCCGCCCGTGCGACGACCGCGGACGGTCACGGCGCGGCCGTTCTCCTTCGTCTTGAAGAACTAATGAGCGGCAATCCACGCAAAGCGATCATAAACTTCGCGATCGGCCTTGGCATTGGGCTAAATGAGCTTGACGTGATAGTCGATCTTCGAGCGCGTAATTTCGAGCCCTATAATGTCTTCGCGACAGCCCTTACAGCCGCCCTGAAACGCCTTGGCAACCTCTACGAGGTGCGCAACCTCGTTCTTTTGGGAACGGCGATCCCGGAGTCCTTCGCGCAGCTCGCGAAAGGAACGGACGAGATTCCGCGGCATGATTGGCTGTTCTTCAAGGAACTATTGTCCGCGATGCCGACTGGGATGCGACGCCCGATTTTTGGGGACCACACGATTGTGCACCCAGAATTCACGGCGATGGACATGCGCAAGGTGAAGGCGGCGGGCAAGATTGTCTACACTACGCCCGAGACTTGGGCGACGCGAAAGGGTGGCGCGTTTCGGGACAATCCAGCTCAGATGCACACGCACTGCGCCGAGGTGGTAAAGGACCCCGCCTTCGCGTTTCGCGGGGCAAATTTCTCCTATGGCGACAAATATATAGCCGACTGCGCGGTGATGGCGGAGAGCCCTAGCAATCTATCGCGTTGGAAGGACGTCGCAATCAACCATCACATCACGACGGTCGCTGATGATCTCGCCACCCTGTTCGGGACGCCATAGCCGCTTTGATTGCTGGCGCCAGTTCGCGAACCGGGACCTCATCTGCAAGCAAGCGGTAGAGATGCTTTCGAGGTGCATTCACGTCGGCCTTTGAGGCACCCCTTGCGCGTAACAAGTCCTGCGCTTCCGGGTGCCAGAGCAAGTGCGCCAGCATGTACGGGTCGAGGTCCGGGTTCGCGCGAGCGCGTCGACGGCTCGCGAACGTGATGCCACCGCGCGGTCCCTCGACGATCTCCGTCAACCCACACCAGTTTGGAGCAATCGTCTCTGCCATGTCGAGATGACGGGTAGCAATGACGAGAGTAAGCTTCTGGAGGGCACCCGTGTAGACCGCGAGTTGGCGGGGCAGGCGGTCGAGCGTGTCGCCGGCACTCTTGATCTCGTAGCCGTGCAAGTGGCCGTTGAAGACGGCCAAATCGATACGGCTTTTGGCGTGGGCGAGCCCAAGTTCGTCGATCATCAAGACATCATGCTGTACACTAGCGTGTCGAAGATGACACTTCCTCAGGGCGGCACGAATCCTGCGCTCGCTATTTGTTTTGAAGGCTCCCACCGTCGCTGATCCCCTATTCCTTCAGGTATCACATTAAACATATGATCAGATCCGCGTCGAGATAGTCCGTTTCAAAAGCAATGTTGAGTCAAGCTGCGCCGCAGCAACATGCACTGCCACCGGTGCCCGCTATGGGCCATACACGTCGATCATCCTGACGTTGTGGCAGGCGCAGTGCGCTTGGCGATTTCGTGGCTTTCAGTGGTCCAGCGATGTTCCTTCGACGGTCCGCTCTTTCGGATATCTCACCAGTGCCGTGCGAGAGCGCAACGACGCAGCAGAAGACGCTTCTGCGCCTCCGCGTGAGCCTGCCGAGGTAACCGTGGGCCTAAGCCCACGGGTCAATCTCAATCAGCACCTGAACCTCGTCGCCGTCGATTTCATCGGCGGGGACGGCGCCGAAAGTTCCATCCCCTGCCTGGAAGACGACGATCGAGACCATGAGCGTGGCGGCGAGGGAGGCGGCGAAGGCGTGTGCATCTTTGCGGGACATCTGTTTGGTTCCTGTCTTGGAGGCGGGGGACCATCCCCCGCGCGACAGGACCTCGAAGGCCCGAATACTGGCTGACATCACCGGGTGCGTTCGGCTCGTCCGAATCCATCCGGCGGCACGGGCTTGCCCGTAGTCCGACCCCTCGCGGGTTGATCTCGAAGACGGGATTCGGGCCAAGGAAGGGAATGGCGAGCGGGGGATGGTCCCCCAACGTCAGGAGCCGATTGTCCCGCTGATGCTTCTAACGCCGCCAGCCTCCCGGGCAGGCTCTTGGTTGAAGACGTCCTTCCTTGGGGATGGTTCCTTTGGTGCCCCGCGACATCGCGGGACAAGGTTGTGATGGTTGAGAGGCCCGCGCTGAGGCGGGCCCCTCGGTTTCAGTTGGGCTCAGGCGGCCAGGTCCGCGCCCCCTGCCCTTTCGCCCTCTTCATCGCCAACGATTTCAAGTCGCGCATTGCGGTATCCTTCCTTGGCGATCCAAAGCTCGGCCGCAGTGATGGATTCCGCCAGATGCAGCAGCTCCGTGTTGCCGCCGAAGTCGAGAAGCACGCGCACCTGCCCGGGCTTCGGCTCCTCGGCCACCTCGAAGACCAGGGCGCTGTCAGCCGAATGGCTGCGCATGATGGTCACGAGGATGACCCCGTCAGAGGCGAAGTTGCCCTCATAAAGCGTGAACGACGCGGGTGCCGTCCATGTCGGGTAAGGTCGGGGTGGTTCCTTTTTCACAAGACGGCCAACGCCGTTCGACCGCTCCCAGGCCGCCAGCTTCTTCGTGAAGCGTGCCGGGGGCTTGGGGCTGCCGTCGGTGTAGCGAATGAGCGCCCCGAGGGGGGCAGTCTCGATGATGGTTGTTGCAGACATGATTCCTCATTCCGAATGCGAATAATCGCACTCATCTTATTGATATTGTTACGTTATAGGGTGATTGGGGGGCGGAATCCCCGCCCCCCGCTGGATCACGTTATTCCGCGGCCAGCATCGACGCGCCTTCAGCAGGCAGGTCATCCGTCAGGAACGCAGGAAGGTCAGCTTCACTGACGCTGTCAGCCGCTTCGGCATCCACCCCCTGCCCTTCGGCACAGTCCTCACCGTCCAGCGCCACGAGATCGTTTCGGCGCAGGACCTCGGGCAACCAGCCGCTGCCCTTCAGCAGGCGCTCGGCTTCACTGGCCATCTCGCCTTTCTTCAGGTGATCGAGGAGTTGGGCAGTCCCCTCCCCTTTCGCCTCGCGCACGGCCTCGAGGATGCGGGCCTTGGGCACGCGGTTGAGATAGGTGTCGACCGTCGGCTCCCAGCCCGCCTCGACCATATCGAGACCTGTGGCGCGCGCCACGAGATCGGCATGCGCCATCCGCCGGGTCAGTCCACCTGCAGAGATGCCTGCCCCGTAGGGGTTCACCTTCTCATGCAGCGCGTTGATCCCGAGGCTGAGGCAATGCGCCAGCAGAGCCAGACGGCTGCCCTCGTCGAGGACCGTCAGATAATCCCAGAGTGCCGCATCATCGCCAAGCGGCAGATCGGCTTCCCATTCCGCATGACGCTCGTCGACCAGCTTGGCCACCACGCTGTCCTTCAGATCGGGCGCCTGCGCCGACATGTAGACGTGACGCACTGAGGCTTCGAGACAGCTGCCCGAAGCAGAGGAGGTGCGGAAGGTGTCCGTCACCAGCTTCAGAAGCAGCAGCGTCAGCGCGACATCCGGCGAGCGCCCGATCGCTTCACGCAGTGCCAGCGTCCGGTGGGCCGTCAACTCCATGACCAACCGCTCGGGCAGTGGCTTCAGCGCTCCGTCATCCTCATCATCCGGCAAGTCAGTTCCGATCGGCTGGCCACCCGACATGATGACGGTTCCGCCATGGGCGGCACTGCCATGGCCATCGGTGAGATCACGATCATCCCCCTGCCCCGCCACCGCAGGATCAGCGCCACCCTGGACCGCGGTCTCGTCAACGGGCTCATCCTCTGGACGCACATAGCCGCGATAGACTGCCAGAGCGTCGTAGCGGTCGAGCGTGACGAACGCCCCTGCCCGCCCGATCTCCTCCGCGTCGAAGATCAACGGCCGGGTTTCGATCTTTTCCATCTCCGCTTCCAAAACGCCAAGCCGCGTGTCGACCTCGTCGGGGATGTCATCCTGACCCGCGTATTCCTCTTCCAGCGCCCGATACTCGGCGAGCAGCTTGGCATGGGCCGCACCTTCGTCATCCGTCATCGGTGCCGGATCGCCGGACAAGGACCGCAGACCGTGGCTGAAGCCATAGGGCAGGTCGAGTGCTACCTCGATCCACTTCCAGCCCTCAACCGCAACCGTCTCAGCCTCGGCCTGGAGTTTTTCCGCCACCAGCCGATCGAGCAGGGCAGGGTCCTCGAGCCAGCCACCGTCATCGCCCTGAAAGAGGTCATGCAGCATCGTGCCGCCCGCCGCTTCGTAGGCCTCAACACCCACAAAGATCGCGCGCCGGTCGGACGCCCGGACCGAGGTCTCGGTCAGCATGCGCCGGATCTGGAATGGCTCCTTGTTCCAGGATGAATGGATCACATCCCAGACCTGAACCTGACGCGCGTGATCGGGGTTCACGGTGAAGGCCATGAGCTGCTCCAGCGTCATGCCATCCTCGGCATAGACCTCAAGCAGTGCAGGGGCGACGGAGGCGAGTTTCAGGCGCTGCTTCACGATCTGCGGCGTCACGAAGAAGGCCGCAGCAATCTCTGCATCGCTCTGCCCCTTGTCACGCAGCGCCACAAACGCGCGGAACTGATCGAGCGGGTGCAGGGCGACGCGCTGCATGTTTTCTGCAAGGGAATCGTCCTCGGCCAGGATGTCGGACGCTGCATCCCGCACGATGCAGGGAATGGGCGTCGTTTTCGCCAACCGCTTTTGCTTCACCAGCAACGTCAATGCTTGAAACCGGCGGCCACCGGCCGGGATCTCGAATTTGCCGGTCTCGGTGCCTTCATCGTCCAACACGGGCCGCACGCTCAGGCTTTGCAAGAGGCCGCGGCGGGCGATATCTTCGGCCAGTTCTTCAACGGACACGCCAGCCTTGATGCGCCGCACGTTGGACTGGCTCAGCACCAGCTTGTGGAAAGGGATATCCCGCGAAGGGGACAGGGTGATTTTCTGGGCTGCTTTCGCCATCAGATCTTCTCCACGACGGGCGCCGGAAGCCACTCTCCCGATCTCACTTCCCGTCACCCTCAAACCAACACTCCTTTCCCTCTCGATGATCGTATGGTTGGAACTATCCGGGAAAATTTGCCGTAGCATCGAAGACTAAGCTCAATCACGAGCAGGTTGAGTGACCGTGATAAGACCATCACATCCCTTGCCTCATCATTGCGTCTAGGTAGGCGTTGGTGTTCCTCACCTGTCCCGTGCTAGCCCTCAAAATTAATTCGTCGAGTGCAATAAGGAGCTGCCCTGGACCTCTTTCTCTAAGGTGTCTCATGATCCTGCCTTGTTCTATTCTCAGCAATTTCCCGACATCAGCCAACATGTTCAAAACGGATTGATGATCTCTTGGTTCATTGGGGAAGAAGTCCGATACGTTTTTCAGGTCCGTCCAAGCCATAGTTGTTGGATCTCGGTGTTCGCTAAAACCAGAGCTGCTGTGAGCATCTGTAGTATCCTTTTTTATATTCAATCTTGTGGGTTCTACGTGCCGGACATTTTGTCCGTCGTCGCCGGACAAAAGGTCCGGCATCGTTTCCTGAGCTTCAGGGTTTCCGGCCGGAAACCCTCTGATGGTCGCTCCGGCCAACTCTGCCAACTTCTTGATAAGTTCTATGATTTCGTCGGCTTTGAGAGTTGCACGGCGTAGGATGTTGCGCACGTTGTGGAGAAATGTGAATGTCTCATCATCGTTTGCTTGGCGCAAAGCTTCGACACGAAGAGCCAGCGCCTCCGCCCTGAGTGATCGTAGCTCTTCCTGATCGCCGACAAGCTGTTTTGCGTGTTCTGTGAGCTCACTTTCCCGATCAAACATTGGCTGTAGATCGAAGCCAAAGGCATCTTTGATCACTCCACCGTAGCGAAGAGGGAACCGTTTGCGGGTTGCGCTATCCCTGCGTTGGATCAAATTGGCGTCCACGAGGCGCCCGATACACCGTCGGATCGTTCTCTCGTTCAGACCGTTCGTTCTCTCAGACAATGATGCGTTTGAGGGAAAGACGATAGTCATTGGAGCTGTTTGTCCGGCCTTCTTCGGCATGAAGCTGATCAAGGCCTGCAGTGTTACCAGGTCATTTGGTGTCAGACCGAGTTCTTTGTGAAGCGCTCGGATCGGCTCGATGACCCTGTACGGGTTCGTGCCGGGTACAGAAGATCGTTCCGCCAAGGCGGGTGTGTGAGAAAATACCTGTCTCATGATGATGTCGGCTGAAAAAGCTTCCCCGTTCACCGCGAACGGTGTTGAAAACGATTCGGCTTCGGGGTATCAATCAGGTGTCTAAGCTAATCGAGGCCCTTCGGAAGCACTGCTTTCGGGGGGTCTTTCCTTTTCTGGCCTGTCCTCCTTTCTGCTCAGTTTTCGTTATCGTCTATGTCAGGACCATCAAGACCCTGATCCCTGCCGGAGACTGGGTTACCTGTTGGTTCCATTTTCTCTGGGGTAATGATTTGCCCCGGACCGGCGGCCTTCGCGTTCGCTAACGCGAGAAGAGCGGCCTCTGGATTCTCAGAGATCCACTTATGAAGCCCGTCATCCCCGTTCTTGACGGTGATGATCACGTTTCTTTTGGTGACCTTCACCATCCCGAGTTTTGTCTGGATTGCGGATGGGGCAGAGGGCTTGTGCTGTTTCAGGAGCCCTTCGAAGACCGCAAAGCGTTCGTCGGAGGTCTTGCCTGAACCTTTGGATTCCATGACAGCATCATGGAATTCTCGGTTTCCGGCCGGAAACCCTTCATCTCCAGAAAAGCCAAGGCTCTCATAAGACTTTGCGGCAGCATACCAACGATCCCGTCCAACCCCGGGTGCCGCCCCGATCTTTTGGATTAGTTCAGTCGGAATACAGGAAGTGACTTGTTTCATGCGAGCAAGTCCCGTGAGCTTGTCACCGGCTTTCCTGGCTTTCTGATCGATGTTGAGGGCGTCACAGACCAGCCCCTCATCCTTGCCGGACTCTATGAGAGAACGTGCAAACAGGGCTTTCTCGATCCAGCTGAGGTCTTTTCGGAAGCTGTTCTCTTGGCCTTGTGCAAGAATCGCTTGATCCTCATCCAAGCCTCTGATGAGAGCCTTTGCGGGCTTGCCGATAAGTCGAAGGGCCGCTAATCGCCTGCGCCCATAGATAATCCTGTATCGCCCCCCTTCGGGGCTCAGAAGTATCGGGATAAGCTGTCCCTGCTTGTCAATGCTTTCAGCCAGTTCCCTGATGTCATCTTCGTCATCCAGGGCCAGACGATCCTGGAACTCGGAATCATCAATAAGGTCGGTACTGATTTCTTGAATTGAAGATTGTGCCGCATCTTGAAGAGAACGGGCCATTCCCGAAAGGGCAGGGGCCCGTGACTGGGTTCGAGTCGGAGAAATCGACGAGTTCTCCTGCTTTTCCTCATCCTCGGGAATGTCGAATGTGACTTTGCGGGCCATTACTTGCGCCCCCATGCCGTTTTGATGAGCCCTTCGACCTCCGCCACAACTCCGTTGATCGACTCGATAGCCCGATCGTACGTCTGGCGATGAAAATCCGTTCTGGCGATCTCGAACAGTGTCTGTTGCGTGAGCCCAGCGTCAGAGACTGCGGAGGATTTCAGGAAAGGCTGTGTAAGAACGTCATCCGTGAACATGGTCCTCAGGAATGCCGCCATCTGGGTTTGGGGGCCGTCATTGGGCTCGAAACGAGTGATTAGAAATCTCATGAAGTCCCAGTCGGGCGATGCGCCCACATCAGCAATTGTTGCCATGAGGCTGGATGTGAGCTGCAGAAATTGGGCCATCGAGGCGACGTCAAGCATGCTTGGAATGACAGTGACGACTAGGGATGTCGATGCTACCAAAGCTGATAGCGTGGTAAACCCGAGTTGCGGTGGGCAGTCGATGACGACAATGTCGTAGTCTGTCTCGACTTCATTAATGCAAAGGGCAAGCCGCTGATAGAACGGCGGCCTGATATTGTTTCGAAGGGCGTGTGCGGTTTCGGTCTCGAACTCAGAGAGCAGCAATCCGGCCGCGGCTAGATCGAGGTTGTGGAAATACGTTTTGCGCACAACGTCTCTAAAGGGGATAGGGTCCTCGTACCGTAGGGCATCGTACACCGTTCCGGCTTCAGGGAAGTCGATTTCCGGCCGGAAACCGAACATGGTGGTCATTGAGGCTTGCGGGTCGAGATCGATTGCCAGAACTCGATAACCGTCAAGGGCGAGCTTTTGGGCCAAATGGATCGCCGTTGTCGTCTTTCCGGCGCCCCCTTTGAAGTTGGCGATCGAAATGATCTGTATATGCTCCCCTTCCCGACGACGAGGAACGATATGCTGGAACTTGGTGCTTGACCGGGCAATTTCGTGGCGCGCTATGTCGATCTGCTCTGCAGTGTAGAACCTGCGGCCGCGGGCATCCGTCTCGATGTCACCGAGATCGAGTTTGTCCTCGAAGAACATCTTCCGCAGAAAATCCTGGCTTACCCCGAGGATCTGAGCAACCTCCGTGGATGAGAAGCGTCTGAGAGCCTTTCGTTCATCAGGTAGGAACGACTTGCGCATATTCACATCAAGCGATTTGCTTAGACGTGTCGCCATCGTTTGGATCTTTTGATCCATTCTGATCCGCTGCTCGTTCATGCCCGTCCCGCCGCCCGTCTTCCGGGTCTATCTTGAGAAGGAACGCAAAACCGCCGGAAACTGATGGTTAGCGTTCTTCCGCAAAAATGTCAGGAAAGCGTTTGACAGGCAAGGATTTTTTCAAATGGTGGGCCGGTACCCGATGAAATCATTTATTTACAATGACTTATGTTATTTCTCGGATCCAGCGCGTCAAGTGATTGTGTCGCTGTCATCTCTTAAACGCAAGATGTACCCGATTCACATAGGCGGTTTTGCTTCCAAAGAACGAATCTGAGTCTCTTAAATCATTCCCAGATTCTCGGCTCGCTCCAACAGCATCTTGACCGATGATGGCTGCCATCTTGTTCTGCCACGAGGCGTGCGTTCGCGCATAGATTCCAGCCGTTCACAGATCGCTTGAAGCGTGATGTCGGGGTCCGCGCCCTTGATGGCGGCGACGATGGCGGGCAGGCGGTCGTCCGTTTCGCGGCGCCCGGCGCGGGCCAGCACCTCGGTAGGCAGGAAGCCGTCGCGAACGTAGGCCTTCACAGCGCGCAAGAGACGGCTTTGGGTCCAGCGACGCGCCTCGGGCAATGGGCCGTTGATGATGCGCACCACGTCTTCCCAGGCCAAGTCGGGTCGCAACCGGCGCACATGGGGCACCCAATCTTGTGCCGTCTCGTTCAAACGCTCCATGTAGCCGTCCTGTCGCGCCAGCCGCACTTTGCGAAGAGCGGCAGGGTCTTTGGCACGCAGCCCAGGGTTCCCGCCCACGCGGCCCTTTGTGCGCGCGCTGGCGAGGCCGGCCTTGGTGCGTTCCCGGATCAGGGCGCGTTCGAACTCGGCCGCAGCCCCCAGCACTTGCAACGTGAACTTGCCCTGCGGGGATCCGGTGTCGATGGGGTCCTGAATGGAACGAAAGAACGCGCCCTTGGCCTCCAGCCGCTCGATCACCTCCAGCAGATGCGACAGGGATCGCGCGAGGCGGTCAATCCGCACGACCACCAGCGTGTCGCTCTTGCCGATGCGCTCCAACACCCGCGCCAGCACCGGCCGCGCACGATTGCCGCCCGAGGCCTGTTCTTCATGGATCTCGGCGCAGCCCGCGGATTTCAGGGCCTGCGTCTGGGGCAGGGGGGTCTGATCCTCGGTCGAGACCCGAGCGTAACCTATCAGGGGCATCAAAACAGTCATTTTGCAGTTCTATCTATCGCTAATAAACGACCGTTTGTAAACGAATGCAAGCAGGTGTTCTCTCGTCGCGCTGGTGCATAATCCCTTGGTTTCCTTGCGCTGTGCGCAATCTGAGAGGTTCCGCCGGCAGTCGCGCGCGCATACTATGTAAAGAGCGCGGACAACCGCGATAAAATCGCTTGGGTAATGTGCAAAAGATCAGTATTTTGCACATATGAAGACGCAAGCATCTATTTTAGCTGATGATTTCGACGACCCCCTCATCACAATCGAGGGGGATGAAGAGGCTCACGAAGACGATCTCTGGTTCCTGCCCGGGCCACTCGAAGAAGAACCGGATGATTTGCCTCCCGGGCCAAGGGCGGAACCGTCCGACACTGCTGTCATCGATGACTGGGCAAAGGCGGAAGCGGCTCACGCGGCACGTCTGGCACGCGTGGCTGGACGCCTGGGAGCCCTTGATGACCGGCTGCTGCGCGGCCCGGAAGGCTGGCGGCATCGGCTCGCTCTGATCGAGGCGGCTGACCTCAGCTGGCTCAGCGGGGATCGGGTGAGTCCTGATCGTCTGGCACTCTGGGTATCGATGCGGTTGTCGGGCGCACAGGATGACCCAAATGCCCTGGCACGCGTTGGATGGGCTGTTCGGCGCCTGACAGGCGGTCCCGGACCGAAGGGTGACTTGGCCGCCTTCCTGGATCGCCGCGATCCCGAGAACATTGAAGACAGTGCCGAGCGGCTCAAAGATCGCGCGGGCGGATGGCTGGACGTCATGGCAGCCGCGAAGGGTCTCCACCCAATCACGCGGGCTTGCATGGGCTTTCATCTCTGGAACCTGGCGGGCCTCGGGCAACATGGCGACCAGATCGAAGCCGCCGTCACCGCGTCCAGGATCGCGGCAAGCGATGGAAAGGGTGCGATATTTGCGCCGCTCGCGATGGGCGGGGCAGGGGGACTGCGGGCCTCGGGCTTGCCATCCGAACGATTGGCCCGCTGGTTGGACGGGATGAACAGCGCAATTCTAACGGCGATGCGAACACTAGACGATATTGAAGAGTGGACGGGGCGGGCAGAGACCATCATGGCGCAATTGTCAGGCCGCACGCCGGCCGCCTTGCGAAAAACTTTCTCTCATTGGCCCCTGGTCTCCGCCCCAATGGCTGAGGTCGTGACCGAAGCCAGTCGCGCCGCCGTTCAGCGCAATCTGACGTGGATGGAAGAATGCGGTTTGATCAGCGAAGTGACAGGGCAGGGGCGGTATCGCATGTGGTCTCTCGACATCTGAAAGTCGATTCTCCGGGTGTCGCGTAGCCCTTAATTGGGCTCTGTCTCACTTTGTGTGGCGCAAGTATCCTGAAACTGGAAAATTCAGGAGGGATAGTTGTGAGTTCGAAGAAACACTGGTCGCCCGGGAGCGATGTTGCCGTTCAAAGCGTTGAGCGAAGTGAAAGCGGCGGGTGGATTGTATTCGGCGTCTTGGCGCCCAACGGCATTTGCCCAGACTGTGGATTGCATTCACGCCGACGTCACGGATGGCGGCGTCGGCGGCTGCAGGATTATCCCGCGCATGGAGGCGAGGTAACGGTTGATCTCGCAATTTGCCGTTGGCGATGTTTGGCGCTCGCTTGCCCGCGCCGGACTTTCTCGGACCAGATCGCCTCGATTGCGCGTCCTTTTGCGCGGCGCACCTCGCGTGTCGGGGAGATTGTCAGCCATCTTGGGCATGCGACCGGAGGACGGCCTGCCGAGCGGTTGTTGCATCGTTTGGGCCTTGGGGTCAGCGATGACACGGTGCTCAGGCAGCTGAAGAAGCGTGCTCAAGGCACCGCCGAGCCGCCGACGGTCATCGGGATCGACGACTGGAGCTGGCGGAAGTCACAAACCTACGGCACGATCATTGTCGATCTGGAGCGTCGAGTGGTCATCGACATTCTCGAGGATCGAGATGTCGTCACCTGCACCAACTGGCTGAAGCGACATCCCGAGGTAGAAGTGATCAGCAGAGATCGCTGTGGTCTCTACGCCCAGGCTGCCCGGCAAGGGGCGCCGCAGGCGGAACAGGTCGCTGACCGTTTCCATATCGTGCAGAACCTGCGGCAGGCCATTGAGGAGCAGATGAACCTTCACGGCCGTGCGACCGGCAGGGCGCTGCTGTCCGACGCCGACAACATCAACGCTGCCGGAAGCCTTCTGAAGTCCCGCCTTGCGCACAGGACGTCTCGGGAAGAGATTTTCACCACCATCCATGCACTCCGAAATCAGGGGCTTACCTGCAGCGAGATCGGGCGGCGAACAGGGTTCCCGCGTCGCAGCATCGCGAAATGGCTGCAGTTCGAGACACCACCGGACCGCAGGCGGGCAGCTTTGAAACCGACTTCGCCGTGGTACTTTGAAGAGTTCCTGAGCCAAAGTTGGAAGGACGGCATTCGAACTGGAAGCGCCCTTTTCAGTCTGATCCGAGAGCGTGGTTACGAGGGGAGTCTGTCGCATTTGCAGCGGCTGCTGGCGGGCTGGCGCAGAGCCGAAAAGCAAATGACGGGCCCCGCCGTGGAGCGCCAGATCCTGGAGCCGGTCCGGGACCCGGAAACGGGGCACGCGATCTTCCCGGTCATCGCGGCCGCGCTGTGCATCAAACCCCGCGGAAAGCTCACCCCGGATCAGGCGCGGAAAGTCGACGCGCTCAAGGGCGGTTCTCCTAACTTCGCAACGATGCGCAGCCTCGCCATGCGGTTCAATGGTATCATTCGCGGTCGCCAGGCAGACCCGCTCCCTGCATGGATCGACGACGCGATTGAAACCGACTTGGCGCCCATCGTGCGCTTTGCCCGTACCTTTAACCGGGACTACGACGCCGTCAAAAACGCCATGTACGGCCGCGCCGGTCCAGAATTGTTGCGGGCGAGAATGCTCCCATTCCGCCACACAAATTGAGGATGATCCTGGTAATGTGGGTGTCGATGGGCAGCCGGGTGCAACGGCATACAGACGTGCTTGGGACCTAGGACCTGGCGATCGTCGAGTTCCGTCGGCTGATGACCGACGCCGCCAAAAAGGTGGCCGAGGGGGCGCCGTGATCGGGACCGAGGCGGTCGTCCCGCAGGCGCGGATCGCGTCGCATGAAGGGGTCTATCCCAAGGAGTAGATTGGCGCACGCTGGTCGATGGCACGTTTGGCAAGGCGGCCGAATAGCGCCTTCGCCCAGTGCGATGAGGTCAGGGCCCCACATGCGCGCAGCCGCGCCATACGGGGATTTTTGACTTCAGAGCTGGCTTTTCAGATCGACCACAAGTTCCCGTAGCAGGGCTGACAGCATCTCGACCTTTGCGGTGATCCGGTCGGTGGGCCCGTGCAGCCCGACGCCCAGCGACCTGTGATGCCCTTCAGGCGCGGGGATCAGAGTCGAGACCATCGAGGCATTCCAATGCGCTGTGGGCGCGCACAGATGACGGGCGTGCAGCACAGATATGTCGGTCGCGGCATGCGCCTGCAGGGTCGCGGCAAAGGCGGCCTCGTCGTAGTCGTCGGCACGCAGCAATCCGCGCGTGACGGTCTGGCGATAGATCGAGATCGCCTCGGAAAAGGGCTGGCGCGACAGCATCATCCAGCCGATACCGTTTTGGATCATCAACCGTCGGGTGCCTGCCTTGATGTGGGAATTCGTACCCTCGTACCGGTGCAGCGAAACCACGTATTCCAGATGCAAACCCTCCTGCGTGCCAAGGACGACCGGCTCGCCTGCGCACTCGCGCAGCCGATGCATGGCGTCCAGAACAACGGTCTGTTCATACCCGCTGGCATCCATCCAGTTGGTCAGCCTGGACAGCCGCGGCGCAGGAAAATAGCAGTGGGTATCGGGGTCAAAGTCGAGATAGCCCAGCGACACCATCGTGCGCAGCAGGGCAGTCATGCTCGAGACCGGATAGCCCAACAAGGCGGCCATTTCATGCATCCGCGCCGGTCGCCGGTGTTCGGAAAAGAACTCCAGAATCGCGAAAACGCGCGCCGCAGACTTTACCCTGTCCTGTTGCATCGCAATGGCCTCCCCGACGGGCAGCGTAGAGTGCCCGCGCGCGGTTTGGAAGCGGTCAGCCAAGGAGTCGTTCGAATCTCATTCGCCGGTATAGGCGAACTCGTTTTCCACCAGCGTCCAAATCCGGCGTCCCGATCGCGTCCTTTGATCCTCGGCAATATGCGCGGTCAGACCGGCGGCGCGAGAGGTGACGGCGATGGCGCGCATGATGGACGGCGCGACGCCGATTTCCAGCAGCAGCGCCGCGATGGCCCCGGTCGCGTTGATCGTCAGGTGCCGACCATAGGCCACATCGACTGCAGCGCCGAACTGTTCCAGCAGGTCGATGGCCGATCCCGGCGCGTCGGCGTCGCGGGCCAGCGCGAACAGCCTGGGGCTGCGCGGGTCGTCAGGTTTGTGCAAGGGGTGGCCGAAACCGGGCAGCGGCACCCGCGCGCGGCGGTAGGCGGCGGCGGTCTCGTCGCACCATACTGCGCGATCCTCCGCGGCAAGCCCCTCCTGCAGCAGTCGGCCAGCACCCTCCATCGTCCCTGCAAACACGTCGCCCACGCAGGTCAGTCCGGCGGCCATCGCCACCTGCACCTGGTCGGGGTTGGAATCCGCGACCAGCCGCGAGACGATCGCATGCGGGGTCAGGCCGTGTTCCATCAGGGTCACGAGGCATGCGTCGAGGATCTTGCGCTCCCAGGACTCGGGAAAACGGCCCGTGAGCAGGAGATACATGGTCTCGGCAAAGTCGCGCTTGCCCAGGATGTCGGTCATCAGGTCCTGCCCGCGCCAGCGGATTTCCGTCTCGGTGGCCTGAGATATCTCGGTGCTCAGCCTGTCGCTCATCGGAATTTCCTCATGTCTCTCGGGTGAAATCGGCGTTGTCTTGGCCCAACAGCGGCGGCGCGCGGCGCAGTGGTGGACGCTTTCCGTCGAAGCGCACCGGGGCGGCGATTGCACGATAGGTCAGGCCGTCGGCCGCTTCAATCGTGGTAAAGCTGCCCAGATGGCGCACCTGTTCGTTCTCGGGCACCTCGTCGATGCGCAGGGCGGGCGAGAACGGCACGTCGTTGTCAGACAGGCGCGCGGACCAATCGGCGAGCGTGCGGGTGCGAAACACGCACTTCAGGGTCTCTTGCAGATCTGTGTAATTTTCATAGCGCCCCTGCCGCGTGGCAAAACGCTCGTCGTCCGACAACACAGGATCTTCGGTGGCGGCCAGCAGCGCATCCCAGAATTTCACGGCCGAGGACAGGTGGATGACCAGAACACGGGCGTCGGCGGTGGTCATGGCAAAGCTCTGCGAGGCCCGAACGCGGGTCAGGCGATCAACGGCATGACCCTCTTCGGCCATCGCGAAACTGTCCGGGATAAAGGCGATGGAGGCCTCGAGCATGTTGACCTCGACCCGCCGCGCAGGGCCGCCGCGCGCGCGCCCTAGAAGGGCTGCCAGTATGGCTTGGGCGGCATACATGCCGGTCACATTGTCGGAAATGGTGGGACCGGAGATGCCCGGGTTTTCCGGGTCGACTTTAAGATTAGCTATGCCCGAGAGTGCAAGCGCGACAGTATCGTAGGCTGGCCGCGCGTGGTAAGGACCGTCCGTCCCGAAGCCGGTGATTGAGCAATGCACCAACGCCGGATAGTCCTGCGCAATAGTCTCGGCCGAAAAACCTAGGCGGTCCATCACGCCCGGGCGAAAATTCTCGACCAGCGCGTCGGCGCCCTTGAGCAACGCGCGCAGACGGACGCGATCGGCCTCTTGGCGCAGATCCAGCGTGACGCTCGCCTTGCCCTTGTTGTAGGCACGAAAATGCGGCGCGTAGCTGCCTCCGACAAAGCTACGGAACGGGTCGCCCTCGGGGCGCTCGATCTTGATCACCTCGGCGCCCATCTCGGCCAGGATCATGGCGGTGAGCGGCGCGGTGATCATGGTCCCGATCTCGATCACACGCAGCCCGTGGAGGGGCAGAGGGCTCGGGCCGCCCATCACTCGAGCCGTCCGGGGGTGGCAGGTCGGTGCGGTGTGGCGACTAGCTCTCCGATCATGTCGCAATTCATCCTTCTGGAGTCGAGGCTATGAGGCGGAAAGGGAAAACCGCCTAATTGGGCAGGTTCGAGTTTTCCATGTACCTGCCCGGCAGGGCCAGAGCGAATGGCGGCGCGAACGAGGCTTGGGGCGGAATTTCACATGCTCGAAATCTGGAGCATGACCGGGCCCGCAACGTTGACAGCCGCGCCTCGGCGGCAAAGCTGGCCCCGAAAGGTCGCCGCAACCAGCGCCGACAGAAAGAGGCACCCGATGACCGAACAGGATTTACATATCGCGCCCCCACCGCCGGGCGGACGAATCTGCGTTGTGGGCGCGGGGTTCATGGGCTGCGTGATCGCCTCTCTGTATGCCCGTCACGGCTATGAGGTGGCACTGTGCGATGCCAATGCCGAGATGCTCGACAGCTTTGCAATGCGCGCGCGGCCGATCGCCGCCACCTTTTCGAATGATGACGCGGAGGTGGCGCGGATACTGGACCGTGTCACGCTGGAGACCTCGCTCGCGGCGGCGGTCGAGGGGGTGTTCATGGTGCACGAGGCGGTGCAGGAGACGCTCGAGACCAAGCAGGAGGTGTTCGCGGATCTGGACCGTCTCTGCCCGGCGGAGGTGGTCTTGGCCACCAACACCTCATCGCTGCTACTGTCCGACATTGCCCTTCGCGTCGAGGATAAGGCCCGGGTGCTGGGCATTCACTACATCACGCCCGGCCATATTATCCCTGTCATCGAGATCATCCACGCCGATTTCACGCCCGCCCGGCTGGTCGCCTGGGGCCGCGCCTTTGTCGACTCGATCGACCATGTAGCCGTGGCCTGCCCCGAGCGCCCCGGTTTCCTGATCAACAAGATCCAGTTCGCCATGCTGACCGAAATCTATCGCCTGATGGACGAGGGGGTGGCCAGCCGCGACGACATCGACGCGGCCGTACGACTCAGCATCGGGCCTCGGCTAGCGCTGTGGGGACCGCTGCTGACCGAGGATCTGATCGTGCCTAAAAGTACGGCTCTCGCGGTGACTGAATCGCTACATCGTCAGACCGGCGACGAGAATTACAAAGGCCGCGAGGTGCTGCGCACCCTAGTTGAGAAGAACCACCTGGGCGCGATGACGGGGCAGGGCTGGTATCGATTTGACGACGCACCCGACGCAGTGGTTCAGGAACGCGACAGGCAGCTGACCGAGCTGCTCGCATGGTTGCGCGACCGCAACCCAGTGGGCGGGTTCAAATTGGACTAATCCTGGCGGCCGCCTACTGACCGCCGATGTTGATGTGGATGTTCTTTTCCTGGTTAAAGGCGATCAACTCACCGATGCCTTCCTCCCGGCCTTGGCCAGAGGCCATAAGGATGGTGTCGCCCTTCATCGCGGTGACAAGGCCTGCGAAAAACTCCATCAGCTCTTAGCCGTTCCTGCGATCCCCACATCGACATCGGCGCGGCCTGCTATGGGCTCTCTTCGGCTAAGGTCTCGCCGGTAGCTCGGGGCCGTAGGTGTCGGTCATCAGTCGGCCCAACTGTCGAGCGTTTTGCAGATTGCCTCGGTCGTCTCGACGTCCGCGTATTTGGCAGCCATATCGGCCAGCGCCTGCCGGTGCGCGTCGTCCCAGCGGTCGCCGACCGCGTCGCCTGCCACTATCGGGCGAAACCCGATCTGGACGGCGTCGACCACCGTGGCGCGCACGCAGCCACTGGTGCTGAGACCCGCGATGATCAGCGTGTCGATCCCGGCCGAGACAAGCCGGCTGGCCAGGTCGGTTCCGAAAAAGCAAGAAGCGTATTTCTTAGTCAGGATCGGGTCCGCAGGCAGCGCGTCCAGCCTCGAGTCTAGCGTGACACCGTCGCTCCCGTCGACTAGGTCGTCGAGCCGTCCAATCTTGCGCGCCCAGAGCCCCGCATCCGAGAGATCGGGACGGTCATATGCCACGCGCGTGAACATCACCGGCACGCCGCTCCGGCGCGCGGCACCGAGTAGCCGGTTGACTTGGTCGGTGAGCGCGCTGGTATCCGAGCCCAGCGGCCTGCCAGGCTCGGTGAAGGCCCGGGTCATGTCAATCACCAGCAGCAGCGGGCGCGCGCCCCAGCCCATACGCCCGCCGAAACTGTCGGCGGCGGTGGGGATGTCGGGTGTCAGGGTGTCTGTCGGCATGGTAGTCTCCAGTCTCGAGTCAGATCATCGAGGGCAAGATCGTGGTCAGCCCCGGCACGAGCGCCAAGACTATCATGCCTAGGATGTAGAGCAGCACAAATGGCCAGGCCGCCTGGAAGACGTCGCCTAATGACCCCTCATGCCACGCGCTTTTCAGAGCAAACAAAGTATAGCCGAAGGGTGGGGTCATGCCTCCAACGGTGATGTTCACCAGGAACAGAAGCCAGAACCAGATCGGGTCGAATTGCAGCTCGGCGATGATCGGCAGGTAGATCGGGATCACGATCAACATGAGCGCGATCTGGTCGATGAACATGCACAGCAAGAACGGCAGGACCATCAGTAAAAGCAGCATCACCCAGCGCGACTGGTCCAGCCCAACGACCCATTCGGTCATTTCCGCCGCTCCGCCAGTAAAGGCGAGCAACTGGCTGAACAGCTTGGAGCTGGCCATGATGATCAGGATCATCGCCGAGACCTTGGCCGAGGAGGCCAGCGCCTCGCCGATCATCCGCAGCGACAGGTTGCGATAGATCGCGGCCGTCACCAGCGAGCCGATCACCCCCATGGCGCCGGCCTCGGTAGGGGTGGCGATGCCCATCAAGATCAGGCCCATCACCGACAGGATGATGATCGAAAACGGGACCACGCGCAGCAGGGCCCAAAACTTCTGGCGCATCGTGACCCGGGCATCGGTGTCATCCTCTTCGGGCGCAAGCGACGGGTTGAGCCAAGTGCGGATGAAGCAATAGGCGAGGAAGATCGACGCAAACATCAGCCCTGGCAGGATGCCGGCTATCAGCAGGCCGGCAATGGACACGCCGGCGAGCGTTCCGATGATGATGGCCAGCACGCTAGGCGGGATCAGCGGTGCCAAACTAGCCCCGGCTAGGATCGTGCCCGCCGAGAGCCGCGCATCATAGCCACGCGCAACCATACCTGGCAGCAACGATCGCCCAAGCATCGCGGCCACGCCCATCGCCGCCCCCGACAGGGTGCTGAAAACTGTGGCCAGAAGGATCGACAGGACATATTGCCGCCCACGCACCCGCCCGACCAGCGTGTCGATGGAGCGGAACAGCACCTCGACTGAATTCGATCGGAACAGGATCTCGCCCATAAGGATGAACAACGGGATCGTCACCAACGACTGCGTCGTGGTGGTCTCGTAGAGGCTGTTGGCGAACATGCCGTAGCCGGCGGGCCCCATGATCACCGCGACCGCCACGAGGTTGATCAGCAGGAAGGCCGCGAAAACCGGCAGCCCGGTCGCCATCAGCAAGAGCAGCATGCAAACGCCCACGAGGACAGCCTCGATACCTTCAATCATGTTGCGTTCCAGTAGATGTCGAAATGAAAGCCAAGCGAATAAAATAGAGGCCCGTATTGACGAAGCCGTAGGTGATGAAGGCCGACAGGATCCATTTCGGGATGCGGATCGTGGTCAACGTGGACGTACCGCGCTCGAAAAGGTGCATGTTCTCGCCCAAGCAGATCCAGCCGGCCCACAGGCAGACCCCCGCAGCCACCAGGTAGCCGGTCATGAGCATCGCGTCTCGGATCGGCGGCAGGAGATCAGGCAGGATGGTGACCGCGACATGTCCGCCGTCGCGGGTCAGCCAGGGAGCGGTGGCGAAGACCGAGATCAGCAGCAGGAAGGACACAAAGTCGCTGGCCCACATGGTCGGCGCTCCGAACGCGTAGCGCGAGATCACCTCGAACGCGTAAATCGCCACGATTGCGCCCAAGGCCGTGACACCCAGGATGAAGCCCGCCCAGGTCAGGGCGTCGTGCGCTCTCAGTATCCGTCGCATCGGCATCAACCCTCAGGTGTCGCGAAACGCGCCGGACCCGAGGGTCCGTCGCATTCCGTCTGTAGCAATAGAGCGGGAATGAGGCTCACTCGTGAATTCCGGCTTCGGTTGCAAGCGCGCGGATTTCCTCTGCATCCTCGGGGTTCTTGCTAGCCGCAAGCCCTATCGCTCCGGAAAACCAGGCACCGCCGAGCTTGCCGGCCATCTCCTCATTCAACTCGGTCACGCTCATTCCCTCGGCCTCGAGAGTTTCGCGTTCCTGCGCTGCGAGGTCGTCGAACAGGCGGTTCGCCTCGATCTCGAATTCGCGGGCGGCGGCCTCAATCTCGGAGCGGGTGGTGTCGTCGAGGCCGTTCCAAGTATCGAGATTCATCAGCACCAAGTGCGAGACCTGCCCAAAGGAGGGCCGCATCATGTAATCGGCCACCTCGTACCACTTGTAGGCGACCGCCCCAACGGTCGGCCAAGCCGCGCCGTCAACCACGCCGCGCTCGAGGGCGGGATAGATCTCACCCCCTGGGAGAACCACGGGCGAGCCGCCCAGGACCTCGATCACCGGGTGATAAATCGGGGTGCCGCGAATTCGGCGGCCTTTCAGGCCATCATCGCCGGCCGGCTCCTTGAGCATGATGTGATAGCCGTTCAGATCGACAAGGGCGGCAATCAGCTTCAAACCGATTTCCTGATAATGCGCGTCCACCGCGCCCCAGACGCCGGCCTCGCGCAGTTTCTCCGTATTGCCGTTCATTGCATCCATAGTCATGCCGGAGGCAATCTCGTTGAAGTGGTAGGCGCCGTTCGTATAGAGCATGTCGAACACTCCGCGGACCACCGGATCGAGCTGCTCGAAGGGCGGAACGGTTTCAGGGCCCATCACGTTGATGTCGATATCCGCGGTCGTCGCATCCTCGATCGCAGCGATGAAGGGCATCAGCACCTCGCCAACGGCGGCATAGCTAGAATCCCAGCCGGCTAACAATCGCAGGTCTTGCGCCTTAGACATGCCCGCCCAAGTTAGCGTCATGGCAACGGCAATGGCCGTAGTATTGAATAGTTTCATGTCGTTTCCTCCCGTTTCGAGCCGGCCCACCGAGCCCGTTCTCAGGTCCAGGGGCGGGCAGTGCTTTCTTATTCTAAGCTATCTAAATTTATCCAACCATCCTTCGTGTGCATAGATCATTCTCATCGCTCCGCCAGATTTCACATATGGGAAATCACGCGCCAGACCATCGGTCGCGCATGGATCGAGACGCGACAATCCTTAATCTGTGACGGCAGGGGAGTTGTAGCTGCAGCCATTCGCAACGCGCGGAGAGAGAGGCGCACGGCTTGCCCTAGACGGTCACCGGTGCTGTCCAAAGCTCAAACCGAATCGAAAGGAACGCGCAGATGACGCTTACCAATGAAGACGTCAGGCAGATACTATCGATCATCGAAGCGTCCTCTTTCGACAGCATCGAGATCCGGATTGGCGACATGAGCCTTGCCGCCAGCAAGTCCGGCCCACTCGTGGCTCAGCAGGCAGCGCCGCCCGTATTGGCCTCCGCGCCGCAGCCGGCCGCCGAGCCTGCCCCCGCGGCGCCGGTATCAGCCCCCCACCAAAAAACCGAAGACCTGCACGAGGATGGGCTAGTTGAGATTAAGGCCCCAATCGTCGGCATCTTCTACGTGGCTCCCGAGCCCGGCGCCGCACCCTTCGTGGAGGAGGGCGACCGCATCGACGCCGACACCACGGTCGGCATCATCGAGGTAATGAAGGTGTTCAACAGCATCCGTGCAGAGACCTCCGGCACCGTCGTCCGCCGCCTTGTCGAGGACGGTGCGTTCGTCGAGTTCCATCAGCCCATCCTGTTGATCCGCCCCGAGGCCTGAATGGCACTGAAACGCGTTCTCATCGCCAATCGTGGGGAAATCGCGGTGCGCGTGATCCGCGCCTGCCAAGCGCTAGGAATCGAGACCGTGGCGGCTGTCTCGGCTGCCGACCGAGACAGCATGGCGGCCCGGATCGCCGACCGCGCGGTGTGCATCGGCCCGGCGCGGTCGTCCGACAGCTACCTGCGGATCGACGCGCTGCTGTCGACCGCGCTGGGGACGGGATGCGATGCGGTGCATCCCGGCTATGGCTTTTTGTCGGAAAACGCCCGTTTTGCTGCCGCTTGCGCCGAGAATGGCCTGATATTCGTTGGCCCCAGCGCCGAGAATATCCGCCAGATGGGCAACAAGCTGGTGGCGCGCGAGATCGCGCATGAGGTCGGCGTGCCCATCGCCCCCGGCTCGCAGCGAATCTCCGAGTTCTCCACCGCGCGGGCCATTGCCGAAGAGATCGGAATGCCGGTGCTGTTCAAGGCTGCCGCCGGTGGTGGCGGGCGCGGCATTCGCATCGTGCATCGACACGAGGAGCTGCGCGGCGCGTTCGAGGCCGCCTCGGCCGAGGCCAAGGCCGCCTTCGGCGACGACGCGCTGTTCCTCGAACGCTATATCGGCAATGCACGCCATGTCGAGGTGCAGGTACTGGCCGACGCGCAGGGCAACGTGGTCCACCTAGGCGAGCGCGATTGCTCGCTGCAACGGCGCTACCAGAAGATCCTCGAGGAAGCGCCGGCCTTTGATCTGGTCCAGTCCTTGCGCGACGGGATGCGCGAGACTGCCGTCGCCTTGGCGCGCTACATCGGATACCGGAGCGCCGGCACCGTCGAGTTCATCGTCGACGTGGATCGCGGCGAATTCTTCTTTCTGGAGATGAACACGCGGATCCAGGTCGAACACCCGGTGACTGAGATGATCACCGGCGTCGACATCGTGGCCGAGCAGTTGCGCATCGCCGCCGGTCAGCCCTTGTCCATTACGCAATCGGACGTGCGGGCCGAGGGTCACTCCATCGAATGCCGGATTAACGCCGAAGCGCCGGCCCGCAACTTTGCGCCCTCCCCGGGGCGCATCACCGAATGGGCGCCACCGCAAGGCGCCGGTATCCGCGTCGACAGCCATGCGCAGCGCGATTACGTAGTGCCGCCTTTTTACGACTCGCTGATTGCCAAGCTGATCGTGCACGGCACCGACCGCGCCGATGCCATCGCGCGCATGGCCGACGCGCTGGCGCGGTTCGAGGTGGGCGGCATCGACACGACCATCCCATTCCACCGCCGGGTCCTGGCCCAGCCCGATTTCGCCGCAGGGCGGATCAACACCAACTGGCTGGCCGACATTGCCGAGGATTTTATCGCCGAGCAGGCCGAGGAGCCCCACGCATGACCAAAGAGATCCACATCATCGACACCACCCTGCGCGATGGCCAGCAGAGCCTGTGGGCGATGAACATGCGCACCGGCTGGATGCTGCCCGCGATGGAGCGGCTGGACCGCGCGGGCTACGAGGCGATGGAGTTCTTCGTGCCCGTGGTCCAGATCAAGAAGATGATCCGCGATCTGAACGAGGATCCGTTCGAATGGCTGCGCCAGGGGACTGCGCGGGCAAAAAACACGCCGCTGCGGCTGCATGCGGGCTATCGCAGCGGGCTAGGCAAGGTACCGGAATCGGTCTCCAAACTGATGCTACAGAAGGTGATCGATTGCGGCATCTCCACCGCCCGGATATCGGATCCATGGAACGATTTCACCATGCTTAAGGAAGAGCATGACGAGATGCGCCGCATGGGCCTGGAGTCGGTGGTTAACATCATCTACTCGGTCTCGCCCCGCCACACGACAGAGTATTTCGTCCAGCGCACCCGCGACGCGGCGGCGCTGAAGCCCTATCGGCTGTGTTTCAAGGACGTTGGCGGATTGCTGACCCCCTCGCGGCTGCGCGAGCTGTTGCCCAAGGTGCTAGAGGCCGCGGGCGACATCCCAGTCGAGTTCCACAACCATTGCAACAACGGGCTAGGTGTCTTCAACGCGCAGGAAGCCGTGGCGCTAGGGATCCTGCACGTTCATACGGCGGTGCCGCCGCTGGCCGACGGCTCGTCGCAGCCCTCTGTATTCGACGTCGCGCGCAACCTGCGTGCCCTGGGCCATGATTTGCCCCTCGATCTAGACCCGCTGCACGAGGTCTCGGACTACCTGACCGGCATCGCACGGCGCGAGAAACTGGCCATCGGCAGCCCGCGTGCCTATGACGAGACGCTCTATGCCCACCAGATTCCCGGCGGCATGATCTCGAACCTGGAATACCAGCTGGAAAAGGTCGGCATGGGCGGGCGGCTGGACCTGATCCGCGAAGAGGCCGCCCGCGTCCGCGCCGAGCTGGGCTATCCGATCATGGTGACGCCGCTGTCGCAATTCGTCGGCACCCAGGCCGCGATCAACGTGATCACCGGCGCGCGCTACAAGCAGGTGACCGACGAAATCATCCAGTATGCGCTGGGGCTATGGGGGCGCGAAGCGCTGGAGCACATGGACGCCAACACCCGCGACCTGATCCTCGACCGGCCTCGCGCCCGCGAGATCGCGGCCATGAAGATCGACCAGCCCAACCTGGCAGAAGTCCGGCGCGCTGCCGGTGGCGAGCTGAGCGACGAGGAGCTGATCCTCCGCGCATATGTTGACGACGCCGCGGTGCAGATGGTGCGCCGCCTTCCGCCGGTGCGCGAAGAGCCCGTCGGCCGCTCGCCGCTGGTGTCGCTGGTGGCCGGTCTGGCTGCCCAGAGCGCGCAGCACGACATCGCCGTACAAGCCGGGGAGATCTCGATCCGGCTGGGCAAGGCGTGGTGACGGCGCACCGCTAGAGGGATATGTTTTCCTCAATGACCACCATGCTGTCGCCCGCGAAGTCCACGTCCTCGACATGTTCGCCCCGGGGCGGACATGTCGGTGATCAATCCTAGGTGTTCAGTCCCGGCATCTGGTGGCTCGGATCTGGGATCGCGGTATGATGCTGGAAAGGAACAAACAGCCGAAGGGAGGAAAGGGGCATGCGGATCTTCGAGGATATCTGGCGCAAACAGTGCGAGGCCACGCAGGGTATCCGGAAACGCTGTGGCGAAGAGGCGGCCTTAGATTATCTCGTCGGCGAAAAGCTCTTCCATTATGTCTCGGCCGCCCGTGACAATCCGGCTTTCGCGGAACAGCTACCGGCCTTTGTCAGCGACGTCCGACAGATGTTTCCGCGCGAGGCCATGGCAACCTACCTCATCGCGCTCGAGCAGCGGCTAACCGAAGACAGCCACTTCGTCGACATCGACGACACCTATCTCGGATCTGGTTCCATTGATGACCTAATCAGCTTGAAACAGATTGTGGACCTGCTGCGTGCGGAAACGCTCGGAACGGCCTGATCCGCTACCCTGAGCTCGATCCAAACCGCTTGGCCCTGAGAGGGAAAGTTCTGAATCTGCCGGCGCCTCCAACCATGTCGTTGCCTTGATGGCGTCCCGCACTCAGGGCAGATGCCATTCGGAGCCAGCCTGCCAGATACGACCCACGCACCCGTCTCATGTCCACTTAACCTTCTTGATTAACGAATGGCATGACGGTTTCGATGGGCCTTCTGCCTTGGTTGCGGTAGCCCAGATGCGGGCGTTCGGTATTGTGCTGGACGAGCCAAGCGTCGAGATCGGCCTGGAGCGCGTCGACGCTGTCGTAGACGGTCTCGAGGAAGGCAGGGTCGTTGTTGAACCGCCGCTCGTGCTGGCCTGTACTGCCGGCTTTGGCGGCCAAGATCATGCGGTCGCGCGCGCCGGGCCGCGCCGCGAACCACTGGCCGATGATCTCGTCGCTGCGGCCCATCCCATAGAGGTTGGCGGTATCTATATGCGTGACGCCCGCCGCGTCGCAAGCGTCGAGCAAAGCGTGGCATTGCTCGACCGTGGCATCGCCGTAAGCACCTGCGAAGGACATTGCCCCGATCCCGAATTTCGAGACCTCGGGGCCGTCCCGCCCAAGTCGTGTCATCTGCAACGCCCTGATTCCCTTCGTGCTGCCGGTTTGGTTCGGTCCGAGTTCTAGCTCGCCGCTCAGGGATGAAAAGCCTTGCCAAGAAATGATCTTGCCTGGACTTGACAAAAACTTAGATACCTAAGTAGTATCAACGCAACACACCGAACCAGGCCATCGCGTGCGGGTTCCGGAGGAGCCAGAGGGGGATTGCATGGACGATCTGAACATGAAGGTGGCGGCCCGCCGCGCCCTGACCGAACATATCTGCGAATTCACGCTGGAGCCGGTGGACGGCGGCGAACTGCCGGGCTTCACCCCTGGCGCACACCTGACCATCGAGACGCCGTCGGGCGCCATGCGCCGCTATTCACTGGTCAACGACGGCGACGCGCCCAAGCAATACGTCATCGCCGTGAAGCGCGAGGCGCAGTCCCGCGGAGGGTCGGCTTCGATGCATGACGGCGCTGTCGAGGGCACGGAACTGCGCGTGAGCCCGCCGGAAAACACCTTTGAGCTGACCGAGGCCGACGATTACCTGCTGATCGCGGGTGGCATCGGTGTCACGCCGATCTACGCCATGGGCCAGCATCTGGCGCGTGAGGGCAAACCCTACCGCGTGATCTACTGCACCCGCAGCGCCGAGGACACGGCGTATCTGAAGGAAATGACCAAACTTTTCGGCGACAAGATGGTGCTGCACCACGATGGCGGCGACCCCGACGAGGTCTTCGATTTCTGGGACGACTTCGAAGAACCCAAGAACATGAAGGTCTATTGCTGCGGCCCCGCGCCGATGCTTGAAGAAATCGAGGCGATTTCCGGCCACTGGCCCGAGGGCCGCGTGATCTTTGAGGATTTCAAGCCGGTCGAGGTTGTGCGCGCCGACGACGTGGCCTTCGACGTGAAGCTCGAGAAGACCGGCAAGACCGTGACCGTGCCCGAGGACCGGTCCATCCTTGAGGCGATCCGCGACGCGGGCGTGCCCACGGTCAGCTCTTGCGAAAGCGGGACCTGCGGCACCTGCAAGACAAAGCTCATCGCGGGCGAGGTCGATCACCGCGACATGGTGCTGATGGACCACGAAAAGGACGGCACGATCATGATCTGCGTGTCGCGGTCCAAGGGTGGCGAGGAGCTGGTTCTTGACCTCTGAGCCGGTGCGCCTTGGCGTCGTCGGGCTGGGCCGGGCCTTCATGCTGATGCTGCCCACCTTTCGCAACGATGACCGCGTGCGGCTGGTGGCGGCCGCGGCCCCCCGCGCCGAAAGCCGCGACGCCTTCGTGGCCGAGTTCGGCGGGCGCGGATATGCAACGATCGAGGAACTGGCGGCGGACCCTGAGGTGGACGCCGTCTATATCGCCACGCCGCACCAGATGCATGGCGATCACGTTGCGGCCGTTGCGGCCGGCGGCAAACACATCCTCGTCGACAAGCCGCTGGCCGTGACGATGAAGGACGCCGACCGCATGGTGGCCGCCGCAGACGCCGCAGGAGTGCATCTGATCGTCGGGCCGAGCCACAGTTTCGACCCGCCGGTGGCGCTCGCGCGTCGGATGATCGCGTCGGGCGATCACGGCCGGGTGCGGATGGTTCAGGCGTTCAACTATACCGATTTCCTCTACCGTCCGCGCCGCCCCGAGGAATTGCGCACCGAGGAAGGCGGCGGCGTGCTGTTCAGCCAGGGGGTGCACCAGATCGACATCGTGCGGCTGCTGTGCGGCGGGCGGGCGCGCAGCGTCTATGCCATGACCGGCGCGTGGGACCCCGCGCGGCCGACCGAGGGCGCCTACACCGCGATGCTGGATTTCGAGGGCGGCGCCTTCGCCAGCCTGACCTATTCGGGCTACGCGCATTTCGACAGCGACATCTGGATGGATGACGTGGCGGAGCTGGGCGGGCGCAAGGACCCGACCAAGTATGGCGCCGCGCGGCGCGCCTTGCGCGATCTGGATCCGGGCGCCGAGGCGCGGCTGAAACAGACCCGCACCTATGGCGAGGGGGCCGAGCCGCCTGTGCCCGACGCGAACGAGCATTTCGGGCCGATCATCATCAGCTGCGACCGGGCCGACCTGCGCCTGTCGCCTGGCGGCGTCGAGGTCTTCGGCGACGACGCGCGCAGCTTCGTCGCCGCGCCGCTGGACCCTGCGCCGCGCAAGCCCGTCATCGACGCACTGGTGAAGGCCGTGCGCGCGGGCCGCGCCCCCGCCCAGACCGCGCGCTGGGGCCGTGCCAGTCTTGAAGTGTGCCACGCGATCCTGACATCGGCCGACCACCGCCAACCTGTCACCCTGACCCGCCAATGCGGAATCGACACCGAGGAGACCCAGACTTGACCGACCTTTCCCTTTCGATTGCCATGGGCAATTACGACCGCACCCGCGCCATCGTCGACGGCCGCGTGAAGATCGACGGCGTCGATCCCATCCCGATGCTGCTGTCGCCCGAAGAGATGTTCTTTCGCGCCTTCCGCCACCAGGCCTTCGACGTGTCGGAACTGTCGCTGTCGTCCTATTCGATCTCGGTCGCGCGGGGCGACGCGCATTACGTGGCGATCCCTGTGTTCCTGAGCCGCGCCTTCCGCCACACCTCGGTCTATATCCGCACCGACAAGGGGATCGACCGGCCCGAGGACCTGAAGGGCAAGCGCATCGGCATCGCCGAATACCAGCTGTCGGCCAATGTCTGGGTGCGCGGCATCCTTGAGGAGGATTTCGGGGTGAAACCGTCAGACGTGACGTGGGTGCGCGGCGGCATGGACACGCCCGGCCGCCCCGAGAAGATCAAGGTCGACCTGCCGTCGGATGTCGAGGTCGTCGCCGCGCCCGAGGGCGCGACGCTGAACCAGATGCTGGCCGATGGCGAGATCGACGGCTTCATCGGCCCGCGCTGGCCGCGCTGTTTCGCCGAAGGGCACCCGCATGTGGGGCGGCTCTTTTCCGACAGCGTGGGCGCGGCCGAAGATTTCTATTCCCGCACGAAGATCTTTCCGATCATGCACGTGCTCGGCATCCGCCGGTCCATCGCCGACGCGCATCCCTGGCTGCCCGGCGCGCTGCTGAAAGGGTTTTCGCAAGCCAAGGCGCTGGCGCAGGAGGCGTTGCAGGACACCTCGGCCACCAAGGTCACCATGCCCTTTGTCGAAGACAACCTAAACCGCGCGCAGGCGCTGATGGGGACGGACCCCTGGACTTACGGCCTGCCCGGCAACGAGCACGTGCTGGATCGTTTCCTGTCCTATCACCACGCGCAGGGCCTGTCGCCGCGCCGCGTCGCGGTCGACGAACTGTTCCATCCGGCAACGCGCGAAGCTTACAGCCTGTGAGGAGGATACCATGACCGACTTCAAACCCGGCGACGTGATCGAGATCGACGTCTCGGGCCGCAAGGCCCATGTGCAACTGACCCATCTGCATGCGAGCTATCCGCCCGTGGTGCGCGCCATCAAGGGCCTGCACGAAGGCGGTGCGGGCGATGCGGCCGCCTTGGCGGGGGGCGCCACGAAATTCGTGGCGATGATCCCACTGCAGACCGCGCTGGAGCGCATGGGTGCATCCTACGCGAACCTCGGGCAGGCCGAGATCCCCGAGGAGCACCGCGAATTCCCGACGTTCCGCACGCCCATCCGCGACAAGCAGGGCAATATCGTCTACTGGTGGTTCTGGGACGGTCGGGGCCTGAGTTATGACACCGAGCTCGATGCCGCCGCCTCTAAGCTGCCCATGCGTGAAGTGATGACCGGCCAGCGCCTGCTTGCGCTGCTGTCAGACGCCTGAGCCGCCCCTTTTCATTCCCAGACAATCAGAGGGACTGGCCATGCCGCATGACGCCCCGCCCGATCAGCAGCGGGTTCTCCCCGCCCAGACCGACCTTTACCACGGCGGCGGCTGGCACGCTCCGCTGTCGGGCCGCCGCGCCGACACACTGAACCCCGGCACCGGCGCGGTGCTGGCCAGCGTCGCCGATGCGGGTGCGGATGACGTGGATGCCGCCGTGGCTGCCGCGCAGACCGGCTTTTTGGAGTGGCGCGACGTGGCACCCTTGGAGAGGGCGCGCATCCTAAAGGAGATCGCCCGCCTGCTGCGTGCGCATGGTGACGAGCTGGCGATGATCGACGCGGCCAATTGCGGCAACCCCTATACCGAGATGCGCGGCGACGCGACCATCGCCGCGGCGCAGATGGAGTTCTTCGCGGGTCTCGTGACTGAGATGAAGGGCGACACCATCCCGATGGGGCCCGACCGGGTGAACATGACCCTGCGCGAGCCGATGGGCGTCGTAGCCCGCATCCTGGCCTTCAACCACCCGTTCATGTTCTGCGGCGGCAAGATGGCCGCTCCGTTGGCCGCGGGCAACGCGGTCATCATCAAGCCGCCGGTGCAGGCGCCTCTGTCGGCGCTGCGGCTGGCCGAACTGGTGGACGGGCTGCTGCCCGCCGGTGTCTTCAGCGTGTTGCCCGGCGGCACCGAGGCGGGCGCCGCGCTGGCCAGCCACAAGGACGTGGCCAAGGTCACGCTGATTGGCTCGGTCGGTGCGGGACAGGCGGTGATGCGCAGCGCCAGCGCCACCGTGAAGCCCGTGCTGCTGGAGCTGGGCGGCAAGAATGCGCTGATCGCCTATCCCGACAGCGACCCGGCGAAGGTGGCCGACGCCATCGTGGCTGGGATGAATTTCGGCTGGTGCGGGCAATCCTGCGGCTCGACCAGCCGGGCGTTCCTGCACGACGATCTGCACGACGCGGTGGTGGAGCAGCTGGCGGGTGCCGTGGCGCGCTATCGCCCCGGCCTGCCCACGGACCCCGCCACGACGATGGGCGCGCTGGTGTCGCGGGACCATTTCGACCGGGTCATGTCGTATATCGACAGCGGCAAGGCGGAAGGCGCGCGCGTGGTCGCGGGCGGGCACGCGGTGACCGACGGCGATCTGGCGCAGGGCAATTTCATCGCGCCCACGATCTTTGCCGACGTGACGCCCGACATGCGCATCGCCCGCGAAGAGATCTTCGGCCCCGTTCTGGCCGTGCGCCGCTGGTCGGACGAGGCGGATATGCTGGCCGAGGTCAACGGGCTGGACGTGGGCCTGACCTGCGCGATCTGGACCCGGGACCTAGCGACCGCTCACCGCGCCGCGGCCCGGGTCGAGGCTGGGTTCGTCTGGATCAACGAGGTCGGGCGCCATTTCCTGGGCGCGCCCTTCGGCGGGGTCAAACAGTCGGGCATCGGCCGCGAAGAAGGGATCGGCGAATTGATCTCCTTCACTCATGAAAAAAACATCCACGTCAATCTGTCCGGACAGTGACGTCCAAAACGAAGTAGGGAGATTCCATGCGCGACGACCTTGATCGCCCCATTCCCAGCGAAATCACTACATACTACGGTAGCGATGCCATCGCTGACATGATGCGCAAATTGGACACGCCTTACGTTGCCCTGAACCCTGGATCCAGCTTTCGGGGGCTTCACGACAGCCTTGTGAATTACCTTGGCAACCGCGATCCGCAAATACTGCTGTGCCTTCACGAGGAGCATGCGGTGGCCATTGCGCATGGCTGGGCCAAGGTTACGGGAAAACCGCTTGCGGTCATTCTGCATGCGAATGTTGGGCTGATGCACGCGGCGATGGCGCTTTATAATGCGTGGTGCGACAGGGTGCCGATGATGGTTTATGGTGCCACGGGCCCTGTGGATGCCGCCAAGCGCCGCCCTTGGATCGACTGGCTGCACACTTCGCGCGATCAGGCGTCGGTCGTGCGGCCTTACATTAAGTGGGACGATCAACCCGCTTCGCTGGAGGCGTCCTTGACCTCGATGATGCGGGCATCGACGATCACGCGCACCGCGCCTATGGCACCCACCTATGTCTGCTTCGACGTCTCCGTGCAGGAACAGCAGATCGACGTCATGCCCGTCCTGCCGGACCCCGCTAAATATGCGCCGCCACAGGTGCCGGAAGTGTCGCAGGTTGATGCCCGCCGCATAGTCGATCTGCTGGAGGCCGCGCGGTCACCCGTTTTTCTGATGGGTCGGGTCTCGCGCGACAGTGGAGCATGGGATCGCCGGGTGGCACTGGCCGAGCGGTTTGGCGCGCGGGTGATCACGGATATCAAAACCGCCGCAGCCTTTCCGACGCGCCACCCGCTGCATGCGGGTGCGCCGGGATATTTCATCTCCCAAGATGCTGGTGAGGTGATTGCTGCTGCGGACCTCGTCATTTCGTTCGATTGGGTCGATCCCGCTGGAACGCTGAAACAGGCGGGCGTCGACACCGCGGCAATGCGCATCGTCAATATTTCCTTGGACTCGCTTTTGCAGAACGGCTGGTCATTCGATCATCAGGCGCAAACGCCCTCTGATCTGTCGTTGCTTGCGGACCCGGATGCAGTGATCGCTGCGATCTGTGAAATAGAGGGTGTGACAGGCGCGGGCGAGATGGCTTTTGTCGAGGTGGATCAGACGACGACAGAAGACATATCCGATGCCGCGATTTCGATAGATCGCCTCTCGGCGGAGCTGTCAGCGTCATTGCGTGACGTGACGCCATCCTACCTGCGTCTGACGCTGAGCTGGAACGGAGCGAATTGCGATTTCCGCGCGCCCTATGACTATCTTGGGTACGATGGTGGGGCCGGGATCGGATCGGGGCCCGGTATGGCCGTCGGTGCCGCACTTGCGCTCAAGGACAGCGATCGGCTACCTGTTGCGGTGCTGGGCGATGGCGACTTTCTGATGGGTGCGACCGCACTTTGGACAGCGACCCATCACAGCGTTCCGTTGCTGATCGTGGTGGCCAACAACCGATCCTATTTCAATGACGAGGTGCATCAGGAACGCGTGGCACGGATCAGGAACAGGCCCATCGAGAACAAGCATGTTGGGCAGGCCATCGGAGAGCCCGACATTGACATTGCCGCAATTGCGCGAGCGCAAGGGGCGGTTGCCTATGGCCCTGTCGAAGCCGTGAGCGCCCTGTCTGTGACGCTGGCCAAGGCCGTGGCTCAGGTTCAGTCGGGGCAGACCGTCGTAGTGGATGTTCGCGTCGCACAGGGCTACAGCGCGGCGATGACCGAGGGAATGACGCAGGAGTAATCGTTTCACGAACCGTTCGCATCTATGGTAGTTTGCGCACCGTGCCGGTATGTAACGCCATCTGGTGACGTGGGCCGGTACAGGGTTTTGGGCCTTGGCTATTGGATCAGACCGTCGAGCCATAGAACAAGGGCACCAAAGCGTATGGTTAAGAAGCAAACGGTGGAGGGTCGCGTCGCGGAGCAGAAAAACTATCAGGATGAGCGTATTGCGCGGCTCATCCGGCTTGCCGCGCGGTCTTTCAATCGATCACTCCAGCTGCGGCTCGCGACCCAGGGGGTGACCTTTGGGCAATGGATTTTCCTTCGGATTCTGTGGGAGCATGACGGCCTCTCGCAGCGTGAATTGAGCGAAAAAGCGCAGCTGACAGAGCCTACAGCCCATACCGCGCTGATGCGGATGGAGGAGTTGGGGCTGATCGAACGCCGCAAGGTGGGTACCAACAAGCGGCGGCAGCATGCCTTTCTAACCCAGAAGGGTCGGGATCTTCGGGATCGTCTTGAGCCGCTCGCGATTGAGACGAACGAGCTTGCCGTGGCAGGGTTGTCCGATGACGAGGTGCAAAACCTCAGACACGCTTTGGCAGTAGTGATTCGCAATCTCAAACAGGATGAAGTCGATTCCGCGGCCCGCGGCGTTCGCATGCCGTCCACGCGATCACTTCAACAGCCGTAAACGCTATTTTTTCAACGATGCATTGATGTCGTGGCGCAGAGCTCCTGCTCTGTTGCGGTCAAGTGTGACCTCTCAAGATATAAGATATCTAATTTGTTGACTGCGGCAATTGGTCCAATTAGAAAATAGATGTCTAAGTTGTTGCTTCGGGCGATCTGTCCGTTTCACGATACAGACCACTGAATCAGCCCCAATCGGGAGAGCGGGCTGCACAATTGGGAGGATACAATGAAGTTATCTATTTTGGCGGCTGCCGTAGGCATCGCTGTATCATCGACTATGGCCGTTGCCGAACCGGTCAATCTGACCCTTTCGGGTGGTAATCCAGGCGGCCTTTGGTCGCTCCTGGGCGCCGGTATTGACCGCGCAACCAAGGTCGACGATGGGGATTCTGTCGTGACGTACCAAGCGACCGGCGGCGGTTTCGCCAACATCGGCTTGCTTGGCGCGAAGCGCACAGATCTGGGCCTTTTGCACGACGCCGAGGCAAAGGTCGCGCTGCAAGGTGGTGAGCCCTTCAAGGCGCCCATCAACAACATGCGTGCCATCGGGTATCTCTACAACTGGGCACCCATGCATTTCTTCCTCGACCGTTCTGTCGCCGAGGAATACAATATCGACAGCCTTGATGACATAGCGGGCAGCGGTGCTCCGCTGCGCATAGGCATCAACCGATCTGGCAACATCACGTCCAACGTCGCGTTGATGATGCTCGAAGAGGCCGGAGTGACCGAAGATATGCTGGGCGACGCCGGCGGTCAGTTCGTGCGCGCTGGTGCCAACGAGCAGGCAGACCTGATCCAGGATGGCCGTCTGGACATGATTACCAATGGTATTTTCATTAACCACTCGTCGTTTCGGGCCGTGGACCAAAACTCCGACGTGGTTCTGTTAACCGTGCCTGCAGAGATCATAGAGGCGACGAACGCCGCATTCGGAACCGGCACCATGGTCATTCCTGGTGGCAGCTACTCCAACCAGTCCGATGACGTGACCAGCGTCGCCCTCGGCGCACTTTTGGTGGCGACAGAAGCGATGCCTGACGACATTGCAAGGTCGCTTGCATCTTCCCTGGTCAACAACATCGAAGAGGTTCGGGCCGTCCACAGCTCCATGAAGCAGTTGAGCCCCGAATTGCTGGCGACCCCCAGCGTTCTCGAGTTTCACCCGGCTGCGGCCGAGGTCTATCGGGAAGCGGGGCTGATCAAGTGATTGGCTCTCTCGTTGCTACCGGTCGCAAGCGTACGCTTGCGGCCGATTCGCAAAGAGCTCTGATCATTGTAGCCGCTGCGTTTGCGGCATGGGTCATCTATGCGAACCTCTTTACGATCTCCGATCCTCTAATTCTCGGAATCCTTTTCGTTTGCGGCATCTACAGCATTATGTTCGTCGCAATCGGAGCCACGCCCAAAGCGCCTAACCACGTTCCAATTTATGATTGGGTCATGTCGGCGCTAAGTCTGGCATGCGGCGTCTTCTTTTTTATGAACGCTGGCGCAATTTCCGATCGTATCAGCTTACTTGAGCCCTTCACGACGTCCCAACTGTTTTTTGGCACCGCGTTGTTGCTGTTGACGCTCGAGGCGACGCGCCGAACTACGGGGATGGGTCTGACCGGCGTGGTCATGTTGTTCCTGCTCTACAACCTTTTTGGTTCACTTTTGCCGCCCCCCTTCGGACATGGCATCAGTGATTTCACATATTTGCTGGATATTTTGGTCTTCACCACGGATGGCGTGTTTGGCGTGCCGATTCAGGTTGTTGCGAGCTATGTCTTCTTGTTCGTGATGTTCGGCACCTTCCTGGCGAAGGCCGGTGGCGGCGAATTCTTTTTCAATCTTGCGGCATTGCTGACCGGGCGATCGCGCGGCGGCCCTGCAAAGATCGCTGTGATCTCCTCGGGGCTTTACGGCACCATGTCAGGCAGCCCGACGTCTGACGTCGTCGCGACGGGCTCTATCACCATCCCGGTGATGAAACGCCTTGGGTACAGTTCCCGCTTTGCGGGGGCTGTTGAAGTCGCAGCCTCTACCGGGGGAAGCGCCATGCCCCCCATCATGGGGTCGGCCGCGTTCATTCTCGCTGAATATACCGCGGTGCCGTACAGGGAAGTCGTCTATGCGGCGGTTCTGCCCGCGTTGCTGTATTACATGGGGGTTTTCACCCAAGTACACATGCGCGCTGTCCGGCACGATCTGCGGCCTTCGGAGGATGAAATTCCGACCTTGAAAAGCACGTTCTCGACCGGGTGGGTCTTCATGATACCGATCATCGGCATCGTTTCTGCTCTGATGTCAGGGTATTCGCCGACATTCACGGCGGGCATCGGTGTCTTGGGGGCGGTCGTCGCATCTGCACTGTTGAAATCCACACGGATGACGCCCTGGCAGGTCCTGGAGGGCTTGGGAGAAACGACACTGCGCATCCTTCCCGTTGCGGGTGCCTGCGCCGCCGCTGGCCTTGTGATCGGCGGATTGTCCATGACAGGCCTTGGCATGAAGGCGGCGAACGTTATCCTTACGATCAGTGGCGAACAGCCAGTGGTTACCCTTATTATTGCAGCCGTTGTCACGATCATCCTTGGGCTCGGGATGCCAACCCCCAGTGCCTATATCCTTGCGGCGGTTCTGGTCGGTCCTGCGCTTGCAAAGCTCGGTTATCCGATTCTGCAAAGCCACATGTTCTTGCTTTACTACGCCGTCTTGTCAGCGCTGACACCACCGATTGCCGTGGCTGCCTTGGCCGCAGCGGCCATCGCAGAAGAAGATCCCTTCAAGATCGCCTTCTCGGCGGTCAGGCTTGCGGCTGTCGGGTTCCTGTTGCCGTTCGCGTTTGTGTGGAATCCCGGACTGCTGATGCTTGGCGACACGGCGACGAATTTGCTGGCCCTGAGCGGCGGCATTCTCGCGACAGCGGCGATTGCGATTTCGATCGAAGGCTCAGTTGGTATCGTCCTGCGCCCCGTGGAACGCCTCGTGCTCACGCTCGCCGCGGCTGCGGCCATAGCGCCAATTGCCTGGATTTCACTCTCTGGAATGGCCGTCATCATCGCAATTGGCGTTCGCTATGGCTTGCTTTTGCAAAAGAAGCGTACTGTTGATGCCACTGGATGACCCAGCGCCGGGCTGCATAAACATAGGTTTGGGATGCGTTTTTCGTGCGACCCAGGCCGCCCATGGCCCCCTCAATCCGTTAGGCGCAACACGCTATTTGCGGCGTGGTTTGGGACAGGCCAAGAGTGCGAAAAAATCAAAACTCGGAAGGAGTGTAAATGCCGGACAAGAATAGGCCGAGAGCGCGGAAGACGCCTGTATTTTGGAAGCGCTGGGCGATCAGTATGCTCGGGGTCTATCCACCACTCGTCGTGCTGGTCCTGGCCTCGCAAAGACTGCTGCAAGGTGCGCCGGTCGCCGTGTCTCTTTTCATAATTGCCTTTTGCCTGACTGGGCTGACTTCAGGGCTAATCCTGCCGTTTCTGAATCGCCGTCTACACAGCTGGCTGACCGCATGAGGCACAGCGCAAGCGTGTCAGATGACGCCGTAGCGCCCCCGATGCCGCAACCCAATCACAGCTTGACTATAAGTCTTAGATAGCTAAGAATATGGCTGTCTTTTACAATGGGTCCCCGAGGAGAAAACAATGCTTACCTACGAGGAAAATGAACTGCTGACCCGCGTGACCGGAGATGCTCCCATGGCGCAACTGATGCGCCAGCACTGGACGCCTGTTTGTCTGCTTGAGGAAGTCGACGAACCGGATGGCAAGCCACTGCGAGTCGAGGTGCTTGGCGAAAGCTACGTGGCCTTCCGCGACACCAAGGGCCGTCTCGGCATGCTCGACGAACTGTGCCCACACCGAAAAGCCTCTCTGGTCTATGGGCGCAACGAGGATTGCGGCCTGCGCTGTCTCTATCATGGATGGAAGATGGATGTTGACGGCAATGTCGTCGCCATGTCCTCCGAACCCGACGGCAGCCCGTTGATGGATAAGGTCAAGGCGCGGTCCTACCCGGTCGAGGAATGGGGCGGGTTTGTCTGGGCCTGGCTGGGCGACAAGGACAACATGCCCGAATTCCAGCCCCCGGCCTTCGCGCCGGAAAAGGACACGCCGGTGGCCATCCTCAAGATCCGCATCCCCGCCAACTGGGCGCAGATCCACGAAGGCCAGATCGACAGCGCGCACAGTTCATCGCTGCATTCGTCGACGATGAAGCCCGCGCGGGTCGAGGGCGCGTCTGCGGACGACAAATCGTGGTATCGCCCCTCGACCGACAAATCGCCGCGGATGCAGACGGAGACCACCAGCTACGGCTTCCACTACGCCGCGATCCGTAAGCCCATCAAGAAGGCCAAGACGCATCACTACCTGCGCATTACGGAATTCATTGCGCCTTACTATTCGCTGATCCCGCCCAATAACAACTACAAGGTGGCCAGCGTCATCGTGCCAATCAATGACGATGAAACCGCGTTTCACTTCGTGGCCTTCGGCGGGCCGAACGTGCCGTCGACCGACGAATGGCGCGCCTTCAACCACGCGGTGCCCGGCAACGACGTGGACCACAAGTGGCGCACCAAGAACACGCTGGAAAACGACTTTAACCAGGACCGCGAGCGGATGAAGGAAGGGCATTTCACCGGCGTTGACGGCATCCCCAACGAAGACATCATCATGTGGGTGTCCATGGGCAGCCGTGTGCAGCGCCACACCGACACGCTGGGCGCGTCGGACCTGGCCATCGTCGAGTTCCGCCGCCTGATGGCCGACGCCGCCGCCAAGGTGGCCGAGGGCGGTCGGGCCATCGGCACCGAGTCCGACGTGCCGCAGGCGCAGATCGCGTCGCACGAGGGCGTCTATCCGAAGGAAGTCGACTGGCGGACGCTGGTGGCGCCGGGCGGCACCGCCGAGGCGGCCGAGTAAAGGGCGCCCTCTGCCCCGAGGATCGACCACCCGCGCGGGGGGCGTGGGTGGTCTTTTTCCATTGCGATCCAAGGCCAAATGACCAGGCCGCCAGACAGGAGCCGCGCCGATGCTGCAAAGCCAGGTCCTGAACGACGCGCCGGGCGTGTTCCTGGTGTCGCTGCGCGTGGCCCATGGCGACGCGGCGGCCTGCGCCGAGCAGCTGGCCGAGCTGAACCGCCGGATCGAACGGGTCGCGGGCTTTCGCAGCCTCGACGTGATCCGCCGCGACGGCGGGCTTGGCACCGATTTCTACATCCTCGCGCGGTTCGACAGCCTGGACGCGGTCGAAAGCTGGCGCGCCTCGCCCGAGCGGCACGCGCTTCTGGACCGGATCGAATCCATGGCGATCACCGACATCTCGCGTCAGCAAGTGACAGGCGCATCTGTCTGGTTCGAGCCGATCAGCGCTCTGCCCAGCCCGCCTGCGCCGCCACCCTTGTGGAAGCGTTGGGTGCTCAGCATCGTGGCGGTCTATCCGGCATTGGTTCTGTTGGTCGCGCTGCTGGCTCCGGTGACCGACCGGGTGCCCGGGCCCGTGGGACTGCTGCTGGTCGTGGTCATTCTAACGGGGCTGACCACAGCCTTCATCGTGCCGTGGCTCGGCCGTCGCCTGCACGGTTGGCTGCACGGGTGATGGTCGGGTCAGCCGCGCACGGCGTTGCGAAGGCAGTCCACGAAAATGTCGCGCGGCACGCTGAGCGGCGCCGCGCGCAATACGCTGATGCCGACGGGGCCCGACAGCAGCGGCGATTGCAGCGGCACCGCCACGAGCTTGCCGTCGTCCAGATCGTCGGCCACCACCCCGCGAGAAATGAACCACAGCGCGTCGGACATCCTCACCACCTTGCGACCCACCGGCAGAGCCACAGTTTCGATGGCCGCGCGCAGGCCCGGCAAGCCGATGCTGGCGAGATACCGCTCGACTGTGGCCGAGATCACGGCGCCACGCGGCGGCAGGATCAGCGGATGGGCGGGCAGGGCGCTTTTGGGCGCCGGGGCCTGCAAAAGAGGATGCCTGGGACGACAGACCAGCACGACGTCTTCGAGATAAAGCTGCTCGAACGTGACACCGGTGGCCGCGTTCTGTTCGGGCATGCGGCCCACCACAAGATCCACCGCCCCGTCGCGCAGGTGGTTGAACAGCAGCCAGTTCGGCCCGGTGAGCACATGAAGCGTGGCATTCGGGACCGCGTCGCGGAAGGCGAGTGCCGCGCGCGGCAGAAGGTCGGCCGCCGCCGTGGGCAACACCCCCACCGACAGCCGCGCGGGCGCGCCGCCTTCGCGCGCTAGCCGGTCGTGTCCACGCATGAGTTGGGACATGGAGGCCGCGGCATGTGCTTGAAAGATGCGCCCGGCCTCGTTCAGGCGCAGCCCGCGCCCCACCCGGTCGAACAGGTCCGTGCCCAGGATCTGCTCCAGCTCTTTCAAGCTCTTAGACACCGCCGGCTGCGTGACGTTCAGAGCGTCGGCGGCTTTCGAGATGCTGTCGACGCGCGCGATCTCTAGGAACGAGCGAATGTGACGGAGGTGCAGACGGTTGGGCCAATTCATAATATTAAGGTTATACAAATATCGCTGATTTTCAATATTTATGCGTTAATGATTATACTAAGTCACTTGCATGAGACGAGGCTTGGAGAGGGACATGCGTGAGTGAGCGATACGATGACGGCATGGCGACCCGGCGCAAGGTGCTGGGCGACGCCCATGTGGACCGCGCCGAAGCCGGAAAGACCGCGTTCGACGTACCGTTCCAGACTATGATCACCGAAGGGGCCTGGGGCACGCTCTGGTCCGATCCCAGGATCCCGCACCGCGAACGGTCCATGCTTACGCTGGCACTGCTGGCGGCCACCGGCAATTTCGAGGAAATCCCGATGCATGTCCGCGCGACGCGGAACACCGGCGCCAGCCCGGACGACATCATGCAGGCCTTCCTGCACGTGGCGGTCTATGCCGGCGTGCCCAAGGCCAACCACGCGATCAAGCGGGCCAAAGCCAACCTTGCCGAGATGGAGGGCGAAACCCCATGAAGACCCCCGCCGAATACTACATGCGCGACCGCCGCCTGCACCCGCCCGCCTACGCGCCGGGCTACAAGACATCCGTGGCGCGCAGCCCGCGGCAGGCGCTGATCTCGCTGGAAAATACTGTGTCGGAGATCACCGGGCCCCGGTTCGGCCATTCCGACATCGCCGAGGGCGACAACGACCTGCTGACGAACTACGCCGCCGCCGGCGAAAGCGCCATCGGCGAGCGGATCATCCTGCACGGCCGCGTTCTGGACCAGGAAGCCAAGCCCGTGCGCAACACGCTGGTCGAGGTCTGGCAGGCCAATGCGGGTGGGCGGTATCGCCACAAGAATGACAATTACCTGGCGCCGATGGATCCGAATTTCGGCGGCTGCGGGCGCACCCTGACCGACGATGACGGCTATTACTTCTTTCGCACCGTCAAGCCCGGCGCCTATCCCTGGCCCAACCAGGTGAACAACTGGCGCCCCGCGCATGTGCATTTCTCGGTCTTCGGCAGCGCCTTCGCGCAGCGGCTGATCACCCAGTGCTATTTCGAGGGCGATCCGCTGATCCCGATCTGCCCCATCGTGCAGACCATCCCGGACCAAGCCGCCATTGACAGGCTGACGGCGCGGCTGGACATGAACCAGACGATCCCGTTCGACGCCATCGCCTACCGCTTTGACATCGTGCTGCGCGGGCGTCGGTCGACCCTGTTCGAAAACCGGCTGGAGGGGAACTGAGCCATGCGCGATCCGCAGAATTATCTTCCCGAAACCGCGTCCCAGACCGCCGGGCCTTACGTCCATATCGGCCTCGTGCCCAGCGATACGGGCATCGAGATCTACGATCATGAGCTTGGCCGCGACATCGCCGGGCCCAACGCTAAGGGCGAACGCATCCGAGTTGAGGGGCGGCTGATCGACGGCAACGGCGCCGCGCTGAAGGACGGGCTGATCGAGGTCTGGCAGGCGAATGCCGCCGGCGTCTATGCCCACCCCGAAAGCAGCGGCGACGTCGAAGAGGGCTTTCGCGGCTGGGGCCGCGTCATCGCCGATTTCGACAGCGGCGCGTGGTTCTTCGAGACGGTGAAGCCGGGCGCCGGGCCGGGCCGGAGCGGCGCCCGGCAGGCGCCGCATATCAGCCTGTGGATCGTGGCGCGCGGCATCAATATCGGCCTCAACACGCGGCTCTACTTCGACGACGAGGGCGCGGCCAACGACGCCGACCCGGTTCTGGGCCGCGTCGACCCGCCCCATCGCCGCGACACGCTGATCGCCACCCGCGACGACAGCGGCGACACCCCCGTCTATCGCTTCGACATCCGCCTGCAGGGCGATGGCGAAACCGTGTTCTTCGACATCTGAGGGCCCATGACCAAACCCTGTATCATCTGCGTCGCCATCACCGGATCGCTGCCGAAAAAGGCCAACAACCCCGCCGTGCCGATCACCGTGTCCGAACAGGTGGAAAGCACCCACGAGGCGTTCGAGGCGGGCGCGACCATCATGCACGCACATGTGCGCAACGACGACGAGACGCCGTCCTCGGATCCCGAGAAATTCGCGCGCCTGAAGGAAGGCGTGGAACGGCACTGCCCCGGCATGATCGTCCAGTTCTCGACCGGCGGGCGGTCGGGTGCGGGGCAGGCGCGGGGCGGGATGCTGCCGCTGCGCCCGGACATGGCGTCGCTGTCGGTGGGGTCGAACAACTTCCCCACCCGCGTCTACGAGAACCCGCCCGACCTGGTCGACTGGCTGGCGTCCGAGATGAAGCAATACGACGTGAAGCCCGAGATCGAGGCGTTCGATCTCTCGCATATCTTCCAGGCGGCCAAGCTGTATTCCGAGGGCAAGATCGCGGCAAAGCCCTACGTGCAGTTCGTCATGGGCGTGCAGAACGCCATGCCCGTGGATGGCGTGGTGTTCGATTTCTACGTGCAGACGGTCAAGCGCCTGTTCGGCGACGACGCGCCGTGGTGCGCTGCGGGGATCGGACGGCACCAGGTGACGCTGAACGAATGGGCCATCGCCGCGGGCGGGCACGCGCGCACGGGGCTTGAGGACAACGTGCGGATCGACAAGGACCGGCTGGCACCTTCGAACGCGGCGCTGGTGCGGCGCACGGCCGAGATCTGCGCGGCCAACAATCGCCCCGTGGCCAGCCCGGCCAAGGCGCGCGCGCTTCTGGGCCTGCGGCCCGTTGCCGCCGCGTGATGGGCCCCATGCGCCGGTTTTTTAACTTGGGCGGCAAGACGCTGCACGCCGATCTGCGGCCGGGCGATGGCGCGCGGTCCATCGTCTTTATCAACTCGCTGGGCACCGACCTGCGGATCTGGGACGCGGTGCTCCCGGGCCTTCCCGCGGGTGCGCCGGTGCTGCGCCACGACAAATGCGGCCACGGCCTGTCGGCGGGGCAGACCGACAGCATCGCGGGCTTCGCGCAGGATCTGGCCGACGCCATGGACCAGCTGGCGCTGTCGGACGCGCTGGTGGTGGGGCTGTCCATCGGCGGGCTGATCGCGCTGCAACTGGCCGACAGCCGCCCCGACCTGGTGGGCGGGCTGATCCTGAGCAACACGTCCTACCGGATCGGCAGCGCCGGAATGTGGCAGACGCGGATGGACGAGCTCGACACGCTGGGCCTGCCCGCAATGTCGGGCGACGTGATCGAGCGGTGGCTGTCGCCGGGATTCCGCGACGCCTACCCGGTCGAGACCGAGGGCTGGCGCATGATGCTGGCGCGCACGCCGCAAGCAGGGTATCGCGCCGCCTGCGCGGCAATCCGCGACGCGGATCTTTCGGCAGCGCTGCCGCACCTGTGCTGCCCGGTGATGTGCATAGCCGGCTCGGATGATCTAGCGACCCCGCCTGAAATCGTCGCCGACCTTGCCAGGGGTATCCGCGCCGCCGCTCTGGTCACGCTGGAGGGCGTGGGTCATCTGCCCTGCCTGGAGCGGCCCGACCGCGTTGCGGAACTGGTGTCGGATATGCACGGGCAGCTGGGGTGAGCGACGTCTTCACCCATCCGTGGCTCGGCGGCCTGTTCGGCGATGCCGAGATGCAAGCTCTGTGGTCGCCCGAGGCGCAGCTGGCCCATTACACCGCGTTCGAGGTAGCGCTGGCCCACGCGCTGGAGGCCGCGGGCCGGGTGCCACCGGGCCATGGTGCTGCCGCCGCAGCGACGCTGGAGGCCTGCGTCATCGACCCAGCGTCGCTAGCGGAGGACGTGGCCCACGACGGCCTGCCGATCCCGGCGCTGGTGCGCCGCTGGCGCGCGGCCGATCCCGCGCACAAGGACGCCATCCACTACGGCGCCACGTCGCAGGACGTGATGGACACCGCGTTGGCGCTGACGCTGAAATCGGTCTCGGACCTGCTGGCGCAGCGGCTGGGCACGCTGGACGGCGCGCTCGGCGGTCTCGAAGAACGGTTCGGGGATCGCCCACTCATGGGGCGGACGCGGATGCAGGCGGCGCTGCCCATCCGGGTGGCCGATAGGCTGCGCGACTGGCACGCGCCGCTGGCCGCGCAGGCGCACAGGCTCGACGCCGCGCGCGCGGGGGTCGAGCGGTTGCAGCTGGGCGGCGCGGTCGGCACGCGCCACGGCTTCGAAAACCAAGCTCAGGCCATCGCCGACGCCATGGGGGCGCGGTTGGGACTGTCGGCGCCCGATCACGCGTGGCAAAGCGACCGGGGCGGGGTGGCGCATTACGCGGCCTGCCTGGCGGGCGTCGCCGGGACGCTTGGCAAGATGGGGCAGGACATTGCACTGATGGCGCAGCAGGGGTTCGACGATATCCGCATCGCGGGCGGCGGCGGATCATCGGCCATGCCCCACAAGTCGAACCCGGTGCTGGCCGAGCTGCTGGTGACGCTGGCGCGGCTGAACGCGGGGGCGCTGTCGGGGATGCAGCACGCGCTGATCCACGAGCAGGAACGCTCGGGTGCGGCGTGGATGCTGGAATGGGCGCTCCTACCACAAATGTCGTGTGCCACTGGTCGGGGGGTCACAGCGGCGCAGGCGCTGTGCGAAAGGATCGAGGACATGGGCGACCGATGAGCTCTTCCGCCACGCTGGGCGCCGCGCTCGCCGTGCTGTCGGCGCTTTGCTATGCCTTCGCGTCGGTCGCAGCCACAAAAGACGCACGCGCCAACGGCGGGCGCGGCACTGCTGTGCTGCTGTCAGTGCTGCTGACCGCGATCATTTCGGGGGTAGCGTGGCTGTTCGTCGGCCCGCCGCTGCCCGCGACGTCGCCGCAGCTGTGGGCGGGGGTTGGCGCGTTCTGCCTTGCGGGACTGCTGGCCACAGTGCTGGGCCGCGTGTCGTTCTTTCGGTCCATCGAACTGGCGGGTGCTATTGAGACGTCGCTGCTGCGCCGGCTGATCCCGGTTTTTGCCACGGTGCTGGCCACTGTTGTGCTGGGCGAACGGCTGAGCGCGCAGATCGTCGCGGCCTTCGCACTCATCTTCGCGGGCATCGCCATCGTCTGGATAACAGCGCCGTCGGTGGCCGCGGGCGCCGAAGGCGCGTGGGGCGGGGCGGCGCGGACGACCGGGCGCGTGCTGGCTGTGGTGTCCGCCGCCAGCTACGGCGGGTCCTATGTGGCGCGTAAGCTGGGGATCGCGGGCCTGCCCGACCCATTATTGGGCACTGCCATCGGCGCCTGCGCGGGGATAACCTTCTACTGCCTGGCCGCGCTAGTGTCGCGGGAGTTCGCCGCGCAGCTCGCGGCGGTGCGGCGACGGCCCACCGGCTGGCAGCTGGCGGCGGCGTCGGGGATTTCCATCGGACAGATCCTGCTGTTCTTCGCGCTGGTTTACGCCGGAGTGGCCACAGTTGCCATCATCGCGTCGGTCGAGATGTTCTTCGCCGCGTGGTTGGCGGGCGTCGTCTTTCGCACAGAGCGGCGGCCCGGCTGGACATTTGCTCTGGCTTCCGGACTGGCTTTCGGAGGTGTAGCGTTTTTAGTTCTGGCGTGATCCAGCCCGTCATCGCAAGTGCGGTGCATTGCGAAGCCATGCGCTTGGGCGTCCAACTCACATGCAAGGAGTTCAACGCGCAATGCCCACCCGTTGCTGCTGACCGCCGGATAGTTGATCCGCCCTGACGAGAGCCTTATCAAGAAGGCCTACGCGTTCAAGGCATTCCAACCCCAGCCTTCGATCCGAACGCGGCATAGGGAACAACGTACGCCAGCCAGAGTGGTAGCCCAGACGGCCCGTCATGACGTTGTCGAGCGCGCTCAAGCGCCCTATGAGTTGGTGCTGCTGGAATATCATCCCAGTTCGCCTTCGGTGAATGCGAAGCTTAGTTTCCGCATCCAGAGCACCAATATCGTTAGAAGTGATCGAACCAGACGTCGGCGCAACCAAGCCGTTGAGTGTCCGGATGAGGGTAGATTTGCCTGCGCCGGATCTACCGAGGAGCACGACGAACTGACCCTGGTTGAACGTCAATGTCGTTGTCTTCAAAGCTTGGGTGCCGTTGGCATAGGTCACGGCAACTCCGTTCAGAGCCAGCATAACAATAATCCTGATCGTTAGTGGTGCATCGATTGAATATTTGCATCACTATGGGCGACATATGACGTCCGTTTATCAGGCTCGTGAAACTTCAATGACAGCACTTAAACTCAGAACTCCTTCCTCTTACTTTTCAATACTCATTCGAAGCTCAGACGTGCCCTATGAGAATGATCCCGCTGGGCATTTTTAGGCCGACATAGGCTTCGTTATGGCTGACTTTCGTCGACATGGGCACTATCTGAGAGTGATCGGACGGATCCGTCGTTTCAATCGATGCAATCAGCGTTATTAATTGAAATTGGCTCGCCAATTTTCCACGCAGCGTGCGCGACTTATCAGGCACGCTACGCCGCGATGACGCTGCTCCGATACCAGTCATTGATCTCATCGCCCGTCGCAAACCAGACGCCTGAATGACGGGCGATGTGTTCGAACGCGCGCCTCAAATGCTTCGCGCGGAATGGCTGGCCGACCAGGAAAGTGTGCAGACAGATGGGCATTACACGGGCGTTATCCTGCCCCTCTTCGTACAGAACGTCGAACTGATCGACAATCATGTCTCCGAAGTCGGCCGGCGAGACACCGATGCTCATGAAAGCGGGGAGATCGTTGAGTTCAAGAGAGTAGGGTACCGAAATGAGGCTTCCCGAACGTGTGTTAAATTTAAACGGCTGGTCGTCCGCGGTGAAGTCGCAGAGATATTCGACACCCAACTCTGCCAAGATGTGTGGCGTGTTGAGCGTTTCCGTGAGAAAGGGTCCAAGCCAACCTTTAGTCTTGCGCCCGAGCACTTTTTCCATCTTCTCAAGCACTGTCCGGATGATAGTCCGCTCCCTGTCCTCATCGATATCGGCAAGAAAATTGGTAGGTGCATTGTTGATTCCGTGACCAATCCAAGCCCAGTTGCGGCGCTCGCCTTCCTCGATGATGCGTGGGTATTCGGTGATGATGTCCGAGTTCAGACAGACTGTGCCACGCATGTGCAACGCGTCCATGATGTCCATGATTCGCCACAGTCCAACGCGATTTCCATAGTCACGCCAACCATAGTTCAGTGCGTCAGGAATGAACCTCGCCGTGGCGGGGACGATCGCGGTACCGGGAATGTCTTCAGGGAAGTGCTCAATGTTGATGTAAGGAACGACAGCCACGCGAGCGCCATTGGGAAACTTGAGTGGCGCGCGGTCGATGATGGGTTGGTAGTCATAGTGGCTCGTTTGAGTCAGTTTATTCATTAGTTGTTCTCCTGTTAGTAACAAATTTCGCCTAGTCTTTACCGAACGCTTCGCGGGCGTTCAATGAAATCAAGAACTTCCTGCTTGCTAACAACATCGCCATACTTACTATCGATGTCGAAGAGGTTCGCCTCGTGAGGGCCGCTATGCCGGTCACCTACACATTCCCGCGGAACGATTACGCGAAAACCGTTCTGAACTGCATCGACGGCGGTGGCGCGTACGCAGCCACTCGTCGAGCAGCCCGTTAAAATCAGGGTGTCGACTTGCGCGGCGGTGAGTGTTGCCGCAAGGCTCGTACCGAAGAAGGCGCTTGCATATTGCTTGCTTATGACTAACTCGCTGGGAAGTGGCTCGACGCCTTCGCACACTTCGTTGAACGGTTTCTCGGCCAAGCATTTCACAACTGGTGCCTTAAGAGCCCATACGCCGGCGTCCGCAAAGTCGGACGACTGGTGGCTCACGACCGTATGGATAACGCGCACGCCATGCCTTCTCGCAGCGTCAAGGACGCCTATGGTTTCGCGGACGGCCGGAGCGACGCCCGGCGCGTATAGCGGCGCATGTTCGAGCGTATAAGCTTTGACGAAATCGATAACGAGAATTGCCGCTTTGGTGCCGAAACCAATGCGATGACCCCATACGCCGCGATAATTTTCGGCAGCTGTAACGGGTTGCGGATGCGACGCGTTGCTCATGTTTTTCTCCGTGAATTACTGACGACAGGAATAGTCAATATAGGACTGTAGCCGACATTCCCCAAGTGGCCTGCCATCTGACGCAAAGATCGCCTGATCAGGCCTGCGGATCAAGTATCTTTTGCCTCTGAGCGTCTCCGGAGTTGCGGAAACGCCTGAATGCGGGTGCCTCATGCTTCGAATCGGTGCCGTGCTGGCCCGGAGGCGAGGATTTTCAGCGCGTTGGACAGACCTGTCCTGCCGCTTTCGTTCAGTTTGGGGTTGGACCGCTGTCATGCGCATGACGGCGGCACTCGCAATCGGTGAATGGCGGCAAGGATAGCACGGACCATCGGGCCGGTTACTGCCGCCTCGGCCAGTTGGAAGGTGATGGCACGGGCGTGGCGGACAACACGAGCGCCGATTTTGATCAGTTTCAGCTGGAGGCTGGTCAGTGACCAGTCTGCCATCGCCTCGGGCAACTCGATGCAGCGCAGGAAGGTCGCGAGATTGTAGGCCAGCGCGTGCAGTTGCAGCCGGACCTCGTTGTCGCGGAACCGCTTGCACGACAGCCGCGTCCAGCGGAAGGCATACTTTCCTTCCTTGATATGCTGCTCGGCGGTGCCGCGCTGGTTGTAGAACCGCACCACCCAGTCTGGTTCCATCGGCAGGTTGGTGACGATGAAGCCGACACGCGGGAACAGTTCGCCCGGATGCCATTCGATCTTGGCGATGACGCGGCGCTCCTTGCCCCAAGACGCCGCCTGATACTCGAAATCCTCGTAGAGTCGCTTGACCTTGGTCTGCGACGGACGCCCCGCAGGCCGCGTCAGCCGATGCGCGATCTTCTCGCGGAGGACGTTGTTGGCCGGCAGCCGGATTGCGTAAAAATAGTCCGCCTCCTCCAGCCGCGCATAGATTGCAGGGCGGGCATACGCGGCGTCGGCGCGGAAGAAACGGCCACCAAGCTTGCGGCCAGCGTAGCGGGCAATCACCGGGTCAAGGACATCCCGCCAGCCGTCAGCGCTGTGGACGTTGCCATTGCGCAGGGCGCAGCGTTCCAGCATGCCAAACTGGTTGAACAAGAAATTCGGGTGGTAGCAGGTGCAGTCGAAATGCCCGTTCCAGACAGACCCTTCCTGATCACCATGGGTCGGGCTGACCGAGCTGTCCATGTCCAGCACGATGTACTTGAGCCCGTTGCGATCATGAAACCGGTCGATCCACTGCCCGCTCAGATCGGCCAGCGCTTCCCGGTTCTCGGACAAGGCCAGCGTCTCGGTCTCGAACCGTCCCATCTGTGAGGCCGAGGCCGCCTGAGCGTCGACAGCCCGACCACCTACAACCTGACGCATGACCGGGTCGAGGGCAAGGCGATCTGCATCGTTAACATCCTCGTAGCCCGCCAGCCGCCCGAAAACTGATTGCCGGAACAGCCCGTCGAGCCGGTGGACCGTGTTCTTGCCAGGGCGGTTGTCGCACAGAGCAACAGACGCCAGATTGGACAGGCCGAGCGCGTCATCAAGCTCGCGCATCACCAGAAGGCCGCCATCCGAACTGAGCTGCGTGCCTCGAAATTCTAACCGCACGCGAGGGTCAAAATCTACCCGATCAGCCCGCTGTAAGCCCGCACCCTCTGGGTGATCCATGAAGTGCTCCCGTCTTAGCTGCCAACACTATGATTTATATACGAAATACCATGGTCAGGATAGAAAAATCAGAGATTTACTTGGGGAATACGGGTTCAAATAAGAAAAATCGCCGTTTGCAACTATTCATCAGGGGTCAGTGAAAATTGGCGCGAACTACAAACTCTTTTCTGGATAGCGGATATGGCTCCGAAAATGCATGCCGAGATCGAATTGCATTCTGGTTAACATAAACTTCATTACCCGATTTTCAGCGCGTTTTTGGGCAATTTCAGTTGCGGGTTGGAAACTCTACCTCACCCTATTGCGCCGTTTTTGCAGAGCCGCAACGCTTGCATTAAAGTCCAGCCTTCCTGCCTTGGCTCGACGGATCAGTTCGCGCATCAAACCGCCAGGATTGCGCACTGGATAAATCGGATGATCTCGCTGCGCATCAACCAATAGTAGGCAGAAAGCCAACCCGTGGTCGCCCAAGGTGCTCTGGCCCTCGTGCCAAACTGAAGCATGGATATCGAGCATCGGCAGCAACGCCCACGCCGCCTCGATGATGTCGCGCTCTTTGAGAGGTCGGTTCTGATCTCGGCTCGCGTCAAGCATCATGCGTAAGCCGTCGCCGGCAATGCGATATAGATTCTCTGGCGTCAGAGCGGGTGGCGCGGGGCAGGGAATTGATGATGGCGATTCACTCTGTGCGATTTCCGCGTGTCTTCCATAGTTATCCACAGCGGGCGGCGTCTTTACAGTTTGAGTTTCTTCTCTGGTGTTTTGTGTAAAGGGCCGGAAGTTTTCCGCTGGCTGGTCGGAAGAAAGCCCACGTTTTTCAAGCCAGTCATCAAGGCTGTTGCACAGATCGGAACTGGCCTTCAAATGGGCGTTGAGCCGCTCCAGACCGAGACGGCTTAAAGCATCGCTGCGTGGCCATTTATCGAAACTGGCGAGAATCTTGACGATCTCAGGATCTTTGATAGCCGAGGAGGGCAGGGCGGCGATGCACCGTTTCATGTGACGCAAACGAAGGGACCGAAGATCCTTCAAAGCGCGCAAATGCCTCCGTTCCGCACGGAGCCGATCGCGAAGGGCTATGAACTCTTCCAGTCGCGCGATTAGCGGAGTCAGTATCAAGCCTAGGCCAGCGCGACCATAGCGGGCCCCATTCGCCGCGACACGTTTCACGATCAGCCCAAGCTTGGCCAGCGCGGCCTCATCCGTTCGCAACTGGCGCGACGTCTTGCCAAGTTCGACCGCTGCGAGATCTTGCGTGCCAAAAAACACCGGTTCACGATGGGGAGAGGTCCAGTCGGATGCGCGGGTCCGCCCGATGATGTAGTTCAGAACTGCGAGGCGCGCCGGGCGCAGGCCTATATGCGGGGCAACCTCTGAAATTAGCGCTATGACAGCACCTTTGGTCCAGCCTTCCGGCAGGGTGAGATGGGTTTGGATCACGTTCACTGTCTAGTCCTTGTGAATTGGGACAAGGCTGCAACAGGGCATCCGTGTCCCAGCGAGCGACACGTTTTTTCATTGCCTTGACTGTCGGGACTGCTAGAACGAGATCACAGTTTGATTTGATCTGGCGGAACGCCAATTCCGTTGTTCTTTGAGCCCCTCGCTTGGTTGCCGCCTTGCGGGGGTTTCTTCTTTTTTATCGTTTGCCTGTGACTGTTTGAGATCAGTAGTTGACTTGTTCGAAGCCATAGGTGCCCTCAAAATCCTCCCAATCGACGAACACAGCACGGACCCAGATATCGGGGCAGTTCTGGCCGTATCGCTCGGCCCCTCGGAAGGCTGGAGGAAGGGCACTTATCGAGCTGTTTTGCCACCGGAATTGGCCGTCCTGATCATACGTGCCACGCCGCACAGAAGCATATCTGTTGCAATCGTCACGGCCGTCCCTCTGACGTGCCGTAACCTGAAAGACATCTATGGAGCGGATGAAATCAAAAGCAGGGTCCGTCACATCGATATCGGCGGCACGCCCGACAGCTTGGGCGAGCTGGAGCGTTTCTCGCTCTCGGGGCAGGGAGACTGCTGGACCAGGATTGAACCCCGCCAACCTGTAGAGGCGCTCAAACGGGTCCGGCGCTTCGAACTCAGCACGCATTGGACAACGCCAGATCTGCAGCGGTGGTTCGACTGGCCAGGGCGTGATCCGGCGGATAAACTCCGCGCGAGCACGGGCGCAGGGAACCGACGCAGGCCAACCGCCTGCGAGGCACAGGAGGATCGCACAATCGATCTGGTAGCCTTGTGCGGCGGCAGGTTTGGCAGCAAGCGGTGTAAGCCCGATCGCGATGATCGCGGCAGTTGACAGAAGCCGCCTCATGACAGAGCGCCGCCGCTAACCCGTGTAAACGCCATTCAGAAATGTCACCGGTTGGGCAAAGCAGAAGTGTCACCTGAAGCGCTGAGGGTAGCAAGGCTTAGCAGCCCGGAGGCCTCATATATCGTAGGGCTGGTAAGCCTTGCGAAGGTC
>Ga0208183_1000035_pt1 | contig 116861 bp, 117 predicted proteins | sample MalvirDeepMed_51_FD_184251 | JGI IMG/M metagenome (GOLD analysis project Ga0208183, IMG submission 184251) | Marine viral communities from the Global Malaspina Expedition - Malaspina viral metaG DeepMed_51 (SPAdes) (version 2) | ecosystem: Environmental > Aquatic > Marine > Oceanic | place... | reverse complement strand
TCTCTGAATTGCATGCATCCAATATGTCCAAGCTCAGTGAAAGGCCGGGAACGGACGATCACTATTTCGGGTAACCGCACGGCCAATAATGGCGCCCAAGACCAGTTCCCAGCTGCAAATCGTTTATCCGGGTGGCACAAATCCAAGCCGCCGCATAAGAACGATGATTGACTATATAACTGAGCAAATGAATTGCCGAGCGATTCACCGTACCGCTCGAACTCTGGGTGCGTTCACCTCACTTTTCAAGAATGCAAGCCACTGATCCATACCTTGGTTGGACTTGGCTGACAGCAACAGAACTTTTGCGTCAGGGTTCACCGCCTTGATATTCGCAAGGCAGGCCTCTTCATCAAAATCAACATGCGGTGCCAAATCCATTTTGTTCACGATCACAAGGTCCGATGCTCGAAACATGTGAGGGTATTTCAACGGCTTGTCTTCTCCTTCAGTCGTCGAGATTATCGCAACCTTCATGTGTTCTCCAAGATCGAACATCGCGGGACAGACTAGATTGCCAACATTCTCAATAAACAAGATCGAACCTGCCGCGGGGTTGAGAGTTTTTACGGCACTAGAGATCATGTCCGCTTCTAAATGACATCCCGCACCCGTATTGATCTGGAGCGCCTTTGCGCCAGCTTCTCGAATGCGGTTTGCGTCATTGGCCGTCATTTGGTCGCCCTCTATAACAGCAATATCCAACTCATCATTTATGGCTGAAATTGTCGCTTCGAGGAGTGTGGTTTTACCTGCACCCGGAGAACTCACAAGATTGAGCGCCAAGACTCCTCGCCCCTCAAACCATCCTCTATTTTGCAGAGCGATCTGATCGTTCTTTTGGAGTACCGCCGTTTCAAGGCTGATAATTTCACCGCCAGGGCCATGCACATGCGGCTTGTCATCCCCTTCATGATGATGGTGATCATGGTCACCATCATGGGCATGATGATCATGCGGTGCTGCGCTCTGGGTTTCATCTAAAATCGACCCCGGACGCACGATCTGCGTTTCGCCGGTTTCAGGGTCCGTTATTGTGACAGCATTTTCCGTATCGCTACATCCGCATGTTCCGCACATTACGCAGCCTCCTCTGTTTCAAACTCTTTTATTAAAAATGTATCGCCCTCAGCGGAGACAATCTCTAGTGTCGCATTTTCAACAACCGTACCTTCGGCCACGATACCAAAACAAAACTCCAGGGCCCGAGACTCTACACACGCTTGGGGGCCTACAGACAGACAAATCCTTTTAACCTGACGGCCTTTGGCATGTTCCGTCACAATGGCGACAATGTTCTTTGTCAGCCCTAACTCATGCATTAGACTACTCCCCAAGCGAGCGGGCCGGTCTCAACCAAAATATAAGTTCCCATGGCAATGGCTAACCCGGCAGCGGCGGTATTTAATCCGGCATGCATCCATCCCATGCCTTTATCCACCCATTTCAATGGCCAAGCGACGACATATGTCAGTGCCGCCATACCCAAGATAGATCCCAGTCCAAAACTTAGGACGTAAAACACCGCTGTGGACACGTTTTGTGTTGCGGCCACCGCTAAAGCCAAAAGACCTGCTGATCCGGCCGCACCATGAATAAGGCCAATGAACAAGGCCTTGACTGGAAACCCTTCAGGATGATCGTGGACGTGCGGGTCAAGATTGTGCGTCTCCTTCGAGTCTGCATGCGAATGGACATGCATATGTTTCGCGCCATCCTCATGTTGATGACCGTGAAAATGTAACTTCTTTTTGCGAAACCGCCGAAAGACATCCACGCCCAGCACTATCAGCATGACCCCTACCCCAAACTCCAATGCGGCGCTCATGCGTTCCGTCAACTTCAAACCAAGCAAGATGACACTTGTGCAAATCGCAAACAGCGTAATGGTGTGGCCAAGCCCCCAAACTGCACCTCGGAAAGCCAAGGATCGTTTGGACTTCTTCGTGTCGGTCATCATCGTGCCTATGGCCGCCAGATGATCCGCTTCGAGCGCATGGCTCATTCCTATGAGAAACCCGAGAAGTAGAAAACCTATCACGTCGACCCTCCTAGCAAATTCTTGGCAGTTGCGCGCCGACGAGCATGTCAACAATGCGCCCACCGCCAAATATGGTCGTCATTTCCACACGCCCTGGTGTGCCTGATGTGGCTCTTCCTATAATTGCCGCATCCTTACCTGCCGGAAGGTTTCGCATCACGTTCAACGCGACCTCCGCATCTTCTTCAGGAACAAAAACGACCAGAGTGCCTTCATTAGCCAGATAAAGAGGATCTAGGCCTAGAATCTCGCACACGCCTTTGACCTCTTTTCGAATGGGAAATTGCGTTTCTTCGATAACAATATGCGTGCCTGATGCTTCCGCAATCTCATTCAAGGCGGAGGCCAATCCTCCTCTTGTTGCGTCTCGGGCGCAGCGTGTGCTTGGGACGGCTTTTGTGACAGCCTCCATGAGACCAGCCAATGATTGACAATCAGATGTAATGTTTGTCTTCAAGGCGAGGTCACCGCGCGCTGCCATTATGGCTGCGCCATGATCGCCCAAATAACCGTTTACGATTGCGACATCGCCAGGCTCAACCGCGCCAGCGTGAAGGAGCACGCCAGGAGGGATAACGCCAATACCTGCTGTCGTAATGAAGACCTTGTCAGCGCTACCGCGTTCCACAACTTTCGTATCCCCGGTCACAATCTTTACACCGATTGAATCAGCCGTTTCTTTCATCGTCGCAACAAGGCGTCTGAGCAAAGTTACTTCAGTACCTTCTTCGATAATAAATCCCGCCGATAGCCAAAGCGGGCGTGCGCCACCAACAGCAAGATCATTCACAGTTCCGCAGATAGCCAGTTTTCCAATGTCACCGCCAGGAAACTCAAGAGGGTCGACAACAAACCCATCAGTTGTGAAGGCGAGTTTCGCGCCGGCTTCAGATAGCGCGGCTTCACTAAGGCGGGCCTGGTCTTCGTGGCTTTCAGGTTCGAAGACGGATGTAAAAACATCATCGATTAAATCCCTCATTGCGCGACCACCCCCGCCATGAGCCATGGTGACATATTCAGCGCGCAGCGTTCGCCGTTTTGTCGGTGCAGATGTCGCAGGTGCTGCCATTACTCTGCGCTCTCCACTTGTGTGCGCACTCCACCGTATTGATAATAAGCTGCGCAAGCACCTTCTGAGGACACCATAAGGGCACCAAGAGGCATGTCAGGCGTACACCCAGTGCCAAATTGCGGGCATTGTTGAGGCTTCATCCTGCCGGTCATCACAGCACCGCATTCGCATCCCTCTGGCTCTTCATATTTAGTCCGCGGACGGCCATACCCGATTTCAAATTTTCGTTCAGCGTCGAAAGCAGCATATTTTTCGCGCATCTTCAGGCCAGACTTGTCAATTTCGCCAAGGCCGCGCCATTCGAAAGTTTCGCGGCGTTCATAGACGTCAGCGCATGCGGCAATGGAAACAGCGTTTCCATTATCCGGTACAATGCGCGCATACTGGTTTTCAACATCGGCCCGGCCGTCACGGACTTGCTCCAAAACCATCAGGACGGATTGGAGCAAATCGAGCGGTTCGAATCCCGCGACAACAATTGGCTTTTTATAATCGCGGGCAATAAACCGATAAGGCTCAATACCGATCACCATTGAGACATGCCCCGGCCCGACAAAGCCATCGAGTTCCATATAGGGGTCTTCCAAGAGCGCCTTTATGGGTTCTGGTACGGTAATGTGATTGCAAAACAGGGAAAAATTAGTGAGCTCTTCTGCTGCTGCCTGTTGCGCGCAAAGCGCGGTTGATGGCGTGGTTGTTTCAAACCCCAACGCAAAGAAAACAACCTCTTTGTCAGGATTGCGCCGTGCAAGTTCCAAAGCGTCGAGCGGAGAATAGACCGTGCGAATGTCCGCGCCTTCGGCTTTGGCCTGCAACATTGATTTTTTGGTTCCCGGGACGCGCATCGCATCGCCAAAAGTCGTAAAAATGACATTTTGGCGCTCAGCCAATTCTAAGCAGTCGTCGACGCGCGACATTGGCAGAACACAAACAGGACAACCGGGTCCGTGAATAAACTCCAAAGCCGGCGGGGTTAGCTTATCCAGTCCATACCTGAAAATCGCATGCGTATGTCCCCCGCAAACTTCCATAATGCGGATTGGCTTTTCGGGTGTTGCACCGATTTCGCCTACGACGCGTTCGATCGCCGCCAGCGCGCCCTTTGCTGCAACGGGATCACGAAATTCGCTTGCGTATTTCATCCGTTCTTTTCCATGGCTAATTGTGAGCGGCGCATGGCTTCGATTTCTTCTTGAGCCTCCCCCAACATCAACAAGACCTCCATCGTCTTGGCTGCTTCCTCTTCATCAATGCGGCTCATCGCAAAGCCCACATGCACAAGGGCCCATTCACCGATCAGAGCATCAATATTGCCATCTTCTGGCATGATACAGGCAAGATTGACCTCTCGCTGAACACCTGAAACATCGATCATACCTAGCTTCTTGGTCGCATCAGAAATCGAAATTATTTGTCCGGGAATACCAAGGCACATAAATATTCTCCTATTGAGGACTGGGTTGAAGTGAGGCAGCGGCGATAACCGCTTGACCAAGGGATAGACCGCCATCATTGGCGGGAATTTGTGAGTGGCTTAAAACACGATAGCCTAGGAACTGGAGTTGATCGTGAACGAGCTGAAACAGCGTTCTGTTCTGGAAGCAGCCCCCACTTAGCGCGATGGTTTCAAATTTTCGATCCGAGCCTGAGAGCTTCGCCACCATTTGCACAATGACACTTGCAAGGCCTCTGTGAAAACGCGCGGAAATTGTCCCAATCGGTGTTCCAACGACCAAGTCTCCAAGCATGGCGCGCCAGGCCCCCAAAGGTTCAATATAGGGCATCCTTGTTTCCTGATGCAGCGGAATAGAAAATGGATATTTCAAACTGTCCGGCTCATTTAAGGCAGCGGGGTCTATCGACGCTTCAAATAGCATGGCGGCATGCCCCTCATAGGACTGCTCATCCCTCAAGAGCCCCGTAATAGCGGCAGCAGCATCAAATAATCGTCCGCATGAGGAGGCAAGTGGCGACTGTGTGCCGCTAGCCATCATCCCATCAAGGGTCTCTCTTGGGGCCTCGTTCAAGTATTTGAAAATATCGAGGTCGGCAAAATTCATTGCAAACTCAGCCCAACCCATTTCTGCGCGAATATGGGCATAAGCATTCCGCCACGGTTGGCGAACGGCCTGTTCTCCGCCGGGAAGTGCGACGGGTTTGAATTGCCCCAGCCTTTCATATGAACGGTAGTCACAAGCCATGAATTCCCCACCCCAAACGGTTCCGTCAGGCCCCCACCCTGTTCCGTCCAACGCAACGCCCAAAACCCGGCCTGCATCCAGTGGCCAATTGTTCTCGGCCATACAGGATGCGATATGGGCATGGTGGTGCTGGATTTCGATCAACGGAATCTCGCGCTCACGCGACAAGCCCCGTCCGGCCTCTGAAGATGCGAAGGCAGGATGTGCATCAACTGCGATCGCATTGGGCTTGTGATCGAATAAGTTCTGATAAAGAGACAAGTTCCGAACAGCCTCGTCTCGGGCAGCCGGATGCTCCATATCCCCCAAATGCTGGCTTAATATCGTTTGACCATTTTTGACCAGACAGAACGTATTTTTGTAGTCCCCCCCCATGGCCAATAGGTCGTCCACATCGACAAAGCCGTCAGGCAGATCCAATGATTGAGGGGCATAGCCTCTGGCACGTCTGATCACGCGTTCACGTCCAGCTACGACACTGGCGACACTGTCATCCACGCGGTTGATAATATCCCGGTCATGCAGACAGGCAAAATCTGCAATCTGTGCCAAGTCTTTCCGGGTTTGTTCATTGGTTATGCATTGCGGGGCGCCTGATTTGTTTCCCGATGTCATCACGATTGGGCGCTTCATGCGCCGCAACATTAAGTGATGTAAAGGCGTATAAGGGAGCATAAACCCGAGGCGGTTTAGCCCTGGGGCAACGACCTCAGGAAGGGTGCCCGGTTTGGCTTTCAACAGCACGATTGGAGCCGCAACACTCTTGAGTACCGCTTCCTCAGCCTCGCTAACCTCGCAATATTGGCGAATGATATCGACCGTCTTTGCCATAAGAGCGAAGGCTTTATCTTTGCGGCCTTTCTTGGCCCGAAGGCTCGCTACCACGTCAGCCTTTGTCGCGTCGCAAGCTAGATGAACACCGCCAATGCCTTTGATGGCCACAATATGACCCATCATCAACATTCCGCCCGTGGCATCAACGTCATCCATCATGGAGAAGGCTTCGCAATTGACTACACCTCCCCCTAGTTTTTCAATCCAGGCTTTCGGGCCACAAACGTGACACGCCACTGGCTGAGCGTGCATGCGGCGATCTTTCGGATTGTCGTATTCTTGCTGGCAATCGGCGCACATAGAGAATGCCCGCATGCTTGTTTTTTCGCGGTCATAAGGGGCGCCATCAATGATCGAGAACCGTGGGCCGCAATTTGTGCAATTGGTAAAGGGATATCGATAGCGACGCTCAAACGCGTCAAAGCTTTCAGTATTGCAGTCCGTACAGCTTGCTGCATCCGGCGTGATCGAGACGCGCATGTCTCCGCCTATTGTGGCGATAATCTCAAAACCGTTGGGAGCATTGTCGCTTATCTGTTCTCTGGTCAGCCGATCAATTTTAGCCAGTGGCGGTAATGCTTCAGGCAGTGAGGTGACAAACTGGTCAATGCTGTCTCCCCAGAGGTGGATCAAAACACCATTTGCGGTATTGCACACGTCACCGCGCAAACCGAGATCCGTTGCCAGTTTCCAGACCGTTGGCCGGAAACCGACGCCTTGAACCTGACCGCGAATAAGAATGGCCTCTCCTTTTATGGGGATGGCATCAACCGCGTGTGCTCCATCGCTCATCATGGCTCAATCCGCCACAATAAAATCCGGTTGTTTCCGCTATCGGAGACGACGGCCATCCCGTCATGGCAGGTCAAACCATAAGGCCAACAAACACTATCGCGCCTGGCGACACCCCAGCCATTATCGCCTTTTGATGCAAAATCAGGTTGTGCCATCAATCGATTGGCGTCTGAGTTCATCGCGCAATCTTGCCAACCCAGAAGTCTCGAATTTGCTGTATCAGCGACCAAAAGCTGATCGCCATTGACGGTGATCGCATAAGGCATATTCAAAGCCTTTGCGTCAGGATAATATGCTTTTTGATTGTGGTCGCATTCTGAGAAGTCTGACTGCCCTAATACGAGATCACACGCTTGGCCGTTTTGTGTCGGAAACCCAGTCCAAAGCATGACTCGATTGTTCCCTGCATCCGTGACCGCGAAATGGCCATTCCAGAAAGCGGTCGCATGTGGCCAGCGCATGCCAGCGGGACCGACCTCTTGACCCGCATTTTCATGTCGCTCATCAAAAGTCGCCTGACCTATGACCAAATCGGCAGGTTGCCCTGTCACTTCAGGATCATTCCAGACCAGAACGCGCCGGTTCCCGCTATCACTAACCACGAGCCGGCCATCAATTTCCGCGACCCCATAAGGCCAGTGCATCGAATTCGCCTGAGGTTGATCCTTGCCGAAATTGGCAAGGACATCATTCGCATTGATCTGTCCCAATATAATATCGGCAGGTTGATTGTCATCGACTGGCACGGTTTTCCAAAGCAAGACCCGGTGGTTCCAAGCGTCAGCAACAGCAAGCCCCTTCCCCCATGGGCTGACCCCCGTTGGCACGTTTAAAGTTGAGGCGTTCGCAGCGCCCTTGGCATTGCGTCCTTCGGAAACGAAGTCAGGTTGACCGATCAATAAATCAGCTGGCTGGTTATCGACCTTTGGACCAGTTTTCCATCCCAGCAAGCGATGATGGCCGGTATCAGCGACCCATAAGGAGCCGTCCGGAAGCAGGCAGGCGCCACGAGGGCCAAACAGGACAGACGGACTGGGTGCATTTGATACTGCAAATTCAGTCTCGACCCATCCCAATACAATCTCGGGCCCGTCCTTATTGAGCAAACTTGCCCCGGTCGTCACCGAGCCTGGTGCTTTTACCGATGGGGAAAGAGAGATCTTCGCTGTGCTCATCTCGTCAGTCGCACTTCAACAATATTTCGTGTCACACGAACGCCATGCGGCTGTAATTGAACTTCAGGAGCTGTCAGGCATTCTCCGCTTTCGAGCGAATACTGAAATCCGTGGAATGGACACGTAATCAAACCCTCGTCGATAACGCCGTCATCCAGACGAAACCCCATATGAGCGCACGAATTATTGAAACAGGTTATCTTATCGCCGAAGCGCGAGAGCAGAACGGACTGGTCGTCAATATCGAGTGTTTGCGTCGTCCCATCTGGCAGATCTTTTAGATTGACGGTTTCGGTCCAGCCATCTTTCTGGAATGAGGCAAAAGGAGATACAAATTGAACACCTTCTCCACCGCCCATGCCTTTGACTTGCTGAATTTCAGTCGCTTCGGGCACATGGGTTTGTATGGCCGTCTTTACACCGGAGTAGAATGTCAGCGCCGAGGCCGGACATCCATCACAAGCACCCAGAAACCGAACCACAACCTTAGGGAGTTCAACTTTTACCAGTTCGACATCACCGCCATGACTGGCAAGCATCGGGCGAATGGTCTCAAGAGCCGCTTCAACCCTCTCAAACAAAGAGGCTCTCAATATTCCATGTCGTCGCAAGACCGTATAAACGATTTCGTCCGATGCAGCAGCCTTCAATGCAGGTCCAAATTCCGGCACCTCAGTCAGTAATTTGATCAGACGCTTAAATGCCTCGGCGTTCAAGGCATCAATCGCTTCCCCTCTGGCATGTGCAGCATTGCGTTGCTCTTCAGGCCAAGTATCAGCCAATTGCTCAAGTGCTGCAATGTCACTCAACAGAGATGGCAGATCTTTTTCAACTGATTCTTCGGGGGACGTCGCCATTTACGATTACCTGTATTTGAGGTCTTTATAGAGAATTGGCAGAGTAAACCCGCTAACAGCGCCACCAACGACTGCCGCGATCACCACCGAAACAAATTGCCCCAATCCTACGAGGATCACCGCCCCTAACAGGGTGGCCAGAATACCGCGCAAGAACACCTGAGTGTAATTTGCAAACAGGCGACCGGTTACAAACAGTTTGACCGAGTCCATGACCATAGAAAACATGCTAAACCCCTGCCAAAATCGTAAGTGCAAATATGCCGATAATCACAGCGGCGGCGCCACCGACCAAGCCATATAGACCGCCCATGCTAGCAGCCATTTCTGCGCCGAGGGCATCCTTACCAATGATCCAGCCCGACATAGCACCTCCCGCTAAAGAGGCAGCAATGCCTCCGAGTATCGCTATTATTAGTAGTGTTGACATTTAATCCTCTTTGTTCTGATGTTTATTGATTGATTTTGTGTACGTTTGAGAGTGGCTGCGAACTACCAAACATCTCGGTTTCCAATTCTTCCAAAGCGCCGCTGACAGCTTCGACTTTGTGAATGTCCCCCAGCTTGTTAAAGACAGAACGAGCTTCACGATAAAGACGAATTGCCTCCTTCAAGTTTTCCGGATTGCCTGCCTCTGGATTTTCAGGGTCATCTGGCAAGTTCGCGATGCAGTTCGCCTTGTTAGAAATCGTGTTTGCGTACTCGGCAGGCGTATCTTCCAAAGTTCTTACACGCAGCGCTTCATCATAGGCCTCAATTGCCCGAAAACCGTTTTCGACCCTATGACTTGAAGAGACATACTGGAGCGCATTACCAAGATTGTTCTGCAGCATCGCATATTCACTTGGGTTGTCGACAATAGTTACGACCTTCAACCCCTCTTCAAAAGCTTGCACGGCAAGAGCCTCCCGCATTTTTGAACGCTCATCCGAAAACGGAATTGACATAAAGGCTGTCGCGAGATTGTTCTGCAGAATGGCAAATTCTGCGGGATGCTTTTGTGCATTGAAGGTGCGCAAAGAACGTTGATAGGCGGAAATGGAATCGGTGATTGGCGCCCGGTTGTAGGAAGCCAAATTTTGCAAAATGAGGCCCAAATTCATTTCGGCTTCGGCAACTTCTTCTGACGTCCCCTGAATCCGCAAAGCCTCCAAAGCGCTGTTCATGGAATCACGAGCGCCTTCAAGATAACCGGGGTCATTCGATGGAACGGACATTTGGGCGGTTGCCATTCTAGCCTTGATCCGAGCCGAAAGAAGACCTTCGGTTTCAGGGCATAAATGCACCGCGTCATCGTAAAGCTTTATTGCCTCAATCAAGTCATCAAGTGATTTAGGCTTTTGCTGCATGCCCATGGCGATTTCCATCAGCATTTCGGCTTTTTCGGCGTCACTCGCACTTGCCGAGGCGACAGCCTCTCGGGCCGCTTTGGCTTCTTCTTGTGATCGGCTCACCATTCTTCGCGTTTCCCTAGAAGCCTTGTACTGGCTTCATATTTTTTTGTTTTTTGATAATAGGCATCACTTTGAAGGTTTGTCTACGTAATACTCACAATGAAAACTTAGTTTGCACTTATGATGAAGGAATGGTGCAAATCAAAGCGGCCTGAGATGGGTCCCACTCGGCTGTCACGTCATCGCAAACCCACTCCGCTAGGCCGTTTGCGGCAAAAACGTCTTGCGCTGCAACAACGCGGTCTCCTTGAGCATTTCTGATTTTCAGGAGGCTACCCCCAGCCCTTACATGCTGAACCGGCATAATGAGCAATTGGTCTTCACGGATGATCGCAATTATAGCCTCGATCCCCTGAAAGTAGGTTTCATAAACACCGACAGGAACATAGACAGAGCCGCGCCTTATAGAAATTGTCGCACTCATCCGGTTTAATCCCTCTCCGTGCGGTTTTGAACTGTGAGATCCAGAACGCGCCGGCGTGCTCGGCGCGTCAGGATAAAAGACAAAGTGATTATGACGGGCACTGATAGTGTAACTAAGAGGCTATCGCTTATGGTAAAATCTGGTAGCCCTTTTAAGACATAGCTCACAAGCCCGATGCCATAGTAAGAAATAGCAGCCACAGACAGCCCCTCAACCGCTTGCGACAAGTGAACTTGTTGGCGTGTTCTGTGCTCCATCGAAGAAAGTAGCTTTTGATTTTGAGCTTGAGACATCTGGTCAAGCTGAGTACGGGCCAACTCCATCGCCGATCGTACTGTCAAGGAAGTCTGCTCCAAACGTCGATCGAAAGCCTGTATTGTTCCCATAGCCGGCGCAAGCCTATGCTCAATGAAGCCCCCCAAGGTCTGGCGTTGGCCAATAGGCACCTCACCCAAACTATCAAGACGTGAACGCACAATGTTGTAATAAGCATTCGAAGCCGCAATACGGTAACGTGTCTTGGATTGAAGACTCCCCACTTCAGCGAGAATGATCGCCAAGCTATCTATCGCCCCCCCAAGATCTTCACGAGTGACAATAGAGAGGTCCAAAACAGCAGCCTCCGCACGCCCCTCAAGCTCTCTCAGAGAGTCTGAAGCCATCCGAACGACTGGCAAAGCAAGTAGGGAAATCGATCGATAGATCTCGAGATCAATTAGGCGCTTAACCAATCGCCCGCGTCCAAACCCATCATCAAATCCACCGGTCACATAGTAAGGCACCAACCCATCACTATTTCGGAATGAGGTTGTAACCACGACCCCATCAAAAAATGTCCCACCGCCGAACAATCTTTGCTCCGGAAACTGAGTTGCCATATCTACATTTGATTTCTGCGATAGGGTAATCTTGATACCGGATAGCTGCCTTGCTGGTGCGCTGCGGATCAAGTCTAGTATTTCAGAAGCTGGAGCGGTTTGGCCGACATAAGTTATCGATACAAACTCCGTGTGCCTCTCAAATCTTATTATGCCATCATTACGTTGAATGATCTGATGACGTTCTGCTGGATTAAACTCTTCTGACCACGTTCCTGAGCTACCCTCGATTTCCTGGAGAGCCCAGCACCAAACCTGAGCTTCTGAAAAATCGATGTCCAGTGGTGGTCGTGAGTGAAATTCGGCGTCTATGGCCGCTCGGTCCTGATGCTGTTGAAAGATCCCAGAACTCAATTACTGCCCCCCCAGCCTCTATGCATCCTTCTGCACCGAAATCTCAGGCCATTTTAGCTCCGGCATGCAAGCCAGCTTGTGAACCTGCTTGATCACTTCTTTGGCCGCGTGGGCAACTTTTTCTGTCAGCCCAATGTGCATTTGCAGTGATTGCGCCTCGATGAGAAAGACTTTCACATGCTTTGGGAACTCATCCTCGTAAATACGCTTCCCGGCATAAAGAGCATGATCCCAGCGAAAATCATGCAAGTTCAGACTTTGCTCTTTAGGCGCTGCGAGCACCTCCCCTGGAACCTCATATATGGCCCCCGGATTACCTTCCGGCGCGCGAGCATCCACGACAATCAAATGCGTGGAACCTCGGGCATGATACATAACCCCCATACCATCTGTACCGGCGTCATAGAGCTGCACATATTCGGGCAACTCAACATCGCGCAGAACATTGATAACGGTTGCTCCAACGCCGTCGTCACAACGATTGGGGTTTCCGCAGCCAATAATCGCCAGTTTTAAATTCGCCATAGTCGGCAAGACCATTCCGGTTCCACAGGAAGCATCAGCTCGGGCAGATCGCAAAATTTGTTATGGGTCTGATAGTACATGCAAGTTTCACATGGCTGTTCAATATCGTGCGCTTCAATCGTATAGTCCGTGAACCCGGAAATGATCAGTTTCTTATCCAGATCATCGCCAGCTTCGTTTTGCAGTCGCGTGATAAACTCGTTGACCATTTCGGACGTTTCCGCACGCGGAAAGACCTCAGTCTTAAGGCCTGCCTTTAGCTTCCCAGCTATGACACTTCTTAGAGCAGTATTACATCCAGGTTTCATATTGTCGTCCATCGGCACGCTCAAATGCGCCAAAGCCGGCACCACCATTCCGGCTCGGCAGGCAGATTAAGTTCTGGAAGATCACACCAACGTCTGTGAACGAGATAGTACATGCATTCCTGACATCTCATCTCATCCTCGCCATGTGGCGAAAGCTTCCAACCGCTTACATCCAATTTGGCGCGCAATTGGTTTGCGTCCATGGCGCGCAACTCATCCAGGAGAGCAGAAAACTCTCTATCGGTCTCAGGAAACGGCTCTAACTGAGTTGTGAGCCCGTCTTTGAAAGCATCCTCAATCATTTTGATGAGGGTGTCATGATCAGCATTTGCAGGTGCAACGCCGTACTTATCCTTGCATTCCTCTGCAGATGTTTTTGTGGTCATGATTTTTTCTTCAGATATGTTTTAGACCCTAAATGGAAAGTCTGGAGCGAAGATCAAAATCAACCTTCGCTCCAGAGATGTCACCAGGTAGGCCTAAGCTGTTCGGAAACGCGCCAATTCTTCACCGGTTTTGGCGTCATGCGCATGCACCGTACACACAAGACAACTGTCATAAGAGCGGCAAACATGGCCCACCTCGACAGGGTCAGTTGGATCAGCAATTGGCGTTCCAATCAAAGCCTCTTCGATCGGGCCGCGTTCCCCTGCTGTGGAGCGTGGGCCAACATTCCAAGTTGTCGGCGCAATGATCTGATAGTTTTTTATTTTACCTTCTTTGATTTCGACCCAATGGCAAAGCGCACCGCGAATAGCCTCTGTTGCACCCCAACCGCGACCGTCCTTTTCCGTTGGCTTAATATACCAAGGATCAGTCAATTTGAACTCGCGCAAGCAACGCTCCGCTTCCCGATAAAGCTTGCAAAGCTCATGCATGCGGGCAAAGTGACGGAGCAAAGCAGATGGGCCGCCCATCTTGCGGTACATATCCAAAATCAATGGATCGGTATGTTGCCAAGCCTCGCCATGAGATCCGCCAGCTACGAGTTGACGGGCAAGTGGTCCAGCTTCCAGACGGCCATTTTCTTCATGGCTCACAGCTGTGCCCCAAGAGTATTTACCGTCAATATCAATATCGTTTTTCTGGATCGGATTGGTGGTCCTGTCAAATGGATGCACCATATCGCTGCCCTCATCATACCAAGCATGCAAGGTATCTTCGCGGGCAAATTTTTGATCCATAATTTTATGGGTATCTGTCGCACCGTCATACACACCAGACTTCATGATAAGGGCAGCATTTCTGCCTTCAATCGTTGGCTTTTGATATTTGTCTTCGTGCGGAAGATATCCCCAAGTTACAAACTTGTTGTGACCCCGACCGTAATTCTGAAGACCGATGTCCATCCCCATTCGCCAGTAGAGACCTAGGTCTGAATTGGCATGCTCAGGCTTCTCGTCGAGCCACGCAATGAAGTCATCATAGGATTTGATCTCCTCATAACGCTCCATGGAACACCCGAACCAAAGTGTTTCGATCCAATTTTTGCGGAAGTGTTCCAGGATCGCGATAGAGCGTGTGACGTCGGTAAGTGTTGGCGCACACATAACCCCGCCCGGAACCATGAATGAGGAATGCGGCCACTGCCCACCCAAGAGAGCATAGATTTCAACCGGGCGCCCTGAAATGGTGACACCAGCTTCATAAGACGTGCCTGTGAATGGTGAGTATCTTTTGACCGCTTCTTCGAAATACTGACTCTTGGAATAATTCTTATTGGTAAAATCAATCATGAAGAGGCCATAGTGATGGCGCGGCAATGATTGCAGCGATTCAACAATCTGTCCCAGATTACGAGCCAGAATAGCGTTTCGCGGAACCTCTGTTCCCCATGCCGTATCGAGCGCCCACGCTGCGCAGGTCAAATGTGACGCGCCGCAAATACCGCAGGCACGTGGTGTGACCACAAGACCCGCTTGGGGATCTTTGTCTTTTAGAATGACCTCAAAGCCGCGGAAAAGCTCCGCATGCGTCCAAGCATTGGTAACAACGCCGTCTTCAATATCGACGCGAACATCAAGATCGCCTTCAACACGGCCAACGGGTGAAATATCGAGTGTTTGAACTTGTGACATAATAATAACTCCTGATGTCGCTTATACGACGAAAATATCTTCTTCAGCCCAAGCTGGTGAAGCTCCCTTCGCGGCGGCCGTTAGCTTCATATAACCCTTCTTGTTCACGCCGGTGGGCATGTCCTTTGGTACGCCCATAACCGTTTGTGTCTTGAAGACCGTACCGGGTGCCAAATCGAAGAACGGAAACTCAGGTTCGGTACAGCCCAGGCACGGCATACCAGCACGTGTCTTGGAAGACTGACGGTTCCAGAGAATTCTATTACATGGACTATGTGTCATCGGTCCCCGACACCCAAGATCATAGAATAAGCAACCCTTGCGCTGACCGAAGGCCGTCGTCGAGACCTTGTAAGCAAAGTGCATGTTTCTCGTGCACCCCGTCTGCGTAAAGCTTGAGAAGAAGGTCTTAGGCCGTTGGAATTCGTCCAAGGTTAAGTCCCCTGCTCGTCCTGATGCAACGGCCACGAGGATTTGTGTAACCCAATCAGGGTGCGCCGGGCAGCCTGGAATATTGATGACAGGAAGGCCAGCTTTCGAAACGTAATCTTTGCCAAGCAATCCGCCATCATGATCTCTTTTCAAGAATTGAAGCCCGGTGCTTTCACTTGGGTTTGGCGCCATGGCAGGAATGCCGCCATAAGTCGCGCAATCGCCAATCGCTACAACAAATTGTGCCACGTCGCATAATTCTTTGACCCAGTCTTTCATTGGGCGACCGCCAAAACGGTTCCAATTGCCAGTACCGTCTGGCGCGTTCACGATTGATCCTTCGAACACAAAGATGTCCAATTGGATTTCGCCTGAGACACATTTCTTCAAAATGTCCTGAACCTGATCGCCAAGTTCCAGTCCCAATGAGGGTTGCCAAAGAATATTGATGCCAAAGTCTGTAACCAAGTCACAGGCGCTCGGCTCCTCAGCATTGAGAAATGACATTGTATTGCCGGAACACGCTCCGCCTTGAAGCCAGAGAAGATTTGCCATGATGAGTCCCTTTTCAGCAAGTTTATCTTGACGAAGATCACGGTCTCCTCGCTGATTGCGCAGTACACTCAGCTATAGATTGCGAACCTCTTGATTCCATATGAGGAAACCAGACACGCCTTGTAAAGCCTTATTTTCACGCAATTTTTTTCGATTTAGTGCAAAGAAACTTTCTTTGTCATGGTGCAAATCAAGTTTCAGCGCGTGCAAAATTGCAAGTCAACAGACTAGCCGTTCCGGTTTCCGCAGACTGGGCACTCAACCTCAGCCCTTAGGCCATACCAGACCCCCTCGCATGGCGTGCACCAATGCCCGACGGCATGACTGGGTTTGTTTGATAGCGCCGACAGTAAAGAGGTATGGCCTAGCTCTTTGGCTGGCTGGTTTCGATTCGAGCCTGGCAATCTTGAGAATGGAAAACGTGTGACATTCGTCTCTGTTGGCATATTCGCACCTGTGTCTTGCGGAATCGTCTCGCGATCAAATCAACCTTGGCTCAACTCATAACGCTTGATCTTATTTGCAATTCCCACCCGCGATACGCCGAGTTGTTCTGCAGCCCGTTTTTGGTTCCAACGATGACGCTCAAGCGCTTTGGAGACCACATGCTTTTCTAATTTCTCTACCATTTCCTTGAGAGTTGCGCCATCGACCTCAAAGTCCTCCGTGGTGGATTTATCAATATTGATACTGGCAATGTTTGGAGAAAGATGCCGGGTGAGGATATAGCTATCCGTGCCTGCGATCGTGACAGCCCTTTGGATCTCCATTTGAAGCTCGCGCACATTTCCAGGATAATTGTGGAGACTAAGTCGCTTCAGCGCGTCCATTGCAATGCCCAACAAATGTCGACCAGACACTTCTGACGCACGCTCCAAGAAATGAGTCGAAAGAGCCGGAACATCTTCTAGGCGCTGCCTTAAAGGTGGGATGTTAAGCTCAATCCCTTTGAGACGATAATATAGATCTCGCCGAAAAGTGCCTTTGACAACCAATTCCTCAAGTGGCCGATTACTCGCAGCGATGACCCGCACATTGGAATAGAGCGTTTCATCCGACCCGAGCGGCTTGACCTCCCCTTCCTGCAAAAATCGCAGCAAGCTGACCTGGAACGCAGGAGATACTTCAGAAATTTCATCCAGGAAGACGGTCCCGCCATCAGCAGCGCGGAAAAGGCCCAAACGCGGCGTCAATGCGCCCGAATAGGCCCCCGCCACATGGCCAAACAATTCAGAATGCAAAACATCATCGGGAAACCCTCCACAATTTTGGACATGCATAGGAGAGTTTTTACGATCAGAATTGTAGTGCACCGCGCGCGCCATTAGTTCTTTGCCGGTGCCCGTTTCGCCCTGTATCAAGATTGGAATTTCTGTCGCTGCGGCTTGTCGAGCCAAGGCGCACAGCTCATCCATTTTGGGGCTGACATAGATAAGTTTTTCAAATCTGGACCAAGGGCTCTTTATATCCTCAGATTTTGTTGGCTTGAAGATATGGTCATCTATCGACAGTTTTAGCTCTCGAGATAAAAGCCTATGACGACGCGAAAGCTCACTTATCTCAAGCGCGCGTTTAACGACGATCTTGAGTTGTTGTGCCTGAACAGGCTTTACCAGATACATAAATGTTGCGGCTCGAGATGCCAGATCGACCGCCTCGGCGGATATCTCCCCATCCGTAATCAAGATACGCGCAGTAGCTGGAGCCCTCACTCTCAAACGCGTTAAAATATTATCAGATGAGTCTTCAAGACTGTCATCGTCACAAATCAATAAATCACACTCAACGTCACTCATTGCGCTTTGTGCTTCCCGCTCGTTTTCGAACGTAATCAAGCGACAATCATTCTCGGCAACTAAGACTGAATGTGCAGCCTTGGTCAGCTGCTCATCAGACGTCAATAGGATAATCGTGTTGTACTGCGACAAATAAACTTCCTTATCATTGTGCAAACTATGTTTGTATCATTGATTTTACAGCACTCGTCAATGGTGACTGTCCATTCGCGGCAACGAGAAATGGACATCCGGCGCCGGCACCTCAGGCGGGGATACAACTGGTAAGGTCCAGCTCCGGTTCGCCCGCTAGGCCCTTCAGGATGAGGCCGGTAACACCCGGTATCACCTTACCTACACTGAGATATCGGACCCGCCACAATAGGTCGTCATTGCGGCTTTTCGATCGCCGGGGGCGCGACCAGCAGACTCGACAGCTCCCATACGGAGGCATCGATTATCTGCTCCGTCGCTACAATCACAACAGTGAGCGTTAGTTTGAGTATGTTCCCCTCATTTCGAAGTAGTTCCGATTAACACCCGTATACGGCTGATGGGGTATTCGTCCCAAATTACTTCTTGCGCCCACCAAGTACTGCGACGAGCTCTTCGACTTTCTCACGACGTTCAGCCACATCGTCGCTGCTCAGGGCATGGTCGACGCACGTGTCCAGATGATCTTGGAGCGTGAGATTTTCGAGCGCCGACAGAGCGGCCTTGATCGCCTGCAGCTGCCGCACAACATCGATGCAATAGCGGTTATCATCAATCATCTTCGAGACACCGCGCACCTGACCTTCGATACGAGCAAGGCGTTTGAGCGCGGCCGACTTTGTTTCTAACTTCATTTCGTATACCCCAGCAGCGTATGTCGCCAGACGTGGAAAGCGGCTCGGCTAAACCCTCAAAACACGAACGCTTTGAGCGGTATCCAAATCCCCATCGCCATCATGACTAGGTTCTCTGTCAAAGACACGAAGCCGAGCGGCACATTGGAGTCGCCGCCAACGCACGCGCATTTTAGGTCGCGCTTGTCGACATAAACAGCCTTGTAAACTGAGATCGCGCCAATCGTACCAATAAACAGCGCGATGGGCGCGCCAATCAAGGCCGCAGCTCCGCCGCCAATCATCAGGACGCCAGCAACCACCTCGGCGAAGGGATAGACATAACCGTACCCAACCTTGCGCTGCGCCAGGAGGTCATAGTTCAAGAACATGGTTGAGAAGCGCTCAACGTCCTGAAGCTTCTGAAGCGCCAAAGCCGTCATCGCGAAAGCGGCAAAGAGTTCAACGGTGCGGACCGCGAGCACATCACCAAGCAGTCCCCAAGACACAGCGAGAGCCATAAGGGCGCTGATCGCGAAGATCATCAAAACGGGGGTGTACGTCTTTTTGTCACTACTTTTCTCATACGACGTCAAACGCTCGCGCAACGCTTCGTACCCGCCGATGCGCTCGCCTCCGATAAAGGCTTGCGGCGTCGTTTTGACATCATGCTTTTGTTTGAAAGCATCGGTTTCTTCGCGCGTCGTTAAATGATGGTCTTCAACGTCAAAGCCCTGTCGCTCGAGCAGCCATTTCGATTTAAGTCCATAAGGGCAGAGATGCTGATCCATCACCATACGATAGAGCGCCGCCGTTTTCTGCGAGACTTGCGGCGCCTCTGCACCATTGGTCGCGTCTAATGATGACATCCTGAGACTCCAAATATACCCTATGGGGGTATATTGATAAGAGCGCACCTTCCGTCAACCGCTCTAAGCGATGAAGATCTGCCCAAGAGGTCAACGGGCTATTCAGCGGGCTACGCCAATCCTGCCGGAATGGGGCAAATCGAGCCGTATTTGGTCCTATTTTTCGAACCACCTCTATTCACGAAGCAGCAATGGCGTTCTTCGAACCTCACTCCTCGACGACTAATCGAACATTCCCAAGCTCTGTCTCAAACGCGCGGCCATCGCCAGACCAGGTCTCGAAGCCCTCATGTGCTGAGACGTTGTGATAGCCTTGTGCGTCAAGCGCCTTCTTCACGAGCGCGGCACGGCTGCCGGTTCGGCAATAGAGTATGATCTCAACATCTGCATCTCTGACTGTATCGGCGACTATGAATTCCGCTTTGCCGCGGGGCAGCCACTGCGCTCCAGGAATATGCCCCAGCTCGAACTCGGACTCGGTACGAACATCATAGAGGAGCACGTCCGGATTCGCGGCCAAGCGCGCAGCGACGTAGTCATTATCAACAAATTCAATGCCTGCCTGAGCCGCCTCAACCACATCTTCCATCGTCATCAAATCGTCCGCCTGTGCAGCGAACGGCAACCCAGCACATAAAACCACAAGGGCCATCATTCTCATCATCAGTATCTCCAATCTCAATCACTAAATTTAAGCCCGTCCGGCACCAGATGAGCAATCTTCATCAATTCGTCCCGCCGGTAGGCCATGGACCCACCGTCTCCATAGGCTGGTCGATCTGTCTTATGCCCCATCAGCGTGCAGCGTAATCCATAATCCAATCCAGCTTCGAGCATTCGTTTCTCGAAAGCGTGTCGGAACGAGTAGATTACGTGGTCTGTTGTTGGAAACAGCCCCCTTTGCCGAAACGCCTTCATCAGATTGGCGGATACGAGTTCGCCGCGATCACGGTAATGCTCGAAACCTTCCGGAGCTGCTCGCATCGCTTCAAGCGCGACGCCGACCAGTGGAATATCGCGTATGGATGTCTCGGTTTTGATTTCACGGTTCTGCCGAGGGCGGATGCGAATAAAAGGGACGTTGGCTTTTAGCTTTATGTCTTCTGGCAGGAGATTGCAGATTTCACTGGTTCTGCAACCTGTTTCGATCAGCACATAAATGATGCACCGTAGCTCCCATCGCAGATCATCAAAGATGCCGGGCGCGAGAATTTTGCTGCGAACCCAGTCATCCTCGAACGGTGGCACGTCGACCCGAGATTCGCCCTTGAAGAACATTTTCCGAAAAGGATTGAGCCGCTCTTCGTCGCCCTTGTGGGAGAAGTAGGCCTCGTGCAGCGTTCGCATATTGCCAATATGCCGATTGGCCGTGTTCGGCTTGGCCGGTTTCTCACCTTCCTCGCGTGGGATCATCCGCTCCATCCACCAGTTGCGGTAAGACAGTGCATCGTCACGTGAGATCGCAGCTATGGGCAGATCGCCGATCACATCAATGAAGTAATTGATTGAGGTCCGCTTGGTCTTTTCCCAGGAGTATTTCTGTTTGGGCGACTTGTTGTACTGCTCGTCGAAAGCGATTTCATCGAGATAGAGCTGGAAGGCTTCAGACACGGTTGTCTTGTCGTCTTCAGCGACAGGTGCAGGCACTGCGCCGAGCAAGGCTTCAGCGTCCTGCATACTTGGTGGGTGCGCTGGAGAGGTGCCCCATTCGAGCAACTGTATGCGTTGCATCAAGTCAGCCAACTCAGCAGAAGCGCCTAAGGTTTCAGCGGGTGCATAGGCAAACCCTCTCGCCATGGCCCGGGCATTCGCTGACTCGTAGCGTTTTGCTGCCGCGGCCTTAGCCGTATCATTCGCGCTGTCTCCTTCCACCTCTGCCAAGAGAAGCGAGGTCCAATAAGCATCATCTGCTTCGACGAGTGCGTCACGTCTCATGCGCGCCACTTTCAAGACTTCAGTATCAAGCCCGACACGCACAAAGGTTCGAGGATCGACATGTTTGAATTTGGCCGGGACCCGCCGATGGTAGTGCCAGCGTTCGCCTCTAAGAAGCAGGAACTGGTCGGAATGCCTGAGAACTGTCATCCTCAAACTGTATCACAATTTGGTTCCAATTTGTATCACAATTTGAGTCAATAACCGGACTCGAGTGGCGAAAACACGTGATGCACGCAACATTTCTACAATGTTTTCAAGGAGTTAATTGTTTGAAAAAATTGAAGAAATGGCGCGAGTGACGTGCCACGATCCATATTACTTATCCAATATATTCAAACACATACGTGCATGAAAGTCAATTTTTGGTCCTCAGTTCGGTCGGATTTTGGTCCACAGTTTTGCGGACCTCACTAGTTCGACGCGCGGTTAGGCGTCGAACTAGCTGATAGCATAGAATTCCAAGATTAGGAGCCCAAACGAAAAGCCTTGCCTATTTCATAGTCTCAGATCAACCAGTTCTGTGTTTAGGTGGTGTCTCAGTTTGAATCTTCCGCTGCAGCTTGCGGCCGGAAAAGGCCTCAGGATTGCCGTTCGCAATGGGACCGGTGTGAGGCGGATATTCGCCGGAAGGTGCCGGTCACAACTGATTGCCGATTCCGGTCGTTCGATGTTCTGCGGTATCATTGTAAATCGGCGTCAAATTGGGACCCCTGCACCTCTAGCAAAATCAACTGGATATTGCGGCGATCGGCGTCGGTTCACCGCGCTGATTTACATGCATTCATACAGTGTGACCTGATATCCATTTGGTCCCGCATTTGAATGGAGAGCCTGTCGCAACGGAGACAGACAATGCGCAAAAGCAAATTCACCAGGGAACAGATCATCGCGACCCTGGCTGAAGAGGAAAGAGGCATGGCAGCCGCAGACGCGTGCCAGCGTCATGGTGTCAGCTCGGCTAACTTCTATATCTATGGACGGCTCTCCCGGTGCAAGCGATTTGAGTCCTGATCGGACGGGTGTTCGATGCCAACATCTACTGGCAACGCCCCGCAACGTGACAGCATCGCCTGGTGCCCAGACACATGCCCTTGCGGTTCTCCACCATCCGGACATGCTTGCGCCGGGCGGCATGGCGAAGGGCCTGGACGACCTTGAAGACGACCGAATTGCGCAGCGTGGCATCCGTCGCGTCAAGTCGGCGCTCGATCATCACCCGCTCAGCGAGATCCCGGGTTGTGAGTTCGCCATCGACCTCAAGATGGCGCACACAGATATCGGTGAACAGCCGGATCGACGCATTTATATGAGCCAGGTCTTGCTTCGCCTGCGCGATCTGAGCCTGGTACGCCGTGATCCGCCCGTGGATCTCGGCGCGCTTGTCCTTCACGCACACCTTGGGTGTGCCTGCGCCTCCCAAAGGGAGAGAATGCTTCTGAGCGCAGTTAAAAAAGCTAATGGCTGATCGAGCATCAAATGGTGGCGCGCCTCAGGTACGGCGATTATCGGAATGTCACCGCCCCCTAGCTCGCGGATGTAGTCAGCCGAGTCCCTGGTGAAGAGCTGACTCTTTCCGCCATGAACGATGATCTTGCGGCCCGGCGCATTCACGAGTCGATGGCCGATTGTGAGCCATTCGTCGGACTTATTGCTTCGTCGGAATACCTCGGGTGAGAACTTCCATGTCCAACCGTCTCCGTCGCGTCGCATTGAATGATACGCCATGTAATCTAGGAGGAACGGCTCGCCGACTTGCTGGGGCGGGGAAAGGACGTATCTTTTGCGCGCCTCTTCATAGCTCGCATAGAGCCGGTTGGGCTTGTCAGGATCACCTGATCCCGGGCTGGAGCGGCGATGGTTCCAGTATTGCTCTAGGAGCTCGGCTCGCATGACCATCAGATCGCAAATCACGACGCCGGAGAAAGCATCGGGCGACAGGGTCACGGCTGTCAGCGCTGCGCCCGCGCCGAAACTGTGCGCGATGATGGTGGGTTTGTGGCCATCTGTAAACAGATCGAGTGCCTCGGCAATCTCACCAAACTCGCCCCCCCTTGCCGCGGGATCGGCTTGCCCGCGCATCTCCGTGTCGCCCATGCCGGCGAGATCGAACGCCACCACGTCGTAATCTTCTGCGAGAAACGGAGCGATGAAGGCAAAGCAACGGGCGTGGGAGAGAAAGCCATGTGTCATAAGCACTTTCGGCTTTTTCCGGTCGCCCCAGCGGAAGTAGTGCGTCCTGGCACCGTCGATCTCAACATAACCTTCTTCGCGCGGCACCTTGAGGGCCGACACAAACCATTCCGGCAGATGCGAACCATCGCCGGCCCAGACAGGGTCGATGTCGTCGGGAAAATCTCCAATCTTGGACAATACGTTCATTTCGTTAAGTGTTCCTTGCTAGTGGGTTTGTCGATCACGAAGCCGCGATACCCCTCGTTCGCTACATCTTCGCAGAGTGCGACATAGCCAGACACGCTTGGAAAATTGATCAGTTGACGCGTCTTGCCCGGGATGTTTGCGCCCATGTACCAAGAATCCGCTTCGGGAAAGAGCGTCATCGCGCCTGCTTGGGCAACCATTTCGGTCCAGCCCGTTTCAGCTGCCGGATCGGCTTCGAAAAGATCGACACCATTTTCCCGCATCCAGACCAGAAAGTCGCAGATCCAGTCACCCTGTATCTCTGCGCTGGTCGGGCCGTTTGAGAAACCCGACGGGCTGAGTGGCCCGTATGTGAACAGCATATTGGGAAAGCCAGACACCGCCATTCCCAGATAGGCGCGTACTCTGTCTTCCCACGCATGGGACAGTGATAGGCTGTTCGTCCCCCTGATGTTCATATCGATCAGCCCGCCGCGCCCGGCATCGAAGCCGGTGGCGAAAACGATGAGGTCGCATTCCATCTCGCCGTCTTTGGTCGTAATAGCGTGCGGTCCGATCCGGATGATCGGAGTTGCCTTGAGATCGACCAGCGCGACATTGTCTTGCGCGAAAATTTCGTAATATCCCTGTTCAAGCGAAGGCCGCTTCGTGCCGAATGGATGCGGCGGTTCGGATGGGGCGAGTTTCTCGGCCAGATTGGGATCGGCGATCCTTGCGCGAACCTTGCCGCGCCAGAAATCATAGGCGTGGCGGTTGGCTTCGCGGTTGGTAAGCAAGTCAGCGAAGTTGTGATACCAGAACCTGAGGCCGCCCTGTTGCCACAGATCTTCAAAGTGCGCGGTGCGCGCTTTCTCGTCAACTTCGAGCGCCGATACGTCTAGCGATTGGCATTCGAACCCTCCGCTCGTCTGCTTGCGCGTTTCGAAGATCGCGGCATAGCCCTTCTTGTCCCGTTCCTGGTCTTCTGCCGAAAGCTTCTTCTGCTGCATAGGCAGCGCCAGGATGGGAGTTCTTTGAAAGAGGGTCAGCTTCGATACGGATTTGGCCGCTTCTTGCGCGACCTGCACACCACTTGCACCGGTGCCGATCAAGGCAACCTTACGTCCGCTGAGATCGACACCCTGCTGCGGCCAGCGCGCCGTGTGAAACCATTGGCCTTCGAAATCCTCAAGGCCGGGAAAATTGGGGACATACGGCTTTGATGCGAAACCAAGAGCGGGCAACAGGAACCGTGTCGAAACAGTTTTGTCGCTGTCGAGTTGCAGACGCCATTGCTTCGTCTCCTTCTCATAGTGCGCGCCTTTGACCCCAGACCCCATGCGCATCATGGGCCAAAGGTCGAGCGTATCGCAAACATGCCGGAAATACGCTCTGAGCTCTTCCCAACCGGGAAATCGCTCGCTCCAGGCCCATGACTTCCACACTTCAGGTATAGAGTACTCGTAAAGCGGAACCTGTGAATCCACTCGTGCACCTGGATAGCAATTCCAGTACCAGATGCCGCCGGGCTGGGCCGCAGCATCCACCAGCAACACGTTGAACCCGGCGTCACGCAACTTGTGGAGCAGGTATATCCCGCTGAAGCCGGCACCGACGATTACAACGTCGTAATCGGGAGACCCCCGATGGCTCACGATGCGACCGTCAAACGTTCGGCGATTGCTTTCGCCGTTGCATAGTCGGCCTTGCCGTTGGATGCACGCAGGGGTTTTTCCGTCGGATGTATGGCCTTGGGCGTTTTGTATCCCGCCAGCTGATCGCGCACATGGTCCTTGACAGCTTGCTCGTCGAACGGGACGCCGTGGTTGAGGTGGACGACGGCCGTGACGGCCTGGCCCCATTTTTCATCCGTTACACCTACGACCAGCGCGTCACCGATGGCAGGATGGGTCTTGAGCACTTCCTCGACTTCTTCTGGGTATACCTTCTCGCCAGCAGTGTTGATGCATACGCTGCCGCGGCCTAGCAGGGTAAGGCTTCCATCGGCCTCTACCCGGCACCAGTCACCCGGAATCGAATAACGCACGCCATCGATTGTGCGGAATGTCTTGGCGGATTTTTCGGGATCTTTGTAATATCCCATGGGGATGGCCCCCTTGCGGGCGATAAAGCCAGGCACGCCGCTTCCTGGTTCGACTTTCTGATCGTTTTCGTCGAAGACATCGCAGAATTCGCCAATCCCGAATTTCGCGGTGTTCGTACCGCCCTGTGCAGTCGTGACGGAGAGGCCGAAGCCGAGCCCTTCGGAGGCGCCGAAACTATCCATCAGCACGACCTGGGGAATGTGCTTGCATAGACCGGCCTTAATCTCCTTGCTCCACATCACGCCGGACGAGATGATGGAGACGAGGCTCCTGGTATCCCAGCGGCCCGCGTTTTCTTCGAGCGCGCGAAGCATTGGCTTAGCAAAGGCGTCGCCCACAATTGCGATGCTTTCCACCTGGTGCTTTTCGACCGTTTCCCACAATTCTGACGCTTCGAAGGAAGGGGCCGTCAGCGTGATGATCGCGCCGCCCGACATTAGCGCACCTATCGCGGTGATGAAGCCCGTCCCGTGCATGAGCGGGCAGGCGGAGAGAGTGCGCCTGCCGGGCCCCTCTTTCTCGATCAGCGCAACATTTTCTTCCAGCGTCCGCGGAACCGGGCCCAATAACTTCTGGGCGTCCAGCTGGGCCTTGCGCATGTCGTCGTGCCGCCACATCACGCCTTTCGGCATCCCGGTCGTGCCGCCGGTATAGATGAAGAGCAAATCGTCGGGTGAGCGTTCGATGCCGAGCGCCGATCCGTCCCCTTTTCCCGCCAGCGTCTCATAGGGACTCGCAAAAGACGCGATTTCGGAAGGGTCGCCAATTTCGACGAAAGTGTGAACCTTCTCGAGCCTATCCTTGAGTTCGACGATGCATTCGCGAAACTCCGAACTGTAAACAATCACTTCGCTGTCAGAATCTTGGAAAATGTAGAAAACTTCTTCGGCGCGATAGCGGTAATTGATGTTCACATGGGTCAAGCGCCCCTTAAAACAAGCCGCCATCAGCTCGCCATATTCGGGGCGGTTGCGCATGTAGAAGGCCACCTTGGCACCATCGCACGCTCCGCGTTGACGCAACGCGCGCGCGATATTATTCGAGCGCGCGGACATTTCGGGCCAAGTGACGATCCGGTCGCCGTGTATCAGCGCCGGAGCGTCCTGAGGCATGGCGGGCTCGACTGCATCGAGAATGTCACCGAGGTTCCAGTCGATCATTTTCCCTCTCCCTGCCGGACGGGGCAGCCAGTCTCGGACGCCCCCTCAACGAGTGTGTTACGCGGCCTTGATCCAGCCTTGCAGTGCTGCCGCCTCGGCCCGCACCGTTTCGGGTCCGCCAAGCACCTGCCGGTCGAATTCAATGCGTTTGAACCAGTAGTGCAGACCGATCAGGTCCGTGAATCCCATCCCGCCATGCACTTCGGTGGAAGTGCGGGCGACAAAGCGATGGACTTCGCCGGTGTGTGATTTCGCGTGGCAGGCGACGAGCGATGCCTCTGTCGGAACTGCGTCAAAGGCGTGGGCGGCGTACCAGACGAGCGAACGGCATGGTTCATGCCGCGCGGCCATCTCGGCGCACATGTGCTTTACGGCCTGGAAACTGCCGATAAGGCGACCAAACTGTTCGCGCTGGCCAGCATAATCGACAGCCTTTTCGATCATGGCCTGACCTGCGCCAAGACTGTCGGCGGCGAGGATCACACGCCCCGCAGCGCGCAGCCGGGCCACTGTAGCTCCCCCATCATCAGCCAGTGGTTCCGCTTCGGCCCCGTCAAACCGCAATTCCCCGACGCTGCGGGTCCGATCGATGGTCGTCAGCGCGATAGCCTTCAGGCCCGACGCCTTGGCACCGACAAGGTGCAGCCTGCCGCCGGAATCGGCGACGATGAAGGCATCGGCCCCTTCGAAATCGAGTGCGAACAGGGCGGTGCCGTTGAGCTTCCCGGCAGCAGAGGAAACCCCCGCGCCGTCGCGTACCTCGATTGTCTCGGAAATCGCGACACCGATACGCGCCTCGCCGCTCGCGATCTTTGGCAGCCAGTGGGCCTTTTGCTCCTCGCTGCCTGCCTCGCTCAGCGCGATAGGCGTCAGAACATGACTGGCGAGAAAAGGTACTGGCGCGACCGCATAGGCGAGCTGTTCCGCAACTATGGCAGCGTCGAGAAGGGTCATGCCGAGGCCGCCATGCTCTTCCGGTACCAGCATCCCGGGAATTCCCAGGTCCTGGACGGCGCGGAGCACTTTGTCGCTAAGCGGATTGTCACGCTCGGCACATTCGCGGACATGATCGAGCGGGCAGGTATCCGCAAGACACCGCGCAACGGCATCGCGCAGCATCCGCTGGTCCTGAGAAAGTCCGAAATCCATTAGGCTGATCCCTGTTTGTGACGCGGCATGTCTGCGGTTGCTTTCGCCGCATCCGAAATCTTCGCCAGCTTCGGTTCGCGCGGCATTTCGAGGCCACGTTCAGCGATGATGTTCTTCTGGATCTGCGCGGTGCCGCCGCCAATGATGAGACCGAGCTGGAACATATAGTTCCATTGCCACGCCCCCCCTTCCCGCTCACGCGGGCTGTGGTGATAGAGAATGCCCAGTTCGCCCATGGCGTCGATTGCCAGCGCGGATATCTGATGAGCGAGTTCGCAGCTTTGCAACTTGACGATCAGTTTCGCCATGCCGCCCGGCTCACCCCTAAGGCTGTTCGAAAGGATCCGCATCCCATTGTATTTCATCGCTGCCACTTCGGCCTGCAGTGCCACCAGCCGGTCGCGCAGTACCGGATTGTCGATCGCGCGACCCTGGCCCAAACGCTCTTCCTGCATCAGCGCGATCAGTGCCTGCAGCCGGTTTTCAAGCGCGTCGGGATCGCCCAGCATTCCGCGCTCATGGCCAAGAGTTGCGTTCGCCACGAACCAGCCCTGGCCCCGCTGGCCGACGATCTGATGCATGGGGACCCGGACATCGGTAAAGAACACTTCGTTGAATTCGGCATGACCGGTCATCGTCTTCAAGGGGCGAACCTCGATGCCCGGCGTGTCCATCGAAAAGATCAGGTAGGAAATGCCGCCATGCTTGGGCGCGTCAGGTTCGGTCCTGACCAAGCAGAAGATCATGTCGGCCTGCTTGGCGGTGCTGGTCCAAATCTTCTGGCCATTGACAACAAATTCGTCGTTCTCGATGTGCGCGCTGGTCTTGAGATTGGCGAGGTCCGACCCGGCACCGGGTTCGGAATAGCCCTGGCACCAGACAACATCGCCTTTCAACGTGGGTTCGATCCAGCGCCGTTTCTGTTCCTCGGTGCCGAGTTCGAGCAGAGTCGGCACGAACATCGAGATTCCCTGATTGGAAAGTCCGCCCGGCACCCTGGCCCGCGCAAATTCCTCTGCGATGATGCGCGATTGGAGAATGTCCGGCTCCGCTCCATAGCCGCCATACGCCTGCGGGATCGTTCGAGCGGTATACCCATGCTCGATCAACAGCTTCTGCCATTCGACCGCCTTGGACGAAGGTCGGGCCGCCCGGTCAGAAGAAGGCGGAGCAAGATGGCTGTGCGCTTCGATAAAGGCCCGCACCTGCTTGCGGAAGACATCGTATTCGGGTCCATATTCGAGATCCATGGCGCTTCTAACTTTCACTCAGGCGGAAAACAGGAAGGCGGAAGTCCTCACCGATCAGTTCGAACTCCACGACCACCGGAAGGTCGAGCGCAAGACGCTCGTGATCGCAACCAACCAGCCGCGTGGCCATGCGCACCCCCTCTTCCAATTCAACCACCGCAGCCACGAAGGGGATGTCGGCGGCAAAAGCCGGGTGGAGGGCCTGGTGGGTTACGGTCCAGGAAAACAACGTGCCCCTGCCGCTGCTGCGTTCCCAGGAAAATTCCGGCGAGCCGCACTTTGCGCACATATAGCGCGGCAAGTGGCGGAAGCTGCCGCAATCGCCGCAGCGCTGGAAATAGAGATGGCCGTCCTGGCACCTCTTCCAGAATTCCTGCTCAACCGGGTCTTGTGGGCGCGGTCGCGGCTTGGGTGGCACCATCTGCGCGGAAGGCCGCATTTTGGGGGGCAGATCGCTTTCGCTGCTCATGCAAACCTCCTGAGAATGGCGATGCTGCCGTCGCCGAGGTCGCCCCAACCGGTCACGAGGCCGGTCTGGGCTCCCGGCACCTGGCGCTCGCCGCAGTCGTGACGAAGCTGACGCACTGCCTCGACCACGTGGTTGAGGCCCCAGACATGCGCCTCACTGAGCAAGCCGCCATGGGTGTTGATCGGAAAGCGGCCACCCAGCTCAATCTGGCCGTTGGCGACGAATTCGGCCTGTCCGCCTGGTTCGCAATACCCCATCGCTTCCAGTTGCAGCAAGACGACATAGGTAAAGCAATCGTAGATCTGCAGGAAATCCATGTCCTCGCGCTTGACGCCAGCCATATCGAAAGCGCGCGGGGCGGCATAGCTAAGGCCGATCTTGAAGGGATCGGGCCGTGACGGGATGTCGTCGGCAGGATAGGGGTGGCCTTCCGCGGCACCGGCGATGCTGACAGGCACATGGGGCATATCCCTGGCCCGATCCATTCGCGATATGACAACCGCGCAGGCCCCATCGGTTTCAAGGCAGCAATCGTAAAGGCGGAAGGGCTCGGATATCCAGCGCGCTGAATGATAGGCTTCCGCGTCGAGTGCGCGCCCATAGGTAAAGGCGCGCGGATTCAACTGCGCGTGACGACGGCAGGCCAGCGCGACGGCCGCCATCGCATCCGCGCCCACACCGTAAAGCTTCGAGTGGCGGGTCGCCAGCCAAGCATACATCTGCACCGGCAGGAACACACCATAGGGGATGTAATAGCCCTGGATGGTATTGGTCAGCGTGTTCATGTTCATCGCCCGAGTGGGCGGGGCACCCGGCTTGGACCTGAGGGCGGAGTAGCCGTTCCAACCGAGCGTGACCAGCACGTGATCGCAAAGCCCGCTGGCAATCGCCATCGCAGCGTTCTGCAGCGCCGTCGTCGGGCTGGCGCCACCCATGTGAACGGTGGCCGCATAACGCAGCACATCAATGCCGAGATTGGCGGCCATTTCCTCCGAGGTCGTATAAATCGGCGGCGGCACCATGCCGTCGATATCGGAAGGTTTCAGGCCGGCATCCGCGATGGCGCGGCGCGAGGCTTCCAGCATCATGTCCACTGCAGTCCGTTCCGTGCCCTTCACGAATACGGTTTCGCCCACACCGGTTATGGCGGCCTTGTCGGCAAAGGCAAAGGTCTGTGAAGCGTTCATACCGCGTCCCCGTCTTGCCGGAATTCAGGAATAGAATCTGGCATCAGCCAGCGCCCTTTCGGCCCCGTCGACAAGATCGCGCATGACCTCTGCCGCTGGACGGATCGAATGGATCAGACCGATTCCCTGCCCCGCGAAGCCGGGCATGATATCCTTGCGCTGAGCCTTGATGCCCGAAGCCATGACCGGCCCTGAAATCATCGACTGGTAAGGCATGGGAAGCGGCTCCTTGCCCGCCGCAACCCAGGCATCGGCCCATTTGCTGCGGATCATGCGCGCGGGCTTGCCGGTCATCGAGCGGCTGACGATGGTATCTGCATCGCCGCTTTCGGTGATTGCTTCCTTCTGAAACCGTTCGATGCCGGCTTCATCGGTTGCCAGGAACGCCGTTCCGACCCACGCGCCCACAGCGCCCAGCATCATCGCCGCAGCGACTCCGCGGCCATCGGAGATTCCACCCGCTCCGATCACCGGAACCCGGTCCCCCACCGCATCGACCACTTGTGGAATCAGCGAGAAGGTTCCGATCGGGGAGTTGTGTCCGCCGCCATCGTGACCTTGCGCAACAATCATGTCGATACCGGAATCGACCACCTGTTGGGCATGTTTGACCTTGCCGATCACCGCCATGACCTTGGTGCCATTCGAATGAAGGCGGTCCATCCACGGTCCGGGATTGCCGAGGCCGGCGGCATAGACTGGCACCTTTTCCTCGATTACAACTTCCATCTGCGCCTCGAAAAACTCCCGCGAGAACAACTGCGGCCCGCCCTTGCCCATTTCCGGCGCGCCAGCCGCGCGCATGGCCATTGCGGCATCCACTTCGGGCAGATCCTCGCGTTCCATGAAATCGCGGGTGAACTGCTGGTATTCGCCAAGCAATGCCATCGGGTTTTCGGGCACGGCGCCGCTTTGCGGGGCCGAACCGCGCCTGACGGAGGCAGGCAGAAGGGTATCGACCCCAAACGGTTTGTCGGTCAGCTCGCGGGTCTGGCGGATCCAGCTACGCAACTGGTCCGGCGAGCAGGCCGCAGCGCCAAGAACGCCAAGCCCCCCCGCATTCGATACTGCAGCCGCGAGCGCGGGGACACTGGCCCCGCCCATCCCGGCCAGAAGGATCGGGTACTCGATCCCGAGAATTTCGCAAATGTGGCTCTTGAGTGCCATCGTGTTACCTTCTCCAAATTGCGCCATCCACGGGCGCCTGTTATTTTACATCTGCCCCCACTTGACCTTCTGGGACACAAGCTCAGGGCTTCTTTCTGCGAGATAGGAGGCGGAGCCCGCCACGAGACGAGCCATCGCCTGCCGCGCTCCTTCGGCATCGCCCTTGCGCACAGCTTCAAGGACGCGGCGCAAGAAGCGCAACTGGACCGCACGCTCTTGCGCCGAATACCCCAGCGAGAGCGAAAATTCGCGGGTAAGCATGTGCAACGCGGAAGTCAGAAGGCCGAAAAGCGGATTGCCGCTGGCCCAGCCGAGCATATCGTGAAAACGGCGATTCAGTTCCTCGAACTGGCTACTGGCTTCGTTGCGCTCCAGCTCTTTGAGGCAATCGGCAAGTGCGCTCAGATCACCCGTGGTCGCGCGCTGGGCGGCATAGGCTGCAACATTCGGAGCTATGGCTTCGCGCAGTTCGAGCAGGCCTCTGAGGTCTGCTTCCATGAATTGCAGGATTAGAGAAAGATTATTCGCAAAATCACCGGTCTGCGGGCGGGCGACCACCGGGCCGCCACTACGGCCCAGTTGAAGATGGATTACGCCCTGAAGCTCAAGGAAGCGGAGCGCTTCGCGCAAAGTCGCTCGAGCGACATCGTATCGCGCAAGCATTTCGTCCTCGCGCGCCAACCTGTCGCCCACAACATGCGCCCCGGCTTCGATATCGCGTACGATGTCTTGCGCAAGCGTGAGCGCACGCTTGGCTTTCTTGGAATCATCGACCTTCGGTTGCATCTCCAGGAATCGCTCCTCTGATAATTCCTTATAAGGGTTTATCGGCAGATATGTCTAGAGCGCTCATAAGCAATTCACAGTTTGACCGGATTTTACAATAATCCTTATAAGCTTTATTGACTACGGCCTGCAAATTCCCTACCTATCCGCAAACGAGGTGAGTCTGCTTGCTAGGCATGGAGGACAAGACATGAGCATCGACACGATGGAGCTGGATACTGCCGAAAAAATCGCGGCCATGCCGATCGACGAAATCGATGTCTCTCGGCCGAGCCTTTTTCAGCAGGATACGATCGGCCTGTTCTTCGACCGGCTGCGCAAGGAGGAGCCAGTCCATTACTGCCGTGAAAGCCATGTCGGACCCTTCTGGTCGATCACCAAATTCGACGACATCATGGCCGTCGATACCAACCACAAAGTCTTTTCATCGGAGGCAAAGCTCGGCGGTATCGCCATCCAGGACATGCATAGTGCGGAAGGTGCGCTCGAACTTGAAATGTTCATCGCCATGGATCCTCCAAAGCACGACCAGCAACGCAAGGCCGTCACCCCCGCTGTGGCGCCGTCCAACTTGCTGTTGCTCGAACCGACAATCCGCGAACGAGCGTGTCAGATTCTCGATGATCTACCGATCGGCGAGGAATTTGATTGGGTTGACAAGGTCTCGATCGAATTGACCACGATGACCCTTGCCACCCTGTTCGATTTTCCGTGGGAAGAACGCCGCAAGCTCACCCGCTGGTCCGATGTCACAACCGCTGCTCCTGAAACCGGCATCGTCGCATCGTACGAAGCGAGGCGCGAAGAGCTCATCGAGTGCGCGATGTATTTCAAGGGCCTGTGGGATCAGCGCGTCAATGAGCCGCCAAGGAACGACCTGATTTCCATAATGGCGCATGCCCCGGCGACAAAGGATATGCCTTTCCTCGAATTTCTGGGTAACCTCCTGCTGCTGATCGTGGGCGGCAACGACACCACGCGCAATTCAATCAGCGGCGGTGTGCTCGCCCTCAATCAGAACCCCGACGAATATCGCAAACTGAATGACGACCCATCGTTGATCACCAGCATGGTGCCGGAAATCATCCGCTGGCAGACGCCGCTGACTCACATGCGCCGCACCGCGCTTCAGGAATGGGAGATCGGCGGCAAACAGATCAAGAAGGGCGACAAGGTCGTGATGTGGTACCTGTCGGGCAACCGCGACGACACGGTTATCGACCAGGCCGACCGGTTCATCATTGACCGCAAGAATCCGCGCCATCACCTGTCATTCGGCTATGGCATCCATCGCTGCATGGGCAACAGGCTGGCAGAACTGCAGTTGCGGATCATCTGGGAAGAGATTCACAAGCGCTTCGCCAAGGTCGAAGTGACCGGCCAACCCGAGCGCCTGTATTCAACCCTTGTGCGCGGGATCACCAAGCTGCCGGTGCGGCTGCACGCCCGCTGATTTACCAAAGCAGAAATACGGAGTTTATGATGGTCAAAGTGACGTTCGTATCCAGCGATGGAACGCGGCGGGAAGTCGAAATTGCTGAGGGCGAAACAGCGCGCGAAGCGGCGCTTTTCAACGGCGTGCCGGGCATCGACGGCGATTGCGGCGGGGCCTGCGCCTGTGCGACCTGTCATGTCCATGTCGACCCGACCTGGATCGACAAGGTGGGTCGTCTGAAGGAAGGCGAAGCGGAGGCCGAACTCCTCCAATTTGCAGAAGGGGCCAGCGAATACAGTCGCCTCGCCTGCCAGATACCCATGGAAGCTGCGATGGAAGGTTTGGTTTTGCACGTTCCTGCGCAGCAGTACTGACCAGCCAGAGCGCGGCCTTGTCGTCCGAGTGGGGTGCCACGAATTTGATTTTTGAACGGAGGTTTCCATGCCGACACAAGTAGAATCCGATGTCCAGACGAGCGAAGACGCATTTCGCACCGAAGTGCGGCAATTCCTCGCCACCAATTTCCCTGACGAACTCAAGGGCACGGGCAATATGATGGCCGGGCTCGACGGTCCGACCGACGAGAACCCTGTCCAGAAGAAATGGCGAGAAGCCGTGGGCGGGCGTGGTTGGGGCACGCCAACCTGGCCCAAGGAATATGGCGGGGGCGGACTGACCAAAGGCCAGGCCAGAATCATCGAGCATGAGTTCGCCAAGGTCGGCGCCTACAATCCGATCGGCGGAATGGGTGTGATGATGTTCGGCCCGACCCTGCTCGAATACGGCGACGAAAGGCAGAAGCTGGAGCATATCCCGCCAATCTGCCGTGGCGAAATTCGCTGGTGCCAGGGCTACTCGGAGCCGAATGCCGGATCAGACCTCGCAAACCTGCAGACCTTCGCGGTCGACAAGGGCGATCACTACCTCATTAACGGCCAGAAGACCTGGACCAGCGGTGGCCAGTGGGCTGACAAGTGCTTTGCCATCGTCCGCACCGACCGGTCAGACAAACACAAAGGTATCAGCTTCATGCTGATCGACATGGACGCACCAGGCGTTGAAGTCCGCCCGATCACAATGATCAGCGGAACCAGCCCGTTCTGCGAGACCTTCTTCACCGATGTGAAGGTGCCGAAGGAAAATCTCGTGGGCAAGGAAGGCCAGGGCTGGACTATCGGCAAGCGCCTGCTTCAGCACGAGCGCACGAACATTTCGGGCGGAGGGCGCCTCGCCGGCATGATGGGCCAGAGCCTTGGCGATATCGCCAAGAAGTACTGCGAAACCGGCGGTGATGGCGCGCTCGTCAACAAGGTCCTGCGCGACAAGATCGCCGATCTTGAGATCCGCTGGAACAGCTTCCTGCTCACCGCGCGTCGTGCGGTCGAGGAAAGCAAAGCGCAAGGCGGCGTTTCGGAGATCAGTTCGGTTCTGAAAAAGGTCGGCACCAAGTTGGCCCAGGACCGCAGCGAGTTGCTGATCGAAATCCGCGGCTTTCAGGGCCTCGGCTGGGAAGGCGACGAGTTTGGCGATGACGAACTTGAGGATGTGCGCGGCTGGCTCTTCGGCAAGGCAGCGACGATCTATGGCGGTTCGACCGAAGTCCAGAACAACATCATTGCCAAGCGGGTGCTTGGCATGCTCGACCACCAGTAAGCGAGGGTAGCAAGGACAATGGCAGTTCTCAGCGAAGAACAGGAAATGCTGCGCAACATGGCGCGCGACTGGGCGACCAAGGAAAGCCCGGTATCCGAGTTCCGCAAAGTCCGCGCAGCAGGCCAACCGCAGGCCTACAACGCTGACGCCTATGCCGCGATGGCCGAAATGGGCTGGGTCGGGATCATCATTCCCGAGGCCCATGGTGGATCAGATTTCGGTTTCTTGTCGGCCGGCCTCGTGATCGAGGAACTCGGCAAAACGCTGACCGCAAGTCCGCTGGTGGCCACAACCATCGCGGCGAGCGCAATCCTGCTCGGCGGAAGCGACGCGCAGAAGGCCAAATGGCTTCCCAGGCTCGCCAGCGGCGAAACCGTGGCAACGCTGGCTGTCGATGAAGGAGCGCATTGCGATCCCTCCGCAATCGAGACCAGCGTTTCGGGCGGCAAGCTGACCGGCAAAAAGGCATTCGTGCACGAGGCGCATGGCGCCAGCCTCTTCGTGGTCGCAGCCAAGGACGGCCTATACCTGGTCGAAAAGGGCGATGGCGTTTCACTGACCACGCGCAAGCTCACCGATCAGCGCAGCCACGCCGATATCCAATTCGCTGGCGCTGCCGCCGAGAAGCTCGAGGGCGGAGGCGACAGTCTGCTTGGCGACGTGCTCGACCGGGCGCGCGTGCTTTCCGCTGCCGAAATGCTCGGCATGGCGCAAGCTGTGTTCGACACGACCCTCGACTATCTGAAGCAGCGTGTGCAGTTCAATCAGGTGCTTGCTACTTTCCAGGCGCTGCAACATCGCATGGCGGATCTGTTCGCCGACCTCACGCAGATGCGCTCCGCGGTCGAGGCGGGTTTACAGGCAGTCGACAGCGGTTTCGGAGTCGCGCGTGCAGCGACCATCGCCAAGGCCGAGGCAAATCGCGTACTGCACGCGATCAGCAATCAGGGTATCCAGCTGCATGGCGGCATCGGGATGACCGACGAATTCAATGTCGGCTTCTACCTCAAGCGTGCTCGCGTGCTCGAGGCGAGTTGGGGGTCGTCAAGCTACCTCAGGGACCGTTTTGCACGATTGTCCGGTTACTGACGACGAAGGTTTCTCGCCACTCACAGCTTGCCGTCAGCCCACAATTTCGTAGGCGGGGCCGTAACCCGCGTCTTCGGGAATAGTGAGGACATTCTTCCCGTCTCGCTGAATGATTTCAGGCAGAACTGTTACGATATCGCGGGTTTCAGCCTGCGCCACGCAATCCGCTGCGCTCGCAGATTTGGCCAGCAGTTGCAGGTTCAAGCGTGTAGGAAATATAATGGTTCGCTTGCCGCTGGCTTCCATTTCCAACGCCTTGTGCGGCGAAAGCCATTCCGCATCGACGGTTTCGTATCCATCGCATGCGGCAATCTGGCGTTCGGGCGCGCGAACAACGAAGAAATGTGTGTCGAAGCGCTTGTGCATGAAGGTGGGCGTTATCCACCTCGCGAAATTGCTTAACCGATCGAGGCGTAGGTGCACACCGGCCTCGCGAACGACGTCAAGAAATTCGCGCTCCCCTCGCTCCACCGCTTTGCGGCTTTCAAGATCACATGTATCCTCGAACGCGCCGCCGTCACGATAATCGCCTAGCAGGATGCCGGCTTCCTCGTACGCTTCGCGGATCGCGGCAATCCGCAAAGTGCGCTGCGTATCGTCGAAAGTGCTCCAGCCCTCGCAATGATTAGCCCATTCGAGAGCTTCATCACCGGCCGAAGGCTTTCCTCCGGGAAATACCAGCGCGCCGGAGGCAAAATCGATCTGGTGATGGCGTTTGACCATCAGGACCTGAAACTCCGGCGCGTCGCGAAGTAGGAGCATGGTCGCCGCGGGGACGGGATCGACGGGCTTCTGCATGGTCATCAGTTTCTCCAGTAGTCTAGGTTCGGACCCAAACGATTTGTTGTAGCACAGGGCCATTTGCAGAGGCTACGCCGCTGGATTTGCATTCTCAAGGCCGTTTGCCCTGACACTGCCATCGGACGAAATGAACTCGTCGATTCAGGTGAAAAAGTTCTAAACCGCAAAACATCGCCTCAGCCGTCCGAATGCAGACGCAACGCAGCATTGGTATCTCACAGTTTGCTATTCGGCCTTCTCACTGAAATTGCGAACTTTGATTTGTTCAGCGCAATCCGCCAAGATTGACCAAATAAAATCCCACCCACAGTGACCGGCACCAATAATTCGCCATCAAATGACGTCTTCTGTTGCCCCGCCGGTAAGGGCGGCCGATCGTGCAGCATCCTCGCCGCGTCTTAACCGCGTGAGCGGCCATAGGAACAGCCGCGTTAGCTTTCTGACGACGTTGGCAACATCACTAGGGATCATGAAGACCGCTGGAATGACGACAAGCGTCAGGATCGTTGAAGAGGTCAACCCTCCAATGAGAAGCGCGCCGAGCGCGTTGCGCCACTCAGCTCCATCCGAGGTCGCCAATGCGACTGGCACCATGCCAAAGATTGCGGAAAAGGCAGTCATGAGAACGGGGCGAAGTCGTTCAGGACAAGCTTGAAGGATCGCGTTTCTTTCTGTCATTCCTTCCGCGATCAACTGGTTTGCGCGGTCGACGAGCAAGATGCCATTCTTCATCACGATCCCCATCAGTCCGATCAGGCCAATCTGTGCGAACAGGGAGGATTCTAGTCCAAAGTAATATAGCCCGGCGAATGCTCCAGAGAAGCTGAGCGGCGCCGTTACCATGATCAGAAGCGGCTGTACGAAGGAATTAAATTGGCTCGCAAGCACCATGTAGAGCGCCAGCAAGGCGAGCAGTAACGCGAAGCCGATCGCGCCGGCGGTCTCCTGCATGCGTTCCGACATGCCGCCGACCGAGTAAGTGATGCCAGCCGGCGGTGGGTTGACTTCAAGCACCTCGATCAATGTGGTTGTCGCCTCACCCAGGGAAACACCGGTTGCAGAACTGGCAAGCACCGAGATCTTCCGGGCGCGGTCTGATCGATCAATTTGCGACGGGCCGGAAGCGAACTCAACACGTGAAACCGCTCCAATATCTACCAGTCGCCCGTCTGCACCGCGCACTTGAATGCGATCAAAATCCCGCACGCTTTCCCTCTGGTCTTCCTCCAGACGCAGGCGCACATCATATCGCTTTCCGCCCTCTTCAAAGGTTCCTGCATCGAGTCCGCCCAGGGCAATCCGAGCTGTATCCGCCAAGGCACGAGCGGAAACGCTCTGGTCCCCGGCCCGCGTTCGGTCAAACAGAATCTGTGCTTCCGGTCGACCGCTCTCGAAGCTGGTTCTGACATCAGCAAAATCAGGTCGGGCACGCATCTCACGCACGAGATGATCGCCATATTGCGCAAGGGAGTTGAGGTCAGATCCCTTTAACAACAAGTCGATGTCCGAGCTACCGGAGGTCGTCCCGCTGACCCACGGAACTTCAAGGACGGATATCTTAACCGCCTCAGGGGATGCAATGCGGATGGCTTTCCGCGCTTGGTCCATGATTTCAAACTGACCCGTTTGGCGCTCCTGTTTCGGTGTCAAGGAAGCGTATAGATCGATGACACGGGCGTCCGCTTGCGCGCCTGCCCCGATCGAGACGAACACTTCTTCAACGTGCTCGATCTTGCGGAGTTCAGCATCAATCTTTTGCGCGGCGTCGAGCGCAGAAACAACGCCAGTGCCCAGCGGCAGCTCGATCGAACCCTGAAACTCGCTCCTGTCGGCGCGCGAGGTAAAACCGGAAGGAACGCGAGCTGCATACCACGCACCGGCAAAAACCGAGGCACACGCAATAAGAATCACAACTATGCGAAATCGAACGGCCAGCTTTACGAGACCTGCATAGGCCCGGTCAGTTGAGTCCCAGAAGGCTTCGAGCGGCCGAAAGACGGGTGAAACGCCACTGGATGTGAGGATGCGCGATGCAAGCATTGGCGTGAGTGTCAAAGCAACGAGCAAAGAGACCGACACCGAAAACACGATCGTCAGACCGTATTGGAAAAAGAAGCGTCCTACGATGCCATCCATGAAGGCAATCGGAACAAAAACGGCAAGTGTGGCTGCTGTGCCTGCAACCACGGCAAGTCCCACTTTACGTGTACCGTCCAGCGCGGCCTCAAGCGGTGGCTTCCCCTCTTCCAGCTCTTTCATGATCGCTTCAATAACGACGATGGCGTCGTCTACGAGCAGTCCGATGGCAACGGTGAGTGCAAGCAGCGTCAGGACGTTGATCGAAAACCCCAGAAGATAAAAGCCAAAAAAAGTGGCCACAAGGGATGTCGGGATCGCCAGGGCCACGATGATCGTCGCTCTGAAATTCAGGAGGAAAACAAAGGTCACGGCAACGACAAGCCCGATGGCAATCACGACGTCATGGGTGACGTCCTCGATTGAGCTCTCGATAAATTTCGACACATCTCTTGTCGCGACAATCGTCACCCCGGCGGGCGCAAGCGCGCGCAAGTCTTCTGCGGCGGCCTTGACCTTGTGCGAGACCTCGACAGTATTCTGACCTGATTGTTTCCTGATATCGAGCGAGATACCTCGTCTGCCATTCAGGAATGCCGCTGAGCGCTCATCCTCCAGGCCGTCCTCCACGCGGGCAACATCAGAAATTCGGATTGTGACGCCATTTTCCCGATAGGCGACTGGCAAGTCTGCAAAGCCATTCGCACGGGTAACTTCAGCGACAGTTTTGACACCAAACTCCCGCGTGCGGGCATCAGTTTCCATCCGCCCGCCGGGAAGCTTTGCATGCTCACTCTGGATCGCACGCCTTACATCATCCGCAGTGACGCCAAACGCCCTCAGTCGTTCATTGTCGAGCCAGATGCGCACCGCGCGCTCACGACCCCCGACCAATTTCACGGCGCCCACACCGTCGAGGCGTTGAAGACGTTCCTTTGCCACATCGTCGGCGAACGCAGTCAACTCGGCGATTGGCAGATCGCCGGCGATCATGACGGAGATGATCGGCGCCGCGTCCGGATCGACCTTGTCCACGATGGGTGGATCCATATCCGGAGGCAATTCTGCCAGGGCAACCTGCACCTTGTCCCGAACATCCTGGACCTTCTCGCGGGCATTGGAACTCAGATTGAACTCGATCAGAATTTGCGCGCGCCCTTCACTGGAAAAAGATTGCAGCGTTTCAATTCCGTCGATCGTGTTGATGTACTCTTCCAAGATGTCGGTGACTTCCGACTCCATGGTTTCCGCAGAGGCCCCGTCCAGCGTCGCCGTCACGTTGACATACGGAAATTCAACATCGGGAAACAAGTCGACGCCCAATCGTCCCATCGACATAAGGCCGAGGCCGACCAAGGATGCGATGAGCATCACGGCAAATACGGCGCGGCGGATCGAAATATCGACGAGCCACATCATGAGGGTGAGAGCTCAATCCTGGCGCCGTCATACAGCGGCTCTGAGGCTGTCAGGACGACTGTTTCTCCGCTCGTCAACCCGTCAAGAATCTCTACACGATCAGCATCGATGTCTGTGATTTTTACGGGACGTCGCTCAGCTTGCGCGTTTGTGACAAGGTAGACGTAGCGATCTTCGCCCGTACCTTGAATTGCTCTGCGCGGCAGGACGGTGGCAGACCGGGGATCAACTTCGACCTCGGCGCGGACCGACTGCCCGGCTTTGACAGCGCAATCGGGGTTCGCAAATGCCATGCGAAATTCTACCATCCGAGAAGTCGGGTCAACTCGGTCGTTCAAGATGAGGATCTGTGATTGTATCGGATCACTGCGGCCATCGACGTAGAGATGACCTTTCAAGTCGAGCCGCAAACGCGCGAGCTCGGACTCAGGCGCAAACAAGATCGCTGCCGCAATCCCGCACTCCTGAACCTGAACAACGGCGGAGTTGCCCATTCCGGAGAAGCGGTTGGCCATGAACACGCCCTCATCGATATAGCGAGCTGTGATCGTGCCATCGAATGGCGCGCGGACGGTTGTATCCCCGAGCGCCTGCTTGGCGGTTTCCACTTTTGTCTCCCTGAGTCGCAGGTTGGCGTCGGCGACCTCAAGGGCGGTCTTGGCATCGTCAAGGACCACAGGGGACACGACGCCTTTGGTTTCCAGTATCGCGTAGCGATCCACGAGTTTCTGTGCGCGTGAAACTTCGGCCAGCGCAACGTCCCGCATAGCTTCGGCTTCGACGAGGCTGCGCTGATAATCGACCTGCCGGGTTCTAAAGAGCGGATCGCCCTTACGAACCCTGTCACCCACCCGGACGAAAATCTGTTCAACGACCCCCTCCGCCAACGCGCCGATATTGCTGGTTTGCTTTGCGGCAATGGTCCCGGATGCAATCAAATAGTCGTCCCGCATGACCGTTTCTGCGGATACCGTTTCAACCTGGACAACCCGGGTCTCGACTTCAGCGGTAACGCCGGCCGCCGCAGGGACGGCTTGCCCTTCAGGCTCTGCGTCCCGGCATCCCGAGACCAGAATCAAAATCACGCAGAGTGAGAGCGTCGTGCGAATCCTCACGAACGCCCCTGCATCAGGTAGGCGCCGCGCCCGCTCGAAAGCAGGGCTCCGTCGGCGTTCATTACAGTTGCTTCGGCGACGGAGAGAGTTGCCCCCAGACGGACAATTCTTCCCGTTACACTCAGCGTTCCTGGCGTGGCCGGTTTGTGATAGTCAACCCGCAAGTCCGCCGTCGCGGCAGGCATGTTACCCGAGGCGAGCAGTGCGTAAAATCCGGTAAGATCAATCAGCGCAGCGATGACACCGCCATGGGCGGATTGTATCCGCGGATTGGAAACCACTTCCTCTCTCCATGGCATTTCCAGCACCAGCTTTTCCGGGTCCGTACTGATCGCCTTCAACCCTAACCAACGATGGAAGGGTGCCGCTTCGAGTGCAGCCTGCACCTGTTCCAGACTGAGCATGGAATCACTCATACAGGGGTCTGCTCTCGTATCGTTCGAAGAAAGGACACAACCGCTTCGATGAACACATCGTTGCGATCGCCGGCCACCATATGTCTTGCGCCTGCAACGTCAGTGTAATGTGCCTGTGGCGCGAGGGATCTAAACGCCGCGACGGAGTCTTCTGAAACCAGCTCGCTCATACGCCCACGGATCAGATGAAGCGGCACACGGATGTCCCGAACCGCTTGCTCCAGATCACCGGTGTGAGCAACTCCGGAGCGGCGCATGACGCCGGTGATAAAAGCAGGGTCCCAGTGCCATCGCCAACGCCCATCTTCGCCCTGCCGAAGGTTCTTGCGCAGCCCGTCAAGGTCTTTCGGTCTGGGACGGTGTGGTAGGTAGGTGGCAATCACATCAGCGGCCTGTTCCAGTGAGTCAAAGCCTTCGTGAACATGCGCGCCCATGAACCCGACAACCTTGGTGACACCCGCGGCGTCCATGTTCGGCGTAATGTCGACCAGCGTAACCGATTCAAACGCATCGCGTGACAACATGCCTGCGGCAACTATGGCTGCTAGTCCGCCAAGCGAAGCGCCGACCACATGCGGTCGCGTACCACCACGCGCCACGTGTTCACCAACCTCAATAAGGTCCCGCGCGATAGCTTCCAGAGAGTAATCACCATCTGCAGCCCAATCACTTTCACCGTGTCCGCGAAGATCCAAGGCAATAGAGCGATAGCCTTCAAATGCCACCGTCTTTGCGGCGCCGCTCCAGGCGTGCCGGGTTTGCCCTCCGCCATGGGCAAAGATCACCGGCGGGGCAGCTGGATCGCCAAAAGAACTGAGCGCCAGTTTCAACCCTTGCGCATGAAGATACCCGTCACGACTGCTCAAAATACCCATCCGCTTTGGCTACTTGTAAGGATACTCTTATTAAGTTACCTTACAAATATCGTCAATGGAGAAACGTATGACGTCGCCCACTCGGTCGCCCGCTGCCGTCCTTCAAGGAGATCCCAGAATAGATTTCAGCTTCCTTCTTGGTGACGTCACCCGCCTATTGCGCCGGGCATACGATCAGGAAATGGCAGCGATTGGCCTGACGCGATCACAGTGGCACCTGCTTGTTTACGTGATCAGGCTGCAGAGCCCGACCCAGACGCAACTTGCGGAAGCACTCGATATTGCGCGTCCATCTGTCGGCACGCTGATCGATCATCTCGAAAACACAGGTTACGTCTCACGTGTGCGCGATGCTGGCGACCGACGTGTCTGGCGGATTATTCCGACCCGTTTGGCGATCCAGCGCGCAGAAGAGTTTGCGCGAGCGGCCGAGCGTGTTGCATCGCAAGCCTTCGACTCGGTCGCGCGCAATGATCTGACCAAAGCAACGGCTTTGCTTTTGACAATTAGCGACAATCTGAAGTCCTGACTCGTCTTTGGCCGGACTGAAATGAGGAACTCCCGCGAAAGTCGCGGATCGGCACACAAACGAAACATTGCGGCACCTGACCCGCCACTGAGTTTCTGTCCGTAGGGGAATTGCGTTTTTCGGCGCCAAACTCCAAGCAATTGCTGGTTCAATGTCGCTTTTGGGCCAATCCAGCTCTGATGGCCAGAACATTACGACCGGCTGGTTCGCTCAACAAGCGCCGTTACGCCCAAGGGTGGAAGGCTGCTCGATTTCAAACTGAGGCACAACCGAACTGAGACCCACAAGGGCGGACATTCTCAGGAACAATTGGTTGAGGCAGCGACATGATCCTTCGGGAACATTCTTGGATGCGGCAATACGTCGGCCATCTCGGTTGTCGCTCATCACGACGTCGACCGCTTTCGGATCTGCAGATGCCGATCCCTCGTTTCCAATTGCTCCCCCCCTTACCGCCGCGGCGGCGACTCGACTTTTCATGGGCGGTGTGAAGGCAACCTGGCCTACCTATCGATATCCCGTGTATCGCGACCTCCAATCTTCCGCGCGACCTGACCGATGAAATGATCGAACCGCTTCTGGCCGAGGGCGTGGGCGATATCGCGATCGCCTTCCGGGATCGGTTCGGTGCGGGTCAGCCAATAGTAGATGTAGTGGGCGAGCGTCTCGTAGGTGTAGGCGACATAGCGCTCGATCTCGGCTTGTCGTCGGTCGAAGGCATCCACCCGCGCCAGCAGCCGCTCTTCGAGGACCGAGCGCGCCTCTGGATCGAACCAGGCCCTGAGCGCGTCCTCAACGATGGCGGTCTTGGTCGCGCCGGGTCTGTCGGCCGCCTCGCAGAGCTGGGCGTAAAGTTTTGTTGAAATTCGAATGTTCACACGTGGCTTTCCCATGGGATCAGAACTCCGGCAGGAAATCAGGATCACCGCGATCGGCGGCGACAGCGCGTCGGACGGTTTCGAGGTTGCGGTCATCGGACGGATCGGCGCCGTCCTGCGGATCCGGTGACAATTCGTGCTCAGGTTCCGCACAATGAGCCTCAGCCGTGATCTCATGTTCCGGCTCCCGGGTGCGTTTCAGTGAGAGGCCGTCCGTCTCGCCGGGACGTGGCTCTGCTGCCTCGGCGGCAACCGGCGCGGCAACGCATGTCGTCCAGGCGGCGGCGGAGGCATCGCCGGTCCATTCGACGGACGCGGGCGGCAAGACCCGCCGCGTGAAATTCGCGTCCTCATAATAGCGCAGCTTCTTAGCGAGCACCGGCGGCGTGCCGGAGACCATGACGATCTCGTCGGTCGGCGCGAGTTGCATGACCTCGCCGGGCGTGACAAGGGCGCGCTGGGTTTCCTGACGCGAGACCATCATATGTGAGAGCCAGGGCGCGAGCCGGTGGCCGGTATAGTTCTTCTGGGACCGGAGTTCCGTCGTCGTACCGAGGGCATCGGAGACCCGCCTTGCGGTGCGCTCATCATTGGTCGCAAAACTGATCCGCACATGGCAGTTGTCGAGGATCGAATTGTTCGGCCCGTAAGCCTTCTCGGTCTGGTTCAGCGACTGGGCAATGAGATAGGCGCGGATGCCATAGCCCGCCATGAAGGCGAGCGCGCTCTCGAAGAAGTCGAGCCGCCCGAGCGCAGGAAACTCGTCCAGCATGAGCAGTAGCCTTCGCTGTCCCTTGACGGGAAGCTGCTCTGTCAGCCTGCGTCCGATCTGATTGAGGATGAGCCGGATCAGCGGCTTGGTGCGCGACAGGTCCGAAGGCGGAACAACGAGATAGAGCGACAGGGGTTCACCTGCCCCGACCAGATCCTCGATGCGCCAGTCTGAATGGCCCGTCACTTCGGCGATGACCGGATCGCGATAAAGCGACAGGAAGCTCATCGCGGTGGAAAGAACACCGGAGCGTTCATTCTCTGACTTGTTCAGAAGCTCCCGCGCCGCCTGCGCCACGATGGGATGCACGCCGCGCGTCCCCAGGTGCGGTGTCGTCATCATGGCGCGCAGCGTGACGGCGAAAGAGCGCTTCGGATCGGACAGGAACCGCGCGCACCCCGACAAGGTCTTGTCGGTTTCGGCATAGAGCACATGCAGGATAACGCCGACGAGCAAAGCGTGCCCGGTCTTTTCCCAATGATTGCGCCGCTCCAGCGAGCCTTCAGGATCAACGAGAATGTCAGCGATGTTCTGGACGTCGCGCACCTCGTGCTCGCCCCGCCTGACCGCCATCAGCGGATTGTAGCGGGGGCTGCGCCGGTCAGTCGGATCGAACCGTACGCAGCGCGAAAAGCCCGCGCGCCACCCCGAAGTCAGGTCCCAGTTCTCGCCCTTGATGTCATGAATGACCGCGCTGCCGGTCCAGGAGAGGAGCGTCGGCACGACCAGCCCAACGCCCTTGCCGGATCGGGTTGGCGCAAAGGCCATCACATGCTCGGGTCCGGCATGGCGCAGATACCGCCCGCGCCAGCGCCCGAGGAAGACGCCATCCTCTCCCAGGAGTCCCGCGCGTTTGAGGTCTGCACCCTTAGCCCAGCGCGCCGATCCATAAGTGGTGACGTTGCGCTCATGGCGGCTGCGCAGGACCGAACCGACAATCGCCGCAAGAAATCCGAGCGCCGAACCGGATACGGCGATCAGCCCGCCGCGCGCGAAGACCTCCGGCGCATAGGCCTCATAGGCATACCACCACTGGAAGAGCCGCCAGGGTTTGTAGACCGGCGTCTCCCCGACATAGAACCAGGGCGCGCCGAGCGCGACCTGATAGCCGAGCGCCTCCGCCGTCATCTGGGTAGCCAGCCAGACCGCCCCGATGATGAGCGCAAACACCACCGCGATCTGGCCGATGAGGATTTTCGTGCCGGTCATGGCGGGTCCTTCCGGGAGCAGGTTTTGTAGGCTCCCAGAATGGTCGCGCGCGGGCGGGTGCGCCCAGCCGCAAAGCGCGCCAAAGCGCGCAACGCCCTGCAAAGGCGTGCATGGAGTCAGCGCGACAAGCCCCGTGCGCGCTCCATGCCGAGGCTCCAGGAGAGGCCCCGCGCGGTGCGCTGGATGCTCAGCTCGCGGCCGATCTGTCGACCGAGCGCCTCGCGCCAGGGTACGAGGGTGAACTCCTTGGCATTGCCGACAATTGCCATGCGTCCGGCCCCGAGATCGACATGGCCTTCGAGCGTGCCTTCGAACCCGTCGCCGGGCTGAACCGTGACCGCTTCACGGCTGGTGCGCGCCGCAATCGCGGCGCTGGCGCGTGTCAGCTCCATGACCCGAAGACGTGCACGCTGATCGTCTGACAGGCGGTCCTGCCCCTCGCCAAGGTAGCCTTGCTCACGGAGCCATGCCTGTCGCTGTGTCCGGAGCCTGCCGATCTGCGTTTCGGCTGGCGCTTCCGCATCTGTCGACCGATCGAGCCAGGTCTCACCTTGAAGGCGCACCTGCTCTTCGGCTGGCACCCAGGACAGGACAGCAAGTCGGACCCCGCCTGCGCGCTTCGCCTCATGGCTCGCCGCCCGCTCCAGAAAATCCTCACCCACTTGCCATTCGCCGCTGGCAAGCCGCGCGCCGATCCCGGCCCGGCGCAGGGCTTCGAGCCTGCGTTTCAGGGAGAGCCGGTAATCCGGTTTCGAGCCCGGATCGTGGCGCGCATGCAGCGCCTCCGACCAGATGCCGCCCGCAGCCTCCGCTACGGCCGCGATGGCCCGGTCGGAGGCGCGGGCCACGGTGCTCGCCCGCTTCAACTCTACCACTGCGCCTTCAACAGGCGGTGCCGCCATATCGACTGCGCCTGCCGGGACATGCCAGACCCGGCCATCGAAATCCTCGACCAGCAGAAAGCGCGTGTCGCGCAGCTCATCTTCCGGGCCGTAAGCCTTCACGAGCCCGCGCACCCGGTCAGTTCCGGGCTTCAGCTCCTCGATGAAGGAGAAGGTTTTTCCCTGCCGCGTGTATTCCGCCGCCAGCGTGCGGATGATGTCGCCACGTCGGGCCTCGCGTTTGAGCTTGTCCTGCCAGCCGGTTTTCATCTCGAAGGCCCGCTCATCGAGCCGCGTTGCGAGGCCGAGGGATTCCAGATGCCGAAGCCGCTGGAGTTTCACCGCGCGGTCGAACCGTGCCCCGCTGCCGCTCGCGTCATCAAGCTCGATACGCCCGCCCGAAAGAGCCGCATCGATCTCGCGGTCGATCCCGGTCCAGCGATCCTGGCTCACTTCGCTCTCACGCGCCTGCGCAATCTCCAGCGCCCGCCGCGGACCGAGCCGCTGCGTGACGAGGTCCTCGGCGGTTTCGCGAAGGCCGTTCATCAAATAGTCGCGGGCGATCACCACATCGCGCATGCGCGCATCGCGTCCGCGAATGACGATATGAGTGTGCGGGTGCCCCGTATTGTGATGATCGACAGCCACCCAGTCGAGACGCCTGCCAAGGTCACGCTCCATCTGCGCCATGAGTTCCCGGGTGGCGCTTTTCAGGTTGCCGAGGCGCGCGCCGTCTTCCGGTGAGACGATGATACGGAACTGGTGCCGGTCCTGCTCGCTGTGCTCAAGGAAGCCCCGCGCATCGACGCTGTCGCTCTCCCGGTCATAGAGCACACCGCCTTCGCCGCCCCTGTCCACACCGTCGCGTTGGAGATAGCCAAGATGGGCACGGTAAAGGCCGGGCCCGGAGCGTCCGCCGCGTGCGATATGAACCTTCACCACGACGCGGCGCATATGCAGGCGTGAAAGACGCCCGCTCTTGAGCCCGCGCGTGCCGGCGGCGCGACCTGCTCCGGAACGCGCGCCTGTGAAGGCGGGCCGCGTCGCCCTAGGCAGCTTCGCGATCGCCCGGCGCAGCTTGCGCGAAGCCCGCCGTCCTGAGCCTTTCCCCTGATCGCCGATCCGCCCGAGGCGCGGCGTGAAGGGCGTCTCCTCGCTCATGGCGCGGCCTCCGGCCCGTGCACCAGAAAAACCCTCGATAAATCTGAGACTTGCCGGAAACCCGTGCACCGCAATGCTGTGCAAAGGGTTCCAAAAATGAGATGTGCAGACAAGGCGTTAGGTGGCATGTGGTGCCACTGCTTCAATCTCGCCCTACCGGGTTCGCTGTTCCATTCGCTGCACCGCCTTGCATCGCTTTGCATGTGCTTGCAGTCCCGTCACTGATCCGAAGTCATGAGCGGGCGCGCCACGCCGACGAGATCGGAGCGCTGCAGGACTCCGAAATAGCGCCCGTCGAGAGAGTCCGGATGCGGCGCAAGCAGGAAGACCTGCTCTTCGTCCAGAAGCACGCAGCCCTGCCAGACCGGCAAGGCGCGGCCCATGGAATCGCGTTCCCGGGCCATCGCGACGGGCTTTCCATTGATCGAAACCTCAGCACCAGAGCGGCAAATTTCATCGCCGGGAAGCCCCGCAATCTGCTTCAAGAGCGGCCAGTTCCGGCCAACAAATCCGTGGTCTTCAGCCCACTGCGCTTCAGCGCTCCTGGCTGAGACGACGACCCATCGGCCAGGGGTGAATGGCTCGTCGCTCAGCCAGTACAGCCCTTGCGGCGCGCTACCTGTCCGGTTCCAGATCAGCCTGTCCATGGGGGAGAAGAACAGGCCGAACAGAGCAAGGCCGATGCCCGCGCCCGTCATCATAAGTGCGCGGCGTTTCATTTGGTGTTCCTGATCTTCTCGGACGTGGAGGCATAGGCGTTGCGCTCCGACCAGGCGATGAGATCGGGTTTCGGATAGAAAACCCGTGCGCCATGTTTGCGGTAGATGGGACCGCGTCCCTCGCAGCGATAATGATCGAGAGTGGAGCGTGTGAGGCGCAGGAATTCTGCGGCCTCGGTCACGGTGAGAAGCTCCGGCCAGTCATCGTCATGTCGTCTGTTTCGTGTCATCGCAGCCGCTCCTTTTCTTCCTGCAGGCTTGGCAAAGACTTGCCGCGAACTGCGCCGGTCTGGAGGGAGAAAATCGCGCCCGCGCATTTTCTCCCCCCTTGCTGAGCACGAAAAAAACCGCCCCGGAGCTGATCTCCGGGGCGGTTCGTTGGCGATGGATTTAATCTTAGTCCCGCGGGTTCCAGAGGATCACGTGGCGGCCCTTCTTGCCTTTCACGGGGGCGAGGTTCGCGTAGATCTTGCGCGGGCCGATCTGCGGGTCTGCGAGCGTGATCGAGACATATTCGCGCCCTGATGCCTTGGCTTTGCGAAGCCATCCACCGCCGATTTCGGTCGAGGTTTCTCCGGCGAAGATGCGGTAGTCGGGCTGTCCGTCGGCGGCTTTCTCCGCGTTCTTCTCAATGCGGATGGCCGCCGAGAGGTTCATCATTGCAAGAGCGCCTTCGAAGCCGGTCTTGGTTTCGCTGACATATCCGAGTGCGTTGGCCATGGTGTGGTTCCTTTCGTTTCCATGTCGCCTGAGGGACCCCTTGTCCCCGTCGACGCCGGACCGAAAGGACGGCGCAGGGCGGGCCTGAACCGGCACGGGCGCAGCGCAGCGGAGCACCGGCCCGGAGAAGAATTTTGATCCGCGAGGAGCCGCAAAGCGGCGGGGAAAATTCTTCGCAAGGGCAGGTTTCAAGGCCCGACAGGCGTCGTCCAGGTCACACGGCATGAGACGGGAACAAGGGGTTCGGAGCGCATCAGGTGGAAACGGATGAACCAACGCTGGCCGACATTTCGGAAAGCCAAGCGAGACCCAAAGACGGGCGATTTTTTCGGCGCTGTTCAATCAATGAACCCTCTGCCTGCGCCCAGACTGCATCCATCAGTGCGCGGAAAACCGCCCGGCGACTGTCACCGGGCGGCTCCGTCATCCGCCTGACGAGGAGACTGAAAGGTCAGGCGGCGTGTGGCCGATCGAAGGCTTGCGTCGTGGCCCCATCACGGTCTTCGCTGCGCTCGAACAGGCCCGCAATCCGCGCCCACGCATCTGCGGGCGGAGAAGCTGCACCCTCGACAAGGCGGGTCGGTGGCACTTGCATCCAAGCGGGCCGCCAGTCGGGATGGGGCTCGCATCCATGGCCCATGATCCGGTTGCCGATGATCTGTTTCTGGACCTTTGCGGTGTCGCCAGCGCAGCTTTCCGCCAGTGACTTCGAGCCGATGTCAGCGACCATGGCGTTGATGGCGCGCTTGTCGCGCAACAGGTCGAAAAAGGCCGGTTCCGGCTTCCAGTATGCAGGCAAATCCGGCTCGCAGACATGCAGAACGACCTCGACGACCGGACCGCCTGCTTCGAGTGTCTGCGCCATCGTGAAGGCCAGAACCTCCATGACTTCCTCGTCCGACATGGCGAGCAAGGCAGCGAAGATTTCGCAGAGCCGGTAAGCATCAGTATTGCGCCGAGCCTCGCCGCGCACGCCCAGCGCCTCGAACAGAGAAGCGATGCGGACGCGCTTTTCTTCCATCTCTGCGGCGGCTTTCGAGCCTTCAAGGCTCGCGCGTGTGTCCTCCTTGCGGCTGGTGCATTCATGGGCGCGGACTTGCCAAAGGGCACTGCCGGTCATGGCATGAGCCACCATCAGGCGCAGCGCGATGGCGGGTTGCTTGGCAAGGCTTGCCGACGCTGCGCCATGGCGATGCAGGAGAATGTATTCCGCTAACGGGCCGGACATCTCCGGTTTGACGGGCGCGGCAGGCGCATCGTCATTGCCTGTCTTCTTCTCCTGCCGCCGCGCCTCGGCCTGCGAGATAAACCCCTCATGGAAGGTCACGGTGCCGTCATGGCGAAGCTCGACATAGACCTTGCCGCCCTGTTTCTTGGTTCGGGTCTGATGGTCCCAGCGATGGAAGAACGCCCCGCGTTCAAGGCAGACCACCTCCTTCCAGCCATCTGCAATGTAAGCCTCAATGCGCTGCGTGACGGCGGCGGACTGCGCCTTCCAGAAGGCGTCGGGATCGGCGAACACGCCATGCTCGCCGAACAGGTCAGCGGTAATCTGGTCTTCATAGTCGGCGATGTCGAACAGCGCCTTGTCGGTGGTGATCACCGCCCCGCCGGTGATCCATGCCTTGCAGTTCCGGCCACGAGGCGCGCGTTCGTCCTCGCACTCGTAAAGCCGCAGCCATTCGGCCTGTTGGTCGTCTGTTGCGAGCGTCAGGGCGCGGATCGTCTCGCGGTCGATCTCGTCCTCGGCATAGAGTTTTCGGATCGGGTCTGCGAGCGAGGCGAGCGCCAGAACGCGCCGCACAAGCAGTTCGGTGACGCCAAAGAAGCCAGCGATCTCGTCCACGCCTCGCCCCTCATCATGCAGGCGTTTGAAGGCGGTGTACTGTTCCATTTCAGAGGCTGGCAGGCGTCCGACATTCTCGATGACGGACGCAGCAATGGCGCTCGCGGCGTCTTCCTCAGTCATAATGGCGCAGGGGACATCGGGCGTCTCGCCGGTCTCCTTCTCGATCTCTTTGAGGGCAAAATAGCGCCGCCGTCCGGCGACGACGCCATAGTGATCGCCTTCCTTGCGGACCAGCAAAGTCTGGCGAATGCCGCTCTCACGGATCGATGGCAGGATGTCGGAGACGTCCGGCTTCTTCCGGCTGTGGCGCATGTTGAGTTTGGAAATCCGAAGCTCGGACAGAGGGATGGATTTGAGAATGGGCTGGGCCATGATCTGGCTCCTTGTTGATTGGGTTGCTTTGAGATTGGGGGCGCGCCGTCAGGCGCGCGCCCCGCTGGTTTCCAGCGCCGCGCAAAGGCGGCGGGCGGCGGCGCGGCCTGCGTCCAGCGCCTCGGGCAGAAGCTCCTGCGCAACCTCGGTCAGATAAGAGTTGTCGCTGCCGGGATAGTTGGCTTCGATCCCGAACAAGGCCGCTGCATTCTGCTCAAGCGTCACGCCTTCCAGCGCGACCGACAGAACAATCCCGCAATAGAACCATTCATCTTTGCGCCATGCCTGCATGATGGCTTCGGCCTTGGCCTGCGCCTCGGCGAAGCGCTGTCGGTGGTTCGGACCGGGACCGATAAAACCCGGCGCGTCCTTGTAGAGCGAAGGCCAGAATCCGTCCTGGCGCTCATCCGGTGCATCGGGGCAATCATCGCGTACAATCCGCGCGGAGATCTCGAAGCCTGCAACCTCGCAGGTGATGCTGTCGCCTTCGCAAACGAAGGTCTGGAAGCGTTCCGTGAACGTCATGCCGCGCCCTCCCTGAAGAGGCCGGCAATGGCGATCCAGTGCGGGCCATACACGGCATCCTCGCCGCATTCGTCGCAACGGTAGGCGCTCGCATCAGGCTCGCAGCACTCGCGCGGGGCGCGGCAGGCAAGGCAGAAGCCTTCCGACCAGTCGTCAGCCTGCTGCAGTTCTTCGACAGTGAAACGATAGCGGGTGGTTTCGGGAGTCATGTCCGCTCGTCGGGAAAAATGTTCACTGGACATTTTTCTTTTCCTCCTCGCCCCTTACCGCGACCAGAAAATGTGGACTTCATCAAAGCCCGTCTGGAACACCATGATCTCGCCATTCAGCGCCATGTCGCGGGCAAGGGCCTGCCAGTCGATGTAGTAGCGAAGCGAGTCCGGTATCTCGGTGCCGGTGTCCTCGTGCAGGCTCTCGGCAAAGTCTGCCGCGCTGCGATACTCGCCCGCATAGTCCTCGAAGGCGGTGGACTGCTTCAGAAAAACTGGCCCATAGTTTGAGAGAGGATCGGCTCCAAAATGGAGTTGAACCATGGGCAAGAGAGCCAAGCCTGAAGAGATTATTGCAAAGCTGCGCGAGGTGGAGGTGCGCCTCAGCCAGGGCGAGACCATCGCGCAGGCGGTGCGCGCGATCGGTGTAACCGAGCAGACATTCTACCGCTGGCGCAAAGAATATGGCGGCCTTCGTGTTGGCCAGGCCAAGCGGATGAAGGAGATCGAGAAGGAGAATGCCCGGCTACGTCGTGCGGTCTCCGATCTAACGCTCGACAATCAAATCCTGAAGGAGGTCGTCCGGGGAAAGTACTAAGCCCTTCACGTAAACGCGTTGCGGTCGATCATGTGGTGGAAGAGCTCGGTGTTTCTGTGCGCCGCGCCTGCCGCGTGGTGGGCCAGCATCGCTCGACGCAGAGACGCGAGAAGACGCCCCGGCATGATGAAGGTGCGCTGACAGCGGCCATCATATCCCTGGCGGAGAGGTTCGGCCGATATGGCTATCGCCGGATCACAGCCTTGCTTCGTGAAGCAGGTTGGTCCGTCAGCACGGGCCGCGTCTATCGCATCTGGCGACGTGAAGGGCTGAAAGTCCCACAGAAACAACCCAAGCGCGGGCGGCTTTGGTTGAACGATGGATCATGCGTGCGGCTCAGGCCCGCCCACAAAGGCCATGTCTGGTCTTATGACTTCGTTCAGGACCGCACGCATGACGGCAAGGTCTTCCGCATGCTCTGCGTCATAGATGAATTTACGAGAGAGTGTCTGGCGATCCGCGTCGAACGAAGACTGAACTCACGCGATGTCCTGGACACACTTGGCGAGCTGTTCCTGGAGCACGGCCCACCGGAGCATATCCGGTCAGACAATGGGCCAGAGTTTATCGCCACCGCTTTGCGTGAATGGCTGCAGGCACTGGATGTCAGGACGCTCTATATCGAGCCGGGGTCGCCTTGGGAGAACGGATACTGCGAGAGCTTCAACTCGAAGCTTCGAGACGAACTCCTTGCCCGTGAAATCTTCTACGACCTGCGCGAGGCGCAGGTCCTGATCGAGAACTGGAGGCTGTTCTACAACACCGCAAGACCGCACTCATCGCTGGGCTATAAACCGCCCGCACCGAGAACCATCTTGCCCGCGACCTTCATGCCGCCTTATAGGTTGGAGGCGGCATGAACGCCGCTACAAACCAACCGTCGATCCCAACATTACGGTTGGGCCAGTCAGATCAGGCAGGCCAGGCCGATTGGCGGAACGATCGTCCTTTGGATCGTTGCAACCGGGTTTTGCGTGATCGCCCCCTTCATCACCTACTCGGTTCTCAAACCTGTCGGCCTGACCATCGCAGCACAGAACTGGGAGGCGCGTCCGGCCGTCATCCTGTCCAGCCAGGTCCAGAATCGAAACCGGCAATATCGACTGCGAACCGAGTATAGCTATGTCTGGGACAACGAGACTCATGTCTCTCGTCGCACCTTCTTTGATGAAACCTTGGGCGTTCGGAAATCCTATTATCACCAGCTCAATCGCCAACTGAGTCGGCACAAGTCTCGGAATGAGCCCCTATCCGTTTGGATTAATCCGAAAAGCCCCTCCAAGGCCGTAATCTATCGCCATATTCGCTGGGACAAGCTTGGGGCGGGGATCCTGTTTCTGAGCCTTTGGGCGCTGATCACATTCATATTGGTTCGCTCTGCCCTGGCCGAACTCAATCACGGACCGTCTTCAGAAGACTGAATTCTCCGCCTGGTCAGGACCGATCAGCCGATCAGACGTTCCCACAGCCGGATGACGAGATAGCAGCTGCCAACAAGACCCAGCGCCGCAAGAATCAACACAAATCCATCGCGCGCGGTTAGCGCCAGCCCGAACAGGAGCACCGTCAAACCTGGCAGGACCGGCCCGAAAGGAATGAGGCCGAGCGGAAACGAGACGAGCGCCGCCGCGATACAAATCAACGCCACGAGCTGCACAAAAGGCGGGTCGGTCAGGAATGCGAGTCGCGGTTTCAGGAATCGGTCGACCTGGCAAACATAAGGATGCGCCTGTTCCACGCCCAGGATCAGCGCCGATCGCGGAAACTCGAAATCCAGAATGCGCCGCGGTACCCATGGATATTTCAGGCCCAGGACGATTTGACCCGCGATTATGAGAATGATCAGGGCGACGAGCCAGTTTGCGCCCGGAATGATGGTCAACGGGCTGATCGACACAAAACCCAGAAGCAGTAATAGTGGTCCGTAAGAACGTCGACCGACCGCATCAAGCATGGCCCCAACGGTGACCTTCTCTCCCGATGTCTGCTCCCGCAGGCTGTCCAGTAGCGATCCGAGATTGTTGACTTGCGTCATCAGCACTCCACGACGTTGACGGCTAATCCGCCCTGACTGGTTTCCTTGTATTTCGTGGACATGTCGAGCCCGGTCTGCCGCATTGTTTCAATGACCTGATCCAGGGAGACATGCGAATGCCCGGTTGAATGCAAGGCGAGCCGCGCCGCATTGACGGCTTTCACCGCTCCGATGGCATTGCGTTCGATGCAAGGTATCTGGACAAGCCCGCCAACCGGGTCACATGTCAGGCCGAGATTGTGCTCCATACCGATTTCCGCTGCGTTGGACACCTGTTGTGGAACTGCGCCCCAAACGGCAGCGAGGCCGCCAGCCGCCATGGAACAAGCCACGCCGACTTCACCCTGACATCCCATCTCGGCACCCGAGATTGAGGCGCGCTGCTTGTAGAGAATGCCAATCGCGCCCGCGGTAAGCAGGAATTTACGCGTACGGTCACGTGCATCGTCTGTACCACTGCAATAATGGCGGATCACGGAAGGGATAATACCAGCGGCGCCATTTGTTGGCGCGGTGACCACCTGGCCCCCCGACGCGTTTTCCTCATTCACCGCCATGGCATACACATTGAGCCAGTCAAACAATTGCTCGCGCTCGTTTGAGCCATGATCATTCGCGAGCTTCGCCCAGAGCGATGCAGCGCGACGTTTGACATTTAGCTTGCCCGGTAGGGTTCCCGTCTGTGACAGGCCCCGCTCAATGCATTTCGCCATAACGTCAGAGATACGGTCGAGCGCTTCAAACGTTTCAGACCGAGGCCGCAGGGAATCCTCGTTGGCCAGGACGAGATGTTCAATCGTGAGGTCGTTCTGCGAACACATCGTGATTAGCTCAGCGGCAGACGAATAAGGGTAAGGCACGTCGACTTGAGTCTGGATGAGATCGTCTTCAAGCGGCTTTTCAAGTTGGCGCTGGGAGGCAATGAATCCCCCGCCTGTTGAATACCACGTCTCGTCGGACAAAATTTCACCCGATGCGTCGAACGCCCTTAACCGCATGCCGTTGGGATGCAGGCTCGGGATAATTCCATATGCGAATACGATATCCTTATCCGGATCAAACGTGATCTGGTGCGTTCCGGCCAAGGAGAGATTGTGGCTGGAGTTGATCTCAGAGACGGCCGCATCTGCCGCGTCCGGATCCAAAGTCTCTGGTGCAAACCCGGCGAGCCCAAGTAGAACCGCCTTCGGCGTAGCATGCCCCTCCCCCGTCAGCGCCAAGGAGCCCTGTAGCTCCACCTCGATCCGCTGAACTTGTGAGAGATTGCCCGCCTTCGCAAGTCCGTCAGAGAAACGCGCCGCAATCCGGATGGGCCCAACTGTGTGGGAACTGGAGGGGCCAATCCCCACGCGAAATAGGTCGAGAACTGAAAGCATAGGGACCCGAATATTGTTTCAAATGAAACATCTGAATGCCCGCTTCCCAGCGAGCTGACAAGCCGTGCGCCACTCAGCCCAGCGTGACGTCGTGCCCATACAGCCAGTCATTCCGCGAATGGATAAAGCCCTTCATCATGCGGCCGGCCATCCACATGGGACCGTATGTGGATAATTGGGTTACTGGATTACTGCGATGGAAAAGGCTCGCATTCTCTCTCGCGCCCGCCTGAACCTTGCTGGTGCGCGGTTTGCGGCAGGCCTCATAGGCCTTGAGAGCGTCTGGCAGGTCTGCCGCGGACGAAACTTCCCTTGCAAGCACATAGGCATCTTCAATGGCCATCACGGCGCCCTGCGCAAGGAAAGGCAACATCGGATGACAAGCATCCCCCATCAATACTGCGCGCCCGTCGGACCAGCGCGGTAACTCGTCGCGGTCAAACAGCGCCCAGCGGTGCAGCACCGGCGCGTGTTCGATGATGCCGGTGACGGATGAGTGCCATCCCTTGAAATCAGCGAGCGCATCCTCTCGCGATCCTTCAGCGGTCCATGATTCCAGATGCTTCGCCTTGCGCTCCACCACGCCAACGAAATTGGCGAGACTGCCGCCTCTCAGCAGATAGGTGACCGCATGTCTGCGAGATCCGGTCCAGACTGTGGCCGTTGGAGGCGGGATTTCGGTCAGGTCCGATACAGCGGACATGGCCCGCCAAGCCGTCATGCCAGTATATCGGGGCGCTTCAGTGCCGAGCATCTGAGTCCGGACGACAGAATGAATACCATCTGCGCCGACAAGAAGCTCGCCCTCGACAGTTTCGCCGGTGTCCAATGTCGCACGAACGCCAGTCTCATCCTTCTGATAGGAAACAACTTTTCGGCCAAGACTGACTGCTTCCGGACGGCGTGCGACCAGTGCATCGTAGAGAGCCTGGATCAGGTCAGCCCGGTGGACATGGAGATAGTCAGCGCCCCAGCGATTGATCGCCGACTTGCGGAGCGGGATGTCGAACAGCCGACGACCGCTGCGGCCCATCCGCATTTCCAGAGCCTTGGGACGGAACGCATCCTTGAGAATGCGGGCGGATACTCCCAGCTGATTGAGCACCTGCATGCCATTGGGGCTGAGCTGGATACCCGCGCCGACTTCATCCAGCACGCTGGACTGTTCGAAAACGAAAACCTCGTGTCCAAAATGATCGAGCGCCAGAGCGGCGGTCAGGCCCCCAATGCCTCCGCCTGCTATCAGGACGCGCATTCGGACACCTCACACATCATCCGGCCGCAATCATCGCGCCCGTGAAGGGTCTTGCTTGCCGCCGATCAGAACGAATCGCCGGTCACAATATTTGCACTCGACGAAATCCTCGTCGCCCATTTCGTACCAAACGCGCGGATGTCCGAGGGCGCCGCCGCCGCCATTGCACGAGACCCTATGGCTCGTCACCATTGAGATTTCCGGCGGGTCGAACACATCGCGTTTCGTGGACATGACTTGTAATTCCATCTGCAATTTCGTTGGCATGGTTGTTACCGGTGCCACATGGTCCTACCTAGATTGCACCGCCCATCGGCGCAAGATCGAATGGACAGAGTGAAAAGGCCCCCACATGTCGTCCAGCAAACCTGCCCCTGACTTCGCCATTGAAGTCAAAGACCTCAACAAAATCTATCGCGCATCTGGCAAGATGCCCGAAAAGCATGCGCTAAAGGGCCTGAATCTGGAGATTCCGCGTGGCTCTATCTTCGGACTGCTTGGTCCGAACGGTGCGGGAAAATCGACCTTTATCAACATTCTGGCTGGCCTTGTGAACAAGACGTCTGGTTCGGCGAGCATTTGGGGGCTGGATATCGACAAATATCCACGCCAGAGTCGGGCAGCCATCGGAGTGGTCAATCAGGAAATCGTTGCCGATCCCTTCTTCACGCCTTTGGAAATGCTTGAATTGATGGCTGGTTTTTACGGCGTGCCGAAATCGGAGCGCCGCAGCCTTGAAATCCTCACAGCCGTCGGGCTCGATGACAAGAAGGATGCCTATGTGCGCCAATTGTCGGGCGGCATGAAACGTCGCCTGATGGTGGCCAAGGCTCTCGTCCACAATCCCCCCGTCCTGATTCTCGACGAGCCAACAGCGGGTGTCGATGTGGAACTGCGCAGGTCTCTGTGGACCTATGTGCGGGAACTTCACGACAAAGGCACGACAATCATCCTGACGACTCATTATCTGGAAGAGGCCGAGGAGCTGTGTGATTCAATCGCCATCGTGAACCATGGTGAGATTGTTGCTTGCGAGCCGACCCCACAACTACTTTCCCGCCTCGACTACAAGACGCTGGTGATTACGCCGAAGGAACCGCTTGCGACCGTGCCCGCTGCCCTGTCGGATATGGATGCAGTGTTGCGCCCCGATGGCGATCTCGCCATTACGTTCCGGTCAAGCGAAACCGGTATCGGCAGGTTGCTGGAGACTGTACGCTCAAACGGAATCGGAATTGGCGACCTGGTTACAGAAGCACCTGACCTTGAAGACGTCTTCATCGCCCTGACCACGCAAGCTGCATAAAAAAAACGCCGACATCGCTGCCGGCGTTTTTTTAATATCTACTTAGCAAGACGTTTTAGACGCTTTGCTTGATCCAGTCAGAGATGGCCTGTTTGCTCATCGCGCCCAAGTGCGTCGCGGCAACTTTGCCATCCTTGAAGATCATGAGAGTTGGCATACCCCGGACTCCATACTTCGAAGGCGCGATTGGGTTCTCGTCCACGTCGATCTTGGCGACCTTGATCTGGCCTGCCAGCTCTTCGGACACCGCATCAATGTGCGGCGACATCTGCTTACATGGGCCGCACCACTCAGCCCAGAAGTCCACAACCACCGGCAAATCGGAATCGCCGATCAGGCCGTCAAATTCATCGTCGGTAACATTCACCGCAGCCATAGCGTGGCTCCTTCATGCTTTCTGTTTCAGTTGGAACATACATAGGAACTCTATTGGGAAGTCAAACCGGGCTCTGCGCACCCTTTAGAGCTTCTAATAGCATCTCCTCAGGCAAGAACATCAGGCGTGGACCGTCAGTCCAGCAAAGCGCCGTGCGCACCGTCCGTCCGGGATAGGCCCGCCTCAGAACAGCCCAATAAGCCGCCATCTGGGCACGATACGTTTCTGCTACACCGTCCGGCCTGTCAGGCGCAGGCTGATCGGTCTTGAAATCGACAATCAGCACTTCGTCATCCGTCACCACCAGCCGGTCGACCCGGCCATTGATGATCAGCCCGTCCGGCAGCTCAGGCGCCGAACCGACAATCGCAGCCTCCGCGCGCCCGCCGGGCCGGAACAGACGCTGCATGTCTGGCGCGTCCAGAATGCCAAAGACCGCAGCGTTCATTTCGTGGCGATCAGAATCTGTGAGGTCGGATAGGCGGGACAGGTACCTATCCGCGGCCGCCTGGCGCGCGGCAGGGTCCAGCGCCGGCAAGTATTCCAGCAAGGAATGAATGATTCTACCGCGGCGCAGGCGCGCCTGCCGCGTCTGGCTGAAAGGCGCAAGGACCGGTGTCTTGCGGCCAAGCAGGCTGGACGGCGCGCCGAACCTGCGCTGGCGTTCGGCCTGACGGGGTGGCGTAAACACCCAGTCTGGCAGCGCTGAATGCGCTTTGGATTCTTCGAATACATCCCGGTCTTTCGGAGGCACCCGTCCAAACCTGCGGATGCCATCCTCATCAGCCTCTTCAGCAAACCGGCTCATGGCCGCGCCACACAATGCATACCAGCTCCGGTCATGATACCCGGGCGGGCGCGCACCATGCCAATGACCGGCAATGATCAACCGGTCCTGCGCGCGGGTCAGCGCAACATAGAGAAGCCGGCGAAACTCTTCTTCGGATTTTGCGTTCGCAACAGCACGCGCATGCTCTGCAGCGGGGATGTCGCTGTCCTTGCGGGGAGACCAGATCGGCATGTCGCTGACGGTGAACATGGACGATGAAACAGACTTCGGCCCAGCGGTCGTATCGGGCAGCACGACGACCGGAGCCTGAAGCCCCTTGGCACCATGCACCGTCATCACCCTGACCTTTCCTTCAGGCGCGGCGAGATCTCGCTTGATCTCGACAAGCTTCGACTCCATCTCTGCAACGAAGGCCTGCAGTGAAGACGGCTCCGTCGCATCAAAGCCTTGAGCGCGGGAAAGCAGTGCCTCGACAGGATCATGAGCCGGCGCACCAAGCCGTGCATTGATCTTGTCCCAACCCGTCAAATCGTCCGCCCCCGGCACATCCAGCACCCGCGAGAGAAATTCGTACGGCGGCTCATGGCGACGCTCCAGCAGGCCTGACAAAAATCTTTCGGCAGCCTGCACATCGGGATCGTCACTCGCGCGAACGCGCGACCAGAGCGTCTCGCCCATTCTGCGCTTGCTCGCAAGCCGGAACAGATACCGATCATCGTCCACCAGTCCGACGAAAGGCCCGCGCAGGATTTCCGCCAGTGTCAGATCACGCTCTGGCAGGAGCGCAAACCGCATCAAGTTCAGGCAATCCTGTACTGCAATATGGTCGGTGAGCTTCAACCGGTCGGCCCCAGCAACCGGGAGACCTTCGGACTTGAGCGCTGAAATCATTGCATCGAAGAGGCCACCCGTCCGGCTACGCACCAGGATCAGAATATCCTCAGGCTTCATGGCCCGGCGCTGCCAGTCCCGTGTCGGCAATTCCTCCCATACGGTCTCGCCCCGATCCACCATGGCTTTCAACTGTTTTGCAAGCCGGCTTGCAAGCTGCGCCTTTGGAGAACTTGAACGCAGCGCATTTACGGGTCGTGACCACGCATCAGCGTCTTCGTCCTCGTCACGCTCATCCACCGGCCAGAGCTCTACCAAGCCGGGCTGGTTCGCGCGACGAGCCGTATGTGTCACCTCATCCGCCGTCAGCGGAGGTTGTGCGCCAGATGCAATGTCGACCGGCGGGGCCGAGTTCCAGGCCGCGTCGACGAAGCCGAGAATTTCCGGCGATGACCGGAACGACATTTCCATGGTTTGGGACAGGGCCGCCGGATCCTTCTGGATATAGGCCTGCTCCTGCGCACGAAGCTGGGCAGGCTCTGCGCCCTGGAAGGAATAGATAGACTGTTTCTCATCCCCCACCACGAACAAGGTGCGCGGATCCTGTTGGCGTTCGGCGCCGATGCCCGCGGTGAATTCTTCCGTCAACGCATTGATCAGTTGCCATTGTTCTGGGCTGGTATCCTGTGCTTCATCGAGCAGTATGTGACTGATTCCTCCGTCCAGTTTGTAAAGTACCCAGTCCGACATGCCGGTCCGGGTGAGCAAGTCACGTGTCTTGCGGATAAGGTCGTCGAAATCGAGCGCGCCGCGACGACGCTTCTCTTCCTGGTATGCGACCAGCGCATCCAGCCCGACTTCCAACAGAGCGGAGGTGCGCTCTACGGTCTCGGCCAGCTTCAACTTCGCCGCGAGCGCCTCAACGCGCGCCACTTCTGACCCAATTTCATCCTTGGTCGCGAACAGCGCGACCACATTGGCATCCTTACCCGCCTCTGCATTGTAAAGGGATTTGTATGCGTTGCCCTGAGCGCCGACGAAGGCACCCTTGTAACAGCCCCACCGGCGGCCCGGGTCTTCTTCGTAAAGCGCCGCCTCTACGGCATTGGCCGTACGGGTATCATCACGCTTACCAGAGGCGCGAAGACTGATGAGGGCCTCTCGCAGTGCACCAACCGGCATCTGCGAGCCCATTTCCAGCTCGAGAATTTCTGCAGGGCTCGCCTGAGGTGCGTTCAGCCCCTCAATGAGAGCAGCACGCATCGCAGCCTGATTGAATGCATGCGTTTCAGCGAAATCAAGATAGGCGCTCATCTGGAACCGCATGGCATTCAACGCAACGTCCGCACCATCATGCCCCCCTTCCAGCGCCAATACGTTCAAAGCTTCAGGAGCCACCTCACTTGCGTTCAGCACCGCTTGCGCACGAACGGATTGCCAAATTGCCTGAGCCTCATCTTCTTCAATCTCTGCGAAGCCGGGTAGCACGCCGGCCTCCAACGGGAAGCGTCGCAGGATGCGCGCACAGAACGCATGAATCGTTTCGATCCGAAGGCCGCCCGGTGTTTCAAGCGCGCGAGCGAAGAGTGCGCGGGCCGCTCTCAGATCATCTGTCTTGTAGGCATCTTTCGGTCGCCCCTCCAGGCGGGACAATTCCTCGCGCAACTTGTCGTCGCGCATGATCGACCATTTGCCGAGCGTTCGAAACAGACGCGACAGCATCTCGTTTGCGGCGGCCTTTGTGTAGGTTATGCACAAGATCGAATCCGGAGCAGCGCCCACGCGCCCATCTTCGCGGCGCAGCAACAGGCGAGCGACGCGATCAATCAGGACTTTTGTCTTGCCGCTGCCCGCATTGGCCATAACGAAAACCGGACGTGCCGGATCGGCCGAAACGAGCTGGGCAGTGTTCGCACGACGGTAGTCTTCCGTATCCGGCGGAGTAATGGGCATCTTCACGTCAGGCATCCCCGCCCTCCCCGTCTTCGGTATCACCTGCCCACTCGGCACGGCGGGCCAGGAGATTGTAGCCATTGTCGTATTTCACGAATTTCACCCGCGGCGCAGACAGGAATTTCGAGCTGGGTTCGCGATAGGCCTCAATCAGGCGCAACAGGCCATCTTCAGCCATGGTTGCCATGTCGGCGGGCTCTGTCGGGAGGTTGTGCTTGCCCCCCAGGCTGAATGCATCGGGCTTCGCCTTGAAGGCCACATAGTGCAACTGGTCAACCCGTGCCGCTGGCACCCCGTCATAGCCACCCTTCTGGGCGATGAGGGCCTGCAAAGGCATTTGCTGGCTAAGCCCTGTGGCCACTTCCTTGTCGCGCGGCGGACTGCCCGTCTTGAAGTCCACAATGACAAGATCGCCCCGGGCCGTTTGCTCTATCCGGTCAGCGGTCGCCGACAAAGTGAACGGCTGACCGGCGACGCTGTACTCAATGGAACCCTTGACTTCCTGCTTCAACTTGCCGCCCGACGTATCTCGCTGACTACGCCAGACCATGAACCAATCTACTGTACGCCGCCACACGGCCTCACGCGCCGCCCATGCGTCGCCAGGTTCGCCCACACGCAGCAATTCCTGCCTGAGCAGGCCCATCAAGTGTTCGGCCGTCTTCGGATTTCCGTCGTCCTCGAACAGCTCTAGCGCCCTATGAATTGCGGTCCCACGCGGCGCAGGGCCGAGTTCATCATTCAGCGCATCGATTGAGGAGAGGCCCAGCACCTGTTCAGCCCAGAGCGCATATGGATCGCGCTGCAACAGGTCGACGCGTGTGGCGGACAAGCGCGCGGGCCAGCCTTCAGGGCGCGCGGATGGAGTCGGCTCGGCGCTAAAGTCAGAAAATGCATTGACCCGATTCAGCTTTAGACCTTCCACCAGTTCGATCGGATCAAACGCCGTGGGGGTGAAATGATCTGTAGCCTGATTTTCCAGCGCGCCTTCTGCGAGCGTCTTGAGCCGCCAGACCCAGCGCGACGCGACTGCCGGTGCATCATTTCGCCGTGAGGCGTAAACCAGAGTGACATCCGGTGCGCAGGCAAGCTGGGCAAAGTCGTGCGCGGCAAGTCCCATGCGCTCTTCAGGATCACCCAGGCCGAGGCGCGCACGGAAATGCCGGGGCAGGAACGCGTCCGGCGCCGGGCGCTTTGGCCAAACGTCCTCATTGAGTCCAGCAAGGATCACCCGATCCGCAGACTGAAGTCGCGCTTCCAGCGGTCCCCAGATCGAGAGTTGCGGATGCTCGGCTTCACCAAAACTGACGGTCATCTGGGACGCCTGCGCATTGACGAGATCGGCGAACGCGGCCGGTCGCATCAGTCCCAGGGATTCAGAGACCTCGCGCACGAATTCAAGCAAGCGGCTCGTGGCTGCGCCGTCTTCCCCAGCCCAAGGCATCGGCGTCTGGCTGACCGATTCCGCCAAGGCTGCGATACGTTGAATTGCGTCGTCGCCGGATACTTCTTCAATCTGGCTAAGGTCCGCATCGGCATGCTCGAACCGGGCAATCAGGGATTCCACAAGCGTGATCCCCCTAATCTGATCATCTGGCCCGAATTGCGGATAGGGCTCGATCATATCTCGAGTGCGAATGCTCTCGACCAGTTCCTGAAGGGATTTCCATCGTCGCGGACCTCTCAGGAAATGAAGCTCAAAGTCGGCGAGATCATCGACTGGCGCGGCCAGTTCATGCGATAGAACCGCCACGATCAGGACCGGGTTGCCCGGATCGACCGCCCATTTCGCGCAGAGCCCCACGAAGCTACCGGCGGCTGTCCGCCCAACCGGAATACCGGCCGACGGCGGCACACTGATGTCCCAACGCTTCAGCAGGGCGGAAACCCGGCGCGCCAAACCAGCATCCGGCGTCACGAGGGCTGCTGTGCGGTCCTTGGCTTCCAATGTCTCGCGCATCATCAGGGCGATGGCACTTGCTTCAGCAGACTCGTCCGCAGCCTCTACGAGCGACAGGCCTTCCAGTGCGTCTCTTGCAAAACTTGGCACGTCGGTGCCAGCTGTTGCGGAAAGTTGGTCGAGGGTATCTCGCCAGTCTGCTGTGGCATCGGCGGGCGCGAGCGCCTCCATGATCATGCGACGGCGCGCGTCGCGCTTGGGGCCAATCTCGATGCCAGGCCATTCAGCCACAGCCCCCGGCTCAATTTCGAGCGCGACCAATGTATTGAGCAACGTATTTTGCGGATGTCCGACCTCGGAAAGAATACCGGCACGATGCTCTTCCGAGGCGGCAGAATCGAGCCCGGGCAAAACGATAAGCCCCATCGGCAATTGCAGCGCGGCTTTCATCAACACGCGCCCGGCAGGCGTCGCCCCGGTCGAACCGGCAATGATGACCGGTGCCTCGGGTGGATACGCCAGCCAAGCCTCTGCGGTCGCTTCCGCAGCCAGCAATCTCCGTTGAAGGGGGTCGGTGACGCCCTGCTCTTCAAGCCATTTCGGCCAGGCATCGGTTATGATTTCGAGGAATTTGGCCGAGTTCTCCCAATGCTGGGCAAGGTCGGCGTCTTTCGCCAGATCTGCCAGCCCACTCCAGTGAGCCCCGGGGCTGAGATGAGCCTGGTCCAGCAATCGCGCCAGCTCGTTCGCGGCTGCAAGCGCCGACGATGGCGGAACATCCATGCCGGAACTCTCGCGATAATAGGCCTGCACAAGAGAGGCCAATGTTCCGAGCCGCTTGGCAGGCGCCAGTGCTGGGGGCAAATCGGTCACTGAAAACTCGGCGACAGGCGGGGCCTCGTCGCTTTCGAGATCGCCCATCGCCCGGATGTCTGGCGACAGGATCGGGGTTTCGTTCGCGGCGAGGAAAAGGGCGGCAGACAATTCCCGCGCAGACCGGCGGTTTGGAACATAAATGGTGGCGTCCGCCAACGCATCCGGGATGTTTTGCAAATCCACCGCGCGAGCCAGTTCCGCTGCGAGGCATTTCAGGAAGTTTTCGCCCGGCGGGATGGACCAGACTTTTGGCGCGCCTACGCCAAACAGGGCAGGATCACGCGCCATGGCAGCGCAACCACATTTCGGCATCTTTCAGGGCGTCCGGATCGCCCACATGCAGCCAGAAATCATCCAATGGCAGACCATGCAGCCGTCCGGATTCGACAAGCGGCCCCCAAATTCGCCAAGCAACCGAGAAGCGCTCCACGGCGAGGCCTGAGAATGCTTGCGGTTTGAGGATGCGTACTCCCGCATAGGCCCATGGGGCAGACGGGTTTTCGCCCCGTCGCTTGAGGCTGCCATCCTCGGCACGGAGAAAGTCTCCGGCGCCCCCATATCCCAGGCTGCGCTGCGTATCCGCGAGAAGGAGGATCTCGTCCATCTGCGCTGGGTCAAATGCGCTGGCCAGATCGAGGAAAGGTCTCGGATCACCCTTACCCCAGAACGCATCTGTATTGACCACGAAGACGGGATCATCGCCAAGCATCGGCGCGGCTTTCACCAGCGCGCCGCCTGTTTCAAGCACGTCGCCACGTTCGTCCGACACAATCAGGTCCACACCCTTGATGCCCGAAACATGATCCTCGACCTGATCGGCGAGCCAATGGACATTGACGACGATCCGCTGAACGCCCGCTTCGATCAGTGGGTCGATCATCCGGTCCATCAGACGCTTGCCACCAACCTCTATCAGGGGCTTCGGACATGTGTCCGTCAGCGGCCGCATCCGGGTACCGAGCCCGGCGGCCAGCACCATCGCCGTATGCGGAATATTTGATGACATCAGCTTTCCTTGAACACGAAGGGGGTCGTCTCCCGCACGAAGGCCGCCATGGGCTCCAGTGCGGGGTGGGACAGATTGCGGGCCAGCAGTTTCAGTTGGCGCGGTTGGAATGTGCCATACCGGGCCTTGCCATCACGATGCTGCAACCGGGAGAACACACCTGCAATACGCAGCGCGTTGAGAGCCCCAATCACGGCGAGCCGCTCGTCAAAGGCCTCGCGCGTCTTGCCGGTCTGGTCGAGATAGTGCCGGATCGCGGCTTCGGACGCCTCATGCGAAACGTCCCGTCGCGCGTCCTGGGTCAGCATGGCCATATCCCACGCATCCCAGCCCTTCACCGCGTCCTGAAAATCGAGCAGCGCGATGCGGTCGTCGCCCAACCAGAGCAGGTTTTCTGCATGATAGTCACGCAGAGTGAACACTCGCGGGAACGACATTGCCTGTTCGATCAGGGCATCACGTTCGGACTCCCACCTAACGCGGGCAAGTCCAGTCAGCGCACCGCCACCCGCCTCCACTGGCAACCAGTCCGCATACAGGTCAGCATTCGAGGACAATGCGAGGTGGTCAAAATCGAGAATCGGCCATTGCTCGGACCCATAGATCACAGCCTCGGGGATCGGTTGCTGATGAAGTTTTGCCAACATGCCAGCGGCCAGCATGTAGGCGGGCACTTCCAAAGCTGGATCCTGCTCGATCTGCCGAGCCAATTCCCTACCGTCGCCGTAATCCTGCAGAATAGCCAACCCGACTTCAGTATCATGCGCAAATATCTCCGGCGCCTCAAAACCGAGTAATCTGAGATGGTGCGCAATCAGGACGAAGGCGTCGACACGAGAGGCCGCCAAACGCGTCTGTGCATTCCAGCCCATCGCGTTGCGCGTGGCATCATCGGCATCCGGTGGGCATGGGTCGGCTTCGATGCGTGGAGCATCCATCAGCATCGCCGCCGAACCATCAGCGCGCACCATCCGAACATACCGGCGCGTGGATGCGTCTTGTCCCAATGGCTTGAGGTCTGCACCACCCCATCCATGACGCGCAAGAAAATCAGCGATCAGCGCGTCGCGGGAATTAGAATTGAAATTCATTGCAGCGCGCCCGCCAATCTTCGCCATGGGGTTCCAGGGATACGAGCCGATGTTCGCCTTCAAAGTCAAAGACGATATCCAGCCGCCACGCAGGAAGGTGCTTTCCCGCTTTCTCCGGCCACTCGACAATCGCCACGCCTTCCGGCGTCTCGTCCCACCCAATCTCAGCCATCTCGTCAGGCGATCCCAGCCGATAGAGGTCAAAATGCCAGACGGGAAAATCCGGAGCCTCGTAGGCTTGGACCAGAGTATATGTCGGGCTCGGCACTTCCTGAATGTCCGGTATGAGCGCCCGGACCAGCCCTCGCGTAAATGTCGTCTTCCCGACACCCAGTCCGCCATGCAAGGCAATCACGTCGCCCGGCTTCAGCAAGGGGGCGATCGCATTGCCGAATGCGAGCGTGTGAGCCTCATTGTCGAGTCGGTAGGTCAATTTCATCATCATGTGCATATAAAAGACTGACCTCACACACCATCGTTTCCTGACCAAATTGCGGCAAAACGCGTGGTGACATGCCTTGCAGTAACAGGCAGACTGGCCTAGAACATTAAAAATGACGCAGGCGTCACGAATTGACCCTACGTAGACCGGGAATAGCACATTGGATTTGACAGACGCAAAACGCATTGTGGTGCTTGGGGCTGGGCAAGCTGCGGCGCAAGCAATTCAATCCCTGCGCATGGGTGGCTATACGGGCGAATTGACATTGGTCGGTGAAGAACCGGCACTGCCCTACCAGCGCCCACCATTGTCAAAATCCTATATGAAGGGGGAGTTCGCCGAGGAGCGCCTCTACTTCAAACCAGCCGCCTGGTACGAAGACAACAATGTGGAATTGATCCTTTCGACACGTGCAACCAGCATCGACCGGGCGGAACGCAGAGTGGATCTCGAACATGGTGGCCACCTCGAATATGACGCGCTGATCATCGCGACGGGTTCGCGCCCTCGCGCCCTGCCGATCGACGGTGCAGAGCTTGAGCATGTCTACGCGCTGCGCGGTCTTGCCGATGTCGAGCGGATCCGGCCGCAAATGGTGGCCGGACGCTCCATGGTGATTATCGGAGCTGGTTATATCGGTCTTGAAGCAGCGGCCGTCGCCCAGCAAATGGGTCTGAAAACGACCGTTCTGGAAATGGCACCACGTGTTCTAGCCAGAGTTACAAGCCCGGTCATGAGCGAGTTCTATGAGGCTGAGCATCGCCGCCAGGGCGTTGAGATTCGCACAGAGACGAGCCTGTCGAAGCTTGAAGGGAATGATGGCGCGGTGACCGCTGCCGTGCTCACCGATGGGACCAAACTCGATGCGGACATTGTTCTGGTCGGCATCGGTATCCTGCCAAACGAAGCACTCGCCAAAGATTCCGGAATTGCCTGCAATAATGGCATTCTTGTTGATCGCGATGCGCGCACATCCGACCCACGAATCTTTGCCGCAGGCGATTGCGCCAGTCGGCCGCTGGTGCATTTTGGTCGCTCTGGTAGGCTTGAAAGCGTCCACAATGCCATCGAGCAGGGCAAGCTCGCTGCCGCCGCCATTCTTGGCAAACCGCGACCGAATGAAGATTGCCCTTGGTTCTGGTCAGACCAGTACGACCTCAAGCTCCAGATCGCCGGGCTCGGCGCCGGGTATGACGAGATCGTCGTGAGAGGTTCACCGGAGGATCGAAAGTTTGCGGCCTTCTACCTGAAGAACGGAACGCTCATCGCAGTGGATGCGATCAACAGTCCGCCCGAATTCCTCGCATCCAAGAAGCTCATCATGTCAGGCGCCAAGCTTTCGGCTGACATTCTTGCAGACACATCAATAACAATGAAAGAGATTGCCACTAACGCAGTGGCAGCTTGAAGGAGAGAAACCCGCACATGGCGAAAATTACCTATATCGACCACGACGGCACCGAGCGCGTTGTGGAGGCCCAGAACGGCGAGACCGTGATGGAAGCTGCTATCAAGAACTCCATTCCGGGCATTGATGCCGATTGCGGCGGCGCCTGCGCGTGTGCCACATGCCATGTATATGTCGACCAGGCCTTCATGGACAAAGTTGGAGAGCAGGAAGAAATGGAAAAATCCATGCTGGATTTCGCTGAAAATGTTCAGGAAAATTCCCGCCTGTCTTGCCAGATCACCGTTTCGGAAGATCTGGATGGCTTGAAAGTCACGACACCGGAGAGCCAGCACTAGGCTGCGCCCTATCGAAAACATTGAGCGTCCCGGTGATATGCCGGGGCGCTTTTTTGTTCGCATACCCCGGCGTCAAGAGTTGGTTCCTTTCCAGAACTGACTAAATTGGCGCCCTGTAGTCAGGGAGAGACTGATGGATTTCACCACCCTCATGCGCAGCGGCAAACAGACCGGCGACCATGCCATGTCTTTTCATGTGCCGGAGACCTGGATGCAAGGCCGCACAACCTATGGGGGGCTGACTGCGGCGCTGTGCCTGCAAGCCGCGATGCCGACCTCTGGCGGGCGTCAGATCCGGTCTGCGCAAGTGGCATTTGTCGGGCCTGTGTCGGGTGACGTCGAATGCACCGCCACCCTGCTGCGCGAAGGCAAGAATACCGTCTTTACGAGCGTGCGCATGATGGGCGAAGCAGGCGTTGCTGCCGAGGCGATCTTTGCCTTTGGGGCACACCGTGAGTCATCCCTCAATTTTGCAAACCTTCCTGCGCCTGAAGTTACCTCCCCGGACGAGACCGCATCTTTCTTCGGAGAGTCGCCGAGGCGCCCTGCCTTCACCCGCAACTTCAACATGCGGCTGGCGAATGGAAGCCCCCCGATGTCGGGTGCGCCAGACGCAGACATGTCTCTCTGGATGCGGCACAAGGATGGCTCGGTTCCGCCGGACGCGGTTTCCGTCCTGGCACTCGCAGACGCACCACCGCCTGCGGCCATGTCGATGCTGACAGGACAGGCCCGTATCAGCTCCATGACATGGATGGCAGAATTCCTGACAGATGACATTCAGACGAACGAGGGGTGGTTCCTGGCCCGGCATGTCGCCGATACGTCAAAGGATGGCTATAACAGCCAAGCCATGACGTTGTGGAATACATCAGGCCAACCGATCATGATCGGCCGACAGACCATCGCCGTCTTCGCCTGAACTAGTTTTCAGGCTCCGGCTCTTCAGTATCATTCACGATCGGCCCCGGCTCGAGCACTTTCATGAGTGATGCTGGCACCTGGCCTGCTGGACAGGCTTCCTGAAGGACATAAGCATTTCCGACACCCGGTGCACCGGCATAGACCGGAGCGGTGATCGTCTGAGAGCGGAAAATCCAGCTCAGGAAAAACATTGCGAACACGGCTGCGCCAACTGCGGCAATCGTGCCCCATCCCATGCCCAATGGATCTGAAGTGGCAGGCGCCGCTGAGCTTGTTGGGCGTTGGCCTGGACCGGAACTTGCGACATGCGGTTTGACGGAAGCCTTTGCCAAGGCGGCTGCGCTGGCCGTCTCGGCCGCTGGCGCAGGCTTGATACCCATCGCCTTCTCACGCTTCTTCTTTGCATCAATAGCAAGCGGGTCGTCCGGATGAGCCGTGAGCCAGTCTTCCCGCGCTTCTTCATCCTTCGAGCCATACCCCATCCACTCTCGAAGGTCGGAGCGCCCATCGCGCTGGCCGAGCTCTTCGATCAGTTTGTAAAAGCCTTCAGGAGTCTTGCGCGACGTCATGCCCTCAATCGAGAAACGTTTGTCGCTTTTGAACGGCTCGTAAGGGATCGTCTTGTCGACGCTGACTTGGGCCAACATGCCAGGCCGCGAATGCCCGACAGAAGCCGCCGCACGCACCCAGTCGCTCTTCACTGCATGTTCGGACCACATGACAAGCATATGCTTGGAATTGCCCGCATTGCGTGCATCCTTGGCATCGAATGTATTGTCCACCTGCTTTTGATCGAACCAGACCTTGAACTTCAGCGAACGCAGCCGACGTGCGACCAACTTCGCCATGTCGCGATCTTCGATCGCCGATACCAGGAAAACATCGTACGCCATATGCGCGCTACCTCTTGAAGTAATGAGCCAAGCATACCCATAGACCCTTAATATTCCACCCAATTCCGCTATCAGGCGATATTTCCGTCTGTTTTTCGGCTGTGAATACGGCTATTTGCGCGGCGAACCAGTTACTCAGGAGACCGGTATGGGCTTCAAATGCGGCATCGTAGGCCTTCCCAATGTGGGCAAGTCCACACTCTTCAATGCGCTCACTCAGACGGCCACAGCGCAAGCGGCCAACTATCCATTCTGCACGATTGAGCCAAATGTTGGCGAAGTCGCCGTACCAGAGCCCAGGCTGGAGAAGCTCGCCGAAGTCGGTGGCTCGAAGGAGATCATCCCGGCGCGCATGAACTTCGTGGACATTGCGGGTCTCGTAGAGGGCGCCTCCCAAGGTGAAGGCCTTGGCAACAAATTCCTCGCCAATATCCGTGAGACAGACGCGATCATCTATGTCCTTCGCTGTTTCGAGAATGACGATATCACGCATGTCAGCGGGAAGGTCGACCCGATTGCCGACTTCGAAGTCGTCGAGACCGAACTCATGCTGGCTGACATGGAAAGCCTTGAAAAGCGCAAGGCCGGCGTCGTGAAAAAGGCCAATTCCGGTGACAAGGAAGCCAAGGCTCAGGTCGCTTTGATTGATCTCGCACTTGCCGAGCTGAACGAAGGTCGCCCAGCCCGACGCGCTGTTGTCTCGAAAGACGACACAAAAGCGTGGAACATGCTGCAGCTCTTGACCTCAAAACCGGTTCTGTTCGTCGCGAACGTTGATGAGGACAGTGCCGCAACAGGTAACGAATATTCCAGTCGTGTCGAGGCCCGCGCGACTGAAGAAGGTGCTGCGTGCGTTGTGATTTCAGCTCAAATTGAAGCCGAGCTCGCCCTGTTGGATGAGCCGGACCGCAGCGAATATCTTGAGACGCTCGGACTGGAAGAGCCGGGCCTGACCCGTCTGATCCATACCGGATACGACCTTCTCGACCTGCAGACCTATTTCACGGTCGGACCGAAGGAATCCCGCGCATGGACCATCCGGAAAGGTTGGAGTGCTCCCAAGGCTGCCGGGGTTATCCATGGTGACTTTGAGAAAGGCTTTATCCGCGCCGAAACCGTTGCCTACGAGGACTATGTCGAGCATGGCGGCGAAGCAGGCGCGAAAGAAGCCGGCAAGATGCGGTCAGAAGGCAAGGATTACATAGTCCAGGATGGCGATGTGATGCTGTTTCGCTTCAACGTCTAGGCTATTTTGCCGACAACGCAGCGCGCCTTTTCCCGCGCTCGCTTCCAGACAAGCTGGCCCAATCCGGACGGACGTACAGGAAATTGAGCGGCGTGCCGCGAATGAGGGCGTGGAAGGCAAGCGGGAGCGCAACAGCGAATGTCAGGGTCAAGGCGGACGCCAGCCCCACATCGCCGAAGGGCGCTCCGATTGCAGGCAGCACCAGTCGCTCCATCGCAACGAGCGGAAACGCGTAGGTCAGGTAGATGACGATCGAGTGCCGACCGCAATATCTGAGAAAGTCTGCTGCGCGGAACCGGGTCAGCAGCGCTGACACGACGCAGACGGCAGTCGCGCCGGCAATGCCCAGAATGAAACTGGCAACCACTTCTTCATGCAAGGCGAGGCTGACTGCCCACCAATTCAGAATGCCCCAAACCAGCAAACCAAGGGCTCCGATCCAGGGCGCTTTGGCCGCCCTTTCGGCAAATCGGAAGATTTGTGGTGCAAACGCGTACCCTATGAAGAAGTAGACATACCTGTTTGCGAACCGGTCGATCACGCCCCATCCCGTATCAATCAGCACAAGTTGGTAGAGAGACTGGAGGATGAAGGCGCCTGCAAACACGATCCAGACCGGCACGTTTCGCAGCAAGCGCGTAACCACATAGAAGATCGCCAACATGTGCACGAACCAAAGCGAGTTCGAGGGTTCGACGAAGCTGTAGAACCATAGCTTCAGGACATAACCAGGATGGGACACCAACGCATCGAACTCCAGAACGGGGAGCTGGAGCGTGAGCCAGAGCACGTAGAAATATATGAAATGCACGACTTTCCGGTCGAGATAGTCGGCGAGCGGCGCATGAATCGACCGGCTCAGGAACAGACCCGCCACCAAAAAGAAGTCTGGAATTCGGAAGGGCCGTGCAAAATCGATGATGGGATGCATCCATCCTTGCTCATCGAACAGATATTCGACGCCATTTACCGCGTGCATCATTACCACCAGAATGATGCAGATGCCCTTCGCGTAATCTACCCAATCTACCCGTTGCGCAGGTGGTGCGGCGATAAGATGCGTCGAAAACATTCAATGCAACTCCAATGGCGACATCGTTTCAGCGTCGGGATGCAGAAACCACCGACAAGGTGGGATGATCATTACAATAGGCTTTGATGCAAGCAGTGAACCAATCGAATGTCTGGTCCACGCGGGTGACTGCATCGCGTTGGCGCGACAAAACGCTGGCCTTGCCATGGGGCAACCAGAAATACGGATTGGCCTCCCATATGATGATGTGCCCCTCTGGACGGATGCTATAATCGACCGCGGCAAAGTCCAGCCCAAGCGCCCTGACCGCCTGAACGAGTTCCTGCGCCTCTTCCAAAGGCGCGGAGAAATATGCCTTGTCTGCAGCAATCAGGTCGGCTCGCAAACGCTCATGATAGCCAAAATATCTTGCCAGACGCCGCAGTCGGCTCGCCTCCCGCTGGAACAGACTGTTGGACAGGCCAACGATTCTCTCGGTCGAAAAGAACAGGTGAGATGCCAGAACACGGTCACCACACACGAACGCTCGGGCCTTGTGGTGATAGCGCGCAAAGAGATCGGAGCGGGGCCTGCCAACGTCACGGTATTCCTGACGGATGTCATACAGCTTCAGAACAACTGCTGGCAGTAACCCCTCGCTGTCGAGCGCCTTTGCGTCCTCAGCCTTGAACAGGGTCGCAACCTGTCTTTGTGCATGCTCCTGATCACTTCGGACGATACAGGGAAATCCGATTTGCTCGATCGCGCCCGCCATCTCCTCCAATGTCGATACCGACGCAGCGGCGGCGCATGGTACGCCTGCGTCAGCCCAGATATGCGCCTGCCTGGATTTGGTCGTGTTGCTGAGCGCGTCTGGATGGTTGAGGATACGAATCCCTCGATCAACCGCCTCTTCGGCAATGGCCACAGCATCAACATAACAGGCCGGGTACTTCTGCATCAGAGGATCGCCCAGCCAGAAGATGACCAGCCCCACACCCTCAAAGTTGGCGGACCCGGAGCCTGTGCGATGGATCCGGATATCCTTGAGCAAGGGATCAGACTTCGCTGCCAGCCGTTTCAGGAAAACATCGCCTGTCGGCACTTTGCGGCCGCGACCCGCGCCATGCGTAATGAAGAGAATCTTGCTGTTGCCGGAGGCGTACATACGCACCTTGGTCTCGAATCCTGACAGTCGCACAATCGCCGCGACACACAGACTCTACAACGCAAAAGGTATGCCAAGATAGAGAAACAAGCACAGGAAGCATGCGCCAAGTGAGGCGAGACTGTGTGGCCCTTGGCGCCACCGAACCTTGCCCACCGACTTGGTTGTGACGACCGGATTTTTCGGGCTGCGCAGGACATGCGAAAGCAGGTCGGAAAGCCGCGCGACTGGCGCCGAACCTCCAGGAAAAAGCTGACATGAGAAATTTGCCGAGCCTGTACAATCGCCTCCGATGCTGCCTAGAACCCCGCCACACGATTTAAGTAAACGGGCATTCTTCATCATGCAGACACCTACAGATACGGATGCATCCCATTCTGAAGCGCAATTTGAAGCTCAGATTCGCGCAGCAATCGACGGCAAAACCAAACCAGTTGGCGCGCTGGGGGGGATCGAAACGCTTGCTGTTCAGATCGCGCAGATCCAGAAATCCCTGACGCCTCGCGCGGACACATGCAGGCTCACCATCTTTGCAGCTGACCATGGCATGGCAACAGCGGGTGTCTCGGCATTCCCGCAGGATGTGACCCGCCAGATGGTGCTCAACTTTCTTTCCGAGGGCGCAGCCGCCAATGTCTTCGCCCGTTCTGTTGGCGCGAGCGTCCGCGTGGTTGACGCTGGAGTAGCTGGACAGCTGATCGATCACCCAGGCCTGATCCCACGTCGGATCGCAGCACGCACGGCCAACGCCATTGAGCGGCCCGCCATGACACCTTCCGAGCGCGCTGCTGCGCTGTCTTCCGGGTCAGCGCTGGGTCATGAAGGCGACGAAACGGTTGCGTGTTTTGGCGAGATGGGCATCGGCAACACATCCTCGGCAAGCCTCGTGGCGGCCAAAATACTCGGAGTGCCAGTTGCCGACCTGACTGGACGGGGCACAGGTCTCGACGATGATGGTCTTCGCCGCAAATGCGAACTGTTGGAAAAAGCTGCAAACCGGACGAACGATAAACTGGAAGCTGGTCTGGCGCTCCAGGAGTATGGCGGCTTCGAGATTGCCATGATGGCCGGCGCCATGATCGGAGCGGCAGCGAGCGGCAAGATTGTCATCGTGGACGGCTTCATTGCGACAGTCGCCGCATTGGCCGCTGAAGCGATTTCACCCGATTGCCGGAAGAACATGATCTTTGCGCACCAATCCGCAGAGGCCGGACATGGGCGTGTACTGGCCGCGCTAAAGGCCAAGCCATTACTGCATCTGGGCATGCGCCTGGGCGAGGGTACGGGCGCATTGCTCGCCTTTCCGCTTGTGAAGGCAGCCGCAGCGATGCTGCGTGAGATGGCGAGCTTCGAGAGCGCCGGAGTGAGTGGCCCGGCATGAATGGCGAACTCGCCAAACTCGTACTCGCTGTGCAATTTCTGACTCGGCTACCGCTCAGAACAGACAAGATGTTCACACCGGAGCGCATGGCGCAAGCGCCGAGATATTTCCCCCTGGTCGGCATACTTGTGGGACTCGTGAGTGCGGGCGTCTTCTGGATCGCCGCCCTGGTCCTGCCGGACTTCATGGCGGCGTTGCTGGCGGTCAGCGCAGGCCTGCTGCTGACAGGTGCGTTCCATGAGGATGGCTTGGCCGACACGTTTGACGGCATTGGCGGCGGACATACACCTGTTCGTGCATTGGAAATCATGAAGGATAGTCGGCTCGGCACATATGGGGCCGCCGCGCTGTTCCTGGCGCTCGCAATCAAGGTGGGTGCGCTGTCGGCGATACCGCCAATCTGGGTCTGCGCTGCCCTGCCCGTTGCGCATTGCGTCTCTCGGTTCTCAGCTGTGTGTGTGATCGCGACCAACCGGTATGTGCGGGAGGAAGGTACGGGAAAGCCTGTGGCAACGGGTATATCTGCGTCCAGCTTGATAATTGCCGGTTTCACAGCGTTGGGTGCTGTTGCAGTCGGTGCTGTCCTGTTTCCTTTCGTCTCACTTTTGTCCGGTATTGTTTCATTGTGTTTCGCGCATGTTCTAATGCGCCTGTTCTTTGAGCCCAAACTGGGGGGCTATACGGGCGACACGCTCGGCGCGGTACAGCAAGCAAGCGAGATCGGATTCTATCTGGGGCTCCTCGCATGGCTCTGACCCTCCTTCGGCATACAACGCCTGATGTCGCACCCAGCACCTGTTATGGTCGAACTGACCTGGCGCTCGCGACCTCTTTTGCGGACGAGGCCAGCATCGTTGTGGCCGGACTGCCACGGATAGACCGCATCGTATCGAGCCCGCTGACCCGGTGCGCTGAGCTTGCCGAATTCATCGGAGAACGGAGTGGGCTGAACATCATCCGGGATGAACGACTGGTCGAGATGGATTTCGGAACCTGGGAGATGAAGCCCTGGAACGAATTGCCGAGACATGAACTCGATGCCTGGGCATCGGACTTCCTCCATGCGAGGCCTCATGAGGGGGAAAGCGTCGCCATGCTGACCGCCCGCACTCAGAACGCCATAGCCGAACTCAACCACCCCGACAGCCACACTCTTGTCGTGACCCATGCCGGCGTGATCAAGGCAGCCTTTGCCGCGCTCGGCGGCCACCATCACTATCAGAGCTCGGTCGCCTATGGCGGCCTCATCACGCTGCTGGAACACTCAGGAAGCGCGACATGACCGACGACACTTCCCATACTGAAAAGATGAAGGCGCTGCAGGCAGAGCAACGCAAGAAGACCGACGCGGCCGCCGTGCCGGATCGCGGGCTGGTGCTGGTTCACACGGGAAATGGCAAGGGCAAGTCAAGCTCGGCCTTCGGCGTCATTGCCCGTGCCCTTGGCTGGGGCCACCGCGTGGGGGTCGTCCAGTTCATCAAGGGCAAATGGATTACCGGTGAACGACAATTCTTCGACAAGTTCCCCGATCAACTCGAATGGCACACAATGGGTGAAGGCTTCACTTGGGACACACAGGACAAGGCTCGCGACATCGTCGCCGCCGAGGCAGCGTTCGACCGTGCGAAAGCCATGATGGCAAATGGCTCCTACAATCTTGTTGTGCTGGATGAGATCAACATCGCCATGCGCTATGACTATCTCTCGACCGACGCTGTTCTCGAGGGACTGAAAGCGCGTGACAGCCAGACCAGCGTCATCCTGACGGGGCGCGATGCCAAACCGGAACTTTGCGACTATGCCGATCTTGTCAGCGAGATGGTCGAGGTGAAGCACCCCTTCAAAGCGGGGCTCAAAGCCAAGCGTGGCGTCGACTTCTGACCATTTTGCCGCGCGTCCTGTAATAGCGGCAGTATTGACAGGTCGCGAGGCTTGCAACATTACCACGTTCAGATGGTGCTTTCTGCAAGGAAAGCTAAGAGGGAAGCCGATGTGAATTCGGCGCTGTACCCGCAACTGTGAGCCGGGAGTTGAAGGCCATACAGCCACTGGAGCAATCGCTCTGGGAAGGCGGCCTGAGATGACGATCGGTGAGCCAGGAGACCTGCCATCGCGTCGTTCGTCCGGAGGCCGGGAATAGTTCTCAGCGGGCGGGAAGGCTTCAAGCCTATCCTTTGTAACGACATCCGAACCCCTGGGCCTGGCCGTCCGCACCAATCACAAGGTGAGGCCAGATTGTCGTTATGAACTGCATCCACCATTCGGGCGGCTGGGATGCGAGGAAAAGATATGTTCTACAAAACCGCCCTGCTGGGGGCTGTTGCGTTCGGCTTTACCGTCTCGGCGACCGCCCAGACTGCAAGCATCGAAGAAACCAAACTCGATACGATCATCGTCAATGGATCACGCCTTGACCAGACGATGACCGAAATTGGCTCAAGTGTCTCCGTCATCACGCGGGACGACCTGGAAGAGTTGGGCGTCGACTTTGCCCTGGACGCTATTGCAACCGCGCCCGGTGTCACGGTCAACCAGAACGGCGCCTTTGGCGGCAACGCCAGCGTGCGTATACGCGGTGCTTCCAATGACCAGACATTGGTGCTGATCGACGGCGTACCCGTAAACGATCCGACCGGCACCGGTGGCGGCTACAACTTCGCTTATCTGGACACAGACACCATTGAGCGTATCGAAGTGCTGAAAGGCCCGCAATCGACGCTCTGGGGGAGTGATGCCATTGGCGGCGTCGTGTCCATCACGACCAAGCGCCCCACAGAAGGCTTGTCAGGCACGGTGTTCGGCGAATACGGCTCCTTCAATACATTGCGCGGCGGCGCGTCGATCAGCAATGCGAATGAAATCGGTGATTTCCGGCTCGCGGCTACCGGACTGACCACAGATGGTATTTCCAAAGCGGATGAGGCGAATGGTAACTCCGAAGACGACGGCTACGACTCACAGACGGTCTCGGCCAAAGGCGGTTTGAACCTGCCGGCCAGTGTTCGTCTCGAAACCAGCCTGATGTGGAGCGACGCAGAGTCTGAATATGACAGCTATGCGTTCGGTGCGCAGGGCAGCGTGGCGGATGGTGATGAGGTCACGAATTCGGAGACGCTGTCTGGAAACATCACCCTGAAAGCGCCACTGTTCGATGGCCGACTCGAGAACCTTGTTCAGATTGGCTATGCCGATATTGAACGCGAAAATACGTCAAACGGTGTCCAGAGTTATTTCACTGAAGGTGACCGCGTGCTGTTTCGCTATCAGGGCACATTCGCCATCAACGACACAAATACATTGGCCTTTGGAACGGAGCGCGAAGAGACAAGTGCCAATGAGCAAGAGTCCTCGATTGACAGTTTGTTTGCGCTCTACGAATTCAAACCCGTGGACAGTTTGACACTGACAGGCGGAATTCGGGTCGACGATCACGAGACTTTCGGCTCTGAAACAACGGGTCGCGTGGCAGCAGCCTGGACCGCAACAGATCAGCTCACCTTCAAGGCAAGCTGGGGTCAAGGCTTCAAGGCACCCAGCATCTTTCAGTCGACCTATATCTGCACCTTCTGTGGACTGACCGCCCCCAATACCAACCTCAAGGCTGAAACCTCCGAGGCTTATGACATTGGTGTGCAATGGCAGTCTGCTGACGAGCGCATCGTCCTTGGTGCAACCCTGTTCGATCAGGAAACCGAAAACATGATCGATTTCTCTTACACGGCTGGCTACGACAATATCGCCCTTGTGGACTCGCAGGGGGGCGAGTTGACTGGCGCTTACGCGATCAACAACTGGCTGGGTATCGCGGCGAGTTATACGTTCATTGACTCAGATGATGGCAACGGAAACGCATTGGCCCGCCTCCCGGAAAGCACCGGGAACATCTCAGCTTCTTTTGATCCGGACGGCCCCTTCTCTGGCGCAGTGCTCGTTCGCTACAATGGCGAAGAAACTAATACAGACGGATCCGAACTCGACAGCTGGACACGCGTCGACCTGACCGGCAGCTATGATCTCAATGATACAGTCGAAATCTATGGCCGGATCGAGAACCTGCTCGATGAGGAGTACCAGCAGATCCTGGGATATGGCACACCCGGACTGTCCGGATCTGTCGGCGTGCGGCTCCGCTACTAGGACATCTCCATGTCGAGGCTGATAATCCCAATTCTTGCGCTTCTTCTGTCTGCTTGCGGACAGGCCGGCAAGAATGTGCTCACAAAGCCTGAGCGCCCTGCCCGGATTGTCAGCCTCGACTATTGCGCCGACCAGTATGTTTTGAAGCTTGTCGACCGGGAACGCGTCCTGGCCTTGTCGCCGGATGCGGGTCGGGAATTTTCCTATATGCGGGACACCGCCAGCGGCATCGCGACCGTCAGGCCAAACGCCGAGAATGTACTGATCCTCAAGCCCGACCTTGTTGTGCGGTCCTATGGTGGCGGACCGAATGCCGCCGCGTTCTTCGAGAAGGCAGGCGTGCCTGTGGTGGAAGTTGGTTGGACGCCTGACATACCTTCCGTGATGAAAAACACGCAACGCATCGCCAACGAGTTGGGAGAGCCTGAACGGGGTGCGCTCGTGAACACTGAGATGCAACACCGCCTTGCGCGGTTGAGAAAGCGCGAGACTGGCCAGACCGCATTGTACATGACGCCCGCAGGTGTAACGACCGGCCCGGGCTCGCTGATTCATGAAATGATCGTGGCGGCGGGCCTGACCAATATGGAAACAGAACATGGCTGGCGATCCATCCCGTTGGAAACGCTTGCCTATGAGAAACCTGATGTCGTAGCGGCTGCCTTCTTCGGATCGCGCACCAATCATCCGGACGCGTGGAGTCCGATGAAGCACCCTGTCGCAAAGGCGCAGCTTACCCAGAGCGAAGTCGTATCGCTTGAAGGCGCGTGGACCTCGTGCAGCGGCTGGTTCTTGATGGATGCCGTCGAGGCGTTGGCCGGAAAGGACGGACAATGACGCGTGAAACCCTGCTCATGCCGACATTGATCGCCGCAAGTGTGTTGGCAATTCTCTCGGCATGCCTCCTCGGATCAACCGCCCTGCCCGCCGACCGGTTGCTGGCAGCCCTCTTCGGGGGAGCGGAAGCAGGCGACCGCCTGGTCGTTTGGCAGATACGGCTGCCGCGGGCGATCGCGGCTTATATCGTCGGGGCCGCGCTGGGCATCAGCGGCGCTGCCTTGCAGGGCTTGCTGAGGAACCCTCTGGCAGAACCGGGGGTTCTGGGAGTCTCGGCGTCTGCGTCGCTTATGGCTACGTTCGCACTCTATTACGGGATCGCCTCGATCACGCCCTGGGCCGTACCGATTGCCGCGATCATTGGTGCACTGACGGCAACAGCTCTCATTACCATCGCCGCATTGCGCACCCAGTCTGTTGTCACGCTCATCCTGATCGGTGTTGGCCTGTCGAGCTTTGCTGGCGCGGCCATGAGCCTGTTGATGAACCTGGCACCGAACCCGTTTTCACTATCTGACATGATCAACTGGATGCTGGGATCAGTTGCCAATCGCAGCTTTGACGAAATTACGCTGGCGGCGCCCTTCATCCTTGCGGGCGGCGCAACTCTGTTTGCTACGCGGCGCGGCCTGTCGGCGCTGACTCTCGGCGAAGAGGCAGCAGCAGGGATTGGCCTCAATCTGCGGCGCCAGCAGATATTCACCGTGGTTGGCGCGGGTCTGGCAACCGGTGGCGCGGTGGCGCTGGCTGGAGCAATTGGCTTTGTCGGCATTGTTGCGCCTCATATCATTCGTCCCTTCGTCGGGCATGACCCAGCGCGCTCGCTTGTGCCGTCTGCGCTGTTCTCCGGATTGATCCTGGTCGTCGCTGACATTTTCGTTCGCCTGATGCCGACGTCAGCGGAGCTTAAACTCGGCGTTGTCGCGGCGCTCATCGGTGCACCCGCTTTTGTCTGGATCGCGATGCAAAGGCGGACCGGAAATGACTGATCTCGTCGTCGAAAACATCTCCGTTCTCGCAAGGGAGAGCGTGCTGGTAGACGATGCCAGCTTCCGCCTCGGCTGTGGCGAGTTCGTCGCGCTGCTTGGTCCGAATGGTGCGGGCAAGACGAGCTTGATCCGCGCCGGTCTGGGCCTGCAATCGGCGAGTGCGGGGCTCAGCTTGCTTGGCGGTAAACCGGTTGATGCTCTCTCACCGACGCAGCGTGCCCGGCAAATAGCCTACCTTCCCCAGACCCGGCCGCTTGCCTGGCCGAATAGTGTCCGTGACGTCGTATCCCTTGGGCGGTTCAGCCACGGAGCGCCGTTGGGCCGCTTGAAAGGATTAGACGCCGAAGCCGTTGACCGCGCGCTTCAGGCCTGCGGACTTCTGGAACTGGCGGGGCGCCGAACGGATACGCTTTCAGGCGGGGAGCTGGCCCGCGTCCATTGTGCGCGCGCGTTTGCCGCCGAAGCGCCTTTGCTCATCGCGGATGAGCCCATAGCTGCGCTGGACCCCCGTCAGCAATTTCGGATTCTCGACCTGATCCGCACCTATGTGGACCAAGGTGGCGGCGCACTGGTCGTGCTCCATGATATTCAGCTCGCCGCGCGCTACGCCTCTCGCATGATCTGGATGAAGGATGGGCGTATTGAAGCGGATGGCCCTCCGTCCGAAACACTGACAGCCGAGCGAATGAGAGACATTTATGGCGTTGCGGCACGGGTCGAGGGGTTGAACATTCATATTGACGGTACCGCATGACCGCCCGCGCACTGATGTTGCAAGGCACTGGCTCGGATGTCGGCAAGTCTGTCCTGACGGCGGCCCTTTGCCGGATCGCGCGGCGCCGAGGCCTGAGTGTTGCCCCCTTCAAACCTCAAAACATGTCCAACAATGCCGCCGCCTGTCCAACGGGGGGTGAAATTGGCCGCGCTCAGGCGCTGCAGGCGCGTGCGGCAGGCCTGGATCCCCATGTTGACATGAATCCGGTGCTGCTGAAGCCCCAGACAGACCGCACCGCGCAGCTCGTCGTACATGGCAAGGCTACTCATGCCATGGAAGCCGCAGACTATATGGCCAATCGCGACCAGTTGATGGGCGCAGTCATGGAGAGCTTTGGCCGACTTACCAATGCGTACGACCTGGTCATTGTCGAGGGCGCCGGCAGCCCGGCGGAAATAAATCTGCGCGACCGGGACATAGCAAATATGGGGTTTGCCCGACGCGCGGGCGTTCCCGTTTGTCTGGTTGGCGACATCGAAAAAGGTGGTGTCATTGCCAGCCTTGTTGGAACACGGAATGTAATTGAGAAGAAAGACAGTGCGATGATCCGCGCCTTTCTGGTGAACAAGTTCAGGGGCGATTTGAAGCTGTTTGATGAAGGCGTGACGGAAATCGAAACCCGCGCCAGGTGGCCGTGCCTCGGCGTGATACCCTGGTTGCCCGCCGCTTCGAAACTGCCTGCCGAAGACGCGCTCGTCCTGGACACGCCGCTCACACCCTCTGGAAAGGCTTTGAAAATCGCGGCACCCATACTGTCGCGGATTGCAAATTTCGACGATGCCGACCCCCTCAAGCTTGAGGAGAACGTCAAATTCAGTTGGATTCCTCCGGGCCAGACCATTCCGCGCAACACGGATGTTGTTATCCTGTTTGGCACGAAATCAACACTCGGTGATCTCGCTTTCCTGCGCGCACAGGGTTGGGACCACGACATCATCGCGCACGCACGTGCGGGAGGCCGGGTGCTCGGTATTTGTGGAGGATACCAGATGCTTGGCAATCGGGTCTCTGACCCTTTCGGCGTCGATGGTGACCCGGGCGAGGCAGCCGGCCTTGGATTGCTCGATGTCGATACGATCATGACCCGGCACAAGGAAGTGAAACCTGTTAGCAGAGCCGTGACGGCCCTGGGACCGACTACATCCGGTTATGTCATTCATGCTGGTCGCACGTCAGGCCCTGATGCGAACCGGCCATTCATAAATTTTGGTGCGGAGCAGGATGGCGCGCGCAGCGCAAATGGCCGGATCGAAGGAACATATCTGCACGGAGCATTCGCAGGCAATGAGTTTCGCCGTGCGTGGCTGGAACAGGCCGGACATTTTGGCGGGGGAAATCTCGACTATGATACTGCAGTGGACACCGCTCTGGACGAATTGGCCGATGGCGTCGAGGAAGCCGTGGATGTTGATGCGCTGCTGAAGCTTGCGGAGGAGCCTGGTTGGCGCCGGAAAACTTGATGGGGTTCGCGCCGTTGATACTGTGCGCTTGGGGGTTGGAGGTTACAATTGGCTGGCCTCAACAACTGTTTCGCCGAATTGGTCACCCCGTGACATGGCTGGGCGGGGTAATCGGCACCGCGGACCAGATGCTCAACCGCCCGGATTGGTCGCACGGGGTTCGTTACCTGATGGGCGGATTTGCAAGTGCGGTTCTCGTATTGAGTGTCGCCACTCTGGCGCACGCCATTTCGAGCCTGTTGCCTCCATCGCTTGTCGGAACTGTTCTTGAAGCAGCCATCGCCTCAAGCCTCATCGCGTCCCGTAGCCTTCATTCGCACGTGGCTGACGTGGCGAAACCGCTAACGACCGGAGATATCAGTGGAGCACGCCAGGCGGTTTCATTGATCGTAGGCCGGGACCCTGCGCAACTGGAGGAAGATGGCATCGCGCGCGCAGCGCTGGAAAGCCTGGCCGAAAACATGTCTGACGGCGTGATTGCTCCGGTATTCTGGGGGCTTGTATTCGGATTGCCGGGAATTGCTGCGTACAAAGCCATCAACACGCTCGATTCGATGATCGGGCATCGCAGTAACCGGCACTATGCGTTCGGTGGTTTTGCCGCAAGACTGGATGACGCGGCAAACTTCCTTCCGGCGCGCCTGACGGGCTTGCTCCTCGCCCTCACCTCGCTGAAGGGACAAGCGTGGAGAGTGATGCTGAGAGACGCAAGACGACACCGTTCTCCCAATGCGGGATGGCCTGAAGCTGCAATGGCCGGCGCGCTTGGCATTCGGCTGTCGGGACCGCGCGCATATGAAGGACGCACCACCAGTCAGCCCTGGCTAAATGGTGGTGCGAGAGATCCGGCGCGGGGTGATGTGTTGAGGGGACTGGCGCTGTACCGCCGTTCATGCGCGGTGGCATTCGCATTGGTGGCATTGGTCGTTTTCGGAGCGTACATGTTATGAGGCACGATCTCGTTCACGGTGGCTCCCTCGACAAGATGCGCGCCGCATTTCCAAATGCGTCAGGGCCATGGATAGATCTATCGACCGGAATTAATCCGTGGCCCTATCCCGTACCGGATGTTTCGCCAGATACGCTGAATGCCCTGCCGACCCGCGACGCATATCAACAATGCCGAGCCGCCATGGCATCGGTCATTGGCGCGCCCGCTGACACATTGGTGCTTGCGCCTGGAAGTGAATTGCTGATCCGGATGTTGCCGCAGATCATTTCTCCGAAACGTGTCGCGGTTCTGACCCCCACTTATGGGGATCATGCGCAAGTTTGGCGTACCGCAGGATGTGACGTCTTAGAGACCACTTCCCCCCTGTCTTTATCCAGTGACGTAGACGCCGTCGCCATCTGCAACCCAAACAATCCTGATGGGCGTCTCTTCCAGCCGGATGAACTGGAGGCAGCTCGTGCGAAGCTGGCAGAGCGGGGCGGATGGCTGATCGTGGACGAGGCGTATACTGACCTTGCACCAGAACTCAGCCTCGCCCGACATGCCGGGGCACCCGGCTTGATTGTGTTGCGGTCCTTTGGAAAATTCTACGGGCTCGCTGGCCTGCGCCTTGGCGCAATCATCGCTTCCGAAGATATACTGCGACCGATATCAAACCTTCTCGGTGTTTGGCCCGTATCCGGATTGGCGCTCGACATTGGCAAGCGCGCCTATCAAGACACTTCCTGGCAAGTCAGCACACGAGCGCGGCTTGACGATGCCCGAAGACGTCTGGACGAGATATTGGTGGGCACCGGAATCAAGGAGGTTCACGGAACCAATCTTTTTCGGTTTGTTGAGTGCGAAGATGCTCATCTGATCTGGAGACGACTCGCCGAGCGCGGCATTTACGTGCGTCGCTTTTCCTGGTCGAACCAGCATCTGCGTTTTGGCCTCATCGCGAACGAAGCTGCAGAGACGCGATTGCGGGAAGCGCTCAGCCTTTCAGTCTGAGCGGAAGGCCGGCAGCGACAAAATCTACCTGATCGCAAACAGCAGCAACATTCTGGTTCAGCCGCCCCTGTGCATCCCGAAAAGCCCGTCCCAAAGATGTCTCTGGCACCAACCCCAAGCCAATTTCATTAGAGACGAGTGCAATCTGCGCCTGTGACGACTGGAGCGCATTACAAAGCGCCATAGTTTCCTGCTCTATATCTCGATTGTGGTGGAATAGATTGGAGAGCCAGAGCGTCAGGCAATCTATGAGTACGGACTCACCCGGATTGATCTCCCCCTGAATCACGGACACCAGATCAAGCGGCGCTTCAATTGTTCGCCAGCCTTCACCGCGATCGGCCTGATGCCGTTTGATCCTGTCGGTCATTTCGGCATCGAGTGCCTCGGCGGTTGCCACGAACAGGCGGTGCGGCGAGGCGGCCTCTGTGAGAGCCTGCGCGCGGGCGCTTTTACCGGATCGTGCGCCCCCCAGAATGAGGAATTTCGTCATCGGCTCAATAAGCAGAATTGCATCGGCTTGGCCAAATTATTCGTCTCGGTTCATGTGCGCTCAGTCGGCGGCTGGATCAGGCGGGTGTATCGTCGTCGTTATCCAGAATGCGATAGGCAGGTCCCTGCATGTCGTCAAACTGACCCGAGCGGATCGACCATACAAACGCGCCCAACCCCAGCAGGCCAAGTGCCAGAGCAACTGGAATGAGATAGATGATGATGGTCATAGACCTTTAGTTCTCGATCTGCAGCCGTATTGCGTTAAGGGTTACAATAATTGAGGACAGCGACATGGCAATGGCGGCGATCAGAGGTGTTACGTGCCCGGTCACCGCAATCGGAACGGCGACAACATTGTAGGCAGCGGCCAGCGCGAAATTCTGCCGCATGACCGACCGTGTTTTTCTCGCTACGCGCAAAACGACCGGAATGGCTTCGAGCCCCCCACTATATACGGCGTCGCTCGCTGACTGGGTGATGTCGATAGCGGCTCCCGGTGCCAAAGATGCGTGGGCCAGGGACAAAGCGCCGGCATCGTTCAGCCCGTCCCCCACCATCAGGACGCGGCGGCCATCGGCGCGGAGACTCTCCAGACGGGCGACCTTTTCCTGCGGTGTGGCTTCTCCGGTCCAGTCGCTGATCCCGAGGGCCCCGGCCAGCGAGGCAACGGCGCTATTCTGGTCTCCCGACACTATCTCCAACTCGATGCCCTGGTCTCGAAGCGTCTCAAGCGCCTCAGCAGCACCCGGCTGTACATCATCAACGAAGCGAAATTGGACCGCTGGAGTGTCGCCCTGGTCTAGCCACAAGGATGGGCCGTGCAGAGCGCCTTGCGCCGCCGCACCTGTCCAGCCGGCCGAGCCCAGCCGCCAAACCTGACCATCCATTTCCGCCTCAAGACCGCGCCCGGCAATTTCATGTACACCTTCCAGCACAGTTCCCGGTCCCGCCATGGCCACGAGGGCGCGCGAAAGCGGATGATGGCTGACACGGGCCATGCTGGCGGCATCTGCAAGCATGGCTGCAGCCTCAGTCGACGCAAGTGGCACCGGGCAGCCATTCTGCTGAATGCCTTCTAGTTTCGGCGTACCGAGAGTAAGTGTCCCGGTCTTGTCAAAGACGATATGATCCACTTCGGCAAGACGCTCAAACGCATCCCCGGACCGTAGATAGACGCCCTTGCGAAACAGTCGCCCCGCCGCCACGACTTGAGCCACTGGCGCCGCGAGGGCGAGCGCACACGGGCAGGTAATGATGAGGGTCGCTACGGCGATCATCAGCGCCTCTGGTAGTGACGCGCCAAGCAGCAACCAACCGACACAGGCGAGCACCGCTGTCGTATGAACGAACGGCACGTAGATGGAAACGGCACGGTCGGCGATCCGGCGATAGGCAGACCGGCGCTGCTCACCAGCCTCCAGCATTTCGCCAATTTGTGACAGCAACGACTCTTCAGCGACCTTCAACGCCTCACCGCGAAGGGGTCCGGTCACGTTGATCGCGCCCGCATGAAGCGTCATTCCCGGAGAGAATGTACGGGGAAGAGATTCTCCCGTCACGAGGCTCTCATCGACATCGCTAATGCCTGTGAGAATACGCATATCCACCATTGCGCGCTCTCCTGGCGCGAGCAGGATGCGATCCCCTGCCGCAATGTCGCTGGCCGCAACAGAGACGGCGCTTCCATTGTCGTTCAGGCGGGTGACAGCACTTGTCTGCATTGCCGCCAGGGCATTCGCTGCCGCATGCGCCTGCCGACGGAGACGCGCATCCAGGAACCGTCCGATCAACAGGAAGAAGCACAACATCACGACGGCATCGAAATAGGCGTGTTCACCGCCGCGTATCGTTTCAAAAACGCTAACCCCAAACGCGAGGCTCAGCGCCAGTGAGATTGGGACATCCATGTTCGCATGCCCCTTGCTGAGCGCGGCCCATGCCGAGCGAAAGAAGTGGCGCCCGGAAAACAGGAGGACTGGAAGAGCAATTATCCCGGAGAGCGCATGCAGCGTTTTGCGTGTCGCCTCGCCCATCTCGCCATGTCCGGCCCAGACAGACACCGACAGCAACATGATGTTGGCGGCCGCAAAGCCTGCGATGCCCATCGAGATGAGGAGGGAGCGTTCTTCGCGCGCCTTGTCGGCTGCGCCGGTATCGGCTGCCTGCGCCGAAACACCATAACCGAGATCGGATATCGTCTGGGCAATCCGGTCAGCGGCAAGCGGGCCGGTCCACCGCACCCGCATCTGTCCGCTCGAAAGGTTCAACCGTGCCTGCGTCACACCCGGCAGGGCCGAGACGGATTTTTCAATCTTGCTGAGGCAGCCACCGCACTTCGCCCCCCGCACAAGGAGATCGATCGCGCGCTCGTCTCCGACAATCCGAACAAAGCCCGAATATCCCCTTTTGGTATCTCGTGTGGCTGCAGGTGCAAGACCAGAGGGGCATCCGGGCACGGAGGGAATCGCTTTCGTCACGGCAGAATCACGATCCGCTTGTTCGCACGGAACACCACCTCGTCTCCCTCAGCATCAAAGACCTGGAACTGAGCGTCCCATCTACCAGCCGGTAAATCGGCAACACTCGTGACATAGTCACCTGAACCATGAGACTCGAGCACTACGACCTCGTCGTGCGTCGTACTGCCGGGATGGCGCAACTCGACAGATACCAAACGCGTCGAGATGGGCTCGCCAGCGGAGTCAGCCAGATTGAACACAAGATTTTCGTCATACAGGCCAGCCGCAGCGCTCCATCCAAGCAGATCTTGCGAGGCCTTCGCTTCCAGCGTGCTGTTATAGTCCAAACCCTGCAGGTAGGACTTCTTCACATCCTCACCCGGAAAGCTGGTAATCGCATGATAGAGGAAAATACCGTTCACCGTGAACATGAGACCGAAGAAGCCCAGCATGATCCAAAACACATGCCATCCGGTCAATTTTCCACTCTTGGAACTCGGGTCAGCGCTCAGCGCATGGTCTGTCATTGTTCATCTCCTCTGAACGAAGATATGTTTACATCGGTCTCACCCGTGGCCGCGTCGCGCACCGTGAACGTCACTTGTCGGCGAGGAACGGTCGCATTTGCCACTACGAGGATGCGGTAGCGATCCACCCCAAATGCCTCCACAGGCAATTCGAGCGTGTCGCTGCCTTCATGCTCCATACCGATCACCTTGAACGCCCCCCCTTCCAATCCACTGACATCAAGCAGCATTGTACGGGGTTCACTTGCCTTGTTCACGAGCTTGAGTGTGTAACCATTCTGAATACGTCCGTCCGAAAGGGTGACAAAGGGGGGCGAGCGATCCTTGAGTATGTTTGCTTCAATGGTCGACTTGGTGGCAAGCCCCCACGCCATCAGACTCCCGATGGCAAGCATGACAACAGCATAGACGACAGTACGTGCTCGAATCAGTTTGTGCTTGGGCGGGATCAGCCCTTCATTTCGCGCAGCCACGGCAATCTGTGTATCATAGGCAATAAGACCCTTGGGCCGATCTACCTTCGCCATGATCTCGTCGCACGCATCGATGCATAGTGCGCAATGGATGCATTCGAGTTGCTCACCATCCCGGATATCGATGCCCATCGGACAAACCTGAACACATTGATTGCAATCAATGCAATCGCCACGGTCGTCCCAGCTCTCGGATTTACGCTTCGGACCTCGGGGTTCACCGCGGTCATAGCGATAGGTCACATTGAGGGCCTGCTCATCTGTCAAAGCGCCCTGAATGCGCGGCCAGGGGCACATATAAGTGCACACCTGTTCGCGCATCGTCCCTGCCAGGAAATAAGTTGTCAATGTGAGGATTCCGGCGAACCAATAGGCGGTCAGGGGCGCATCACCGGTAAACCAGCCAGCAGCGACAGTCGGTGCGTCATGCCAGTAGAGAATGAAAGCGCCACCGGTCCAGAATGCGATAACAAGCCAGACAGCATGTTTGCCCAGTTTTCTCGCGATCTTGTTTGCCGTCCAAGGTGCTTTGTCGAGACGCATGCGGGCCGCACGGTCACCCTCAAAGGCGCGCTCGACCCATATGTAGAGATCGGTCCAAACGGTTTGTGGGCATGTGTATCCGCACCAGACCCGACCAAGCAGGGAGGTCACAAGAAACAACAATAGGGAGGCGAGTATCAGCCCGCCAGCCATGTAGTGGATGTCCTGCGGCCAGAGTTCGATAAAGAAAAAGTAGAATTTTTCGCTGGAGAAGTCTGCCAACACAGCCTGATCTGGAATGCCTTCACCGCGATTCCATCTTACCCATGGCAAGCCATAGTAAACACCCAGAGTGACGGCCATCACAATCCATTTGATCGTCCGGAACTTGCCATGCGCGAGCTTGGGGTAGATCTGCTTGCGCTTGGCGTAGAGGTCTTCATGCCGCGGTGGCTCCGCGCCTGATTGGGCAGGGAGTTCCGAAGCGTGGTCGATCAAGGTTGTGCTGGCCATACTGGCTCCTACTCGCCGCCGCCGAGCGAATGTACGTAAACGGCAATCGCCTTGATAGTTGCGTCATCCAATCGGTCGTCCCAAGCTGGCATGTGGGAATTGCGGGCATTGTAGATAGTGGCTTCGATGTCCGCTTCGCGGTCACCATACAGCCACTCTGCATCCGTCAAATTTGGTGCCCCTTGGGTGCGATCCCCGGTCCCGTCCGCCCCATGACAAGTAGCGCATTGCTGCTGAAAGATTGGTGCGGCCCGCAATACAGCTTCCGGATCATCACTGCGCCCTGACAGATCAAGAACGTACTGCGCAAGATCATCCACTTCGCTGCGCTTCAGCAGGCCATCTCGTCCAAACGCCGGCATCGCGGAAAAGCGGGTTCCATCATCGGTATCGTGACGGATACCGTGTCGGATCGTGTATTCGATACCGTCCAGGGAACCATCCCAAAGCCAAACGTCATCTGCCAGCGCCGGATACCCAATGGCGCCGCGCCCACCTGCCCCATGGCAAGTTGCGCAATTGTCGCCGAAGGCACTTTCACCCATGGCCAGCGCAAACTGCTGCAAGGTGCGGTCGGTTTCGATCTTTTCGAGCCCAGCATCCAAAAGGACGATGGATTGTGCGTCACGCGCCGTCTTGAGTTCGCTCACCGCCTTGGCGACTTCAACTCGATCTGAATGTCCGCGAAGACCTTTGGTGTTGGTACCGAGTCCCGGCAACGCAGGTATGGCCGGCATCAGGATCATGTAGACAATCGCCCAAGCAATTGACATGTACCAGACATACAACCACCAGCGCGGCAGCGGATTGTTCAGCTCCTTGATTCCGTCCCACGAGTGTCCGGTCGTCTCAACGCCGGAATGTTGGTCAATGTCCTTGGATTCATCAGTCATTTGACGGCCCCTTGTCTTCAAGCGGAGAATTGGCGGCGCGGTCGAAAGTTTCCTGGTTGCTGGGCCACAAGGCGTAGATCAATGCCCCGGCAAACATGAGGACGAAATAGACCAGGCCACCGGTCTGAGCGAAACTTGAGAGTGCTTCATACATGCGAGTTGCCTCCTAGCGCCGATTGCTGAGGTCATCAGCTTCATAGGTCGAGAAGTCGACGAGCGTGCCGGTCATTTGAAGATAGGCCACAATGGCATCCATCTCCGTGACGCGCCGAGGATCACCATCATAGTCGCGAAACTCAACGGAGCCCTCGCGCCCGGATGCGCCATCATATTGTTCAAGTAAGCCATCTAGATAATCATATCCTTTTTCGTCTGGATCGGCCTGAGCGTAGAGGTGCCCTTCCGCGTTCTCGATCATTTCATCTGTATAAGGCACGCCAAGCATGCGCTCGGTGCGAAGGCGATCCTCAATCCGGTCGAAGTTCAGCTTCTTCTCTGCAAGAAAGGCATAAGGCGGCATGACACTTTCCGGTACCAGCGCACGCGGATCCTTGAGGTGGTCCACTTGCCATTCAGCAGAATACTTTCCACCAACACGGGCCAAATCGGGACCAGTCCGCTTGGACCCCCACTGGAAAGGATGGTCGTACATACTTTCTGCCGCGAGTGAGTAGTGGCCATAGCGTTCCACTTCATCCCGCAAAGGGCGCACCATCTGGCTGTGGCAAACATAGCAGCCTTCTCGGACGTAGATGTCCCGGCCCATCAGTTCGAGCGGGGTGTAGGGACGCATTCCGTCCACTTTCTCGATCGTGTTGTCCATATAGGCAAGCGGTGCCATCTGGATCAGTCCGCCGATGGAGACCACAACCAAGATACCTATGGTGAGCAGAAGCGAGTGACGCTCCAGCAATCCATGTTTGTTCAGAATACTCATGGATTCGCTCCTATTCAGCCGGAACCAGCGTCGTGCGTGGTTCGGGAGTTGCGTATGGGTCGGGCTTGGCCTCGACCGGCTCGGCAGCGCCATGGCCAAGTGCGGTACGCACAAGGTTGTAGGCCATGATCAAGGCACCGCTGAAGTAAAGGCTGCCGCCCAGCGCACGGATCATGTAGCTGATGTGCTTGGCTTCGACGGTTTCCACGAAGCTGTATTCGAGGAAGCCATACTCGTTATAGGCACGCCACATCAGGCCTTCCATGATTCCGGCAAACCACATGGAGATCATGTAGAACAGGATGCCGATCGTGGAGATCCAGAAGTGCCATTCGACAAGAGACTTCGAGAACAGAGCCTTCTTCTTGTAGAGCCACGGCACGAGGCAATAGAGCGCCCCGAAGCTGATATACCCAACCCAGCCGAGCGCCCCGGAGTGAACATGCCCGATTCCCCATTCCGTATAGTGACTGAGTGAGTTGACGGCACGCACTGACATAAGCGGACCTTCGAACGTCGCCATGCCGTAGAACGCCAACGACACGACCATCATGCGAACCACTGGATCCGTGCGCAGCTTGTCCCAGGCACCAGACAGGGTCATGACGCCGTTGATCATGCCGCCCCAGCTGGGCATCCAGAGCATGATCGAGAAGGTCATCCCAAGCGTTTGCGCCCATTGGGGCAGCGCCGTGTAATGGAGGTGATGCGGCCCCGCCCAGATATAGATGAAGATAAGGCTCCAGAAGTGAACAATGGACAGCCGGTAGGAATAGACTGGTCGATTAACTCGCTTCGGAATGAAATAATACATGATGGCGAGGAAGCCTGTGGTCAGGAAAAAGCCGACCGCATTGTGACCGTACCACCATTGCGTCATCGCATCCTGAACACCCGAAAATACCTGCACTGACTTTGTGCCCGTCAATGACACAGGAATGGACAAGTTGTTTACGATGTGAAGCATCGCGATGGTCACGATAAAGGAAAGGTAGAACCAGTTCGCTACATAGATATGCGGCTCTTTGCGCTTCCACAGCGTACCGAGGAACACGAGCAGGTAGGCAACCCACACAATCGTCAGCCACAGATCTACGTACCATTCAGGCTCTGCATACTCTTTCGACTGGGTCACCCCCATCAGGTAGCCAGTCGCCGCAAGCACAACGAATATCTGGTAGCCCCAAAAAACAAACCAGGGCCACATACCGCCCGCTATGCGCGTGCGGCAGGTGCGCTGGACGACATAAAAGCTTGTCGCTAGCAGCACGTTTCCACCAAAGGCGAAGATCACAGCGCTGGTATGCAACGGCCGCAATCGCCCAAAATTCGTCCATCCCAGTTCAGGGAAGTAGAAGATGTTCGGGAAGGTCAGTTGAAGCGCGATAATGACGCCAACCAATAGTCCCGCAATACCCCAGAACATGGACGCGAACACACCATATTTTACCAGCGTGTCTTCATAGCGCGACTCATCGAATGGATTGCGGTCGAGCAAATTGCCAGCCCACAAACCCGTGCCCACCAGAAACGCCGTGGCCAGCGCGATGAACGTCATCGCCTGAATGCCCATGGCGTGATCAATCGTGCGTCCTGCGATGATCAGGGCGAGCACCCCGAAGATCGCAACCAGCGCGGAGACACTTGCGATACTCCCCCCGCTGGCATTCGATGAATTGGTTCGTGATGTCATCATTCTGTTTAGCCCCTTCCGCAGAGCGTTGCGGTTGCGTCGTATGGGGCCTGATTACGGTGATCGCTTTGCGGCGCGTATAGGGGCTTTCCCGTATGGGACAGTTCGTCCGCCTCTCTTAAACGAGGGCGGAAATTGGAGGGTCTTGCCTGTGAAACGAATTCATTCTTATGCCATCGCCGCCGCGCTGGTGTTTGCGGGCATCACCAAGATGGTCTTGCAGGCTTCTGCGCAATCCACACTCATCCTGCCGACCTGTCTTGGAAAGTCTGTGACTATTCCGATTGAAAGCGCCGGCGCACAACTGATGCATTGCTGGGGATGCTACGCGCTTCTGCTCGGGCTGTTGGCTTTCGGTGCGCTCCTGTTGAACGACCTGCGGCATTCACGTCTCCGCACGAGGTCTGTTCTTTCCTAAATGCCCAGCCGCACCTACAGTGCTGGGATCATGCCGAATCCCCTGTCTGACCTCTGGCGCTTGGAGAATACCGACTTTCAGGATTCGGATTCGCTCCAGTCGATTCTGAGATCCATCCTGCTGTCGGTCCCAGATGCCATGATCGTGATTGATGACACGGGAATCATCATGGCGTTCAGCCGGGCGGCCGAAAACTTGTTCGGCTACAAGTCGGAAGATGTCGTTGGGACGAATATCAAATGCCTGATGACCCAATCTGACCAGACGCATCACGACCAATATATCCGCAACTACCTAACCACCGGAGAGCGCCAGATCATTGGTATCGGTCGGATCGTTGAAGCGCGCCTCGCAAATGGCGATTCCATACCGGTGGAATTGAAGATTGGCGAAGCCAGTATCGGCGGCCGCAAGCTGTTTACGGGGTTCATCCGTGATATCACCGAGAAACAGGCCAACATGCATCGTATCGGGGAGCTCCAGGCGGAACTCGGAAACTTCTCGCGGCTGAGCGCGGTCGGGACGATGGCCTCCGCCATGGCCCACGAACTCAATCAGCCGCTCACAGCCGTCGCAAACTATCTCGAAGCCGCACGTGACCTGCTGGATGAACCGAGCGAGAATGACCTGGCCATGGTTCAGGAAGCGGTGTCCGCCGCTGCAGAACAATCAATCCGGGCTGGCCAGATTGTTCGCCGGTTGCGCGATTACGTCTCACGCGGGGAACTCGATCTCAGGCCCGCTCCCCTGAAGGGTGTGATTGACGACGCTGCGGCCATCGCCAAGGTCGGCATCGAAGGCCCCCTCGCCCGAGTAATTCTTCGAATGGAAGATCCCGGGATCATTGTCATGGCGGACAGGCTCCAGTTGCGACAAGTGTTCGCCAATCTCATCAGGAATGCCATTGAGGCGCTTTCGGGAACAGAAACACCTCAGATCTGGATCTATACGCAGTCTTCCGGCGAGGAAGTGACGATCGAGGTCAAGGACAATGGCCCGGGGCTTTCAGAGGAGTTGCTCCATTCCCCATTCGATGCTTTTCAAACAACCAAAGCCAGTGGCATGGGGCTTGGCTTGTCGATTTGCCAAACCATAATCGAGGCGCATGGCAGCACGATTGCGGTTTCGTCCGAACCTGGCGCTGGAGCATCGTTTACGTTTACTTTAAGAGTAGCCACGAACGTGGCAGGGTGAGCATGCGATGACGAAGACCATTTTCCTCGTAGATGACGATGATGCCATCCGGCATTCCGCCAGCTTCATGCTGCGGCATGCCGGCTACACGGTGAAGACCTATCCGGATGGCGTGAGCTTCCTGGACGAATATGAGCCGAACGACTCCGCCTGCATACTTCTGGATGTTCGCATGCCGGTGATGGATGGCCTGACTGTACAGCAGGCCTTGTCCGAACGCGGCAACAAGATGCCCATCATTGTGCTCACAGGGCATGGAGATGTATCGGTCGCCGTTCAGGCCATGAAGAATGGCGCCATCGAATTCCTGGAAAAACCTTATGAGAAAAAGGCTCTGCTTGAAGCCATCGAAACCGGTTTCAGCCGCATTTCCGACGACGAGGCCCAACAAGGGCTCAAGAATGAGGCGGTTGCGAAACTAACCCGACTAACGACCCGAGAATCCGAAGTGCTCGATTGCCTGGTTGAGGGCATGACCAACAAGGCCATCGCCGACGAATTGTCGATCTCCCCCCGAACGGTGGAAATTCACCGTGCAAACCTGATGGAAAAACTTGAAGCCGACAGTTTGTCTGCAGCGCTGCGCGTTGCATTCATGGCGGAACGAGGCCGCAAAGAGGCGCGCTAAGTAGGTCTACTTAGAGACGTCATACTCCTGCGATCATAGATGTGTGACTCCGAAACTATCGAGACCACGCCTAAATGAATCAGTCCGTTTCACAGCCCGACCTGCTTAGGGTTGCACTTGTCGAGGATGATGAGGAGGTTCGCTACTCCCTCATGATGCTCCTGCGATCACGCGGGTTTGCCGTAGATTCCTATCGCAACGGCATGGAAATCCTGATGAACCAACCAAGTCTGCAAGTCGATTGCCTTTTGATCGATTACAAACTACCTCGGTTTGACGGTGTGGATCTTCTCGAGAAAATGAGGCTGGCTGGCGACACGACACCCGCAATCCTGATCACTGGTTTTTACTCCACAACGCTCAAGGAGCGCGCGCTCAAGGCTGGATATGCCGCTGTTGTCGAAAAGTCTTCCGCTCCTCAGGAAATCCTGGACCGATTGTCAGAGGCGACAAAGCAACTCCATTAGGTTCGTCTCGTCTTCTGCAGGAATCACTGGTCGTAGAATTTGCACAATGCCTCTATGACTGCAGTGCCAACACCTCCGGTCGAACGGTAGAATATCGCCTGACCGTCCCGTCGCGACGCAACCAGCCCCTCGGCCTTCAATTTCGACAAATGTTGCGACACGGCTGATAGCGATTGGTTCACTGCCTCGGCAATCTGGTTTACCGGCATTTCACCGTCAAACAACTCGCAGAGAATACGTAGACGGGTCTCATTGGCCATCGCCCGCAGTGTCGCGCAAACTTCGGATACTTGATCCGACAGCGCATCAACTGAATCTGGATCGGGACGTGGATCGGCAGGCTCGCTCATGTCGTCTGACCTTCTGTGACAAGATCGTCATCGCCATCAGAAACCGCTGGCGCCACCCAATCTGGGCCCTTCAGCGCCACATAGATCGCCGGAATCACGAGCACCGTCAGAGCCGTTGAAGAGGCAAGCCCGAAAAGGAGCGAAATCGCGAGTCCCTGAAAGATCGGATCTGTCAGAATCACTGCCGCACCAATCATCGCCGCCAGCGCCGTCAACAGGATTGGCTTGAAGCGGATCGCGCCCGCATCTAGCAGAACTTCTTTCAATGGCTTGTCCGCAAATTGGCCATGCCGAACGAAATCGACCAGCAAGATCGAGTTTCGAACAATAATTCCGGCAAGGGCTATAAAGCCAATCATGGAGGTCGCAGTAAACGCCGCGCCGAACAGCCAATGCCCGATCATGATGCCGATCAGAGTGAGCGGCACAGGTGTCAGGATAACGAGGGGTGTCCGGAACGTGCCAAACTGGGCGACCACCAAAATGTATATGGCGACCAGAGCCACCCCAAACGCCACACCCATGTCACGGAAAGTGACATAGGTGATTTCCCACTCGCCGTCCCAAAGCAGGGAGGGCTTTGATTCATCAGATGGCTGACCATAGAGACGGATGGCAGGCTGCTCCAGCCCCGCACTTTTCCAATCATACGATTCCACCTGATCCTGAATTGCCAACATCCCATAGATCGGCGCTTCGAACCGGCCAGCAAGCTCGCCCATGACCATGTCAGCGAAGTAGCCATCTCTCCGGAAAATCGTCGATGACCCCGCTTCCATCCGGGCGTCCACGAGCGTGCCCAGTTCGACAGCTTGCGCGCCCGACTGTATGGGAACTGGCAAACTGGCCGTGCGCTCGGACCAGACCTGCGCAGATTTCGGTAGGCGGATCGATACGGAGAGTGGGTCACGTCCATCGCCGCGGGGTGCCACACCTACAATCTGACCCGAATAGATCAACGCCAGCGAATCCAGTATATCCTGCTCAGCGACGCCCTGATCAGCCGCAATCGTCTCATTCACGGAAAGGACGAGACGCGGTTGCGGTCCTCCGAAGGAATTGTCCACATCGACAATGTACTCCGTGTCCCGGAACAATTGCTCAATCACATCGGCCGTCTTGCGCCGCGTTTCGGCATCCGGGCCGTATATCTCGGCCAGCAGTGTCGAAAGGACTGGCGGACCGGGCGGCACTTCCACCACTTTCACACTCGCCCCTTCGGGCAATGGCACGACATGCAACTGGTCCCGCAAAGCAAGAGCGATGTCATGGCTGGACCGGTCTCGATGACTCTTTTCCAGAAGATTGACCTGCAAATCCCCTAGTTCCGGTGCGGCACGCAGGAAGTAGTGACGCACCAAACCATTGAAATTGAACGGCGCTGCTGTGCCAGCATAAGCCTGAACGGATTCAACTTCCTCTACATCGTACATCGTCGCGGCGAGGGCAAACAGGGTGCGTTCGGTCTCTTCCAATGTCGTGCCTTCCGGCATGTCCAGCACGATCTGAATTTCCGATTTGTTGTCAAAGGGCAGCAGCTTGACGGTAACAGCCTTGGTGGCAAATAAAGTAAGCGATGCGAGCGTCGCAACGCCGACAAGCCCCAAGAATATCCAGGCATTTTTCCGGCTCGCGACAATCGGTCCCGCAACAGATCGGTAGAAGCGACCCAAACGGGTCTCCTCATGCTCTGAGTGCCCACTGACAGGCGCCTTCCCGGCAATCTTCATCAGCAACCAAGGCGCGATTCCCACCGCGACGAAGAAAGAGAACAGCATGGCGGCCGATGCGTTTGCGGGAATAGGCGCCATGTAAGGGCCCATGAGCCCCGAGACGAACATCATGGGCAAGAGGGCCGCAATAACGGTCAGTGTGGCAACAATGGTAGGATTTCCTACTTCCGATACCGCATCGATGGCGGCCTGAGCACGTGGGCGACCGTCCTTCATCGCCCAATGCCGGGAGATATTTTCGATCATGACGATCGCATCATCAACCAGAATGCCGATCGAGAAGATCAGCGCAAACAGGCTGACTCGATTGATCGTGTATCCCATCATCAGTGCCGCAAACAAGGTCAGCAGGATTGTGGTCGGGATGACAATGAGTGTCACCAAGGCTTCACGCCAACCAATGGAAAACGCGATCAGCACCACAATCGAAACGGTCGCCAGCCCCAGATGGAAGAGCAACTCATTCGCCTTGTGGTTTGCCGTTTCGCCATAATTGCGGGTCACAGCGATATGGACCCCTTCCGGTATCATTTCACGTTTCAATAGTTCAAGACGCTCGAGGATCTGATCCGCAACCACCACCGCGTTGGCGCCTGGCCGTTTCGCCAGGGAAAGCGTAACGGCAGGAAGTGATTCGAATTCCGCACGCTCAGCATTCCGCTCCAGCGTCCAGGCTCGTGCCTCTGTCTCGATGCCGGCCACACGGACCCGCGCGACGTCGGAAAGATAAACCATGCGACCATCAGGAGCTTGAATTTCCAGCCGTTCGAGATCGCCCACAGCGGCGATCCGGTCGCCAGCCTGAATGATGATTGAGTCGCCAGAGCCGCGAGCCGTGCCAATGGGACGCGCCTGAACGGCCTGCGCCGTCACATCGACCAACGCCTGAAGAGAGACGCCATAAGAGGACAGCGCCTCGATGTCGGGTTCAACGCGAAGCTCGAGACTACGTCCCCCAATAACGTTAGTCAGGCCGACATCCTCCACCTTCAGGAGTTCTTTCAGAACCTCATCGGCGAGCATGCGCAGGCTGGTATCGTTCCAGACATTTCCGGTCCACGTTTCCGGGGACAGCGTCAATGTAACGATGGGAACATCGTCAATGCCGCGCCCGACAACTTGCGGCATCTGAACTTCAGGTGGGATGCGGTCGATATTGGCGCGAATCTTTTCGTGAATTCTCAGAATTGCGTCATCGGCATCAGTACCGACCATGAACCGCGCCGTGACGATAGCGCCGTCATCGCGGCTCTGACTGTAGACATGTTCGACGTCGGGAATCGCCTTGATGATTTCTTCCAGCGGCTCAGTGACCTGCTCGACCGTATCAGCCGCTCGCAGCCCGGGCGACTGAACCAGAATGTCCACCATCGGCACTGATATCTGCGGTTCTTCCTCGCGCGGTATAGTCAACAGGGCGATCAGACCAACAGCCAGCGCTGCCAGAAGGACCAGAGGCGTTAGCGGTGAACGGATCGTGGCTCGGGTGATGGAGCCGGAAACATCGGCCTTCATGAGTTCTCCGCTCCCGGCAATGTGACCACATCGCCCGGTCTCAGTCCGGAGAGCACCTCAAAGACCCCATTGGAAACCAATGGCTCCGCCAGCACGACGGGGGCCTCAACGAAGCGATCACCCACCTTTACGCGCACAAAGTCTACTCCATAGCGCGTGGTGACGTATTCCTGTGGCAGAATGATCGCGCGGCGATCACCCACCGGGGCGAGCACATCGGCCCGTTCGCCCACCAGCGCATTCAATCCGCCATCCACAACTGCGTCCGCGACCACTGCACCGTCTCGCAGCGCTGGATAAATCTTCTCAATGCGTGCTGTGCGCACGTCATTGTCGCGCGCGGGCAGGCGTAACGAAACTTCTCCGCCTTCAGCCAGAAAGTTCAAATGCCGCTCCGGCAAGGACAATCGCACCAGCCCGTCGAGCGTCGCGAGGTTGGCAACGACCTGCCCCGGAGATACCACACTGCCTTCAACCACGAGTACATCTGTCACTCGTGAGTCAACTGGCGCGCGGACATACCCTTCCGCCCGACGGGCGATCAGACTGCGGCGTTCTTCCTCTGCGGAGGCTCGATTGGCCTTCACAACATCCAGAGCGGCCTTTTCCTGCTCGAACCGGGCTTTGGGATAAAATCCATCTGCTAACAGTTTGCTCGCGCGGGCGAGGTCTTCTTCCTGTTGTGTCATTTGCGCCGTCAATCCATCGACGCGAGATTGGAGTGCATTGATTTGCGGCGCTATCGTGTCGTCAGCCACGAAGGCGAGCACCTCACCAGCCTTGACCGTTTGGCCCTCATCGATGCTCAACTGTGTGATGACACCCTGAAGGCGAGACCGCGCCATAGCTGTATCACTCGCCTCAATACGCCCCACAACCGGACGAAAATCCGTGATGATGGACTCCTGAATGGTCAGTGTCTGCGCGGTGGCAGTCATGCTCAGCGCCAAGCCAACAATGAGACCACCGATATGTCGGGCGATCATCTCAATAGTCTCCCTTGTCAACGATCGCACCCGTCGACGGGTCCAGCCGAATGCAGGGCTGCCCTGCCGACGTCCAGGCCGCGATGCCTCCCGCCAGATGAGCCGCGTCTGCGCCTGTTTCCTTCATGAAAGTGTTGAGCGCCATTCTGGACCGTTTGCCAGATCCACACTGAAACACGATCCGCCTGCTTCCATCCGCAGGAATCGCTTTGGGTTCAAACGTGGATAAGGGGTGCAGCAATGCGCCATGAATGCGTTGGTTTGCGAATTCTGCAGGCTCGCGGACGTCGACCAATACGATCTTGCCAGCCTTGAGGTCTGTAAAGACACTTTGCGGTGTCAGGTCATATTTATCAGCCATGATTTTTTCCTCTGCCAAGCCACCGGTCGCATTCGCGCAGTCGGTCTTTGATTTAGCTCACTGCCATCGTGACCTATATAGGTAATATTGCGTATTTGCGAAAGTGCTAATATACAACATGTTTCCGGCAAGGAGGATTGGTTATGGCGAACATTGTAATTCTCGGCGCGGGCCTAGGCGGATTGATCGCCGCCTACGAAATCAAAAAGACCCTCGGGCGGGACCATCAGGTTTCGATCATCAGCGAAACGGACTACTACCAGTTCCAACCTTCCAATCCCTGGGTGATGGTAGGCTGGCGGGATCGCAAGGACATCACGGTCGACTTGGCAAAACCCCTCCGCAAGCGAAACGTCAACTTGATTGTCGGCAGGGCAGAAAAAGTTGATCCCGCGAACAAATGCGTGCGTATGCCGGATGGGTCGCAGGTAGAATACGACTATCTGGTCATAGCCACGGGCCCCGAACTCGCCTTCGATGATGTCGAAGGCCTGGGCCCGAACGGCCACACTCAATCGGTCTGCCACATCGACCATGCCGAAGCAGGAGCCTCGGCCTTTGAGGCGTTTTGCAAGAATCCGGGCCCAATCGTGATTGGAGCGGCACAAGGGGCTTCCTGTTTCGGGCCAGCCTATGAAACCGCGATGATCATTGAGACCGAACTGCGCAAACGCAAGATTCGCGATCAAGTGCCGATCACCTTTATCACCCCCGAACCCTATATCGGTCACCTCGGCCTCGATGGTGTGGGCGATACCAAAGGTCTGCTCGAAAGCGAGATGCGCAATCGCCATATCAAATGGATAACCAACGCCAGAGTTCTTGGCGCCGAAGCCGACATGGTACGTGTTGAGGAGTTGAACGAAGATGGCTCTGTCAAGCAAACGCATGAACTGCCGACCCGGTACACTATGCTCATGCCACCTTTCAGGGGGGTCGAAGCCGTGCGTGATGTCGAGGGCTTGGTGAACCCCAAGGGTTTCGTGATTACGGACGACTTCCAGCGTAATCCAGAATGGCCGGATATCTTTGGTATCGGCGTCTGCATCGCGATTCCGCCCATGGGGAAAACGCCCGTGCCAGTTGGCGTACCCAAAACAGGCTTCATGATCGAATCCATGGTGGAAGCAACCGCCCGCAACATCGCGCAGCTTATCGAAGGAACCCAGCCAACACACAAGGCGAGCTGGAATGCGATCTGTCTCGCTGACTTCGGCGATGGCGGCGTGGCGTTCGTTGCGCAGCCCCAGATCCCCCCTCGCAATGTTAACTGGTCGGCTTCCGGGGGATGGGTACACTTGGCCAAGGCGGGATTCGAAAAGTATTTCCTACACAAGCTGCGAACAGGCCGGTCTGAAACCTTCTATGAAAATGCAGCGTTGGGTCTACTGAAGACTCATAAATTGAAAGACTCTTCCTGATGCCTGATCACCAGCATATTGTTTGCACCAAATGTGGCGCTGTAAATCGTACGCCCATAGGGAGTAGTTTGGCGAGAGGCCATTGTGGATCGTGCAAGGGTGACCTTGCCAGCGATGCTCCCGTCGAAATCAACACGAAGATTCTCAACCGACTCATGTCCCGTGACGAAGGCAGTTTTCTCCTGGATGTATGGGCCCCTTGGTGTGGACCGTGTCGGATGATGGCGCCTTCATTTGCTGAGGCCGCAAAGCACTTTGATGGCAATCTTCGCTTCTTCAAACTCAACACGGAAGCCCATCCGGAAGGTGGAGCCGCTTTGAATGTTCGCGGCATTCCTGCCCTCCTGTTGTTCCAGGACGGCAGCGTGATTGATCAGCGGTCTGGTGTAATGACTGCGCCCACAATCATCCAGTGGGTGAATAGCCTGAATATTCTGAAAACCAGCGCCTGACAGTATCTGACGAAAGGAAACAGATATGAATCTTGATCGTGCCGTACTCGCCTTTGCCGGATTGGTCGTTCTGATCAGCCTCGCATTGGGATACTGGGTATCCCCCTATTGGTTCCTGCTGACTGCTTTTGCGGGGCTTAACATGTTTCAGGCCGCCTTTACCGGTTTTTGTCCGGCCGCACTGGTTTTCAAGGCTATCGGCATACGGAGCGGCAACGCCTTCAAATAACGTCTGAGAGATTTGAGTTCGACCTTGGGTCAACAGCACATCACAAGGGCGACGTCCGCCGCCAGCTATCGCACTAAGCTTGATGGCTTATCGCTTGTCGCAAACTGAAGGCCAACATGGAAGCCGTCTGCCGAAGGATCTCGCCTTCATCAATCGACCGTTCATCAAACACCATCTCGACCACCGCATACCCGATCTCAACACTCAGCCTCGCTGATGGCAGGATACGTCCATGATCAAGATCAGGTCGTGTTTCGATTATCCGTTCCGCCAACAATCGCGCAACATGTCGGTGAGACTCAACCCTGACACCCGCCAATACAGGCGTGGCATGCATGGACCGCATAATCCACGCGCCTGCTTTGGTCTGTCGAGTTACCCGTATTGTTTCGAAGAGTAGCGTTTCGATTTCGGCCTCAAGATTGCTCAAGTCACCTGCGTCGAGGCTCCAATTCTCCATCAAAATATTCTGCTGAGCCATCAGTCGCTCGCCCAATTCTTTCAGGACCGAATATTTGTTCGGGAAGTAGCGGTACAATGCCGGCGGCGTGAGTTCAGCTCGTCTACAGATCATGTTTGTCGAGAGCTTCTCGAACCCGACCTCCTCAATCAAGTCAGCCGCGGCGATCAAAATCTGCTCAAGCGTGTCTCGACTTCGCTGCTGGTTAGGCGCGGATCGTCTTGTGGTGTTGGGTTCGATTTTCGTTGTCATCACTCAAACGTACTTCATTGACAGTTCAAGGGCGGCTGCCTATCGATAGTCATCGCTACCATTTTGGGGAGGTTGGCGCAATGGGAGTATCCAGACGGAGAGTGGTTCAAGCTGGCCTTGGACTCACGGCAGTATCTGCCGTTCCAATAGTTCAACACGTAGCGTGGGGCACGAGAGACTATGTCCGCGAAGACTACGCTCCAGATTATCCTGAGCCACCTATTGGCGAAGAGAGTTGGAGGAACTGGTCAGGCGCGCAAACTGCTACGCCCAAACAGTTTCGGTCTCCAGCGTCAGCTGCCGAACTTTCAGAAATCATCCGAACTACGCCAGGACACATCCGCCCAAGAGGCAGCGGCCATTCTTTTTCGGGGCTCGTACCCAGTGAAGGAGTTATTCTGGATGTTGGGCAGCTCGCCGGCTTGAAAGCCTATGATCCTGTAACTCAGCGCGCGACCTTTGGCGCTGGAACCGTTCTGTTTCAGGCAGCATCCCAATTGAATGAGATTGATCGGGCCTTTCCAAACCTTCCCGACATTGTCGACCAAACACTCGCGGGATCCTTCTCGACCGCCACCCACGGCACAGGCCAAACCCTGACCGCGCTTCATGACTACATCCACTCCTTCAAACTGGTAACTGCCGACGGCAGTCTGTTGAACGTCACGGCCGATTCCAACCCCGATCTGTTTTCTGCGGGCAAAGTCTCTCTCGGTGCGCTGGGCGTGATCAGCGAGTACACGGTTGAGACCATCCCCTCCTTCAATCTGAGGCGTATCGTCAGTGCAGAGCCCATAGATGCCGTACTCGATGACGCTTTTTCCCGTGCCAGCTCATATCGAAATTTCGAATTCTATTATCTTCCAGGTACGGGACTCGCTGCCAGTATCACTCACGATCTGCATCACGGAGAGACGACCGGCCTGGAACCTTCCAACGATGACGATGAAATGTTGGAGGGCCTTAAACAGCTACGGAATGAATTCGGGTGGTGGCCCTGGCTCCGAAAACGCATTGCGCAATCTGCGCTTCCCAGCGGCACGATTGAAGATGTCAGTGATGCCTCCCTCCAGCTCCTGGCCACGACCCGCCCGATAAAGTTCAACGAAATGGAGTATCACCTCCCTTGGGACGATGGTCTCAAGGCCTTGAGGCAGATCATCAAAATGATGGATCAGCGAAAGCACGTCTTCTTTCCCATGGAGGTCCGGTTTACCGCTCCCGACGATGCCTGGCTTAGCCCGTTCCTTGGTGCCCCCCGAATATCCATCGCGATCCATGCGGCAGTCGACGAAGCCTATGATTATTTCTTCAGCGAGTTCGAACCAGTTTTCAAAATGTATGGCGGCCGCCCCCATTGGGGCAAACACCACAGCCTGCAACGCAAAGATTTGGAAGCTCTCTATCCGGACTTTACCAAGTTCGCAGACTTGCGCCGTTCGCTCGATCCGACTGGAAAATTCCTGAACCCCCATCTCGCCGATGTGTTTGGAGTTCCCTTCAATGCCTGAACTTAGCAGAAGGACACTCTTGATCGGAGGAACAGCTTTAGCAGGAGTAGCAACTCTCATGTCGAAACCCAGTGACAAGAGCGGACCAAGAGATCCTTATTTCTTGCAAATGCAAAAAGCTCTCACCGATGCAGGGATCGCAACACCGACCCTGGTGATCGATCGCGCACGGCTCAACGCCAATATTGATACGCTGAAACACCACCTGCCGCAGGGCATGGGATATCGTATTGTCGCCAAGTCCCTGCCATCGCTTCGATTGATTGACCATATTCGCAAGCGAACCGGCACGGATCGGTTGATGACATTCAATTTACCCATGCTGCTGGCACTGAGCACAGAAATGCCCGAAGCCAGCCAGTTGCTTGGCAAACCCCTGCCCATTCAGGCTGCGCGCCAATATTTTCACAAACTACCGCCCGAGCGCTCTGATGCGGCAGGCCGCGTCCAATGGCTCATAGATACTCCGAAGCGACTTGAGCAGTACCAGGATCTCGCAAAGGATGTTGGTCGCACCCTGAATATTAATCTGGAACTGGATGTGGGACTCCACAGGGGCGGCTTCGAACCAGGTTCCGAGTTGGGGAGCGTGTTGCACGAAATAGAACTGGATCCGAATTTGGAATTTGCGGGTTTCATGGGTTACGAACCGCATATTCCCAGCCTGCCCACAAGCTTGGGCTGGCGCGACAAGGCGCTCGCAGGAGCTTGGCGTTCATACAGGGCGGCGCTTGATCAAGCCGCTGAGGTGTTTGGCAAGGCAGCCATAGAGCAAATCACCCGAAACGCAGCAGGCAGTCCGACCTATCGCTACTACGAGGACACTTCGATTGCGAATGAAGTCTCTGCAGGGTCGTGCCTGATGAAGCCAACGCATTTTGACACTGAATTGTTGGAGCCCCATACGCCCGCGAGCTTCATTGCAACACCGGTCATCAAATCTGTCGCCAGAACACGAATGCCCGGCCTCGAGTTCGCCGACAACACCAAACGGGCGTGGGATCCGAACTACAGCAAGACCATATTCATTTATGGAGGCCACTGGCTCGCCGACCCGGTTGATCCGCCCGGCCTGGAATACAATTCGACGTTCGGACGCTCCTCCAACCAGGAAATGCTGAATGGTGGGCCGGAGCTGCAAATCGCGCCAGACGAGTTCGTATTTCTTCGTCCGCACCAGAGCGAAGCAGTCTTCCTGCAATTCGGGGATATCGCCGTTTACGAAGACGGAGAAATTGTGGACTCCTGGCCCGTCTTTGAGGCTTCAGCTTAGACTGTTTCATCAGTATCTTCAGCCAGGAGCGCGAGACTGCTCCGCAACGCCTCGTCCGCTTCGGCCAGACCGTTGCGGGGCATCATGGCAACTTCCAGAGATCGGGTACGCAGGGCGACCTGGATCACGCCGCGTCTGTCGAGATCTTTGAAGCGGGTCGGGACACGCCGGACATAGTGACACCAACCGCTGCGATCCTTCAGAAATCTTGATCCAAGTGAGAAATGCTTCATCGCCGTTTGTTGTGCAACGAGTTTGCATTTTGCGGGGCAAATTGTAGTGCACGATCAGCGAAAACGCCTGGAGCGCCTGAGCTTTCCCAAGTATTTTCAATGATTTCAAAGGAGGTGCCAGGCGTCACCCTGAAAGAAATGGCGCGAGTGACGCGCCGAGAAATCGACCCTTAAATCGAATAAATACAACGCCCTATAGCGTCACAATTTTCGCTTGTGGTGCAAAACGTTTGCATTTTGTAGTGCAAACTGTAGTGCAATCCTTTCCTGTTATCTGAGTTAAGCGGGGCCCTTTTCACCCGTTGAATGGCTAACATGATTTGTCAATTGGCTCTACAAGATGGCAAGCTCAATGTGCACGTTAATGCCAGATCACTACTCTACCGCCAAACCCACATGACCATGCAGTCAGGCGTCATCGCAGGCGCAAGCAATGCCGGCCTCAAAGATCCCGGCGTACACACAGCCTATTCGATCGGACAATTAACGGCACTCCTCGTTCCTGAACCTGTGACGGCTATCGACGATCTCGTCATTTTGAATGTCATTATCAGACTGCGCAAAGCGGCCGCGAAGGGATTTGCAAAGGCGAGAAAGCGACTAGATCTGGAACATGCTGAACAACGGGGATTCCCCACCCGGAGGCTCTACCTTGATTACCTCGGCACCGAGTTCAGCAAGAATTTGGGTAGTATAAGGACCGAAGACGACGCTCGTCATGTCAATGATCCGCACGCCTTCGAGCATTTTGGTCTGTGTCATTGGCAGTGTCCAAGATCGGCGTAACCTCGCCTGCCTCGATCCGTTCGAGCCAGTGCTGCCTGAAATCCAGCATGTCATCGCGTGTGAGGGCTGCAATCTGCTTGTTGCCGATCACCGACAGGAAATTGCGCACTGCCTTGTTACGGGGATTTCACCAGCGCCTGATCTGGTCCTCACTCTTACCGATGATATCGTAGTGAAGCTCCTGATAGTAGGAACATCGTCTATCAGACCCTGCACCCGACCTGCAGAGCAAATTGGTCTGCCCCCTGAAAGTGGACAATTATTTGAGATGGTCGCCGCTTCAGTTTTGCGGAAGCAGGTCATAACCAGTCTGGCCTCACATCCCCGGCCTGCCCGGCAAGACGATGTCTGACGGCGCCCGCGCCCCCGATGTGTAGGCTTCGATCGTCAGCTCCCGGTCGATCGCATCCCGGATGGCGGCCATGGCAGGATAGCGCAGGCGTCTCTTGGCGAGGGCGTGGGAAGGTCGGTGGACGGCTTTCATGCCTTCCAGAATAAGGGAGAGCTCCGTATCGAGCGCTTCTGGCGCGACAACCCGGTCCAGCAGGCCTGCTTCCAGCGCAGCCTCCGGTGTGAACATTTCACCGAGCGCCACGGTGCGGCTGAGCCAGGCCGGATGCATCCGGCTGCGGGCCAGCTCGACCGCAAAACCTGGCGGGGCGATGCCGATCGTCACTTCATTCAGTCCCATGCGATGGCTGCCCGCACTGGCAAGCCGCAAGTCGCAGGCGAGCAGGAGGAACGTGCCCATCGGATAGGCATGCCCCTGCATCACACCAAGGGTCGGATGCGGAAACGCCATCAGGCGCACAGCGAGCTCAGCCCCGCCCCTCACCATGTCGAGGCTTGCCTGCGCGTCATTAGCAGCGAATATTTTCAGGTCAAACCCGGCGGAAAAAATACCCGGTCGCGCGGATTGCAGCACGACAATGGCCGCATCCTGTTCGGCCCGGTCCAGCGCTTCGCCGATCTCGGCCAGCATGGCGGTGGACAGGATGTTCACCTTGCCATCATTCATCGTGATCGTCGCAACTCCGTCCTGATAGGCGTATGCAATCCTGCCTGACATGAAATCCTCCTGCGTGTTGGTCAGCCTCTGGATTGACGAGCTGATGTAGACCAGTCAATATATATCTGAAGGAGATGTCTGATGCCGGCCACCCCCAAGCACCGCGCCCCCATCATCAATGCGGCGGTTACCCTGTTCAGGCGGCAGGGATATGCCGGCACGGGGCTCAATGACATTGTCGACGCCAGCGGCGCCCCGAAGGGCTCGCTCTATTATTACTTCCCCAAGGGGAAGGCGTCCATCGCGACCGCGGCCATCGAGGAAGCTGGCCTCCGGGTTGCCAGGACCGTGACGGACCTTGCAGAAGAGACCGGGTCCACGGCCGAACTCCTGCGCGCGCATGCCCGCCTGCTGGCCGGATGGATGAAAGCCTCGCGCTTCCGGGATGGCTGTCCGATCACGACGGTCCTGCTCGAAATGGCCCCGGGAGACCGCGCCGTGACCGAAGCGGGACGCACGGCCTATGCAGCCAGAACCGCCATCCTCACGGACAAACTCGTCTCGGATGGCTTTTCCCGCACCGCCGCTGCGCGATTGGCCGTTCTTTGTGTCTCAGCCCTGCAGGGCGCGCTCATCCAGGCACGTGTCGACCAGAGCGGCCGCCCGCTCGAACTGGCCGCCGATGAATTGGGAAGGCTGCTGGAGACGGCGCCGAAAGCCTGACCCGCTGCATGGGACCAGGCGCGCTGCAGCCCGCGCAGCACGAGCCCCCCTGCCAGGAGGGTCAATCAGACTGCAAAAATGTCTTGCGCTGCTTGATCAGGATGACAGGGCTTTGAGTATCCTGACCGTGAGTTCGAGGGTCGGTCTGGACCGGATGCGTTTGACCCAGAAAGTGGCTTCGCTGTGAAGATCCGAGAACGGATCGGGGGTCTGGTCGGCCTGTCCCCGGGATTTGGCCGAGACGTCGTTGAACAGGGACTCGATCCTCACTTCCAGGACCTCCGCCAGTGCGCACAACATGCCGGCGCTCAGCCGATTGGTGCCGGTTTCATATTTCTGAAGCTGCTGATGGCTGATGCCCAGCTGCTCGCCGAGATCTGACAGGGTGAGGCCCCGCTCCAGCCGAACCCGGCGGACATTCGTTCCGACCAGTTTGTCGATCTCCGTCGGAGACCGGGAGGTTGGCTTGGCGCGAACGCCCTGGGAGCGCCGGTTTTTGGAAGTCGGCCCGCTGGCCCGGCCTGTCCGCATGTCAGTTTCCTCCTTCTGACGGCAGCTCGCCTGTACAACAAGTGAGCGCGCCAAATCGTCAATTCACTCAGACTCTTTTGGACAGCATACCCCAAATTCGAGGCGCCTGTCTTCACAAGGGATTCCCCAGCCAGCCCTCATCCGGGACCGGATGGCTAACGGCCAGATAGGGTCTGCCCGGCAGGCGTCGGACCCTTCGCCATATCGGACCCTGTTGATCCATCCCGACCATACGCTTCAGACCCTGAAAGGCAGAACTATACTTCTCTCTTGGGTTGTTTCATGGTAGGTGTATACGAAGGAATCGTGCCGGTCTTCCTGTCATTCCCGACACATCCAGCATGTGCAGGCGGAGACCGATATGCCGCAAAGCTCCGGGCCCAGTTGACCGACATGCCAAAGCCTCCGTCCCCTGACAGGTCAAGTGATGCGCCACACCCGGGCTGGAAGGAGACCTATTGGCGATCTGTCGCATATTTGCGGCAGGGGAAGGATGAAGCGGCGCTCGCCTGCCTCGAGGCCGCGGTCAGCTTGCGTCCTGATCATGTTTCGACCCGTATCCTGCTCGGGCGGGTCCAGGTCGGGCTGGGCCAGCCCGCCCAGGCCTGCCAGACCTTGGAACCCGTACTTGCGCAGTACCCCGATCATGAATCTGCCAGCCTGGGATATGGCCTCGCCCTCTTTCTGGCCGGACGGCGGGGCCACGCCCTGGAGTGTTTTCGCCGTCTTGCAGAATCTGTCCCGGACTCCTGGCGCGCCTGGAATTCGATTGCCGACATCACGCCAAGCGAACCCGAACGCCTGCTGGCGCTTCAGGCCGGCCTGCGCGTCCTGCTGGATCTCTGTGATCGCTCCGCTCCGGAGCCTCGCCATCTGATCGCCTGTGTCGATGCCTATCTGAATTGCCGGGATGCGCAATCTGCCCGGCGTTTTGCCCTGCGCCACAGGGCGGCCTTCCAGGATCCCTGCCGGGCGCAGGATGCCATCGCCCGGGCCTGCTATTTTTCGGGCGAGTTCAAGCCCGCCTGCGCGCACAAGATCAACTCGCTCCTGGCCCTGACCAGGCGCCACATGCCTGCCTGCCCGTCCCGGCCGCGCCTTCCCGCCCGCTCGACCCTGGTCGCGGTGCGGCAGGTCGCCCATCTGATGCGGTCGCATGGCTATATCCCCGTCGCCCTGGCCGGCACGCAGCTCGGTCTCTCCCGCTCCGGCGCCCCCTTGCCGGAGGATCGTGATGTGGATATCGGCCTGCTGGCCGCAGACCCCTGCTGCGCCGATCCGGTGGACATAGTGCGCACCCATCCCGGCCTTGTCCTGAACCGGCATGCCCGGACCGGTGACCGTTACCTGCCGGTCTCGCACAAGGGCGTCAGCCTGGACCTGTTTCACCTGACCCTTGAGGATGACCATTATCTCTACGGGTTCAGCCATCATGCCGGCGACATTCAGTGGCGCGTGGCGCGCTTTGCCCCCGGCCCGCCGGATGAATTCGGTCTGGCGCGCCTTCCGCCCGCCCAGGCTGCGCGGTATCTGGCGGAAGTCTATGGCCCGTCCTGGACCATACCGGATCCGGTCTTTGCCTCGGCCATTGCCTCGCCGGCCCTGTATCAGGTCTCGCCCCATGCCCGCGCCTATTATTGCGCGCACCGCGCGCGCCAATGTCTGCTGCAGCAGGATCGGGCAAAAGCCCTGGCACTTCTGGCCCACGCCCCGGTCGCCATACCTTTGGAGACGGCGGCAGACCCCGACCTCTGGACCCACCCTCCCGCAGCTGGCACCTTTTGAGCGCGCCTCCGAGGCTCAGGCGCGCCTTCCGGCGGAATCTGACGGGCCTGGCATCCCCCCAGAATTTTCAATGAGACCCGCCTCGACTCTCTCACTGGTTTATACTATATTCTACCTGCCGTATTGTTGCGGCGACCCTCCTGACAGAAAGGAACTCGATATGGAACACGACATTGTTGACCAGACCCCGGGGGAAGATTCCGACCTGCTGGATCTCGGCAGCGTCTCGGAAGAAACCAAAGGGCGGTTCAGGCAACCCTTCGAATTCGGCGTTTCGCCGACCTCCCGCGATGAAGCCGGCTGATCCGGCCCGCACATGGGATGAGGCCGCGCTCCCCGCGGCCTTATCCTGCCGCCCTCCACCGCGTGCCACCTCCCAATATGCTTTTGGCTTGCGCCCGCAGCTTCATGTCTGCGCAATCGATTCCACGCTCATTTTTCTGGACATCGAGGCAGACCGCTATTTCGCCCTGACGGGAGAAGATGCCGAAGCTTTTCAGGCGCTGTATGCGCTGGACGCAGATACAGTCCTGCCGGCGGATTTGCGCAGAGCGAAAAGCCGGTTCACACATCTGGACCTCCTGCGCGAGATGCACGCTGCTGCGCCGGGCTGCAGGCCTTGTGTGCGCCCGCCGCCGATCGGGTCAGCCCATGGCGACGTCCTGCAGGCGCGCATGCGACCCCTGCCCCTGCTGCGGGCCCTCCTGTCCAGCCTGGTCCTGACGCGTCTGCGTCCTTTCAGACACATGATCCAGACGGCGAGACGCTGGAAGGCCATGCTCCCGGAGGGTCCCAATTACCTCTATGAAGCGATCGATCATGCGCGCTCGCTCCATCGCCTCACCCCCTTCCTCTTTACCCGGCACGAATCCTGCCTGTTCCGCAGCCTGCTCCTTGTCCGCTATCTGAACATCTTCGGCATTCCGGCGGATTGGGAATTCGGTGTCCGCCTCGCCCCCTTCTGTGCCCATTGCTGGGTCGAGCATGAAGGTATTGTCCTCAATGATCATCAGGATACGGTTCTTTCCTATACCAAGATCCTGTCTGTCTAGGGAGGTGTGCCATGCCGCCCTGTTTTGCCTGTCTGGCCTGGCCGGCCGGGAATGAAGACGCCACGCGCCGGGCCGAGCATCTTGTTTCGGCTCTCGAAACGCATCAGCCTGAAAGGCCGACCGTATTCCGGATGCCTGGCCTGTATCTGGCCGATCTGAGCCCCACAGGGCAGCCTGCCTGCCGGATCCTGCCCCTTCACGATGCTGAAGGTGGCCCGGCCGGCTGCCTCTATGGCACCCTGTTTCGCAGAGCGGCGGGCGCCCAGCGGCCCCTCGACCGGCTGAGCCCGGAGGAAACCCGCCGGATCTGCCGGACGGGCGGCAGGGCCCTGATGACGGAATATTGGGGCCATTATGTGCTGATCCTCAAGACAGGAGACACCGCCAGCCTGCTTGCCGATCCGATGTCTGCCATTCCCTGCCTGTATCGCTGGCTCGGAGCGGTCGCCTGTGTCTTCTCGCATCTCGAATCCTGCCCGGACGAGTTTTCCACGGGCCTGACCCTGGACCTGGCCAGTCTGCGGCGCCTGCGTGTCTATGACAAGATCCAGACGGGCCGGACCGGCTATGGCGAAATCCGCGAACTGGGCGGCGGCCAGAGACGGGAGTTGAACCGGAATCCTTCACCGCCTGAAACCCTCTGGGATCCCCGGCGCCTGGCAAGCCAGCCGCTCCGCCTGTCCGATGAGGACGCGGCGGAGGCCTTGCGCGACACCGTCCGGGACTGTGTCGGCAGCTGGGCCGCAGCCTGCGAGCATATCGTCATGGATCTGTCCGGCGGGCTCGATTCCTCCATCGTGACCGCCTGTCTCGCCAGGGTGTGCGATGACAAGCAGCTGGACATAGTCCATCACCATATACGCGCGGCAGATGCCCCGGAACTTGTCCATGCCCAGGCCACATGTGCGCATCTCGGCCTGGACCTCCTTGCCCTTGATGTCGCTC
>Ga0208183_1000034_pt1 | contig 123958 bp, 108 predicted proteins | sample MalvirDeepMed_51_FD_184251 | JGI IMG/M metagenome (GOLD analysis project Ga0208183, IMG submission 184251) | Marine viral communities from the Global Malaspina Expedition - Malaspina viral metaG DeepMed_51 (SPAdes) (version 2) | ecosystem: Environmental > Aquatic > Marine > Oceanic | place... | reverse complement strand
CACCACCGACGACGACGACGGATGCCCCTGAAGTTGTGTGCTCCAGCCTCAACCAGGAATTCGTGGTGTATTTCGAGTGGGATCGTGCGGATCTGACGAGCCAGGCGGCTGCCGTTATCGACCAAGCGGTCGCTAACATTAATGGCGAAGCCGGTTGTGCACCGAACACTGTTTCGATCGCAGGCCACACGGATACGTCCGGTGCAAGCGCATACAACCAGCGCCTGTCCCAGCGTCGTGCTGACATCGTGGCAAGTGCGCTCGCTTCCCGTGGTATCGATTCGTCGATCATCACCGAAGAAGCCAAGGGCGAAACGGATCTTGCAAAAGCGACCCGCGATGGTGTTCGTGAGCCTCTGAACCGTCGTTCGGAAGTTGTGATCACTGTTCAGTAGTCACTGACACTTTCATCAAACGGCCCGGCAGTTATCTGCCGGGCCGTTTTTGTATGGGGCCGTGTTGATCCCACTTGCCGGGCCTAGTTTCCTGTGAAACCAAGAGACCATGGATACATTGCAATCACTCAGCCGCGAAGATGAAGCCGCGCGTGAGCGTCTCAATAGCGCGAGCGAAGACATGGTGCAGCGCACCTGTAGTTGGTCTGACATCAATACGGGTAGCTGGAACACAGCAGGTCTTAAAAGCTTCGCGCCTGTTCTGGCCGGAGCATTTTCAGAACTGCAGGCCCATATTGATGTCATCGAAACTGAGGGTTTCGAAGCCGTGGCCGATAGCGGCAAGACGGAAGTTCAAATGACAGGACCTGTCATTGAAGTCACCGCGCGGCCAGAAGCTGACGTACAGGTCATTATGTCCGGGCACTATGACACGGTGTTTCCGGAAGACACTTTCGAGGGGGTGACCGACTTGGGGGACGGGCGTCTCAATGGTCCCGGCATGGCGGACATGAAGGGTGGCCTGTGCGTGATGTTGGAAGCGCTGAAAGCGTTTGAAGCCGGATCTTTGCGAGACCGACTAGGATACAAGATCGTTCTGACGCCGGATGAAGAAATCGGAAATTTTGCGAGTGCTGAATATTTGACCCGGGCCGCCAAGTCCGGTGCGATGATCGGTATGACGTATGAACCCGCCATGGAGACCGGCGCCATGTCGGGTGGCCGCAAGGGGTCGGCTGTTTTTGACATCGTGCTGCACGGTAAAGCGGCGCATGCTGGCCGCGCGAAAGAAGAGGGGCGCAGCGCGATAGAGGCAGCAGCCGAATTGGTGCTCGGGCTGGAGGCGATGAATGGCACACGCGACGGTGTTACCCTGAATGTCGGCTCAATTGACGGTGGGTCCGCCGTCAATATCGTGCCAGATCTCGCAGTCGTTCGGTTTGGCGCGCGCGCGCCGGATGCAGAGAGTGCTGAGTGGGCGACGTCTGAAGTTCGCAGGCTGTTTGAACGTGCGATCGCGCGCGATGGCATCAGCGGTCATCTTCACGGGGGCTTTTACCGTCCTCCAAAACCCAGAAATGCCGCGCAGCAGGCTCTGTTCGATGCGGTACATGCGACTGGGCAGGCAATCGGCCTCGAACTGGAATTTGTCGATACGGGGGGCGTGTGCGAGGGCAACAATATCTTTGCTGCTGGCGTCCCAAATGTCGATACTCTCGGAGTTCGCGGTGGTCGCATTCATTCCAATGAAGAATATGTGGTAACGGATAGTTTTGCTGAGCGGGCGACGCTGTCAGCGCTTTTGTTGAATCGACTCGCAGATGGCCGTCTGGATGCACGCCGGATCAAATCACTCATGGGTCAGTAAAATGTCTACACCCTATGTCATGCGCCCGTCGAAGCTGGAGGATCTGCCAGCTCTGATGGAACTTGCTGAACTGTCAGGCCCAGGGTTTACCAGCCTACCAGTCGACGAGAGTATTCTGGAAAAGAGACTCTCAAAGTCCGAGAAGGCGTTTGCAGGTCGTCTGGACCGGATCGAGTATGGAAAGTACCTCCTGATGATGGAGGATGCCGACACGGGCGAGGTGGTCGGATGTTCAGCGGTAAAAGCTGGGACAGGAATTGACCAGCCTTTCTTCAACTATCGGATCATCACACTGTCTCAAGCCAGCCAAGCTGCTGGCAATATGCGGTTCGACATGGATGCACTGGTGCTGACAAATGAATATGTTGGGTATACGGAAGTTGGTACGCTATTTCTGAAAGCAAATCATCGCGGGGGTGGGGCAGGTCGTCTTGCTGCGCAATCACGCTATTTGTTGATGGCAACCGACCCCGCGCGTTTCGGGACCAATGTGCTCGCGGAACTCCGCGGCGTGATTGATCAGAATGGTGTTTCGCCTTTCTGGGAGTGCCTTGGTCGTCATTTCTTTCGTATGGACTTTGACGAGGCTGACCGCTTGTCTGCGACCACGGACAATCAGTTCATCTGTGACTTGATGCCGAAATACCCAATTTACGTGGACCTGTTGCCGCCAGAGGCACGTGAGGTAATTGGGCGGTGCCATTCTGAAGGCGTAGGTGCGTACAAGCTCTTGCAGTGGGAAGGCTTCGAATTCGACCGCACCGTAGACATATTTGATGGTGGACCATTGGTCGCCACGCAGAAGCGACACTTGCGGACGATACGTGAGAGCCAGGAGGTGCGTCTGGAGGTGTTAAATGATGCAGGGGCACCAGAATTCAAGCAAGGACTGGTTTCGACCGACGAGTTGCCCGACTTTCGCGTGTGCCAGGCTGCCATTGCAATGCGCGACGATCAGACTGCGGTCACGACTGCAGACACTTTTGAAAAGCTTCAGATCAAGCCTGGAGCAAGAACCCGAATCTGGGTGAGGAGTTAGTGATGAACGACGCCGTCTGGATTGACGGGAGCTGGAGGCGTGGAAGCGGAGACGTATTCCAGAATTACTGTCCAGCAACTGGTGATGTGGCTTGGGAAGGTGCTTCCGCGACGGCCGGTGACGTACATGATGCCGTAGAAAGCGCACGCCGTGCATTTCACGGATGGTCTAGAATGCCGCAAAGCGAGCGCACAGCAATCCTTGAGGCTTATGCGGACGAGATTGGCAAGCGCACCGATGCGATTGCCGAGGCCATCAGCAAGGATATGGGTAAAGCCCTCTGGGAGTCGCGCGGTGAAGCTGCGACTATGAAAGCCAAGGTGGCTGTTTCGATTGCAGCTCAGGTGGAGCGCGCAGGCGGGAAAGTCCAGGAATCAGCATTTGGCTCCATGCACCTGACTCACCGGGCGCACGGGGTAATGGCAGTATACGGTCCATTCAATTTCCCCGGGCATTTGCCGAATGGACATATTGTGCCCGCGCTTTTGGCTGGCAACACTTGCGTGTTCAAACCGTCCGAACTTGCGCCCAGCGTCGCCGCCATCATGGCGGATGCATTTGCTGCGGCAGGACTGCCCGCTGGCGTACTAAACATAGTTCAGGGTGGTCGTGAGACGGGCGGAGCGTTGTTGAACGCTGATATCAACGGATTGTTGTTTACGGGTTCTGCCAATACAGGCGTGTTCTTTCACAAACATTTTGCGGGTCGCCCTGAAGTCATTCTTGCGCTTGAGATGGGTGGGAATAATCCCTTGATCATATGGGACCCCGCAGACGTGGACGCCGCCGCTGACATCGCGGCTCAGTCTGCTTTTCTTACGACTGGACAGCGGTGTTCCTGTGCGCGCCGGGTGATCTTGCCGGAAGGGGCGTTCGGGGACGCTGTGATTGAGGCCATTGTAGCCCGTGCCAAGGGGTTAAAAATCGGAGCGTGGGATGAAGACGATATCTTCATGGGGCCACTCGTTTCCGAGCAAGCTGCCACAAATGCAGTCGAATTCCAGATGATGCTGTCCAAGAAAGGTGGGAAAAGCCTGCGCCGCCTGAAACGGATGGATCGGGGCGGCGGTTTTGTGACTGCAGGTGTGATTGACGTCACGAATGCCACGGACATCCCGGATGAAGAATTATTTGGTCCATTGATGCAGATTATTCGTGTACCCGACTTCAATAGTGCTCTGGAACGTGCAAATGCAACACGCTACGGCCTGTCAGGCGGATTAATCAGCGACGATGATGCGCTGTGGATCCAGGCGCATTTGGAAATGCGGGCAGGTATACTCAATCGGAATCGCCCGACTGCCGGTGCCAGCGGCGCGATGCCTTTTGGTGGGCCCGGTCTCTCAGGAAATTTCCGTCCGGGTGCCTACTATGCTGCAGATTACAGTGCCTGGCCACAAGCCAGCCAGGTATCTCAGACTGCCACGCGGATGACCGCGCAAGGTTTCCCAAAGTAGAACAGAACGAAGGATTGTGAGCGTGGCGCACGAAGTAAACTTCGACGGACTGATCGGACCCAGTCATAATTACGGAGGTCTGTCTGACGGAAATCTTGCGAGCGCGGCGAATGCGGGTGATATAGCCAATCCGCGAGAGGCCGCCTTGCAGGGTCTGGAAAAGATGCGGATGCTGATCGCACACGGTCTTGTTCAGGGTGTGCTTCCGCCTCTGCCACGACCGAACTTTGATCTTCTCGTCTCGGCGGGCTTCGGAGGAACGGATGCTCAGATCATTGAAGCGGCTTCGAGAACGGCGCCCGGACTGCTGAAGGCAGCGTATTCAGCCTCGAGCATGTGGTCCGCCAATGCCGCAACTGTCTCGCCTTCGGCAGATACGAGAGACGGCCGATTGCATCTGACGACGGCGAACTTGTCGACCATGCTGCACCGCGCGCATGAACATCCGGACACGACCGCGAGTCTGATCTCGATCTTTTCAAATGATGAGAAGTTTGCGGTCCATGGTGCGCTTCCCATGCATCCAGATTTTTCGGATGAAGGCGCAGCCAACCATGTCCGCCTATGTTCGTCTCATGGGGAAGAGGGGGTAGAACTTTTCGTCTATGGCCGCGAAGCAGGTGAAAGTACGATCGGGTTCCCATCGCGTCAGTCAAAGTTGGCGAGTGAATCGGTCGCCCGTGGGCACGGGCTCAAATCCAATCGTTGTGTCTTCATTCGGCAGTCCCGTGCGGCAATCGACGCCGGAGCGTTCCACAATGATGTCGTATCGGTCGGTGCGTTGGATACACTGTTCTTCCATGAACTTGCATTCGAGGACAGAAATGGCGCGCTGGATGCTATTCGACGCGCGTCTACCGGCCTGTTTGACTTCAAGCCCGTGATGGTTCCACTTGCAGAAGTACCCATTCAGGACGCCATTCGCGCCTATCTATTCAATTCTCAGCTCTTGAAGATGCCCGAAGAAGATCGCCTCGTGCTGGTCGCGCCTACAGAAACGGAAAATACTGAATCGACGCGCGCCTATTGCGAACGCCTTGTCGAAAGCAATGGACCAATCGGGAAGGTTATCTACGCCGACGTCCGACAATCCATGCGGAATGGCGGCGGTCCAGCCTGTCTCAGACTTCGGGTTGTCATGACCGATGATGAGATCGATGCCTGTCACCAGGGCGTGTTGATGGATGAGGAAACCATCGACGAGTTGCAGGAGGTTGTCCGACGAACTTTTCGGGACCGTTTGGCCCCTGCGGATCTGGCCGATCCCTTGTTCGCAAATGAGTGTCGAGAAGCCCGGGAGGCCTTGTTGGGTGTGCTTGATCTGGAAGGGCTCTGCTAGTGATCCGAGTTTATGAGTATTGGCGGTCTTCGGCGTCCTATCGGCTGCGAATTGCGCTGAATCTGAAGGGCGCCTCATACGAGACCATTCAGGTCAACATCGCTCCGGGTGCAGATGAGCAGCTTGGTGACGCTTATCATGGAGTGAATCCGCAAATGCGCGTGCCGGCCATTGAGGTCAATGGGCAAATCATCGGCCAGTCCATGGCAATACTGGAGTGGATCGAAGAAGCATTGCCGGGACCATCCCTTCTGCCGACAGATCCGATCGAGCGTCTCGAGGTCCGCGCATTTGCCGACACGATTGCCTGCGACATCCACCCATTGAACAACTTGTCGGTGTTAAAAGAGTTGAGGGTCAATTATGGCGCTGATGATGCGGGTGTACGCGCATGGTATCATGACTGGATCCGGCGGGGCTTCGATGCCCTGGAATTGCAGGTCGCAAAGCGGACGCCGAAAGCCTTTCTCTTTGGCGAAACTCCCGGGCTCGCGGAAATCACACTCATTCCGCAGATTTACAATGCCCAGCGATACGACATGAATTTGTCAGCATATCCGGCCTTGATGGCAATGGCGGAGAAGTGCCTGGCATTGTCAGCCTTCAAGAAGGCTGTTCCTGTAAAGCCTGAAGCCTAGTTCTCTTCACCATCGCGTTCATCATCGGTCTCACCGGGACGGCGAATGTCGACGATCTCGACCTCCTCGAAGTCACCGAGAGGCTCTGCCATCTTGCCGACATTCTCGTCGAGCCAGGTTGGAAATGATGCAATGAGGTCACCGCCGGGTGTGCCTTCGCTTGTCAAAATCCAGAGACCTTTTTTCTTGTGCGCCGGCACGACAATTTGGCAGCTCGCCGCATCGTTCAGGCGATCGCTGCAATAGGGAAGCGGTTCATCGACAGATGCAGGTTCGCCTGAAACAGCCAACGGGGGAATGCCATCCTTGGTGTCTGAAATGGACAGAAAGCCGCCGAAGCGTTCCCGCAGGGACGAGTCTTGTTCCAGGCGGGCAAGGATAGATTCCGGCAATGGGCGGTCATGAGCAATGACCAAGGCACGACCACGATTGTCGCGTCGGAGATAGGACTCGAAAGCGCGGGTCAGGTCGTCATGGGTCGCATTGTCTCGATAGAGGGGGGCATAGACCTCACCAATCAATCCGAGGGGGTCTTTCAGTGACTGGGCCTGACGACGCCCTCTGAGTTCACGTTTCTGCAATTCCGATTGCGTGGTGCCCTTGAGGGCCGAATCTTCACTGACGAGGAACACGTCGACACCCCAACCATCCACCCAGACAGGGGCCGTCTCCTCCACCGGGAGGGCAGACCAGCTTGAATCTTCTGCATATTTCAGAGGATCCAGTTCGAGTTGAGGGCGCGGCGAGATGAAGGTGTTCCAAACCCAAGGACCAGCGCCAATGGCCAGCACTGCCGCAATTGCGATCAATACAGTGAAACGTTTCATCTGCTATTCCTGATATGAAGTTTGTTCTGTGTGAAACAGGTCAGTCGGTCTGCAGGCCAGAATAGCCCGGTTGATCGACAGACAACTGGTCAAATGTGGTGGTTTTGAGGTGTTCCAACAAACCAGGTGTGGTCAGATCCATGTCGCCGCGTTGCAGCAGGGTGCAAAGCTGTTCATTCAGGTCGCGAGCGGATGCGGTGGCGTCTGCATCGAGTAGAGCCGCAAGTCGTTGCCGCTCGGCTGCTTCAGCGCTTGGCCGGATATCCAATTCTCTGAGAACAGTCGCGAGAACATTCGAGGCGACCCGCGCGTGAAAGGCGGCATGCCCCGTCAATGAAGGCATGGCGGTTTCGTCAATAAAGGCTTTCACCGCCGTGATCATCTCTTTCTGGGAAGGCGCGTCGTGCATTAATCAGGCCCTTTTCTCGAGCAGATTGATCAAATCAATCTCGGTTTCGGACACGCGTCGCCCAATGGCCGCACGTTCCACGCTTGGATCGGCGCCAGACCGGAAGGCTTCGTACATGATCATGCACATGATGCCCCATTTCAGACTTCCGAGGATTTCCCACCAGTCGATCTCCTCGGTGGAAAAAGTACGACCGCCCGCAGTCTGATAAGTCTTCAACAGCTCATCCAGGTCTCCAAAACCGCCAACGCGGTTCTTTGAATAACCAAAGCGCCATGAATTGACGCAGAGCCAGGCAATGTCTTCGCGGGGATCACCAAGATGAGCGAGTTCCCAATCCAGTACGGCGGCAAGCCCCGTCTCATCGACGATCAGATTTCCAAGTCGGAAATCGCCATGTACGAGAACCGGGGGGACCGCGTCCGGTCGATTCGATTTCAGCCAGGCAATGGCAAGCTCGAATACCGGGCGAGGAAGGTTGAAGTCGCGATAGATGGTTTCGTATTTCGCAAGTTGGTCCAAGCCGCCACTCTTGGGCAAATCCGGCAAAGCTTCCGGAGGAATTTGGTGAATGGCGGCGAGCGCTTGGCCACACTGCTCTGTCAGTCTTCCGCGAGCGGCCGAGTAGATGTCATCTCGCAAAATCTTGCGGGCGATGGTCTGTCCCGGAATACGGTTCATCAGGAACGCTTCGCCAATATCGCTGTCAGGCTCGAATACCTGAACCACTTTCGGAGCAGGAACCTCTCCCTCAGCACAGGAGAGCAACTTCGCCTCCGTGCCCAAGCCGATGGCTTCGGAATTGCGGGCAACGCTGACACCGCCCGGTACGCGGCGCAAAATCAGGTCGACAACTTTGCCGCCCTGTTCAACATCCAGGCTCCAGGTCTCTTGACTGGCACCTCCTGACAGGCGAACCAGCCGTTCAACGGTCGCGTCAGCGCCGTAAAATTGCCCGGCCCATGCCTGTAAACCCTTTAGAATCTGATCTTGGCTACCCATCTTGTCACAATTGCGCGGAACACCCATCCCGCCAAGGCGTAACGCCAAGTCACCCCTGACCGGACGCCGAAGGAAACTATTGATGCCGAAGTCGAAAAAGAGAGATTACGGACTTCTTCCTACGGAGCCGCCCCCACGAGTCAGCCTGTTTGGCTGGCTCAGGGGGCGCTTCTTTGCAGGCATGTTCATCGCCTTGCCAGTCGTCGTGACATTCCTGATTCTGCAATTCTTGATCAGTGAAATCGACAAGCGCGTTGTGCCCTTACTGCCGGCGGCACTGAAACCTGAAACTTATCTCAATTACGCAGTTCCCGGTTTCGGACTGATCGTGCTCGTCGTGTTTCTTACCGTGCTGGGCGGCATTGCGACGAATCTCATCGGTCGTTCCGTCATCAGTCTGGCTGATCGCATTCTGACCCGTGTTCCCTTCGTCCGTTCGGTCTATTCGGCGTTCAAGCAACTGGTTGAAGTCTTTGCGAGTAACAATACCGAACAGTTCAGCGAGTGTGTTCTGATCGAGTACCCGAAGAAGGGCACCTGGTGTCTTGGGTTCGTGTCGAGCCCTGCGAAGGGCGAGCTGAAAACGGTTCTTGGGCCCGCATTTATAGGAGTATTCGTGCCGACGACTCCGAATCCCACGTCGGGCTTCTTGATGTATGTGGAATCGAGCGAAGTCGTACGCCTCGACATGACGGTTGAGGAGGGCGCTAAAATGATCCTTTCGGCCGGTCTGGTGGTTCCCGAGCATCTGCCGATCAAAGAGGGCGATGCACCATCGACTCAATCTACTCCGTCGCCGGAGCCTGAATCCGGGGCGTAAGGAGTTCCCGAACGAGCCGAAGTGCCTGGCCCCGTTCACCAGAAAGCTGGGGATCGCGACTTACGATGGCTTCGGCGTCCTTTTTTGCGATTTCGAGCAGCGGGGCGTGTCGCGCTAGATCGAGTACCCGATAATCTGTGGCCCCAGCCTGTTTCAAGCCCAGCATATCGCCGGGGCCACGAAGTTTGAAATCCGCTTCAGCAATTTCAAACCCGTCCTCTGTGCGCCGGAGCGTGTCGAGCCGCTCATGCGCTGTTTCGCCCAAAGGCGGCCTGTAGAGCAACAGGCAATAGGACGGACGATCACGCCGACCGACGCGACCTCGCAACTGATGGAGTTGGGCGAGGCCAAACCCCTCTGCGCGCTCGATCACCATGATCGTGGCTTCTGGCACATCGACGCCTACTTCGATTACCGTTGTTGCGACCAATAACCTGGTACGTCCTGCGCGGAAATCTTCCAGTGCGGCGTCTTTCTCTGCAGGCTTGAGGCGACCATGGACGAGCCCCACAGGCACATTCAATTGGTCGGTCAGAGCCGCATGACGGCCAACGGCAGTGGAGTCATCGTCGTCGACATCAACCTTGGGGCATACCCAGAAAGCGCGCTCGCCCCGACGCATCGCCCGACTCACGGCATCTACTACCTCATCCATGCGTGTGTCTGGGATCGCGCGGGTTTCGACGGGGACGCGGCCGGGTGGCTTTTCATCCAGTATCGACACGTCAAGATCTCCGTGAAACGCCTGTGCCAAGGTTCGAGGGATCGGTGTCGCGCTCATGACAAGCATGTGCGGACTGAGGGCCTTTCCAGCGAGGCGCATGCGGTCAGCCACGCCAAAGCGGTGCTGTTCGTCGACGATGACCAGACCCAGATTGCGGAATGCGACGGACTGCTGGAAGAGGGCTTGGGTGCCAGAAACGACGTGGATGCTCCCGTCGGCCAGTCCCATCAATATGCTTTCGCGCGTCGATGCCTTGTCTCGCCCCGTCAACGCGGCGACGGTGTAACCTAGCGGTGACAGAAGTCGATCCATGGTTTCATATTGCTGACGGGCCAAGACTTCCGTGGGAGACATGAATGCCGTCTGGAAACCAGCGCTCGCAGCTTGAACCGCGGCCATGGCACTGACCAGCGTTTTGCCCGCGCCAACATCACCCTGAAGCATCCTGCGCATGGGGGAGGTGGACGACATGTCGGCGCCGATCTGTTCGAATGCACGCGTCTGGGCGCCGGTCGGCTTGTAGGGGAGCGCGCGCAAGAGTGCTTGGTGAGATTCAGCACTCACCGGGACAGAGGGCGCCGCTCTTTTGGCGCGGCTTGCGCGAGCCAGCGCAAATGCTGATTCACGCGCAAGCGCTTCGTCATATGCCAATCGCTCGCGCGCCCTTTCAAACAGTTCGGGATCATACTCTATCGGTGCATGAAGGCAGCTCAGGGCCGCTTTGAAGCTCAACCAACCTCGCGCCTTGACCAAGTCGGGATCCGCCCATTCCGGTAAATCATCGACGATATGATCCAGCGCTTGAACGGCGAAGCTGTGAACACGTTTGTTCGTCAAACCCGCTGTAAGACCATAGATGGGTTCGACAGCAGGAGGCATTGGGCCTTTGGCGGGATCAACAATGTGATCGGGATGGGTCATCTGGCGCTCGCCATTGAACTCTTCGACCATTCCAGACACGACACGCTCCTTGCCGATCGGAAATTGGCCTTGCAGCCATCTGCCGTCAGCCCGGAAAAAGGCAAGTGTGAGAAATCCGGTGCCATCGTACAGAACGATCTTGTGCGGAGATCGATCAGAATAGGGTGCGTTATAAGCATGTACTTCGCCGCGAAGGGTCGAGACCTCGCCGATCACCGCATCATCAATGTATTCTTTTACCCGACGATCCACCCAGCGCTCCGGCAAATGAAGCAACAATTCCCAAATACTGTCGCCACCTGTCAGGCGCTCCAGCACAGGCTTCAGCTTCGGGCCGACACCAGACAAACTGTCTAGGCCCTCAAACAAAGGAAAGAGTCGTTCGTCCCGCATCCCAACCAGACTATGCGCGCGCGGTGCGCTGCACAATCGCCGCTGTTTATTCCAGCTGCGCGTTCTATATGGTTTGGCAAATCAAAGGAGCCGAAGAATGGAAGCACGTCGCCGAAAACTCAAATTCAGGGCCTGGCGACGCGGATTCCGGGAAATGGACCTTCTCATGGGTTCGTTCGCAGATGCGCATATTGGTTCGTTCGGTGAATCAGAACTTGATGAATTCGAGGGTCTGCTCGGAGTTCCGGATTGGGAGGTCTATGCGTGGCTGATTGGCCAAAAGCCTGTGCCTGAGACTCATCGCGGTCCCGTGCTGGACCAACTCATCGCATTCCGATACGCCGCCCAAGGCGGTTAAGTCAGCCTTTCTTCCCATTTCTGTCGAATACATCGTGCCCATGACTCCTGTAGAGCTATTGAAATCCCTCAGCGGTCCGGCCGCCCTCTCTGGTGCGCCGTTTGGTGCAGACCTGATTGCCTTTTGTGCCGCATTACAGAAGCGCGGCGGGGCGGGAGTTTATGTCGCCCGTGATGACAAGACAGCGGCCACAGCGCGGCGGGTGGCGCAGTTTGCCGAGCCCCGTCTGGAGCAGGTCGACCTGCCAAGTTGGGACACGCTGCCCTATGATCGGGTCAGCCCGACAGCGGGAGTCTCCGCTCGCCGATGCGCCGCACTTGCGCGGTTATCTCGCTATGACCCGGAGCAGGGTCCAATCCTGGTGGTCACCACCGCATCGTCGCTGGTTCAGCGGGTGCCTCCTGTTAGCGTGCTACGCCGGTCTTCATTCGCGGTCACGCTCGGCCAGTCCGTGAACCAGAAAGAACTTACCGAGTATCTTGCCGTAAATGGCTATTTGCGATCAAGCACCGTGCGCGAGCATGGGGAGTTCGCGATTCGGGGCGGGATCATCGATATTTTCCCGCCGACCTCTCCTGAACCGTATCGTCTCGACTTTTTCGGCGACACATTGGAAACCCTCCGCACCTTCGACACCGAAACGCAGCGGTCTACAGGGGATGCGAAAAGCGTCGCCTTTGCACCGGTCAGCGAAATCCTGTTTGACGATGATGTGCTGGCGCGGTTTCGCGAGAAGTACCTGGCCGCGTTCGGACCGCCTTCGGGCGACCCGGCTTATGAAGCCGCGCGCGCATCCATCCGGCGGCAGGGCGTGGAAGGCTGGCTGCCATTGTTTCATGACCACCTAGAAACAGTATTCGACTATGTGGGCTCAGACCCGCTTATAGGCATGGGCCATCTCGCCGGTGAAGCGTCCGCAGAACGCCTGTCGCAAGCTGAAGACTATCATGCCGCCCGTTTGGAGGCGGGTGAAGGAGATGTACGACAGGCGAAAGTGTTGCCGCCGGATTCGCTTTACCTGACTCCAAGGGAATTGGAGGCCGGGCTCGCTTCGCGAGCCACCGCACGTTTCTATCCATCCGAACCCAGCGCCGAAGCATTTGACCTAGGAGGCCGTGCTGGCCGTGATTTCGCCCCGGAACGCCTGCACGCAGACATCAATGTATTCGAAGCGGCGATTGCTCATGCCGAGCGTCTCCAATCTGACGGTCGCCCGGTTGTGTTTGCGGCATGGTCGGTTGGTTCAGCAGATCGCCTGATCAATGTCATGGCGGATCACGGCCTGACAGACTTGGCATTGGTGCATTCTCTCGACGCGGCAAAGAAGACTGACTTCACGGTTGTGGAAATCCCTCTGGAGTCAGGGTTCGAGACGCCGGACGTGGCTTTGATCTCGGAAGCCGACATTCTGGGCGACAGGCTGGCCGGGCCTAGGCGCAAGCGGAAGACAGCGAACTTTATATCAGATGCCGCCGCACTCAATCCTGGCGACCTGATCGTGCATATTGATCACGGGGTGGGGCGCTATGTAGGCCTCAAGACGCTGGACCTTACCGGCGCGCCGCATGACTGCCTTCATCTGGAATATGCGGGCGGTGACACAATATTCCTCCCGGTAGAGAATATCGACCTAATTAGCCGGTACGGAGCCGAAGATTCGGAAAACCAACTCGACCGTCTCGGTGGGGCAGGCTGGCAAACGCGTAAGGCCAAAGCCAAGAAGCGCATTCTCGAGATGGCAGCTGAGCTAATGCATATCGCCGCCGCCCGCGAGTTGAAACGAGCAGATGCCGTCAATGCCGGGCAGGGCCTGTATGAAGAATTCGCAGCACGCTTCCCCTATGAAGAGACTGATGATCAGTTGAATGCGATCGAAGATGTCATTGGCGATCTCGCGTCAGGCAAGCCTATGGATCGACTGGTTTGTGGCGATGTCGGTTTCGGCAAGACGGAAGTCGCATTGCGCGGTGCGTTTGTTGCAGCGATGAGCGGCAAGCAGGTCGCGGTGATTGCGCCGACTACGCTGCTCGCGCGTCAGCACTACAAGACATTTGCTGAGCGCTTTGCAGGTTGGCCTTTGAAGGTTCGCCAATTGTCACGACTTGTCGGTGCGAAAGAGGCTGCGGAAACGCGCGAGGGGATTGCTGATGGCAGTGTAGATGTGGTGGTGGGCACACACGCAGTGCTCACAAAGACTATTGAGTTCAAGCGCCTCGGTCTGTTGGTAGTGGATGAAGAGCAGCGCTTCGGTGTAAAGCACAAAGAACGACTCAAAGAGTTGAAAGCCGACGTTCACGTCCTAACGCTGTCGGCCACTCCTATTCCGCGTACGTTGCAAATGGCACTTACAGGAATTCGCGATCTGTCGATCATCGCTACGCCGCCGGTCGACCGCCTGTCAGTGCGGACTTACATCACTGAAGAAGACACGGTTACTCTGAGGGAGGCCTTGCTTCGCGAGAAGTATCGTGGCGGACAGGCCTTCTTCGTGGCGCCGCGCATTCAGGACCTGGACAAGCTGGAACGCTTCCTTCACGACAATGTGCCTGAGGTTTCCTATATCGTTGCCCACGGCCAGATGGCGGCAGGCGAACTCGAAGACATCATGACAGCCTTCTATGAGGGCAAGTATGACGTGCTGCTGTCGACGACGATTGTTGAAAGCGGACTGGACATACCACGTGCCAACACATTGATCATACACCGGGCCGACATGTTCGGTCTTGCTCAACTGTATCAGTTGCGCGGCCGGGTCGGCCGATCGAAGCTGCGCGCCTATGCCTATTTCACGACGCCGCGCGACAAGGTGATCACCGAGACGGCTGACCGCCGTTTGAAAATCCTGCAGTCGCTGGACTCTCTGGGCGCGGGCTTCCAGCTAGCCAGCCATGACCTGGACATGCGCGGATCTGGAAACCTTCTTGGCGACCAGCAATCTGGTCATGTGAAGGAAGTTGGCGTGGAACTCTACCAGTCCATGCTGGAAGATGCCGTCAATGCGCTTAAGGCCGGAGCCAGAGATGACGAAGACTTTGCGGATGACTGGTCGCCGCAGATCAATACCGGAGCGGCCGTGCTGATTCCGGAAAGCTATGTAGAAGATCTGAACATTCGGCTTTCCCTGTATCGACGCCTGTCTGAGATTTCGACGGCTGCGGAGCGCGAATCCTTCGCCGCTGAACTGATTGACCGGTTTGGTCCGTTGCCAGATGAAACGAGGCAGTTGCTCGAAGTCACCGCAATAAAGGTACAGTGCAAAGTTCTGGGTATTTCCAAACTGGATGCCGGGCAGAAGGGCGCGGTCTTTGCCTTCCGCGAAGATACGGCACTCGATCCTGCGCGTTTGCTGGACGTTGTACGCAGTCGGCCGTCCCAGTTGCGGATCAGACCGGACTCCAAATTGGTTCACTCAGGACTTGGCGGCACACCCGAACAGCGTTTGTCGGGAATTCGTAGCTTTCTGAAAGAGCTCGAGGCTGCGGCTGGCCTGGTTCCGGCCTAGGCGGTTCTGGCTTTTTGGTAGACACCTGACCGAGCTTCAGACAACAGTCTGCGAGCGTCATGATAAGCGCGCTTTTCGGTAATGCGCCAGCCAAGACGTGCTGCAAGGTCTGGTGCCACCGCTTCCAACTCTCGAAACAAGCGTTCGCAGATTTGGACAGCACCTTTGTAGCCTGTCGCGGACAAGCTGATGGCAAACGTGTCCGGGTCGATGGTCACAGGTAGGTCTGTTTCTCGCATGTTTGACAGGACTACATTGGCGACGAGTTTTTTCTGGCGATGTGCAAGGCGATCATGTTGCGGATCGCAAATGACCAGAAGAGACAGCGGATCCCCTCGGTCTGCTGAAAGCTCGATCTGGTTCTGAAGATGCGCCTCAAAAAAGGTCTGGGAAAAGAGACCGGTTTCTGAATGGCAAATTGCTGACATGGACATGTTGTCTTTGACTTTAAGCGATTGCACTGCGGCACGTCGACCGTAGGCGTCGACATGAGCCGCCAGATCATGGGCGGGCGTGCAGGGTTCGAACACGTGAGACATGTATCGAATGATAGTTTCCAAACTATGCGAGGGTTCTGTGCCTTCACTGAGTAATCCGAGCAGAGGCGTATGTTCAAAATGCTCCATGGAAGCCGTCACCCAGTTGGCGAGCTTATGCAGGCTTCGAGGTTCCGACGGGATATCGAGCAAGATGGCTGCAAAGGCTCTTTGCCTGACATAGTCTGCCGCAGTATGGGCACTGAAGGCAGCCGTGACGGTAATTCCGCGTTCGCCGAGCGCAGCCTGCAATGCAAGAAAGCGTGAAGACCCATCCCCGAGATAGAGGAGGTCCGGCACCGTCTCAGCGGAGGGCTCGGGCAATGTCACTCCGAAAGTAGCAGCCGTTTCCCGGCGCAAGCGCAATTCCGACATGCGGGCGCTGCGCCGTGTGATGGCGTCGAGCCTCCCTCTCAGGACGGATAAATCGCGGTCACGCGGGATGAAGACAGCATTGGCAAAATATCCAGCCAAAGCCGGGTCACCCAGAATCAGAATTGGCCGAATTGATTGGCCAATGTCTTTGATAAACTGGATCAACGTGTTCTCATCGAGGCTTTGTGTATCCAGGAGCAATGCTTCCGATGACGAATATGAGATCGGTAAGTCTGCCCGAAACGGGCGCATGCGACCCGACCGGAGGCGTGACAGGATCATCTCCAGACGCGCACCTGCAGCCAATACTTCTATCGGTGGGTCAAGGTATGCGAGGTGGTTCATATGGCTCGTAAGGATTGTGTCGGGCGACGTTGCGGTACCCCTTCCTTTTGAGCCGCGCCGGCTTAATGATCCGCTAAATTGACCCGGTGAGACAAAAATAAAAGGTAGGATATGTCATGGCTCAAGGACCGTTGAATGGCGTTCGGATTGTAGAGTTCGCAGGTATTGGACCTGGACCCTTTTGCGGCATGCTGTTGTCTGATCTTGGCGCAGATGTGATTCGGATTGATCGGAAGGGTGATGGTCGCCCTGGCCGCGCAGCTGATGTGATGAGCCGGGGGCGCCGGTCCATCGGACTCAACCTGAAAGATTCTGCTGATGTCGAAACTGCGTTGAAGCTGATCGAGAAAGCTGATGGGTTGATCGAGGGTTTCCGACCCGGCGTCATGGAGCGCAACGGTCTCGGGCCTGATGTCGCGCTCGCCCGCAATCCGAAGCTGGTTTACGGGCGCATGACGGGATGGGGACAGACCGGCGCGCTGTCGCATGCTGCGGGACATGACCTCAACTATATCGCCATTACAGGTGCACTTCATGCGATGGGCGATGGCGACGGTCGCCCGCGTCCGCCGCTCAATCTTGTTGGCGACTATGGAGGCGGCGCGCTCTATTTGGCGATGGGCCTGCTGGCTGGCATCGTGAATGTGAAAAATGGCGGCGAAGGCCAAGTTATTGATGTGGCGATGTCTGATGGTGCGGCTTCACTGGCGACCATGTTCTACGGAATGAAAGCGATGGGTCTCTGGACTGATGACAGAGAGGCAAACCTTCTCGATGGCGGAGCGCATTTCTATGACACGTATGAGTGCAGCGATGGCAAATGGGTATCGATCGGATCGATCGAGCCACAATTTTACGCTCTGCTACTGGAAAAAGCGGGTCTGACCGATCCCGGCTTTCAAGCTCAAATGGACCGCTCGAAGTGGCCTGATCTGAAGCAAAAGATCATGGCGGTGTTCAAGACCAAAACGCGCGATGAGTGGTGTGAGATAATGGAAGGCACTGACATCTGTTTTGCGCCAGTCCTCTCCATGTCGGAAGCGCCATCCCATAAGCACAATGTGGACCGTCAGACGTTTGTGGAGATCGAGGGAGTGGTTCAGCCTGCGCCCGCACCGCGATTCTCCGCGACGCCCGGGGCCATCCAGGGGCGGCCAGCTGGATTGGGGGAACATTCTGGTGAGATCCTCAAAGATTGGGGAATTCAATAGACCGAGTTCGCCTCATAGATGAATGGGAGGCAACCGGACGAACTGCAAGCCGTTCAGGTTGACCCTGCTAGTGAATGTCTTGTTGGGCACAGGTCCTGGGCAATTTGTCTGGACGTCTGCTCAACGTCCTTCTTGCTGAACTTGGTCGTCCTGCGGGACGACCATTTTTCTTGCGCCAGGTGGCATTGTCCTTACGCTTGCGAAAAAAGCATCAAGAAGAACGAGGCGTCATGAAACATCTTCCCTATATTCTGCCCGCTCTGCTGCTGGGGGCCTGTGGCGCGGACATCCAACCGGAAGAACCGGCCACACCGCGCGAAATTCATGAACGCGTTCTTGTGATGGATTCGCATCTGGACACGCCCGCAAATTTCTCAAAACCGGACTTCGATATTCTCGCTGACAACCCTTCGCGAATTGGACAAGTTCAAGTCGACCTGCCCAAAATGGAGCGAGGGGGGCTTGATGGCGGGTTCTGGGTGATATTCACCCCGCAGGGGCCTTTGGATGAAGCGTCGTATGAGGCGGCGAAACAGGCAGCGTTCACACGATCAGACGATATCCTCGCAATGGTCGAGGCCCATCCGGACGCATTCGAACTGGCCTACACGGCTGATGATGCTGAGCGCATCGTTGCGGAGGGCAAGCGGATCGTCTTCCAGTCGATCGAGAACAGCTACCCGCTCGGCACTGACCTGACCGTGCTTGAGGATTTCTATGAACGTGGTGTGCGACTCGTTGGGCCGGTGCATTTTCGGGACAACCAATTTGCGGACAGCGCCACAGATTTGTCAGCGACGGACCTCGGTGGGCTAACTCCGCTTGGAGAAGAATTGGTCCGGGAGGCCAATCGGCTCGGCATGATGGTGGATGGCTCGCATGCCGCCGACTCGGCCGTTGAAGACATCATGGAAATCTCCACGACTCCGATCGTGCTGTCACATTCCGGCGTGAAAGCCCTGTACGACCATCCCCGGAACATTCCGGATGATCTGTTGCGGCGTGTCGCGGAAAACGGCGGCGTTATCCAGATGAATGCCCTTGGATCATATATCGAGAATCTCGAGCCCCCTGCAGAACGCACGACCGCGCTGGAAGAACTGGCTGCCTCGTATGAGGGACGTTCGCCTTTCGACCTTACCGACGAAGAGCGCAAGCAGTACATGGAACGCCGTGGCGAAATCGATTCGGCCTATCCAATGCCGCTTTCCTCGTTTGAAGTGTTCATGGAGCAAATGCTGTATGCGCTTGAGATCGTTGGACCGGAACATGTCGGTATGGGCGCAGATTGGGATGGCGGCGGCGGCGTTGCCGGCATGGAGGACGTCTCTCTCTTGCCAAAGGTGACGGAACGCCTGCTGGAAGAGGGCTATACAGAAGCTGACCTGGAGAATATCTGGGGCGGAAACCTGCTTCGAATCATGCGCCAGGCCGAGGCAGCAAAGGCCCAATAGGCTCATCAGGCCGGACTGAAGAAATTCGACCAGCGGTGACGTTGGAGTCTTGCAAAGAGACAGACCTCTATGTATGAGGCCTCTTTCCAATTCACGCGCATTTCGCGCCAAACCACTGGATACCTGTTATGGCAGTTCCAAAGAGCAAGATCTCGAAGTCGCGCCGCGGCATGCGCCGCTCGCACGACCGGCTGGATATGAACACATATATCGAAGATGCGGAATCCGGTGAACTGCGCCGTCCGCACCACATCGACCTGAAAACCGGCATGTATCGCGGGCGTCAGGTTCTTGAGCCACGTGACGATATCTAAACGACCCGCTGTTGCGCTTTTGAGCGCGCAGCCTTAAGGGTGCGAGCGCTTCCTGCCAGAGCAGGGGGCGCTTTTTTTATTTCTAGGCGCAAAGGTACAGCCACTCATGAGCGAGATCATCGACATCCATGCCCGGGAAATCCTGGATAGCCGAGGCAACCCAACCGTCGAAGTTGATGTGACGCTGGAAGATGGCTCTCTCGGCCGCGCGGCAGTCCCTTCTGGCGCTTCTACGGGTGCGTATGAGGCCCATGAACAGCGTGATGGGGACAAGGCGCGTTATCTCGGCAAGGGCGTGCTGAAGGCCGTTGACGCCGTGAATGGTGAAATCTTCAACGAACTGGCTGGTCTGGACGCAACCGAACAGCGCATGATCGACATGTTGATGATCGATCTGGATGGAACGGAAAACAAGTCCCGCCTCGGCGCGAATGCGATTCTGGGCGTCTCCATGGCACTTGCAAAAGCTGCTGCCGAGAGCTCGGCTATGCCCCTCTACCGATATGTGGGTGGACCCAATGCCCGCGTTCTGCCGACGCCGATGATGAACATCATCAATGGCGGCGCGCATGCTGACAATCCGATCGACATCCAGGAATTCATGGTCATGCCAGTCAGCGCAGAGAGCCTCTCTGAATCCGTGCGCATGGGTGCCGAAGTCTTCCATGCGCTGAAGAAAACCCTGAGTGATGCAGGCCACAATACCAATGTCGGCGACGAAGGCGGGTTTGCACCCAATCTGGCATCTACTGACGAAGCCATCGGTTTTGTGATGAAGGCTATTGAGAAGGCGGGATACAAACCTGGAGAGGACATGGCATTGGCGCTCGATGCGGCCTCTACAGAGTTCTACAAGAACGGCAAATATGAGCTTGCCGGGGAAGGGAAATCCCTCGGCTCCGACGAATTCGCAGCCTACCTGGCCGATCTTTGCGCCCGCTATCCCATCATCTCCATTGAAGATGGTATGGCCGAAGATGATTGGGATGGCTGGGTCGCCTTGACCGAATCAATCGGTGACAGGGTTCAGCTAGTGGGCGACGATCTGTTCGTAACCAATCCGGATCGTTTGTCTATCGGCCTTCAAAAAGGCGCGGCGAACTCCATTCTGGTGAAGGTCAATCAGATCGGCACATTGTCCGAAACGCTCGACGCGGTCGAATTGGCGCATCTTCATGGCTATACGGCGGTCATGTCCCACCGTTCTGGCGAGACAGAGGACGCAACGATCGCAGACCTCGCCGTTGCGACCAATTGCGGACAGATCAAGACGGGGTCTCTTTCTCGTTCCGACCGTATTGCCAAATACAACCAGCTGATTCGCATAGAAGAAGAGCTGGGACCTGTTGGTATCTTTGCCGGCCGCTCGCGCATCAACGCTGCCTAGCGGTCTGGGCCCGTCAATCGGGCCGGCGGCGATCACGCTCTCTTAACCATAACCGGATTAGGTGAGGTTATGAAATCGCGACTCGAGGCCGCCGGCCTGTCTCTTCTTGTGCTTTATTTCGCCTACCACGCGTTTGCGGGGGAGAAGGGGCTTGGGCGTTGGTCCGATGCCCAGATGGAGTTGGAGGATCGCAAGGCTGAACTCGCCAACCTCGAGAGCGACTTGAATCGTCTCCAGGTCGATATCAGACGCCTGACTCCGGGATCGGTGGATCCTGATTTCGTGGAAGCCATGGCGCGGGACAAGCTGGCTTTTGTCTATCCGAATGAAATTGTTCTCGTCTCTTCGGAACCAAGCTCTGCAAATTGACATAGTTGTTCTGACTTGTCGTTGCGTAATCGCGCATACATAAGTCTGGAAAAGGGTTGGAGCGAACTTATGGCGACTAAAGCAAGAAGTACCAAAAAGGCACCTTCAAAGACCAGCAAGGCGGAGATGCTGAAATATTATCGGGCCATGCTCCTGATACGCCGGTTTGAGGAAAAAGCCGGACAGCTTTACGGCATGGGCAAGATTGCTGGTTTCTGTCACCTTTACATTGGCCAGGAAGCGGTCGTGACGGGCATGCAAGCCTGTTTGAAGGATGGCGACCAGATCATCACAGGGTATCGCGATCATGGTCACATGTTGGCATGCGACATGGACCCACGTGGTGTGATGGCGGAACTCACAGGTCGCATCGGCGGGCTTTCCAAAGGGAAGGGCGGATCGATGCACATGTTTTCCAAGGAAAAGAATTTCTATGGAGGCCATGGGATCGTTGGAGCTCAGGTTCCGATTGGCACCGGCCTTGGATTCGCCAACAAATATCGCGGAACGGACAACGTTGCCCTTGCATATTTCGGGGACGGCGCCGCCAATCAGGGGCAGGTCTACGAAGCATTCAACATGGCGTCGCTCTGGGATCTGCCAGTCGTCTATGTCATCGAGAATAACATGTACGCGATGGGCACAAGTGTGGCGCGGCACGCCTCGGAAACCGAACTCTACAAGCGCGGCATTTCATTCGAAATCGAAGGCGAGGAAGTCGATGGCATGGATGTCATGGCTGTGCGCGAAGCAGGCGAAAAAGCCGTCAAATATGCTCGTTCCGGAAAAGGTCCGTACATACTGGAAATGAAGACTTATCGGTATCGCGGCCACTCCATGTCGGACCCTGCCAAATACCGGAAACGGGAAGAAGTCGACGACATCCGATCGCACCACGATCCAATCGAGGGCCTGAAGGGCCAGCTTCTTGAACTGGGACATGCAAGCGAAGACGAACTCAAGAACATCGACAAAGAGATCAAGGGCATCGTCAAGGAAGCCGCCGACTATTCTCTTGAGAGCCCGGAGCCCGATCCATCCGAACTCTGGACTGACGTCCTGAAAGACGTCGAGGTCGCCTGATGCCAGGAAAGAAAGCACCTCGACTGTCCGCCATCCTGTTTTCCGGAGCACATTAATGTCCGTAGATATTCTCATGCCCGCCCTGTCTCCGACCATGGAAGAGGGCACATTGTCGAAATGGTTGAAGCAGGAGGGGGACACTGTCTCCTCCGGCGACATCATTGCCGAAATCGAAACTGACAAAGCCACAATGGAAGTCGAAGCGGTGGACGAGGGCGTTTTGGCCAAGATCCTCATTCCCGAAGGCACCGAAGGCGTAAAGGTCAATGCCGTCATTGCCGTGCTCGCAGAGGAAGGCGAAGATGCCGCCAAGGTGGAAGCCAAAGGCGATGCTGGCGGCCAGGCCACCGAAGAGCCGGCCGACTCTGGTGAGGGTATGAAAACAGAGGAGACGGGCGACGAAGTCGAGGCTCCGAAGGCTGCCGTTTTGTCAGACCCGAGCATCCCCGAAGGCACTTCCTTTACCGACACGACGGTGCGGGACGCATTGCGCGACGCCATGGCTGAAGAGATGCGCCGTGACGAATCCGTTTTCGTAATGGGTGAAGAGGTGGCCGAGTATCAAGGTGCCTATAAGGTCACACGGGAACTGCTTCAGGAATTCGGCGCACGCCGTGTGGTGGATACACCGATCACGGAACATGGGTTTGCCGGGCTTGGGGTAGGGGCCGCCTTTGCAGGACTCAAACCCATCGTCGAATTCATGACCTTCAATTTCGCCATGCAGGCCATCGACCAGATCATCAACTCGGCGGCCAAGACCCTATACATGTCAGGTGGCCAGATGGGCTGTCCCATCGTATTCCGTGGCCCCAACGGCGCCGCATCGCGCGTGGGCGCACAGCACAGTCAGGACTATTCGGCATGGTATGGCCAGATCCCTGGGCTGAAAGTGGTTGCGCCATATGACGCCGCCGACGCGAAAGGCCTGCTCAAGGCGGCTATCCGCGATCCGAACCCGGTCGTATTCCTTGAACATGAGCTACTGTACGGAAACAGTTTCCCGGTTCCTGATCTCGACGATCATGTCCTGCCTATCGGCAAGGCGGCCATTAAGCGATCCGGCTCAGACGTAACGCTCGTCGCGCATTCCCGAATGGTTGGATTTGCGCTGCAGGCCGCCGAGACGCTTGCAGAGCAAGGCATTGACGCAGAAGTCATAGACCTGCGTACAATCCGTCCGCTCGACACAGAAACAGTGATCGAAAGCGTGAAGAAAACCAATCGCATTGTCTGTTGTGAAGAAGGCTGGCGTTTCTTCGGCGTCGGGGCGGAGATTGCGGCCACAGTGACGGCCGAAGCGTTTGATTATCTCGACGCACCACCTGCCCGTGTCCATCAAAAGGATGTGCCCCTGCCTTATGCGGCCAATCTGGAGGCGATGAGCCTTCCGAATGCCGATGATATTGTCGAAGCTGCGCGGAGAGTTTGCTATGTCGACTGAGAAACGAGAACTCAAATCGCCGCCATCTGTTGAGGGCGCTGACATCGCTCAGGAAATGATCCGGTTCTGGATCGCAGACAATACAGACCATGTAAGCCTGCGTGTCGGCGAAGCAGCTGATCCGGCGACGGAGCCAACCATGTGGGGCTTCATCCTGGGCGACATCGCCAAGCATGTCACCGACGCTTTCAAGGATCATCATCCAGACGGCCCTGAAAAGGAAGAGATCATCAAGGAGATCGTGACCGGCTTCCTGAATCGCATCCAGTTCGGCCCGAAATCACCGGGCGATGTCCAGAAGATGGGGGACTGATATGGCTATCAATATCACCATGCCCGCCCTGTCTCCGACAATGGAAGAGGGTACGCTTGCAAAATGGTTGGTAAAGGAAGGTGACACCGTTTCCTCCGGTGACATCATTGCCGAGATTGAGACCGACAAAGCTACGATGGAAGTCGAGGCAGTGGATGAAGGTGTTGTCGCCAAGATCCTCATTGAGGCCGGCGCGGAAGGCGTAAAGGTCAATGAAGTGATCGCCATCCTTGCCGAGGAAGGTGAAGACGCCTCCTCAGTCAAAGCGCCCGCCAAGTCAAATGCACCGAAAGACAAGGCAGAAGCCGCGCCTAAACCGGAAGAACCGAAACCGGCCGCCATGGTAGAGACTACTGCCCCGGCAAAGAAAGCGGACAGCGCAGCTACGCCTTCCAAGTCACCCCTGCCATCCGCAACCTCATCAGATGGCCGCATCAAGGCCAGCCCCTTGGCACGCCGGATTGCGGAGATGAAAGGTCTAGACCTTTCGGGGCTGACGGGGACTGGTCCGCGCGGCCGGATCATCAAGCGCGACGTCGAGAACGCCAAAGCCGCACCGTCTGGCGCGAGCGCGGGGGCTGCAACCCAACCGGATGGCCTAATCCTGCCGCAGGTCCTGGACGATCGGGTCTATGCGCCTGACAGTTATGAACTCGTGCCACTGGACGGCATGCGCAAGACTGTCGCCAAGCGTCTGACGACCAGCTTCATGCAGGTTCCGCATTTCCCGCTGAATATCGATCTTGAGCTCGATCATCTGCTTGCGAGCCGTGCTGCGATCAATGCTGCGGCACGCGAAGGCGTGAAGGTTTCGGTCAATGATATGCTCATCAAGGCTGCCGCCATGGCTCTGATGGACGAGCCGGATTGCAATGCATCCTATACCGACAAAGGTATCGCCTATCACAAGCATGCCAATGTTTCGGTTGCTGTCGCGATTGAAGGAGGCCTGATCACGCCAGTTGTGTTCAGCGCGGAGACCAAAGGCCTGGCAGAGATATCGGAAGAGATGAAGGATCTTGCGACCCGGGCGCGGGAGCGGAAGCTGAAGCCGCAGGAATATAGCGGCGGCACATTCAGTATTTCCAATCTCGGCATGTTCGGAATCAAGAGCTTTGCCTCAATTATCAATCCACCTGAAGGCATGATCCTGTCAGTCGGCGCGGGTGAAAAGCGCGCTATCGTCGACGCCAAGGGAAATATTGTTGCCCGTACCGTCATGACGGTAACGCTCACCTGTGACCACCGCGTGGTTGGTGGGGCGGAGGGAGCCAAATGGCTTCAGGCTTTCAAACGGTATGTTGAAACCCCCGAAGCCATGCTGCTCTGATGACGCGGCTCGGGATGATGCTTGTCAGCCTGACCCTCCTCGCCGGATGCTCCGAGGAAAGCGTTTCCGGGGACAATTCGTCGGGCATGAATGAGGCGGATATTCGCATGATCGCTGGCGAGCTTGCGATCCAGAAAGGCATCAGCCTTTTGTGCGACAGGGAGGCTACAGACCAGCTTTCGGAGTTCATGGAAGACCTGCGCTACGAAGGACTAGCTCGGGAGCTTCGCGAAGATGTTGCCGCTGACAGCGTTGTTCTGATGCACAAGATTTCTGCGGAAGAACCGGAATACATTTGCACGCCTGAAATGTTCGAGAGCGCGGATTTGCGCGTCTCCCAGGCGCTTCTGGCATGGGATGAAATGAGAGGAATTACCCAATGAGTACGCAGTACGACCTCATCGTGATCGGATCCGGGCCCGGCGGGTATGTTTCGGCCATTCGCGCGTCGCAGCTGGGCATGAAGACGGCCATCGTCGAACGTGAAAGCCTCGGTGGGATTTGTCTGAACTGGGGCTGTATCCCGACCAAAGCGCTGCTGCGGTCGGCGGAAGTCCTGCACCTGGCCAAGAACGCAAAGGAATTCGGTCTGAAAATCGACAAGGCCGATTTTGACCTCGATGCTGTCGTGAAGCGTTCACGCGGCGTGGCGAACCAGCTATCGACCGGAGTCAAATTCCTGATGAAGAAAAACAAGATCGACGTTATCGAAGGCACCGCCCGTCTCGAAAAAGGTACGCAGGCACCAAAGGTCATCGTCAAAGGCAAAGATGGCAAGGAAACGTCCTTCCAAGCCAAGCACGTCATGTTGGCGACGGGCGCGCGGGCGCGGGACATCCCGCAAGCCGGTCTGGTTGCAGACAAGAAACTGATCTGGACTTATCGTGAAGCCATGACGCCGGATGTCATGCCAAAGCGGCTGTTGGTCATAGGATCAGGTGCGATCGGCATTGAATTCGCAAGTTTCTATCATGAACTGGGTGCAGAGGTGACAGTCGCTGAAGTGATGGATCGCATTCTGCCGGTGGAAGACGAGGAAATTTCGAAACTCGCGGAAAAGGACTTCAAGAAGCAAGGCCTGAACATTGTTACAGGCGCGAAAGTCGAAAATCTGAAAGCGGGCAAGTCCACCGTTACAGCAGAAATTACAGACAAGTCCGGCAAGAAGGAAAACAAGGAATTCGACCGGGCGATTCTCGCAGTTGGGATTGTCGGCAATGTTGAAGATCTTGGCCTCGAAGATCTGGGCGTAAAGGTCGAGAAGACCCATGTGACCGTGGACAATTTTGGCCGTACCGGGGTCAAAGGTCTATACGCAATCGGCGATCTGACGGGCCCGCCATGGTTGGCCCACAAGGCCTCTCATGAAGGTGTGGTTTGTGTGGAAGGTATCGCCGGGGCCGATCATGCCGAACCCTTTGATCCCTGGAACGTTCCAGGCTGCACTTACGCGCACCCGCAGGTCGCCAGCGTCGGTCTGACTGAAAAAGCCGCAAAGGAAGAAGGCTACGATATCAAGGTTGGCCGCTTCCCCTTCATCGGCAATGGCAAGGCCATAGCAATGGGCGCCTCTGAAGGCCTCGTAAAAACCATCTTCGACAAGAAGACCGGGGAATTGCTCGGCGCGCACATGATCGGCGCAGAAGTCACCGAACTGATCCAGGGCTATGTTATCGCGCGCCAGGGTGAGTTGACCGAGCAGGATCTCGCTCACACAATCTTCCCGCATCCGACCATTTCGGAGAGCATGCATGAATCCGTTCTGGATGCCGAAGGCCGTGTGATACATGTCTAGGGACCAGTCGCACCGTGCGACGGTCGCGGGGGCGTTCCATGAAACTCAAAATCGGTCCGGGTGCTCTTGTCGCCGCGGGCTTCATTGGACCTGGCACCGTCACTGCTTGCACGCTCGCCGGCGCAAATTTCGGCTATGCCCTCATCTGGGCGTTGGTCTTCGCCACCTTTGCCACAATCATCTTGCAAGAGATGGCGGCCCGACTTGGCATCGTTTCCGGCAAGGGATTGGCAACCGCCATGACCGCCCCCGAAAATGGGCCGATCATCAGATGGTCCATAATAGTTCTTGGCGTTTCGGCACTCGCTGTTGGTAATTCAGCTTACGAGGCAGGAAATCTTGCTGGTGGAGCGTTGGGGCTTGAGGCTCTGGTGGGATCCTTCGGCATTTCCCACAAACTGATTGTATTGGTTCTAAGCGCAGTTTCTGGCGGATTTCTTCTGTTTGGACACTACCGGCATATCGAAAAACTGCTGATTAGCCTGGTTCTGCTCATGAGCGTCGCCTTTGCAGGCAGTGTCCTCATCACGCGACCTGATATGTCCGCATGGTTTGGAGGTCTGTGGCCGACCGTACCCGATTCTGGATTGCTGACAGCCATCGCTTTGATTGGCACGACCATCGTTCCGTACAATCTATTTCTCCACGCCTCGACGGTTCGTGATAAGTGGCCAGACAGGTCTGCGACGGCGTTGCGAGCGGCGCGAACGGACACGGCTATATCAATCGGTTTGGGCGGGATCGTCTCCATTCTGGTTTTGTCGACCGCAGCGGCTAGCCTGTTCGGATCAGGCATAGCTGTCAGTTCTGCCGCTGATATGGCATCTTCAATCGAGCCAGCCTACGGGCCGTTTGCAAAATATCTGGTTGGCGTCGGCCTATTCGGCGCCGGACTTTCGTCATCAATTACCGCGCCGTTGGCGACATCCTATGCCTTGTCCGAGTTCGGCGGCTTCCCACGTAATGGTCGCGTGTTTCGCGGCATTGCGCTCACCGTTCTAATCGTTGGGACCGCTGTCGCTTTGCTAGGCGTCCGCCCCATCAGCATCATACTTTTCGCGCAAATTGCGAATGGGCTGATATTGCCAATTATCGCAGTGTTCCTGCTTATCGCAATGAACCGACGCGGATTGTTGGGTGACCACGTCAATTCATGGCTGACCAACTTACTGGGCATGGCAGTCGTCGTAATTACCTTTGGCCTTGGCTTGCGCCTTATCCTGAGAGCCCTAAATGTGTGGTCATGAGCCGCACAATTTGTCTGAACTCTGATATCGGGGAATTGCCGGGCGAAACTGGTCGCGCAATGGATCGTGCAATCCTTGATGTGGTCAGCCGGTGCAGTATCGCCTGCGGCGGCCACGCTGGTGACGATGATAGTATGCGAGCGACGCTGAAAGCTGCCAAGGCGCGCCACGTGGTCGTCGGTGCGCATCCATCTTATCCGGACAGGCAAAACTTCGGGCGCAAAAGCATGAAGATGCCGCAAGATGAACTGGAATCATCGCTCCGTCAGCAGGTGAGAGCGCTTGGCAGTTTTGCGAGAGGTCAAGGCATAGCGATCGACCATCTCAAACCCCATGGCGCATTGTACAATGATGCTTCGCGGGATCCCACGCTTGCAGAATTCATCGTGCGCCTCACACGTGACGCACGCATACGGGCCGTAATTGGGCCGCCTGATTCCATGCTGGCCAAGATTGCCCACGCTACGGGCACTGATTTTCTGGCCGAAGGCTTTGCGGACCGCACATACGCCCGCGATGGCTCGCTACTCGCGCGAGGTGAGTCAGGTGCAGTGATCCACGAGGCGGATGCTCAAGCAGCGCAGGTAATATGCATGATCGAGGACAGCACGGTCATAGCCGCGGACAACCAAGTGATTTCTCTCCAAGTGGACACAATCTGTCTTCACGGAGATACGGCAGGAGCAGTCCAATCCGCACTCGCACTCAGGGAAGCGCTTCACTCACGGGGTATCGAAATCAAGGCACAGGCCGCGCCGTGAAGGCACCGGTTATCGTGCCATGCGGTGACGATGCGCTGAGGCTTGTCATGCGGGCGACGGAAGACCGTCAGGCTATTGCACGCGCCCTGCATGGCAGCCGCATTTGGGATGAGGTTGTGATCGGTCGGGAAAGTGTAACGGTTCAATTTGACCCTTCCGCCCTAGGCCCAGCCAAGGCGCTGGCCATGTTGAAACAAGCGGCAATGGCTGACATTAACGCGGCAGTTGTTGACGCGCCGAATTTAAAGTTGCTGGTACGGTCTGATGAGGCCAATGCGCCCGACCTTGCGGACTGTGCGGCGGCGAACAACTGCTCTAGCAATGAGTTTCTAAATATCTTGGCTCGCTCGAATTTAAGTGTCGACATGCTCGGATTCGCGCCCGGTTTTGCGTATCTGTCGGGTGTCGATCCAAATCTGTTGGGGGGCAGGCTGGATCACCCCCGTCAGCGGGTCAAAGCCGGTTCTATTGGCTTTATTAAAGGCTATCTCGGCATTTATGCTCTGGACGGGCCAGGGGGCTGGCCAATTATTGGCCGGACCGATGCGATGCTCTTCGACAAAACGGCGCGAGATCCTTTTGTCCTCTCGCCGGGTGCCGAAGTTCAAATAGAGTGGGTCTGACGTGACGCTTCGCATCATGAATGCCGGGCCACAGGCGACCCTGCAGGGCAACCAGAGAGCGGGATATCGCTATTCTGGTATTCCGTCATCCGGGCCTGCTGACCCCGTTTCCCATGCGATCGCAAACCATCTGGTTGGGAATCACGCGAGCACGACCGGAATCGAGATTACCTATGGACCCTTCTCGGTAGAGTTTCAGGCATCCGCAGCAATCGCGCTTACCGGAGCGGTGGCTCCGACCAGCTTGAATGGTCGTGTGGTTTCATTTCACGAGACACTCTTCGTCAAGCAGGGCGATTTTCTGGAAGTCGGCCGTCCGGACCATGGGCTGCGAACCTATCTGGCGATCTCTGGTGGAGTTGTGGGTGATGAGTTCCTGGAGAGCGAGTCTACCTATACTCCTGCAGGCTTGGGTGGTTTTGATGGCCGGGCGCTCCGGTCTGGGGATGTGGTTGAAACGAGCCCCCGCACAAAACCCCGCCGGGAAACGACACCTGAAACGCTGCTGTTTCCACTCGGCAACAGTTTTGCTCTGCGGGCGAGCGAAGGGCCTGACTATACAGACGACTGCACTCATCTTTGGACGGAGCAATACAAGGCAACACGCCGAGCTAGCAGAATTGGTATCGAGCTGGATGGCGCGTTTCCCAAAATAGATTCCATCGAAAACCTGCCGAGCGCCGGAATTTTCCCTGGCGCATTGCAGTTGCCGCCGCAGGGAAGGGGGTTCCTACTATTACCAGACTGTCAGACCACAGGAGGTTATCCGCACATTCTGCAGGTTAACCGGTCTGACCGACACCTACTGGGTCAGATCCGGCCCGGCGATTCTATCTTGTTCCTGCACAGGACGCGGGAGCAAGCGGCCGACGATCTGATAAAGAAGCAGAAATTGATTGCATCCTGGATCGGTGGGTTCCGAGTGTAGCCGAGCTGGCCGCACGTTCGAAGTGTAAACAAAACCTTGATAGAGGGTGTTGTGCAATTTCCGGGAGCCGTTCATGGAAGGCGATCAGTACATGATGTGCGCCGTCTCTGAGCATCGCGCCAATGAACGTTGATGCCGGTCCGCCAAGTTGTCGTGGAATGCTAATCCATGAATCGCATAATCATCATTATGGGAAATGATGTTGATGTATTATTTAATGAAATCAAGGCGCAAGCCATCATGCCCTGGTATCACGCCGGTCGGAAGTTCTTTGCAGAGCGTTTGGTAATCCATGTCGACATGCATGTTCGTCAGTACTGCCAGGCGCGGCGATATATCCGCGATCCACTCCAATGCCTGATCAAGATTTGCATGCGATGGGTGCGGCGCGTACCGCAATGCGTCGATGATGAGTGTATCACTCCCCTTCAGTGCTTCCAGCGTTTCTTCTGGTAGTCCGTTAACGTCATTACAGTAGGCGAGATTACCTATACGAAAACCGAGGCAGCGAATGCGGCCATGCTCCATATCGAGTGGCAAGAATTCGATATCGCCGCCGGCACCGGAAATCTTAACCAACTCGAGCGGCACAAGCTCGTCTTGCAGGTCCAGGATCGACGGGTAACCACCCTTCCCCTCGAAACAATATGAAAACCGTTCTGTCAGAGTGCCGCGAGTTTCAGCGCTCAGATAAGTGGGTATTGGCTTGCGTTGGCGAATGCAGATCGGTCGCACGTCATCAATTCCGTGGCTCTGGTCGGCATGGTCATGCGTATACAGGATCGCGTCCAGGTGGCCGATCTGTTCGGCAAGCAACTGTTCTCGCAGATCTGGCGACGTATCGATCAGGACATTTGTGGATGCGCCATGAGCGTCGAACGACTGAACGAGCGCCGAGCATCGCAGGCGGCGATTTTTTGGTTCCGATGGATCGCACGCGCCCCAATCGCCACCGACGCGTGGAACGCCGCCGGATGAGCCCGTGCCCAGCAGTGTGAAGATACCTGTCGCCATCAGTTCGGTATTCTCGAGAAAAGGCGCATGGCGTTGTCGGTCGTTGTTTTCAGGACGTCGTCGAGTGGAATACTCTTGAGGCTCGCGAGCGCTTCAGCAACGTGAATGAGATAGGAGGGTTCATTGCGTCGGCCGCGCATCGGCACCGGCGCGAGATAAGGACAGTCAGTTTCAAGGATCAGGCGGTCCATCGGGACATCTGTAATCACTTCCCTGACTTCCCGCGCGCTCTTGAAGGACAGTATGCCTGATACGGACACGAATCCTCCAAGGTCGAGGCCGCGCTGGGCCAGCCGCGCGCCACCCGTATAGCAATGCAACAGCGGGACGAAACTTCCCTTTTCGAACTCCTCTTCAAGGATATCGCCCATCATTTCATCAGCTTCACGTGTGTGCAGGATGAGCGGCAGGCCCGTCTGTCTGGCCGCTTCGACATGCGTTCTCAGACTGTTTATCTGTGCATCCTCTGCGCTGTAGCCATAATGGAAATCGAGGCCGGTTTCGCCTATGGCAACCACATTGGGATCCGCCGCCCCGTTGACCAGATCATTGACCGACAGATCGGTGAAATCCTTGCTGTGATGAGGATGGACGCCGATCGAGCACCAGATGCCCGGATGTGCCTGCGCAATCGACCTGACCGCCTCGAAATTGTCGAGACGATCACAGATTGCGAGCATACGCTTCACACCGGCCTCGTCAGCCCGTGTGAGCACGTCGCCCAGATCGTCGGCAAACGTCTCGCCGTGCAAATTCACATGCGTATCAAACATAGCTGACGACTTAATGCGCCTTTGCAGCGCTATAAAGCCCTGCAATCAGCTTGGATGCCGTTTGAGCAGGATCCATCTTCAGGGCGCGCGCTTCGCCAGCGAGCCGGGATACTTCCAGCCAAGCCTTGGCTGCGGCGGGCTCCTGTTCTGCGCGCTGCGCCAGCCATGTCAGAATTTCCTCCTGAAACGCCTGCATGGCGGTATCGTCAGCACTTGCTGTCTGGAGCGCGTCCGTCACTAGCCCGTCATTCGGTCTCGGCAGGCTGCGCAAAAGGACCTTGGCCGCGTGAGATGCCGCGAGACCTGCCGGCGTAGATAACTGTACTCCCAAGCCTGGTCGCCCCTTGGACAAAGACGCGGCTTCAGCCGGCGCGGTGGCGGTTTCCAATGCGCGTTTTGTATCTTCATCACCCAGTGCCGAGACTCGCAGGACTCTGCAGCGCGACCGAATGGTTGGCAGGATAGGTGTCGTTCCATGATTCACCAGAAACAGGATGCTATGCTCCGGTGGCTCTTCAAGTGTCTTGAGCAAGGCATTCGCACCATTGCGATTCAATTCGTCCAGCGAGTCGATAATGCCGACGCGCCACCCACCTTGTGCGGGCTTGAGGGAAAAGAACTGGATCAGCTCACGCACCTGATCGACCGAGATATCCTGGCGTAGCTTGCCTTTGTCGTTCAACTCGCGATGTACCACGCGCAAATCGGGATGAGCGCCGGTAAGACAGGTTCGCGCAACCGGGTCAGAAGAATCTGCATCAAGCGGCGCTGCTTCCCGGCCGCGAGCGCCGAGCATGTAAGCGGCGAGCCGGTTTGCCATTGTGGCCTTACCGATTCCTGATGGCCCTTCGATCAGCCAGCCATGGTGTAGCTTGCCGGTTGTTGCCGATGCCAGAAACGAAGCCTCAGCCGTATCGTGCCCATACAGAGGCCAGGCGATGCTCATCCTGCCATCTCATTCAATGCATAAGTTTGAGACACGATGCGCCAGGCTGCTGCGTACACGGTGGCGATATCCCGAGAAGCATCTATCAGTTTGCAACGCAGAGGCTCTTCTTGCGACAGCGAAATAAATCCCTGACGGACTGCGTGATGAAAGTCAGTAGCGCGCTTTTCAAAGGCATCGTCCGGACCATTGCGCGCAGATCTGCGGCCTGCGGTGGTTTCGAGGGGGGCATCAAGAACGAGCGTCAGTGTTGGTACCGTGTCTCCCAAGACGGTGCTTTCCATCGATTTGAGGACATTGGACGAGACGCCGCCTTTGACACTTTGATACACGCTCGTGGAGTCCGCAAAGCGATCACAGATCACCCATTTTCCCTCAGCCAGTGCAGGCCGTATCAATTTTTCCAAATGGTCACTGCGGGCGGCATTCATCAGCAAGGCTTCGCTCATTGGCGACCAGTCCGCGCCAGCGGGCGGATGCAATGCAAGTTCGCGAATAGCTTCTGCCAGTGGAGTGCCGCCGGGCTCGCGCGTTGTGACGACGTCAAAGCCCTCAGCCCGCAAGCGCTCTGCCAAAGCGTGTTGAAGCGTGGACTTGCCTGTACCTTCACCGCCTTCGAGCGTAATGAATCTGAGGGGCGAGACCTCAGCCATCATTGCCGCCGATCATCTGGCTGAGACCTTCGACTGCTCGGCCGAAGAAGCCGAGCTTCTTGACCGTTGCCTCAGCAACGATAGGCGCTTCGGTTGGAACCTGACCTTCTACAGTCACGACCAGTTTTCCGACCGTGTCGCCAGCGCGGATAGGCGCCTCGAGCGCACCATCAAGAACTATCTCCGATGTCGCTTTCTCAAGCGCAGCCTTGTGGCCGGCTATCGTCATCTTGCTGGCGAGCGAAACCGGCACCAATTGTTGCTGGCCGAGCCAGACTTTGACTTCCGGTAGCTCGACGCTCTCCGGCGTGATCACTTTCAGATCATAGCTCTGGAATGCCATCCGCATCATGCGTTCGCCTTCCTGGGCTCGCGCCGCCATGCTCTCAAGACCGTTGATGACGATTGTACGCCGTACGCCGTCACGAACGGCGGAGGCGGTGAGTCCATATCCCGAAACCTCGAGGTGACCCGTCTTGAGGCCATCAGTGCCTTCAATACTGAGCAATGGATTGCGATTTGCCTGCGTATATTCGCGCCACGTATATGACGGCATGTCGTACCAGTCGTAGTATTGCGGATACTTGTCGATAGTGAGCTTCGCCATCTTGGCGAGGTCTTCTGCAGATATAACGTGGCCAACGGCCTCAAGGCCGGTCGTGTTCTGGAAGTTCGCAGAACTCATGCCGAGTTCATGGGCGAGGGAGGTCATACGCCGTGCAAAGGCTTCCTCTGATCCCGATATACCCTGAGCCAACACGATACAGGCGTCATTGCCAGACATGATGATTACGCCGTGCAGAAGTTCTTCAACGGTTGGCGTATCGCCGGGCGCAAGTCCCATTGTCGATGTACCAGACGGGAAACCACCTCGGCGCCACGCGTCTTCGCTGACGGTGAATTTGTCGGTCAGGGAAATCTCCCCCCGATCAATCAGTTCGAACACGAGGTAGGCCGTCATCATCTTTGTCATGGAGGCGGGGATCATGGGTTCCGCGCCATCCTTGGAGAAGAGTATTGTGCCCGTCTCGTGATCCATGATCACAGCATGACTGGCGGGCGTATCCATGATCTGTGCCTGGGCCGAACCCGTCGCTGCGACTGCCATCAGAATGGCGGTGAGGATCTGGGTTTTTGGCAGCATTGTAAGCCTCCGAAATGTGCTGAACGGTTGGCCGAAACCAATACGGCCCTTTTTCCCGTTTATACAGGAAAAAGGGCCGGTTTGTGGTCAGCGTCAATGGTGGCTATGCGGTCGTCAGGTCAGTTCTGGGAAACCACCCGACCGTTGGATATGCCGTAGCGGTGAAGATCATTGTTTATCCGATCAGCAGCATCCCGGTTCATGAAGGGGCCAACGCGCACCCGGAAAAAGTCTGCGCCATTTACGCGTGCCGGATCAATTTGGGCGCTCATATTGGTCGGCATGGACTGAATGAGGCTCTCAGCGTTCGAAATTTGCGAGAATGCGCCAACTTGAACAAAGTAATTCCCGACCGAAACAGGCTCATAATTTGGCGTGCTGCTCCGGCTCGCGGCGTAAACAGGACTTGGCGCAGAAGCTGTGGTGACTGAGGGCGCGCGCGTTTCATTATTGTCAGAAACCAGAATCGGTTGCGGTTTTGGAGCCATGACAGGAGCAGGGCCCAGATAACGAATTCGCACATTGGCGCGCCCTGCCCCGGTCATGCCGAGTTCCACAGCGGCGCGCTCGGAGACTTGCAACATGGCGCCATCTTCAAAAGGTCCGCGATCATTCACGCGCACAACAATTTCTGTGTTTGTTTCAAGATTCACGACCTGAACCAGGCTCGGCAAAGGCAGGTTCGGATGCGCGGCCATAAGCGCAGATTGGTCGAAGGTTTCGCCATTTGCGGTCGGCAGGCCCTGGAATTCGTCACCATAGATGATGGCCGCGCCGGTTTCATCGAAGACGGGTACGGTTTCAGGCTGAACCGAATGCGTTGCAACGGGTGTCAGGCTGGTGGCAACACGACGCGCATCTGTTGCCGTTGGGGCACCGGCCCCCTGCTCTGCGACAGGTTCGGGAGCGCCAGCGAGTTTTGGCAGAGATTCTGTCAGGACTTCGGACTGTGCTCGTTCTGCAGCGACACGTTGAGCGGCGGCTTGCGGATCAAATGGTTTGGCGGATGTTGGCTGTGTTGCGACAGGCGCAGGTGTGCCACTTATTGGTGCGCTTATGCTGGCATATTCTCTTGTCCCGCTTGCCGGGTTCGAAAATCTCGGCACCGAATTTGAGGAGTTTGAGGCAGACTGTACAGGCGCAGGCTTCTGCGACGCTCCCGGATAACTGAACTGGACCCGTGCTTTGGCTTTCTCTGGGCTGGGCTGGGCCTGGCTTGGTGCAATGAAGACGTTTTGACGTTCTGTTGAAATTCGGGCGCTTGGCTCTTGCGACTTGAAGACGATTGGTGCGGGATCGGCCCATGCGGGCGCTGATACGAAAGCAGCAGCAAAAGTGGCAACAATAAAGGCGGGAAGGCGATCGGTGATTTTGGTCGATGGCGCGCGCATTCGCGGTGTAACCTCATTCTGAGTTTCTATTCGGCGCTTTGCGCCTGAACGTCCGGCTTTTCTGCCGTACCTGGCTTGTTTACCACGCCAAGGTGGATGCAGGATGAACCTTCTCTCACGAAACCGCAAATGCCTCTTAGTGATCGATTCACGATTTGCGAGCGGTCAGCATTCGCAGATGAGGGCTTGCAAAACCACTTCCTCTGTCGGACATACCGGGCGCCGGAGGAATGGCAGAGTGGTTGAATGCGGCGGTCTTGAAAACCGTTGAGCCTTCGCGGGCTCCGGGGGTTCGAATCCCTCTTCCTCCGCCAGAAATTTCCGATACCACGTTGTAATGTAATTCGATTATTGATCTTATTTCTCACCAACCCCGCCACCTACCCCGCCATGTGACGATAGAGTCGCTATTTCCAGGGCCGACTGAGCCGAGGATATAAACGAAAGCCCTCAAGCAGCTCAATCGCAGTGCGTAAGACTTCGAAGGACCGTCGAAGTCATCCCGACCTGCCTTCGTTCCTCCAAAGCGTCTGGCGCCTGGCGATTGCCACTCAGAAACCAAGCTGGAGCTGGTCGGCTGCGCCGGCTGCGATGAACAAGGCAATCACTCCGCCGCAAAGCAGCCAAAACCACAGCGGCGGGTTTGGCGGCGTGTATTGCGGATCACTATCCCACCCCATTGCGTTCAGCGCCCCGGATGGGCTGGGCTGACGGGGCATTCCTCGATATGCTTCTTCAGACGCGCCGCATGCTCGATGTTTCTCGGGCCGCTGAGTCCTCGCTGCTCGCCAATCTCAGCAACCGGCTGGATAACTTCGACGTGTGCGCCCCGTCCGCCGCAAGACCGGCACCTTGCGTTAGCAGCCACACTCGCGACCGTTGCGCCTGCAGGCAGCGCATGAACCTCAAGCCATCGTCGTTTACGACAGGCTGCATTCACGCACGTCACCACGAGACCCAGGATGTGGATCTCCTGCAGGACGGGTACGCGCGCTGGTGCCGTGGTTCTCATCCATCAAGCAAAGCATGCCAGACGCAAATTGGGGAGTCTCAGGGCTGCGACATCGGATCGAGCTGGCATTGTGTTCCCGAGCAGCAGCAATCTGTCTAATTTGCAATCAGAGGGTCGGGAGTTCGAGTCTCTCAACCGGCACCGCTGGAAACAAGGACTTAGCCTGAATCCAACGCTATTGGCGGCTCAGTGCACTACGATTTTGTGCCAGATGATCGCGGCAAGGGTCAGAAGGAATCATTTGGCCGGAACAGCGAGACTGCCCGAATGCCTGGAAATCCTGATTCACGCCTGAGCGAAGCAGAAGCCGATGCGAACCTATTCCAACTTCGCGAGAAGCTGTTCGCGCATGTCTTTTCCGTCGCGCTTTCGCTCGACGATCAGGAACAAGCCTTTTCCTTTTGATAGAGCTTCCCAGAGGTTTCCGACCCGACGTTTCGCTATGCTGTCATCGTTGGATGCGTAGGCCGCTCCTTTGTATTCAATTACAGCGATCCGTCCGTCCGTGAGTTCAGCCAGAAAGTCCGGATAGAAATTGTTCTTCATCAGAGGCAGGCGAAATGCGTCAGGGTGACGAGCTACATTTCGGAGCCAGTGCTTGATCATGGGCAGACTGTCGATCGCCTGTGCACATTGAAACTCTTCTCCATCCGGACTACCATCAAACGACGGCACCTCAAGTGGTCCAAGAAAGTGCTTCTTGAACAGGTATGCGCCATCGTACCGGGGCACCTCTGCGAACATGCCATGCTTGAAAGTGAAGCCCTGATCCCGGCTGACTTCACATCGCGCCTCTGGTCCGAAAAGGGAGCGCTCATAAACGTCCGCAATCTGGCTTGCCTTGTATGCGGCAATCTTCTCGCGAATCGACCGGAACAGGATGTAACGGCAATGGGCCAGCGCCGAAACCGGAATGCCACGCTCTTCGTGAAGGTAGGCGATGAGGTTGGTTAGCCATATCTGAACTTGGCCGAAGCTGATCATCGGGTCTCGGAAGTCCTGAGCGAACCAGATCGCCAGCTTTTCGACCGTGAGGCCTTCGATGTCATGGCCAAGCAAGGTGCCGGGCGTACCCGAACGGATGTGAACTTGAGTTACTCGCTGACCGTCCACATCGAGTTCAAACTCGTCACCAACGCTGCGCAGCATGAACTCACCTGGCGTGAGCATTGCGGGCAGGTTGGCGAGATTGATCTCGGCCTCGTCCGGGTATCGGTCCGGCTCAACCAGTTCCAGTTCGCCCTGAAATGGCGCGACAATCGCCGGTACCGTAAATGTTGCGCCGCGAGCCGCCGGAGAGGCTTTGGTTTCATTGGCATGAACAAAGGCTTTTGCGGCCTCACCGAAACCCTTCGCCGCTGCGGAGGGTAGCGCAGCCTCGATCGCTTCGATCTGTGCGACCGTTGGCACACCCGCCAGTTCAATTTCAGTTTCGCCGTTTGCGGCCCGCGAGATCGAGACGAGATGCGGTGCAATTTCGCCTATCGAACGGCGCGCGTCGTCGTCGATGGTGCCTGACAAAGCAAGTTTCAAACCGGGCTGAGGGCGGCGGCGAGGCCCGAATAGTCCGTCGGGATCTAACTCTGGCTGGACTTCGATCTGTGCTGCTGCTTCCTCATTGGTGAAGCCGAGCTTGACCAAGCCATCTTTCAAGGCGTTGGCGGCGTTGGCGAAGCTCTCCGAAGTGACATTCGCATAAGCCTTGTTGAGCCCCGCCTGCGTGCGCCGCCGCGCATAAGGCATGCGAAGGACCCGTCCGAGCAATTGTTCGACGTCGCCGGCGCTGGATACATTTGCCACCGAACAGAAGACATAGGCGAACGGACAGTCCCAGCCCTCCTTCAAGGCTTGCACGGTGATTACAAAGTTGATCGGCGAGGCGCGATCGAGCAGGTCCATTCCATCAAGGTCGCGAATATCACCCGTTGCGACGGCAATCTCTTCCACCGGAATGTTCAGCACGTCGGTCAGGTGCGACTTCAATGTCTGGACGTTAACAGGCTGGTTTGCGTTCTGCGCCTGGAACAAGACAATGGGGCGGATATAATCCGTGTCCTTGCCAGCGAGTTCGACCAGTTCGGCGCGGCGCTGCACAGCTCCTAGCACTGCGCTCTCCCATTCCCTGTGCTCAGTGAGATGGACGGGCAGCTTGATCATCTGCGCGTCTTTGAGCTCCTGTGCGGATACGTTGTAGAGATTGTTTGAGCGCGTTCGCGGCGTAGCTGTAAACTCCAAGATTGCGCTCGGGTTGATCCGCACTTGGGTCCTGCCGGCGAGTGTCGTCACGGCAGTGTGCGCCTCATCCACGATCAGTAAGGGCCGATGGATATGCAACAGATTGGCGAATGAGAAACGTGGTGAAGCATCTGTCTCGGAAACGGGCTCAAGATTGGGCCAGTCCGATACGTTCAACCGCGTGAAATGCGGCTCCAGCATTTCATGATGGGCATAGGCCTTACGGCCAGTGGTGTCATCGACCTTCAGCGTCTGGATAGTGCCAACAATGATGCAGCATTTGGTTTCGATGTCCTGCGGCAGGATTTGCGAGAAGTCGGTGATGTTGAAGATGCGCACTGCGCCGCCGAATTGTTCGTCCAGCGCCTTGCGATAGGGATGGCGCGGGTTTTTGAGTGCCGCGACGGTCTGCTCCCGGATGGTGTTGGTCGGCACAAGCCAGAGAACAAGCGGATATTCCTTTCCGACCCAGCTCTTGCGGGCGACCTCGATTGCATGTGCCGCGAGGATTGTCTTTCCGCCACCGGTAGGTAGCCGCAGGCAGACATAGGGCGTCTGCTCCAGTCCATCCAACACGGTATAGTCCCCCGCATAGCCTCGCAGGCGTTCCTTCAGTTCCGGTTTTCCCGTGAGTGATTCATAGGCCTTCTTCGGCCCAGCAATTGTGGCGTCCTCAAAGAAGCGCTGGAGCGTGTCGAGCGCATCCGTCTGGTACTGCTTCAGCTGCATGGCCTAGCGCCTCGCTTTCACGTCATAGGGGGTCTGTTTGAAGGTGATTCCTTCGCGCTCCAACGTCGCTGCACCGAAGGCGGCGCGTTCGCCATAGATGACCAGGGGGCCGTCAAAATCGCCAGCTGCGGCGCGGATCAGGTCCAGCGTCGCGCGGGTCAGGACATTGCCGCCCTTGGCGCTCTTGTCGCCTAGGATGCCGTTGTAGAGCAGGGCATAGCCGGTTCCACGGTAGCGACCCAGAAAGAGTGAATGGCGCCGTTCGCTAGGGAGTGGCGCTTCGGTTTCGGAAAACCAGACATGGCTGGCGAGCGCGTCGTAAGCGATGTCTCTTCTGATCTGGCCTGTCTCGTCGAAAACAGTTGTACCCAGACGATAAAAGCGGAAGCCGCCTCCACCATGCCAGTCAACCGAATCGGATATCCCGCCCTTTTCACCGTCAATCACTTTGCTGAGACGAGGCTGACAATGAGTGACCGCGTGTTGGCCCACTTCTATGCCGACATAACGTCGGCCCATTTTGTGTGCGACTGCTGCTGTTGTCCCTGAACCTAGAAACGAGTCGAGTACTAGGTCGCCTGATGACGTGCAAATGGTCAAAATTCTTTCAACCAACTGTTCAGGCTTTACGGTGTCGAAGATCTCGGCATCAGGCAACAACTCTCTTTGGTGCGCTTTCGCTTGGCGCGAAGTTTTGACGTCCAGAAGTATAGTTTCGTTTGGTCTTGAAGGGTTATTTGGGGCGAACTCCCGACTGTATGGAACCCAAACCTCCTCTCCGAGGCGTTCCCGCTTTTTCCAGATTAACCTCCCTTCATTTCTAAGCCGTATGATTCCATCTGGGCTGAAAGCCCAACGAGCTTCCCGACCGTCGTCGTGGATGGGCCAAGATTCTGAGCCGTCAGGCGCCAAAATTGGGAACCACATCGATGGCCGGTCTTTCCGAAGACTCGCCTTACCATTTTTCTTGATCAGCCGGTCCCTACAAGGCTTGCCGGATGCCTCATCAATAGCGCTGTACGCGTTCAAGATGGATGGATCAGATTTCTGCCTCAACGTCACATGGGCAAGAGTCTTTGCGTAGCAGAGCACGTGCTCGTGATCCGGTGTGATTGGGACCTTGTTGTCGTTCGGACTATCTACTTTTCGCCAAACGAAACCGGTCACGAAATTTCCCCGCCCGAACACCTCATCCATCAATACTTTCAGATAGTGACCCTCGCGGTCATCGATGCTCACCCAGATGGAGCCATCCTCGCTGAGCAACTCACGCAGCAATTCCAGACGCGGCCACATCATGGCGAGCCATTTGGAATGTTCCAGCGCGTCATCATAATGCTCGAAGGCGCTGCCGGTGTTGTAGGGAGGATCGATATAGATGCACTTCACCTGCCCGGCGTAGAAGGGCAGCAGGGATTTTAGCGTTTCTAGGTTATCGCCCTGTATCAGCATGTTGCCGGTATCCGGATCGCCAGCGCCAAGTTCCGAAACTTCTTCGAGCAAGCGGTAAGGCACGCGCCCTGCAGCGCGAATATCCTCATCCCGTGTGAGCCAGCTCAATATCGGCATATTCAATGCTCTCCTGTAAGGTCACGTCGGATGAATGCCTGCATTTTGGAAGATTGCAAAGGCTGGGTTAGGGGCCCGCAACGCTCCACAACTAAGCGCCAAGCGTCATTGCGATATGTAGTGTCGGCTTTTCCAGCGCACACCAGATATTGTGGTCTCGAATTGAGTTCCTATCTGTACGGGAGTGATCGCCTTTATCCGGGGGTTCAAATTTGGCGCAGGTGCTGGTTCAACTTCTGAAGCACGGGTCCGAAGACCTGCTCCGCGAACTATTTCGTCGCCATAATTTTGACCCCGGGACATTTCCGACTAAGGCGAAAGCGCGGTTGAAATTCAACGCCGAGATATTCGGCCGGCTTGCCTTTCAGGAATCCGGGCCATTTCCTGAGCTAACGCGGGCGGCAGAACGCGTCGACGCATTGGCGGACGGACGGTTCGACTGGATATTCGCGCGCATCGGCGCGAAGACCGCAGACCAATCCTGGCAAAATTTCGATAGCTGGAACCGCGCGCTCTGGTTCCTTTTGCACGAACCGGAGCTGCTGGAACGAATCGAGCGCAAGGCGTCGTACGAGCAATATTCCACGCAGCGAAACAAGCACACGCGATTTCAGACAAAAGACGGTGCAGGGTTCAATCGAGACAGAGAAGTCGTCGCCAGCTTTGAGACGCAATTGAAGCTCATCTACAAGAAGCATGACGGGTCAGGGTTGTTCGCCGAGACTGAAATCGAAACTGGCGAAGGCAGGGACGGCAAGCCGCAGAATCTGATATCGGTGGGAATATCGCAGCTCCCAGCTTCGCTTGAACATATAAACGAGAAGGGCGAGCGCAAGACGGAGGTTGTCCGCAAGATCACGGATGTGCACGTCACGTATGATTCTCTCACAGGGGAACTCTTTGTCGTTGCCAGCCGCGGTGGATACCCCGTTCGAAAAAGTGTAGCTGAAGCTTTCGCTACTTACATTCTCGGAATTGAAGACGCGCCTGTCGTTATTGCAGCGGAGCGCTTTCGCCTAGACCGCCTGCTTGCGCCTGAGTACCTTGCCCCCCTTCCCGACATCGATCTTAAGGGCATAGATCTCATCGAACTACATATAAGGCACCCGGATTTCGACGGAACAGCTATGACATTCCGTGACACGACCGGCTTGCCTGCTGATCTGTTGGCCCGTCTGTTTGGCGAATCCGCCGCTTTTGTGTCGATTACGTCTGCGAGTGTCCGGTTGCACTTTGATGTAAGTGATGATGACGGCCCCGAACCCAAGCCGCTGGTTGCGACATTCAACGCGGATGGCAGCACGACACTTCGCGGTGATCTCTCGCAAGAACGACGGATCAGGGAAGCGGCACCTCAAGCATGGGGCCTGATCGCTCCGTCGCCGAATGGTTGACGGACGCGACATCGAGCGGGCTTTTGATACCGGGGTTGTTCAGCGCTGGCGCTTAGACGACGGTGAGTTCAAGCGATTAAAAGCAGCAGGCCTCGTCCGTGAATCCAAGATGGCAAAGACGACATATTGCAACGACTGTTTGACATCCCATCCCGTGGAGAAGGCTGGCGCCAATCTCTGGCGCGTATCTTGCGGCGCTGGTGAGCGATTGGTGCCAGACGCTACGCTGCGTCGGTGGCGAGTGGCCGCTTCAGACATGGTTAGTTTCTTAAGGTCGGCCCTCAGTCTATCCGAAGCGGCTGACGAACGCGTTTCGGAATGTTTCTGGTATCTTGGTCGATATGGATCCGGCAGCGCGGGTTTTCCCCTGTGGTTGCTGAGAGACTGCAAACAGCCTTCCGCGCTAGCCCTGGCCTACAAATCGTTGACCGGTCGATCGCCGAGAGAAAGTGGGATCGTCATCGCATCAAGCCCTTTGGCCTTTGCTATGAGTTGGCCGCTTGAAAGCGCAACCGCGCGGCTCTGCGATATTCTTGTTTTCAATGCTTTGGAGATCAACATAGATCGCGTCGGCCTGAACAGTTTATCGCCTCCGAGCAAGGCTCCGAGGCGCGGGCCAGGGCGACCGCCCAAGAATACGTTCGATACGACTGGTGTGTTCCGTGAAAGAGTTCGCTCTGGTGACGCCCGCCGACCCAGCATTGGAGAAGAAGCGCGGGCCGTTCGGGAGATGCAGGTTGATGCATGCGGAGAGAAACTCGCACACGCCCAAGATTACATCGAGTCCCTAATACGTCCTGACTACACTCTTTGGGAAACCTCGGGCTTTAGTCGCGAATGCCAATTTCCATAAATTTCAGAATTATCTGGCCAATTACGTGGAGCGGTCGGTGGTGAATTGTTCCGTCTGAAGAAAGACGGAGACAAACATGGCATCGCTTTCAACACCAGCCCCTGCCCGCCTGGCGGTATCCCCATCCGAGGCCGCCCGTATGGCTGGCATCGGACGCACAAAACTGTATGAATTGATCTCGTCGAATGAGATCGCGTCGGTCAAGCTCGGCAGCCGCCGCCTTATCCGCGTTTCGGCGATTGAAGCGTGGCTCGACAGCCTGTCGGCCGAGGCGTGAGTCATGAACCGCTCGACCCGCGCGCCTGACTGGCGCATCCCCTGCCCCGACTGCGGCCCGGCATGTCGATCCTCCGCAAATCGGGTTCGCCCGGTGTGTGGTGTCTGGAAACGCGATGACGGGAGCATGGGGTCCTTCTGTAACCGGTGCGGTTCCAAAAGCAGTATAGGTGAACCAAGGCTAGCAGAGTATCCTGCGCCGCGGAGCGCGAAACCACTGTGCCAGTCCGACCGGACCCAATTGGCAAGCGCTTTGTGGAACCAGGCTGTCGCCATTGAGCGCTCACCCGCCGCCACTTACCTCTTGGAAGCGCGCGGCCTTTCGAAACAGTGGCCTAAGACCCTTCGCTACCTGCCAGCCCGTGGCGCCCATTCGCATGCGATGATCGCAGCCTTCGGTTATGTCGCAGAATCCGCACCCGGCATCCTGGAGGCGCCCGGCTGCGTCCCTGCGGTGCATCTAACCCGCCTAACCCCAAATGGGCGTAAGCACCTCGACAAACGCATGATTGGCCCTGTGAGCGGGCATCCGCTTGTGCTTGCGCCGCCAAATGACGGGCTAGGGCTCGCTATTGCCGAAGGCATCGAGGACGCATTGTCCATTCACGAGGCGACGGGCCTCGGCGTCTGGGCGGGCGGGTCCGCGGTGCACATGGCGAAACTCGGCCCCGCCGTGCCTGACTGGATAGAGTGCGTAACACTGATCCAAGATGACGATGTCGCTGGTCGTCGAGCCTGCGCACAACTTGCAAGCGTCCTGGTCGCGCGTGGGTTTGAGGTGCGAACCGTCTGCGTGGCTGGAGGCGGACATGGGACGTGATCCGAACGAAATCCTTCAAGCGGCGGGACAGAAAGCGCTGCGAGAGGCCCTCGACAAGAATGTGATCCCTTTTGCGCACAGCGATCATTCCTCAGATGGAAAGCCGGAGGCACCCGACGGTTCGGAAGAGGCAATCGCCCTTCAGTTCGCTGCGGCAAAGTCGGAAAACCTGCGCTATCTCGGAGTGCTTGGTAGCTGGTTTGTCTGGACGGCATCTCACTGGCAAAAAGACGACACCGGCCATGCATTCGATGCCATCCGTGTGTTTACGCGAGACGCCGCGAACAGCGTTGAGGGGCATCGCGCGCGCCAGCTCGCAAGCGCAAGAACAGCAACAGGCGTTGAAAAGCTCGCCCGCGTCGATAGCCGGCTAGCGGCCCGCCTGGACCAATGGGATCGTCACCCTGCTCTTCTGGCGACGCCGGGAGGCACCGTAGACCTCAAGACGGGTTCCGTGGCGACGGCCTTGCCGGGCAACTACATAACGCGCTGCACGACCGTGTCACCGGATGCATCGGGCGGTCCACCCATCCAGTGGTTGGCGTTCCTCGACCAGATCACTGGGGGCGACAAGGCAATTCAGGCGTACTTGCAGCGCTTCGCCGGCTATTGCCTGACGGGCGATACGAGCGAGCATGTCTTCGCGTTTCTCTATGGCACCGGCCGCAATGGCAAAGGGACTTTCGTCCGGGTGATTTCACGTCTGATGGGCTCCTATGCCGTCACCGCGAACATGGACATGCTAACGGAGCAAAAACACGCGAACCATCCGACCGAACTTGCGAAACTTGCCGGCGCCCGGCTGGTGACAGCCCATGAAACCGAAGCGCACCGGAATTGGGCCGAAGCGCGTATCAAGCAGATCACCGGCGGCGACCCAATTGATGCGCGGTTCATGCGCCAGGATTTCTTCACCTATGACCCGCAGTTCAAGCTGCTGCTGTCGGGTAACCACAAGCCGCACCTGCGCCATGTCGATCCCGCGATAAAGGCACGGCTGCACGTAGTGCCATTCGAAGCCCACTTTGCCACGGGTACGCACAATCTGGACGAACACCTGATCGCTAGTGAAGGACCGGGCGTCCTTTCGTGGATGATTGATGGCGCGCGGCTCTGGTACGAGCACGGACTGGAAGTGCCCAAGGCTATCAGGGCCACGACAGATGCCTATTTCAAATCACAGGACCTGCTGGGACGCTGGATCGACGAGACGTGCATCATTGATTCAACGGCGCGTGAAAGCAGCGCCCTAGCCTATGCGAGCTGGAAGTCATGGGCAGAGATCCAGGGCGAACCGATCTGCTCCCAGAAGGCGTTTGCAACGTCGCTTCTGTCCAAAGGGTTCGCGACCCTGAAGCTGAATGCCAGCACACGCGGATACAGCGGCTTCAGGCTTCGCAACGGAGGCTATCAGGAATGACTTTCCACGCTGCCGAAGACACATGTGACTGGTTTTCCCAGTCATCGCTATGGACTCCAGGATTTCCAGTAAGGAAAACGGGAAAGCGCGTCCGATGTGTCCCGAATGAAGGTCCGACCTGTATTTGCCAACCGATTTCGACAAAACCGTGCGGGGCCTGAGCGATGGGTGGGTTCGGCAGCGGCGGTTGGAACCAGCGGCACCGGAGCGTGGTGGAGCATCACCGTCGGCTTGATGCGGGCAAGATGAACCGTCTTGGTGTTTGCAAGGATGGATACATCGGCGGCTGGGTCTGGACGAGCACGGATGGTGAGCGAAACTGGATCGGCGTTAGATGTGAGACGGGAGAGCTAAAGCTGGACTACAAATACCGGTTAAACGGGGGTGAGTGGCAGCCGGTGCGGCAGTCAGTTCCGCTAGCGTTCCAGGACTGTAACAAGGGAGGCAAGACCGCGCTCTTCTTGTGCCCGCATTGCGGAAAGAGGCGCAAGTACCTGTACGGCGCCGGACGCTTGTTTCTGTGCCGAGAATGCCATGACCTTACCTACATGACCCGGCGCGAGCGGGTGCATGATCGAGCTGGCCGACGGGCACGAATGCTCCGCCGGAAACTGGGCGTCGAGCTCGGGATGGGAGATTGGATCGGTCCTAAGCCCAAAGGCATGCACCAGGCGACATTCGACCGGATGCGCGACGAGATCCATGCCTGCGAGGAAGTGCTGGAAGAACAACTCGTTGTACTGCTTGGGCGGATGCAAGCCCGCCAGACTCATGTTCGGCAACAATCAAGAAGGTTCTGGTCATGAGTGACACTATTCAAGCCAAACTGAATGCGCCAGAAACGGCGATCAACGCGCTTCTGCCCTGGGAGTCGCAGGACGCTTTTCTCGCCCTCTTTGACGGCCTGCACGCCGAATACCAGCCAAGCGGTAGCAGCGAGACGATCCTGGTGGAACGGCTGTGCTGGATCATCTGGAAGCGACAGAGGATCATGCTGGCGGAGCGCGCCGCCCACCTTGTGGAAGTGTCACGCCATATCGGCGGCTCTGACGGACGGTCATTGGCCAAGCGGGCGCTGGTCGCGTCCGGCGTGGAGCAGGTGGCGGCCAATGCAGGCAATGCGCTGGAGACGCTGGCGAACAATGATATCGAGGAAGGCGCTTACAATGACAGTGAAGCGCAGGACCTTGCAAAGGCTGTCGCCATCCTGGAGGCGGGACAGACTGAGGCCGCGATTGAAGCGGCGCTCGCGTGCCTCCGGCAGGACTCGCTCGATTGGTGGGCAAACGTGGTGGCCGATGAAGGCGACGCCGACACGACACAGGAGCGTGCCGCGCGCCTCCTGTCTTTCATCACTGGCAGTCTGCAGGAACAGATGACCGAGCAGATTCAAGCTGTGAAGCAACGTCCTGCGGTGAGGCTTCAGGTTTGGGGGCAGAGTCTGGATCCATTTCGTGCGGCGAAGCTGATGGCGCTGGATGGCGAACTTGACCGGCAGTTCGAGCGGACGTTGGGGATGTTGTTGAAGTTGCAGGCGTTGCGGGCCGACGGAAAGAGTGCGCAAAATGATCGTACTTGACGCGAAGGGGCCCACGCCAGACGCCGTGATGACGCGGAATGGCATTTCTGTCGTTTTCCGCGCGATCAACCCTCTTTCGCAAGAGGTATGCGATTCAGTTGTCGTCGAATTGTCCGTTCACAATGCATTATTTCTGAGCGAGCAGCTGCGTCGATTCTCAGTCGCGGCAATAGATCGCTCGCAGGATAAGCGGACATGTGCCCTGATCATTCCCGTCCGATAAAGCGCAGCCCACAGACGGGACCTGAACGTGCCGCGGCGATGCTGCTGTCCTATGCCTATTTCAATTATGGCGGATACATTGTCCGTCTCATTCGACGCTCACCGCATTGTCTTCATTTGGAAATAGTCACGTCGCGGCTGCCGGTCCCCGCCATGGACCCCGCCAAACGCCCAAATGACACGCCTCCCACCTCAGATCTTCACGAAAGCCTCGTCCAGGGGCCACTGCCATTGCGGGCTTCGCCGCAACGCCGCTGACCGGAGTTTCCGGATCTTGTGAGCGAAGTGCGTGCCGAACCGATCGAACCAGAGGCGGATACTTCATGGCATACATCTATGCTGCACTCATGAAGCAGGTCCTCGATATTTCGAAGTGAGAGCGGAAATCGGACGTACATCAATACGGCGAGATGCATGATCTCGGGCGACGTTTTGAAGTAGCGGAAGGGGTTTTTGCTCATTTGCCGAGGCTAAACGCCCCTGCCCCGCGTCTCAAGGCGAATGCCCTGACAAACCCCACAAAGCCATTCGATACCGCTTCGCTATACTTTTTAACCCGTGAACGGCCACGCAAATCATGACGCATTGTATCCACCTCGGATTGACTCACAGTATTCATCTAAAACAATCTGAAAATTGGCTTGCGGCGATGACGGGAAGAACATGAAAACAATTGATTTCCTGCGTGGAGTTTTGACCGCCTATACGAAGCCCGGTTTGGAGAAAATCACCAACGGCATCGTGAAGCGCCATTATTCGAAGAACACCACACTTCAGAAGCATCGCTATGGCGCGCTTCGAAGATTGACTGGTTGGCTTAAAGCGCACGCCACAATCTCAGCAGGTGCGCTCATAGCAACTTATATTGTAATCGCAGCATTAGCTTGGATCATCTATCCATTGGATTTTGGGCCTCGTCTTCCTGAAGGCGTCAGTGACTTCTATCGCGATTTGCAGACGATAAATCTCGCAATCCTAGCCGCACAAGCCACCTTCATTGGTCTTGTTTTTCCAATTGTCATTGCCCTAGTTAGTTTGCTGTCCGACGGTAAAATATCGTATCGAGGCCGACTGAATCTGTTTCTCGAAGAAACAGAAGCCACTTATGTAGGCGCGTCTGCCATCATGCTGATTGCGACCCTGTTAGTGCAGCTTTTGGCGTTGAGCCAATTACCTGAACGCGTCGGCGCAGCTTGCACAGCGCTGAACATCACGTGGTTTGCCTGCAACACCTACGCGATTGGTTTTTTCCTTTTCCAAACACTGAAGTACGTTCAGCCAGACCTGAGGTTTCAAATTGAAAAGCGCTATATCGCAAATATCGTATGGCGGAATCAGCTATCCGAGTTAGTTCGAGTCAACCGGTGGGCAAATGCTCAACACTATGGATATTGGCCAAATGCAGAAATTGTGGTCGGCGACAAAGACGAAGCTCCGCTGGTTGTTACCCATAAGTTTCACGATCAATCAGATCATCGTCTATCAATTGACCGCGGGAAAGCAGCTCAAGTACGCGATGTGCACTTGTACCTTGTAGGGATTGTTTTGAACTCTTGGCTACAGCGATATCGTGATCAAGACGAGCGGTCTCGGTTCTCATGGCTTGAGTTTTGCCTTTCACCACAGCAAGTCTTTGAGGGGCGCACTTCGCTCCTACAGATCAAATCCGCGCCCGATTTGACTAAGGGAGAAGAAGCTCTCGTCAAATGGGCGTTTAAAACCGGGCGAGAAAAGCCACTTCGAGATAAAGGCACTGTTGTCCAGTTTATCGAGGACATGATTTCCGATTTGATGCGGTTAGCTGAGGAAGGGCGCTCAAGCGAGTTTCGGACACTATTGGCCCAGCTTACCAAACTCCATGCATTTTTGTTCGATATCGCGGAAGCCCCCCGTGAAGACGAGCAATTCAACTATGCGCAAATGACGGAAGGTATGGGTCGAGACCTCTCGACTAAGTGGGCCAGTCCATATCGGGACTTGCACAAGAAAGTTGTCACCAAGCTCGCATCTGAGCCGGATTTGTTCGAAAGTATCGCATGGTGGAGTCCCAACATAATTGGATTGGCTAGGTCGAGCGCGTTTGATGCATCGACCAACGCTGCCATGCTTCTCTCAAGTCATCTCCTCCGAAGACTGTTGGATTGGGCCGCAAGCGAATATCGCTCAATAACTGGGAATGAGACCAACGCTTCAACAACATTCGAAGTGCCGTCTCAGCTACGGTCTGAATACGGAAACGCCTGGAGGGGCTACGTCGCCAGTTGGGAACGAATACTTGATGTCCTAGGTCCCAATATCCAACACTCAGACAGCGCGAAGGAGCAATGGCAAGAGTTCCAAAGAATTCAAAAAGCTTACGAAGACCACCTATTGCGAAGCGTAGAACACGTAGCTCTTAGTGCCGCTTCTGGTGATCAGATGGCGGTCCGTTGGTCCACCGATCTCCTTATTAAGTGGCCTAACGGGATACTGTTCGGCGGTGATCATGGAAATGTATTCAACAAGGTACAACCTGTTCCAATCACCACAGATGTTGTTCGCCTAAGTTGGCAACGAGTCACAGAGATTGTCGTTACCGAGCATCCTAGGAGTGGAGTACCCGACGCCTGGTCTCCCGACCCCAAAGATATTTGGAAATCCGCTTTGGATAACTTTTGGTCGGATGCTTGCGCAGTTTTAACAGCGGTATTAACCCGCTGGATGATCCATTACGGCGAGCAGGGTGAGGCAGCTGAAGCCGCTCGCCGCGTAATATCCCAAAAGGCCCACGACCATGGACAGCGCGGTAGCCGCGACGCACCCACCTTCAATTTCTCAACATTGTTGCTGGCACCACTAAGAATAGCAGTGGCTCAAGATGGTGAGGATAGGAACTTCTATGCTGGTAAATTGTCGGAATTAGCAGGACGTATGCTCGATATCGGCAGCCCACAGTATGTCTCAATGCGCATATATAGCGGAACCGGCACGGGAGACTATCTCTCTCTCACGACGGAACAAGTTATAGTTTTGGCGAGTCAGGTAGACTTGAATGACCGACCTATCAGAACTAGCCGGGAAGCACGCGTCTTGTTCGACTCTGCGAAGACTGACGAGCAAAGGCGCCTCATCATCGCGCATCTAGAAAAGCTCGACAGTGCAATAGAAGATCTTGACCTAGATAAAGTTGCCCCCGCATTTCGTGCACTCAGAAAAGACGGTCATACATTACAAGCCGCGACTGCCGCGTTGAAGCAGCAGCTCCAGGCACACATTGTCGCTTTCGAAAATATGAGGGATCAACAATTTGAAGACGCAGAGGTAGATCCTAATAGGCTTAGGGAGATAGCAGAGGCTGCCTCTAGTCTCGGATTTGCGGCAACTACCGCGAATTTCCCAATCTCAATGTTTGAGGCGATCGACTTTGTTGACGAGCACCTCACTGACTTCACATTAACCTCGAGCGACCAAAACACTGGTGAGTACACTAGACCGCTTTTCAGCACCCCCGTTTCAAACGAGCATGAGTTCTGGGCTGACGTAATGAAACAGCGCAGCGCGACGATTGTAATGAGGGATTTGCTGCAGAGCATCTATCCAGTCGAAGTACTCGCACCAACGGCAGAAGCGTTCTGGAATGGAGTTCAGGTGGCTGCTTCGGCCATTCGTGACGCGGGGCAGAACCCTATTCTAATTGTAGCAAGCCAATCAGAGCCATCATGGCTTATCGATTGGAGGTGGCCTCACGACGAAGGTGCCTGGCGGCCAAAGAATTTGCGGATTGCACAAGCAGAGAACCAACCGAATGGCTATCTCTTTCACTTGAATGATTTACCTGTCTTTTTCGCACCGATAAACCGTGATTGCGCATACCTTCTTGCAAAGGAGTTGCTTCACATTGTTCAATTCACTGAATTTGATGGATTGCCAACTCAAGTTGAATTTGAACACGAGAAAGAAAATAGGCGGAAGGGCACCATTAAGCTCAAATTTTCACGTAACGTTATCCTAAGGCCTCATTCAGCATACCGATTTGTTTACCGAGAACCGATTGATGATAATGAAGGAGCCTAGGAAATTGCTGTCAAAGAGCTTCACGGCCTAAATTTAAGGTATGCGTGCCGCAGTAAATCCGGTTAGCACTGAAGACCAATAGATGGGCTCAACCTCAATCGAGCAACTGCTTTCGAGTCTAGCGCTTCAGGAGTCAACTTTACGCATAATTACTGCATTCTCCTTGACCTGAGCCCCACGCGTCCCGCGTTTACTTCGAGAGTCTGACCCTTTCATAGTCCATGGTTTGAGATATGGAGAGCGCGCCGGGAGCGGAGCTCCCCACATGCTCGAGCGACCCGCGCGCTGCGGGCGTGAGCCCGCCCATTGATGAGTGAGGGGCTGAAGGGACTCAGGTCATTTGAACTACAGGAACATGTCCCTGACCATATTCAGAGGCTAATCGCCTGCATGAACCCTTCAAAGCCGATTGCCCTGAAATCATCTATCAGACAGATAGGAGCTTACGAAGACCTTCCGAGATCGAGGCTCTTAGGATACTCCCAAACCTTATCACCCTCGTCAGAAAGGAAAGTGGGCGAATGAGCTCGCAGCCAGGATTTTGCGACTTCATCCTGGTTTACAGGAGCGGAATGATGGAGGCCTACGGAAGCCCGCCCATTGACGACTTCCCGCATGCAGACAAACAGTTCACAATAAATCATATCAAGAATTGTTCCGAGTATGCTCTTGTCGCGAAAATTGATCGGCGTGCCATTATTTAGTACAAGAAAGTAAGTTCCATCCTTCCTCGTATATCGGGTCGTGACGTCGTTCACCCGCTCCACTTTCGAACAAGCCTTGGCGAAATCATCCAGCGCAAACTCGACACGTTTGGAACTTGCGCTGACAAGGATGGCACCATCCTTGATATAGGGCATATCGACCAATCGAACGCTGGTCTGGCCTGTGGCTCCGATGACAAGGTCGGAATGAGCAAGCAGCTGATGCAGGGGTAGCGGAAAAAAGCCCTCGACCTTTGCACGCATATCCTTGGACGGATTGATGTCGTAAATTGACACCACCGTCTCCCTTCCCTTCAACGCAATGGCGCATGATGTGCCGATCTTGCCAAATCCGATGACTCCACTCCGGATTCCCTGCAGGATGCTGGAGAAGTTTTCGCGCACCACGCGTTCCACGCTATAGATTACCGCATCACCAATGATTGTGTCTTCAACGTCCTTGAGCGGGCTCTGCGCCATGGACAAGACCGGGCATAGGTGGGGGCCGTGCTGCTCATATCTCCAATGGCCGTTGTTGGTGTCTTCAACAATTCCGGCGAAGTTTTCGAAGACTGAAAATTCAGAAGTGAACTTTGCGAGATAACCGCCGACTTCTTGCGCAACCACCGGCGTTGGAGCGGCCTGAAGTGCGGAAAGGACAGCTGCTCGACCTTGGACGAATGTGTCATCTATGTTCGTAGGCACAATCACTTCATAACCCATCTTGCGCGCGGCTTCGACTGCTACCGGATCGGCCGAATACGGCACTGCGACAATGCTCGTGATCGGATAGACCGAGTCAATCAAGCGGAAGTATTCCAGCGCCGTATGCATCACGTGTGCAATGAGTACAGAACGGGCCCGCCCGGGCCGGGGCTCGGTTCGGGTAAGTTCGCCCAAGGCCGGTAGCGCGCTGGAATCAAAATCCTTCTCCGCCGATCGCGCAATTTCGAGTAGGTCAGCAGTAGTAATTCTCAGGTTTGCAGTTTTCAAAGTCCCCACCCCTTCTGTGTTGTTAGAACGCTTTTCTCTAGTCGTGCCCGTAAGACAGTCGAAACACGTGGACGGTCCAGCCGCCTCCAGACTCCTTCATTTCGACAAGGAAACCATCCGAATCGAGACTATTCGTTGTCTTGGCAACGTATGCCAGTTCCAAGATTTGGTCAGATTGCACATACCCTTCCTGCCCCTCCCACAATACACGAGACCAGGTTGATCCTACCCATAGGGAAGACTTAGGACCGCATCATAGTCGAGTTCTGCAATGAAGGGACCTCCTCCTTCCGGTGATTGATGCAATTTCTCGCTAAAATTTCTGCGGTCTCGGTTTACATCAAATCCGACACGCGCTTTCTTCCGCGCAATGCCCTCAGCGCGGCATGGGCGCACCGAGCCCCTCGCCTCGCTCATCTTTTACCCCGGTTTAGGTTTATTCCTTGTATCAAAATACTACCATAGAGAGAATGTTTTGACTATGCATAAGGTAAAAACTAAAGGGTGCTGTCAGATGCCAATGAGTGAAATTCGAACTTGAATCACCTTTTGGGAAAGCAGGTCAACGTCCATGGATAGACGCGACTTGGACAAAGATCTGCGCTTATTCAACTCTACGACAAATACTCCGCCCACGACTGCATGATTACTCTTCGTTTTTGAAGAGCATCTTTCCTTCTGTAAGCCGCTTCCGTCGATGATGTCACTTTGTGACTAATGCAAAGCTCGATGCTTTCGCGATCAAATTCGGTTTCGTCGCCAGCCCAGTCCCTGAAAGACGATCGAAAACCATGTTGCGTGTACGGCAGCTTCCAGCGCCTCAAGATGGCGGTCAGCGTCATGTCGCTGAGTGGACGCCCCGGCTTTTGCCCAGGAAAGATAAAGGCACTCGACCGCGCCTCGTTCATTTGTACCAGGATTGCCATAGCGGCGTCGGAAAGCGGCACGCGGTGCTCTATCTCAGTCTTGGTGCGGTTCTCTGGCAGCGTCCAAAGCGCATTCGTCATATCGACTTCGTCCCACGTTGCATTTCGGACTTCGCCTGATCGCGAGCCTGTAAGGATTGCAAAACGCAGGCAGAGAGCGCCGACGCCTTCCACCGCTTCAAGACGCTTGATGAACGCCGGCAGGGCAGCATAGTCCATTGCCGGGAAGTGCTGCGCCTTTGGCCGCTTGTTGGGGAGCACCATTTTGAGATGCCCTCCCCAGCGCGCGGGGTTATCCCCTGTCCGCAATTTACGGACCGTTGCCGCATCCAGAACCCGTTCAATGCGACCACGTACACGCCGCGCGGTTTCAGGCTTGGTCGCCCAGATAGGAGACAAGCATGCCATGACATGTTCGGTCGTTATGGTGTCGAGCGGTAGGGTCCATATTGGCGCCGCGTACGTCTTGAGCGTGTTGCGCCATTGCTGTCGGTGTTTGAGATTGCGAAAGTCACCTTCGATGCTTGCGACATAGTTGAGGGCGAAGGCCCCGAACGTGGAGAGGCCCTCGTTGGCCACTTGTTGGGCCAGAAGCCCCCACTCGGTCCGGGGATCCCGCTTTGGCGTCTCGTTCAGCCACGCGCGTGCCTGGATCGCTTTTTCCCGCGCCGCAGCAAGGCCCACTGCCGGGTAAGGCCCCAAGCCAATCTCGGGACGCTTGTCGCCCCAACGATACACGAAGAGCCACGAGCGCGTGACGGACTTGGAGGTCTGAAGGACGAGCCCACCTCCGTCGGCGACCCGGCCCGGCTTGCTTGTCTCGACCTGACGCCGTGTGAGCCGGTTGAAGCTGTTCTTTGGCATTGGTTGACTATCGTCCCCGTCCGAGCTCTACCCCGCCACCTACCCCGCCATAGATCGCGGCTTTGAGCGTAACCGTGCGAACGGCCCCGGACAAGAAGTATTTATTATAATATCAATATCAATGTACTATCGAACTTCTGCGAACATCTACGAAGTCCCATTATACGGACTCTTCCTCCGCCATGTGGCCTTACAGTATGCGTGGGTTTCGAGAGCTGACCTTTGGTCAGGCTGGCCATTGGCAAGCGCTTCCTGCAAAACTTTGGCAAAACCAGAACATCAGGAGGATACATGCTCGAAGGTATCAAGGTCGTAGAATATGCGACTTATATGGCAGCGCCAGGCGCAGGATCGATCTTGAGCGATTGGGGCGCCGATGTGGTCAAGATAGAGCCGCCGGGTGGTGACCCGATCCGACTTTTCTTCAAGACGATCGGGACGGACATAACCGACAATCCTGTGTTCGATTTCGATAATCGCGGCAAGAAATCCATCGTGGTCGACACGTCCAAGCCAGAGGGGCAGGAGCTCGTACGCAAGCTCGTGGCCGATGCCGACGTGTTTCTGACCAATGTCCGCCCCGGTGGCCTCGAACGGTCCGGCCTGGATTATGACAGCCTGAAGGAGTTAAACCCGAAACTGGTCTACTGTTCCCTTACCGGATACGGCCTGCAAGGGCCTGATGCGAATCGCCCCGGCTTTGATATTGCGAGCTTCTGGAGCCGCACGGGCGTTGCCAGACTGACCGTTCCGAAAGGCGAAGATCTGTTCGCCAATCGCACGGCATTCGGAGACCATACGACCTCGATGTCGGCTGCAGCCGGAATTTGCGCGGCGCTGGTTGAGGCTGGGCGGACAGGCAAGGGGCGTTTGGTTGAAGCCTCCCTCTTTCGCGCCGGTCTGTACGCACTCGGTTCCGATTTTGCGATCCAGCTCTTTTTTGACCGGGTTGCGTCAACAAAATCCCGCCATGAGCAAAATGTCCCCATCACCAATTTTTTCGAAACCAGAGATGGCAGCTGGATGTGTCTCGTATCCCGGCAAGGTGAAGTCGATTGGGCCCCGATCTGTCGAGCGATCGACCGGGAGGAATTGATTGAAGATGAGCGGTTCACTTCCGCCAAGGCGCGCCGGAAGAACAGGGCCGAAGTCGTAAACATTCTAGATGAGGGGTTCGCAAAATACGACAAGGCCGAGATGGCCAAACGGCTGGATGCGGAATCCCTCGCCTGGGCGCCTGTCCAGACTTTGGCCGAAGTGGCCAAAGATCCACAAGCCATCGCTGCAGGCGCGATTGTTCAGACACCGAGCGCGAAGGGCGATGGCTCAACTTATGCTTCGCCAGCCTCGCCAGTTCGTTTTCCCGGCGCAGACGACGGGCCTAAAGGCCCCTCGCCTGCATTGGGTCAGCACACTCGGGATGTACTCGATCAACTCGGCCTGACGGACGACGCCATCGAGAGTCTCTATACAGACGGAGTTGTGTCTTAGCGACCCTTGAACTCGGGCGTCCTTTTTTCGAGGATCGCGTCCACTCCCTCCATATGGTCCTCAGTCTTGTGCATGAGGGCCTGAGAGGCGGCGGACATTTCCATGATCGTTTCGTAGGAAGCGTTGGTGCCATGACGCATGAGAGTTTTTGCAAGGCGCAAGGCTTGAGGTGGTTGCGCAGCAATCTGCTCGGCCAGCGCCATGGCTTCGTCCATCAGCGTGTCGCCCGGGACGACTTTCGAGACGAGACCCCAGTCTTCTGCTGTGGCGGCATCAATGACTTTGCCCGTGAACAGAAGCTCAGCTGCGCGGGATGATCCGATCAGTCGGGGCAGCAGCCATGCGCCGCCATCACCGGGGATCAGGCCAAGCTTCAGGAAGGTGACGCCCATCTTGGCCTTGTCGGAGGCTATGCGAATATCGGCCATGCAGGCGACGTCGCAACCAAGACCAATCGCGGCCCCGTTTACGGCCGCGATCATCGGTACTTCAAGATTGTAGAGCGATTTTACAATCAAATGGATGTTACGACGGTAACCTTCACGGATGTCATGCGGCGCGCCGCCGAACGCGCCGGTGCCCTCTTTCATCGCTTTCACGTCGCCGCCGGCGGAGAATGCCCGGCCAGCGCCCGTCAAAATCACGCAGCGGATTTCAGCGTCCGCAACAATCTCATTACATGCAGCTGCGATGGCCAAACCATCGCCCTCCGCCCCCAGCGCATTGAGGCTATCGGGGCGGTTCAGCGTCAAGATCATGATGGATCCGCGCTTCTCTGTTGTCACGATCGACATGTCTGGAAATCCTCCGTGTTTTCTGAATGCCTTGCTGGCAGGCGAGCACAGGATTGTCCATCCGGCAAACGGCCTCTTGCCGCACGGTCAGAGTTTGATTTTTGAGTGAGTGGTGCGGATGAGAGGACTCGAACCTCCACGCCTTGCAGCGCTGGAACCTAAATCCAGTGCGTCTACCAATTCCGCCACATCCGCATGACGGGTTTTCCTACGCGAGCCGTGACCACGCTTCAACACCAAACCCACGCAGGGGCTGCGAATTTATTGCTGTTCGCCGTGCAAGGCGCTCAGGATATCGGGAAGTTCAGATTCCAGGTCTTCGGCGATCAGCCCTGCCCCAACGCGGCGTCCGGCTTCGCCATGCAGCCAGCTGGCCATGGCCGCCGCGGTGAACGTATCAACACCCTGCGCCATGAGACCGCCTGCAATGCCCGCCAAAACATCGCCAGACCCAGCCGTTGCAAGCCAGCGCGTTGCGTGGGTGTTCACAATGGCCATACCGTCTGGTTTGGCAATAACGGTATCTGGGCCTTTCAGCAGGACGACGCAGCCAGTCATTCGGGACGCTTTGCGCGTCGCTTCGACCTTGTTTACTTCTGAGTCCAGCAGGTCACCAAAGAGTCGATTGAACTCACCGATATGAGGTGTAATCAGGTCATCTGACCGCAGCTGTCTGTAGAAGCCATCTTGATCATCGGCGAAGACGGTCAAGGCATCTGCGTCGAGAACAGCCTTCGATTTCGATGAAAGCAAACACTCAACATTCTTTTTTGTGCCGGTCGTGATGCCCGCGGCAGGCCCGAGGATCACCGTGCTGGCGGATTCAATACTCTCGCGCAGCTGCTCAGCATCCGACACTTCCTTGAGCATGACAGCAGTCAGATGACTGGCATTTACCGCAACAGCATCCGGCGGAGACAACAGAGTCACGAGCCCGGCACCGGCCCTCAGCCCCGCGCGGCTGGCCAGACGCGCCGCGCCCGTCGATGCGACATTGCCACTGACCACGGCCAAATGACCTCGGGCATGCTTGTGGCTGCCCTGCCCCGGCTGGGGCAGATTGCGTCCCCACAATATGGGGCTGTTTTCGAGCAGTTTGCTCTGAACCGGCACACCAATATCTGCGACGAATATGCCTCCGCAATATGCGGCACCCGGAAACAGGACGTGTGCCGGCCGCAATGCTGCGAACGTGATGGTTCCTTCTGCCCTGAAACACACGCCAAGTGGTTTGGCCGACTCTCCATGAATACCAGAAGGCACATCAATCGAGACAACGCGACCGCCGCGCTCCGCCAGCTTTGCTGGAACGCCCTCGAGCGGTCGGGAAAGGCCGCCACCAAACAGAGCATCCAGAACTATATCGTGTGGGGCCTCCAATGCGGCATTGAGTGGCTTGATCTCACCCTCCCACTCGGCCGCTGCCTTGGCAGCATCTCCTTTGAGAGATTGCTTGTCCACAAGGCAGAAAACCTCGACGTCTCGCCAAAGCTTTGCCAGTTTCGCCGCAGCGATGAACCCATCTCCGCCATTGCCACCTGGGCCACACAGAATCTGGATGCGGCCTTCCGGCCATTGTGCATGGACGAACTCGGCTACGGCGTTTCCAGCGCGTTGCATGAGGTCGAAGCTGTCAGTGCCGCTGGAAAAAAGTGCTTCTTCTGCGGCCCGCATTTCCTGCGGAGTAAGAATAGGTCTGCCCATAGTGCAGGCTCATAGCACGCGCGTATCGGATTCGCTGCCCAGCTGCTGAATTTTCAGACCTTCGGCGCTGCGTTCCAGAGTGGTAACTGAGCAATAGGTTGGGCGGAAAACAAGCGTCTCGGCACGTTGCTGAAGCTTGCTGACGACTGCATTGATTGCCACGAAATGTGTGAAGACGACTGTATTGTCGGGAAGGCCTTCCAGGCGAGCGATCATGGCATCTCGCCAGGCACGATGTGTGCTGGCTTCATTTTCCCATGTGCCGCCCATGAAAACGCGCAGCCATTCAACGCGATCGTGTATGTCTTTCGGGGTCGAAATTTCCGACACTTCCTCAATGATACTTGCGGTTAGACCAAGACGTGCCTCCAGCGGGCGCGCCGTCTCGCGGCATCTCTGCATCGGGCTGCTGACAATGTGGCTCACGCCCAGAGCGTGAAGTTCTGTTGCAGCAGATTCGGCCTGACGGTGCCCAAGATCGCTCAAACCCGGGTTGGGATGGTTGCCCCAACTCGCGGCAGCTTCCCCATGACGGACGAGATAGAGCATGAATCCTCCAAAGCCAGCGGCTGTTCCGACTTTCAATAATTGTAAGTCCGATCACCCTTGAGGAAGGGAACCGGTGCGAGATGGTTTCAAACCTGCTTCGCGCAAATATCCAACAGATTCAATCATTCACGCAACGATACTCTAAGGTCGCGCCTTGAACTGCAGCGACGTACGAACAGGCAATTCCTTTGCCGGATCTGCAATATGCATTAGAGGTCAGAAGGTGTTTCGCACAAAATAAGGGCAGCAAAGTCCAAAATTCGATCACGCCCTATCAACCTGATGCTAACTCTCATACTGGGTCTCGCTTCCATCGCAGAAGGCGCATACCCGTTGACTACACGAACCAAACGGCTGGGAGATACGGGCCATGAAGAAAATTGAGGCGATCATCAAACCTTTCAAACTGGATGATGTTAAGGAGGCGCTGCAAGAGATTGGTCTGCAAGGAATGACCGTTGTTGAAGCCAAAGGCTTCGGGCGCCAGCGCGGACACACGGAACTCTACCGCGGTGCGGAGTACGTGGTCGACTTCCTGCCCAAGCTTAAGATTGAAATTGTGCTTGCCGACAGTGCGGTAGAAGGCGCAGTCGACGCGATCAAGAAAGCTGCTCATACTGACAAGATCGGTGACGGCAAAATCTTCATTTCTGACATCACTGATGCGGTAAGAATCCGCACGGGCGAAACCGGCGACGCAGCCCTTTAAGGGCTAGGTCGTTGAATACCAAAAACTACAGAAGCTGTTTACTGGAGGGCAAATTCCAATGGCCGATAACCTGTTGAAACTTATGAAGGATGAGGACGTCCAATACGTCGACCTTCGCTTCACCGACCCTCGCGGGAAGATGCAGCATGTTTCTTTTCACAAGAACATGGTCGAAGATGATTTCTTCACCGAAGGTCAGATGTTCGACGGCTCATCCGTCGCTGGCTGGAAGGCCATCAACGAGTCCGATATGGTGCTGATGCCTGACACCAGCACGGCCATGATTGACCCATTCTTCCAGCAAACCACGCTGGCTGTAATGTGTGATATCCTCGACCCGATCACGGGGCAGGCCTACAATCGCGACCCACGCACAACGGCCAAGAAGGCCGAAGCATATGTGAAGTCGAGCGGCGTGGGCGACACGGTATTCTTTGGCCCCGAAGCTGAGTTCTTTGTGTTCGATGATGTTCGCTGGTCCACTGAGCCCCACAAGACCGGATACAGCTTCGACTCGACCGAACTGCCGGTGAACACCGACAAAGAGTACCCGATGGGCAATATGGGCCATCGCCCAGGACCTAAAGGCGGCTATTTCCCTGTTCCGCCGGTCGACTCCGAACAGGACATGCGCTCTGAAATGCTTTCCGTGATGGCCGACATCGGCCTTGATCCTGAGAAGCATCACCACGAAGTGGCGCCAGCACAGCACGAACTGGGGCTGAAATTCTCGACGCTCACCACGATGGCAGATCGTCTTCAGCTTTATAAATACGTAATCCACAATGTGGCAGCGTCTTACGGCAAGACGGCAACCTTCATGCCGAAGCCGATGTTTGCCGACAACGGGTCCGGTATGCACGTCCACCAGTCTATCTGGTCCGGTGGCAAGCCGCTCTTTGCCGGTGACCAATATGCTGGCTTGTCTGAGCAGTGCCTGTATTACATCGGCGGCATCATCAAGCATGCGCGCGCTCTGAATGCCCTCACCAACCCTTCGACGAACAGCTACAAGCGCCTCGTCCCCGGTTACGAAGCCCCCGTCATGCTCGCCTATTCTGCGCGCAACCGGTCTGCCTCAATCCGTATTCCGTTCGGTTCCAATCCGAAAGCAAAGCGTATCGAAACACGCTTCCCGGACCCTACGGCAAACCCGTACCTGGCATTCGCCGCCCTGCTCATGGCTGGTCTTGATGGTATCGAAAACAAGATCCATCCGGGCGACGCCATGGATAAAGACCTTTACGATCTGCCGCCTGAAGAGGCGAAATCGATCCCGCAAGTGTGCGGCTCACTGCGAGAAGCGCTTGCAGCGCTCGACGCAGACCGTACATTCCTTACCAAGGGCGGCGTGTTCGATGACGACCAGATCGATGCTTATATTGAGCTGAAGATGGAAGAGAACATGCGCTATGAACTCCACCCACATCCGGTGGAATTCGACATGTACTACAAGGTCTAGGGGCCTGTTCTCTCTCTCCTCTAACCCTTGTAGAGGCCGGTATCGCAAGGTACCGGCCTCTTCTTTATCCAGCTTTGGAACCTCACAGAAAACCGAACTACACTCGGCAGAAAAGCCTCGAGCGGCTCCCGAGCGTCGAGGACTGGGCCTCTAACTGTATTTTCTGTTGTGCCAATATTCCGGCCTGAAACCAAAAACGCCCCGACCATTTGGACGGGGCGCTTGAATATTGGATCTGTATTTGAATCAGCCAGCTTCCGGCTGACTCTTCTTGGCGTGGACGTAGAGTGGCTCGGCATTGCCCTCGACCACTTCGCCATTGATCACGACCTCTTCCACACCGCGCAGGTTTGGCAGCTCGAACATCGTGTCGAGCAGGATACCTTCCATGATCGAACGCAGTCCGCGTGCACCCGTCTTCCGGGCGATAGCGCGACGAGCAACGGCTGTCAGAGCCTCTGGCGTGAAGTTGAGCTCAACGCTCTCCATGTCGAACAGCTTCTGATACTGTTTCAGCAAGGCATTCTTGGGCTCTGTGAGGATCTTGATCAATGCAGACTCGTCCAGGTCTTCCAGTGTCGCGATGACTGGCAAACGCCCGATGAATTCCGGGATCAAGCCGAAGCGCTGCAGATCTTCGGGCTCAGTGTTACGAAGGATTTCGCCAACCCCCCGCTCTTCCGATTCCTTCAATGAGGCGCCGAAACCGATGGAGGCCCCATCTCCGCGTGACGCAATGATCTTGTCGAGTCCGGCAAAGGCACCGCCGCAGATGAACAGGATATTGGTCGTGTCCACTTGCAGGAATTCCTGCTGTGGATGCTTGCGACCGCCCTGAGGTGGTACAGCCGCAACCGTACCTTCCATGATCTTGAGGAGTGCCTGCTGAACTCCCTCACCGGACACGTCGCGCGTGATCGATGGATTGTCAGACTTGCGGGAAATCTTGTCGATTTCATCAATATAGACAATGCCGCGCTGGGCACGTTCGACATTGTAATCAGCCGACTGCAGCAGCTTCAGGACAATGTTCTCAACGTCCTCACCAACATAACCAGCTTCCGTCAGCGTTGTTGCGTCAGCCATCGTAAACGGCACATCCAGGATGCGCGCCAATGTCTGAGCCAACAGTGTCTTGCCGCAGCCGGTCGGGCCGACCAGCAGGATATTGGATTTGGACAGCTCGACGCCGTCTGTTTTTCCAGCATGCGAGAGGCGTTTGTAGTGATTGTGCACGGCAACCGAAAGAATCCGCTTCGCATGCACCTGGCCGATGACATAGTCATCCAGCACATCGCAGATTTCCTGCGGTGTCGGGACGCCTTCGCGAGACCGGACCATTGAGGTCTTGTTCTCTTCGCGAATGATGTCCATGCAGAGTTCAACGCATTCATCACAGATGAACACGGTCGGGCCGGCAATCAGCTTCTTCACTTCATGCTGGCTTTTTCCACAAAACGAACAATAGAGTGTGTTCTTGGAATCGCCTGAGCCATTTTGTTTAGTCATGCCATCCTCAATGCCGGGTAAGGCTTAATTTCGTCTTTAAGACGTCGCGCGTTGTGTACTATTGAAACAATAGGGTTATCAGCCTGCCCTGCAAGAGGCAGGCCGCAATGACGTGAGAGAGGTCCCCTATTTATCATCCTCGGCCGTCCGGCGCTCGAAGACCTTGTCCACAATGCCAAATTCCTTGGCCTCTTCTGCGGTCAGAAACGTATCCCGATCCAGCTTCCGCTCAATCACATCATATTCCTGGCCCGTGTGGCGGACATAGATATTGTTGAGACGGCGTTTCAATTCGATGATTTCCTCTGCATGGCGCTCAATATCGGTTGCGACACCCTGGTATCCACCCGAAGGCTGGTGAAGCATCACGCGCGCATTCGGCAGCGCGATACGCATACCCTTTTCGCCAGCAGCAAGCAGAAGCGACCCCATGGAGGCGGCCTGACCAATACACACCGTGGAAATGGGGCATCGAATATACTGCATCGTGTCGTAGATCGCGAGGCCAGAGGAAACATATCCGCCGGGGCTGTTGATATACATTGCGATATCTTTTTTCGGATTTTCCGACTCAAGGAAGAGCAATTGCGAGGTGATCAGGGCAGCCATGCTGTCATCGATGCCGCCCGTAACGAAGATGATCCGCTCTTTCAGCAGGCGCGAGAAGATGTCGAAAGCCCGCTCGCCGCGGCTCGTCTGCTCCACAACCATGGGAACAAGGTTGAGCGCTGTCTGGAAAGAAGTCGTCATGAATTGGGCCTTGATGGTTTCTCAAAGGAATCTTTACTGCACAGAAGTGGCAGAGAGACGTATATTTGTCTACGCGTGCATCACTGCAAGAGGTATTCCGCTGTGGAAACAGTTAGCGGAACGGCCACTCTGATGAACGACTTGGTAGATCGGCGTCCGGATGTTGCATGAAAGCGAGATAATCGGCGTGCACGGTTTCAGCCTGCAGATCACGCAACAGCATATGATACCCCTTTTCATAATAGACCGTCCGAACATGCGCGGGCAGGAAATTCGCTGATCGCTCAACGCCATGTGGGGGGATGACATAATCGTTCGCACCATAGGAAATCAACACGGGCAAATCGACTGGAAGGTCAGCGATTCTGTCATGAGCTCTCTCCATCAGTGAGACGACTCCATAAACCTGATCAATTCGGTTTTCCCGCAACATCAGGGGGTTGGCCCAAGTCTCCCGGAGCATATCGATATTATCGCTGGGCTCGATACGTACAAAGCGGGCTGGTGGTCGAACGATCCAGCCGGGATTGGTGTGAGCCGACATCCACAGGCTGGCTCGGTAGAGTGGGTTCATCGCGCCCCAACCGCGCAAGCCTGGACCCGATGCGATCAATCGGTCTGCGTCAGGGGGTGTGTCTGAGCCGAAAGCCGAAATGGCGACGGCGGCGCCCATGGATATGCCGACAACCGTGATGGTTGCATCGGGATGCGCACGACGTGCGACCGCAACAGCCGTGCGGAGATCTTCCCGCATCAATTCTTCATCCGGCCATAGCCCCCTGCCCGGCGAGCGTCCAAAACCCCTTTGGTCATAAGCATATGTCACTACGCCATGCTCAGCCCAGTAAGGTGCCGCCATATGGAAGGCATTGGCGAAATCGTTCATGCCATGCACGCCGACAACCACATGCTCTGGCTCGTGGTCAGTCTGCGCGGCCCAGACCGTCAGACCAAGTTCTGCGCCGTCATGAGAAATGAAAACATCACGCTCAGGCAGAAATTGTGGAACGGAGTTGGTAACATTGGCGAGTGAGCCAGCCGTGACGGGATGAACGCACCCCGAGAGCAGGAAGGTCGCGTAAAAAAGGATCAGGGCGCCAAAGCCCCACGCACTTCGGCGCGCAAGGAGGGTAAGACCTCTTGTTCGAACCAGGGATTGCGTTTTAGCCAAGACGTGTTTCTCCAACTCGGATGCGGTAGTGTGAATATACGCTCACTTGTGTACTCCTTCCAACATCGAACGGTTACCGTCAAGCTCGACTTGCGTCGAACACCCAAGTGCCAAGCCTGCGCATGGGCACCGATGAGCAAAGTCACTTTAGTATTCGTCAACAGGTCCAGTGTTTGCGTTCGCCAGGTCTGGGCGCAGATCCGCATGGGCGGGCGGTCGCCGCCATTTCGGTCATATCCGGGAAAGCAGAAGCCCATTGGCAGGATGGCGACGCTTCTGGGATCATAAAAATCTTGCTCAGATATCTGCATCCAGTCACGAAGCCGTGATCCCGACGGATCTTTGAAGGGCATGCCAGAGCGATCAGCCTTGTTGCCCGGTGCCTGGCTCGCAATCAGAATACGCGCACCGGAATGCGCTTGAAGGATTGGGTTTGGGGGGCGATCCATCTGGCCTTCGCACAGTCGGCATGCCCGAATTTTTTCGAGTTGTGTTTTCAAATGGAGAGACATGGCGTTTCATACAGTTTCTAACTGTGTCCTGATTGCAGAAGGCCCGAGCCGATGCGAATATCCCGCATTATTGACCCCCGTATGCATGATCTCGGGGCCGGTTTTCTGGTCCGAAGAATTCTTCCATTTCACGCCCACAAATCTGTGGGGCCTTTCGTGTTCTTCGATCACTTCGGTCCGACTGAATATCCGCCGGGCTCGACATTTGACGTTCGCCCCCACCCTCATATCGGTCTGGCGACCGTCACTTTCCTGTTTGATGGTGCAATCCGGCATCGGGATTCACTCGGAACCGATCTGGTGATCGAGCCCGGAGCCGTCAACTGGATGACGGCGGGGCGAGGCATTGTTCATTCGGAGCGCACTCCAGATACTCAGCGCGAGAACGGGCAAAACTTGCACGGCCTTCAGACCTGGGTTGCCCTGCCCAGGGATGAGGAGGACAGCGCGCCCACCTTTGTCCACCATAGTGCCGATACTCTACCGGAGTTCCTGGTGGACAATGTGACTGTCAAAGTACTTGCCGGGACTGCATGGGACAAAACATCACCCGTTTCGTTTCCATAGCCGATCATTTACGTCGCTCTCGAAGCAACGTCCGAATCCGAAATTGTCCTGCCTGGCGATCTCGCTCTGGAGCGCGCCCTCTATGTAGTGACGGGCGAAGCCAAAATCGGTGATACGATTGTAGGCGTTGGCCGTATGGCTGTGCTTGAACCGAATGTGGATGTGCCGGTTGTTATGGCTCTTGGCACAAAAGCAGTTATCTGCGGCGGCGCACCAATGGAATCTCCGCGAAAGATCAACTGGAATTTCGTCTCGAGCGACGCCGAAAAGATAGCCGCGGCCAGAGCGGACTGGACAGCTGCAATACAAGCTGGGGGCACGGCAAGATTTCCTGCGGTTCCGGGAGATGAGGATGAGTGGATTCCCCTTCCCTCGTGATTCCGGGGCCAGATTTCTGGTGAACCCCTTCCTTGCCGATTGATATCGCTCGTGCCAGATCATGACCAACAAGAGTCTTTGACGGGGAAATACAAAAATGAAGCGACTACTCATTTCGGCGTCCGTGCTAACGCTCGCGGCCTGCGGCGCACAAGAAACCGCGACGGACACACCGATCACAACGGAGCCTGAAGCATCATCTGAATTGTTGATGCCGCTGCCAGATCAGACCAGTGCGGAAATTACAGCGGATGACCTCGCGGTTCGCATCAAGACCCTTGCCGACGACACATTCGAAGGCCGCGGTCCGGGGACCGAGGCTGGCGAAGCGTCGGCCGACTGGATTGCGGCTGAGATGCAGCGCATCGGTCTGACGCCTGCGGGAGACGATGGAAGTTTTTTCCAGACGGTCAAAATGGTGAACCAAACGGTCGACACGGGCGCCTCATACTTCAAGCTTACCACACCCGATGGTACCGAGCTGCCGATGACGCCAAAGGAAGACGTTGTTTTCTGGACGAAGCGCCAAAATGCCAATGAGCTGAGCTTTGATCCCACCGACGTTGTTTTCGTAGGCTACGGATCTGTCGCTCCGGAATATGACTGGAACGACTACGCGGATCAGGATTTCACCGGTAAAACTGTCGTTATGCTTGTCAACGATCCCGGATTTGCAACCGGTGACCCAGACCTCTTCAAGGGCAAGTCCATGACCTATTACGGGCGCTGGACATACAAGTTTGAAGAAGCGGCACGACAGGGCGCAACTGCCGCTATTGTCATTCACGAGACCGAACCAGCCTCATACGGCTGGGATGTTGTTTCCAACTCGTGGAGCGGTGCGCAGTCAGATCTCGTGCGTGCCGATGGCGGCGCTGAGCGTACAATGCTCGAAGGCTGGATTACACGAGACACGGCCGAGTCCCTGTTTGCCAGTGCAGGCCTCGATCTGGAAACGCTGAAACAACAGGCAAAATCAAAAGACTTCGAACCTGTCGCGCTGGACGGAATAAAGGCGAGCGGGAAGATTTCGCAAGCGATCGAACAGCTTGAAAGCCGGAACGTTGTCGGAAAACTCCCAGGGGCAACCGCGCCGGATGAATACATGCTGTACACAGCACACTGGGACCACCTCGGAAAGAAGTCTGAAGAAAAGACCGGCGCGCCGGGCGAGGATTTCTATCAGGACCAGATATTCAACGGCGCCGTCGACAATGCGACCGGTTCTGCCGCGCTTCTCGAGATTGCAGAAGCCATGGCAAGCGAAGAACTCGAGCGGTCGGCCCTTTTCCTGTCTGTGACGCTCGAAGAATCCGGTTTGCTTGGTTCTGCCTATTATGCCGAAAACCCGTTGGTGCCCCATCGCCAAGTCGTTGCGGGTATCAACATGGATGGTGCGCTGCCGATCGGCCGGACCAAGGACATGGTAGTTGTCGGATACGGCGCGTCCGAGCTCGAGGACATGTTGAAAGATGTGCTCGACGAGCAAGGCCGCGTGATCAAGCCGGATGCCAAACCCGAAGCCGGCTATTTCTATCGCTCGGACCATATCTCCCTGGCCAAGAAGGGCGTGCCCATGTTGTACGCCGATGGCGGTCAGGACAAGGTCGATGGTGGTGTGGCTGCAGGCAAGGCAGCCGCGGCGGTCTACACGGCTGAGCGCTATCACAAGCCAATGGATGAGTATTCCGATGATTGGGATCTGTCCGGCTTCACCGAAGACATCCAGGCGCTTTACCAGGTTGGGCTACAGATTGCCCAATCTGATGAATGGCCCACATGGTATGCGGGCAACGAGTTCGAATCTGTTCGCAAGAAGAGCCTGGAACAAGACTAAACGATCGTCCCCGCCCTGTTCGGCGGGGACTTTTTCCTGAATGGAATGACCTGACGCATGCTTTCGTATCAACACGGATTTCACGCGGGAAACCGCGCGGACGTAGTCAAGCACGCGGTCTTGCATTCGGTGTGCCGTCACCTGACACAGCGTAATGATCGCATTCTCTATGTGGAAACACATTCAGGTCGAGGACGATACGATCTTGAAGGCCCGCAGGCGCGAAAAGGAGATGAGGCCGGGGACGGCATTCTCTCCATATTGGAGGGGCAGACTCCTAAACCGCTTCGATCATGGGTCGAGTTCGTTGAGACGGCTGGCATCAATAGCTACCCCGGCTCTCCCGCTCATGCGCAGACCCTACTGCCTACGGATACTCGCTACGTGTTATTCGAAAAGCATCCAGCTGAATACGAAGCCTTGAATCATGCCATCGGCGATGACGACCGTATTCAGATCAAAAAAGCGGATGGATACGCCAGCGCGCTGAAACTGTCTCCCAGAAGCGGTGAAACCATGGTCTGTCTGGTCGATCCGAGTTACGAAACAAGTCGCGATATTGGTGCGTTGGCGCTGTGGACTCCCAAAGCCCTGAAGCGATGGCCAAAGGCGGTGCTGATGCTATGGCTACCATTGTTTCGTGATGGTCGTGAGAGCGAGTTTGGCGAGTATCTGACGACGCTCGGCGACTGCAAGGTTTACGGGGCGCGCTGGCCGGTCGATGCATTGCAGGAAACGGCCCTCGAAGGCTCCGCCATGGTTGTTTTCAATGGACCGACGACGGCGGATGCTGAATGTGCCGCTATCGCAACTGCGCTCCAGTCATGGTGGTCTGACAAGCCGTTGGGAGCCTGACCGGTCATGCGATGCGATGTGCTTCTGATAGGCGGCGGACACGCACACATCACAGCGCTTCGCTGGCTCAAGAAACACCCCTGCCCGCACAAGAAATTCAAGCTGGTGAACCCACGGGCCTACGCCGTCTATAGTGGCATGGTGCCTGGCTTTGTTGCGGGACATTTTGACCGAAGCGAAGTGGAGGTCGATCTGAACCGCTTATGTGTCGAAGCCGGGGTTGATATTGTCTATGATTCAATCGTTGATTTTGATCCGGTCGTGAAAACTGCGACCGGGGAAACGGGTGCATCCTATTCCTTCACCCAGACGTCTATCGATGTCGGGATCATGTCTGCGCCCGCAAGCATTGCTGACCGGAAAGGCTATCTGACCGTAAAGCCAATGTCGCATTTCGTTGAAGCGTGGCAACAGGATTCAGGAAATCTCTCCGAAGGGGTTGCACTCATTGGGGGTGGCCTCGGCGGTGTTGAGCTTGCGCTAGCTGTTCGGCACAAGATGAACGCCTGCGGCCTCCCTACGTCTAACCCCTTGGCAATCGTGGATCGGTCGGAAATACTTTCATCAAGTTCGCCATCATTGAGGCGTGCGCTGTGCGAGCGCCTGAACGCGGCAAGCGTAACGATTATCGAAAACACACAAGTGCGCGCGCATGAGAATGGCTGCCTGATGTTGGATTCTGGACAGTTCCTGACTGCACAACTGGTTCTATGGACCGCCGGTGCACGCGCACCTGGCTGGCTGGAGGAATCAGGACTTGAGACGAGTGGCGGATTTCCAGTCGTAAATTCATGCCTGCAGTCGATCTCACATCCAGACATTTTCATTTCAGGCGATGTGGCTTCTCTTCAAAAGGGTCACATACCCAAAGCAGGCGTGTATGCCGTGCGGCAAGGGCCCATCCTCATGCAGAATCTGATCGCGAAGCTGAGCGGCGCACCTTTACAGGATTATGATCCGCAGAAGGATTACCTCAAACTTGTCAGCCTTGGGGCACGTTCTGCAATAGCTGAAAAGTGGGGTCACACAATTCAACTTCCAGGTCTGTGGGGGCTCAAGACTCTGATCGACCGATCATTTGTTCAGGACTGAAGCGAGATGGATCCTGCAGACCGTGCTGCCGCCTCATCCAGAATGACGCCTGCCGCAATTTCGCTGGCATCCCTATCGCCTTCTTTCATCCGATCAAGTGCAATTCGTTGTCGGTTCAACTGTGCTAAAAGTTTATCTGGATCAGTCAACCAATCCTGCGCCGCGGCAGCGATAAGGTCGGCCTTCTGCTGGGTTTGAACAAATTCCGGCACGACTTCCTGATCATCGCTCACAATATTGAGCAATGTAATATGCGTTTTGCTGTAAAGCAGGCCTCGCGCCAAGGCCCATGTGATCCATCCTGTCTTGTACGCAACGATCATAGGCGTGTCCTGCATGGCAAGTTCCGTGGTCACTGTACCAGAACAAGCAAGCGCCAGATCTGCCGCCGCCATTGCGTCATATCGTGCGCCGGGATCGCTTGAGACAATCGACCATGACGCAACGCCTGGAAAATCTTCCCGGAATTGAGTTGCGACGTTGGAAGCCGGCATGAAGACGATTTTGAGATTTGGATCGTTCGATTTCAGCGCTTTGGCTGCGCTCACCAATTCGGGAGCAACGCGCTTGATTTCGCTGGGTCGACTACCTGGCAATACGAGAACAAGCTTTGCGTCCTCGGGTATACTCTGGCCCGCGCGAAAGCTGGACCCATTTCCTTGAACATGGCGGGAAATGGCAGGATTGCCAATCACTGTCGTCTTGAGTCCAAAGGGTTCGTAGAACGGAACCTCGAGGTCATGAATGCATAATAGATGATCGACGACAGAAGCCAAAGTCTTCGCGCGACCGGGCCGGGTCGCCCAGACTTGCGGTCCCACCAGCTTTACCAGCCGAATATTCGGTGCGCGCAATCGGACACGCTGAGCAACCCTCAGCATGAACCCCCAAGAGTCGACCAGAACGACAACATCAGGGTCATCCGCGATGATGGCGTCGGCGGCTGCATCGGCGAGACGAACAACATCGCCATACGCTCTAAGACCCTCGACAAACCCAAGGATCGACAGTGGACTGATATCAATTGCAGATTCTATTCCGACCGACGCAAGTTCTCCGCCACCAATGCCGGAAATATGCGCGTCCGGATTTCGCCTGCGAATGTCTTCAACAACTTCCCTGGCCAACAGGTCGCCAGATGTTTCGGCGGCGACCATGTAGATGCGCGGCGCGCTCACCGCCCTGTCTCTGGAGTAAAACCATAGATAAATACGCCTAGTTCCTCAGCGCGCTCGATCATTTTGCGGCGGTTTAGCAGCAGAGCGCCCCCCGCTTCTATTGCGAGGCCAGCGAGCCCCGCGGCGGCAACCTTCTCTACCGTCGAAACACCCGTGGTAGGCAGATCGATCCGGAGCTCCTGCGCAGGCTTTGGCCGTTTGACGAGAACGCCTTTCCGGCTCAAGGCTGACCCTCGGATTTCCTCTGGCAGAGCCGCGCAGCGATCCAGCATCGCATCAGTCCCTTCCTGGGCTTCAACAGCCAGAACCAGCCCGTTGCAGACGACCGATCCCTGTCCGATATCGAGCGCACCCGTCGCAGACGCGACACGCGCAGCATGTTCTATGTCAAGAAATTCTTCGTCAGTCGGCTGATGACCCGCGATAATCCCCTCCGGCGCCAGCAACTGCTTGTGCGCTTCGTGGCTGCCGAGAACCTTGAAGCCCTGCTTCTCGAACTCATTCACCAAGACACGCAGCAACGCATCGTCGCCCTTCTTGGCGGCAGACAACACTTTAGGGAGAAGGGTCACGCCCTTCACATCGAGTTTTAGATTGCTGAAATCTGGACGTTTGACGATGCCGGCAAATACAACTTCCTCACACCCTGCAGATTTCAGCTTTTTCATTATTCCACCGACTTCACCGAGACCTATGGCTTCCCCCGGAAACCTGGCCAGTGCCGGATCATCAAAGCCCCTCAGGCGGAGCACATACGCACCCTGCCCTTCCTCAATGGCATTCTCTGCGATGGCGACTGGTAGGTCGCCCAGTCCTGCGATGATACCGAGTGGAGCCATCACATCATCAACCTGGTTTGCAGATGGGGCGGTCGCCCTCACGGATGAATGTGATGATCTCCATGGCTAGCGGATTCTCCGCATAATCCTGCGACGCCTGTTCCAGCCGATCCTTGAACAGGCCATCTCCAAGAAAGATGGCTTTGTAAGCGGCGCGAATGTCCCGGATATCTGCTTTCGAGAAGCCTCGGCGCTTGAGACCGACCATGTTCAGGCCCGACAGTTTGGCGTGATTGCCGACGACCGATCCAAACGGAATTACGTCTTCCACAACAATCGCTCCCCCGCCGACGAATGCATTCCGTCCGATGCGAGAGAATTGGTGAACGGCGGCAAGACCGCCGAACCACACATTGTCCCCGACTGTGATGTGGCCAGCCAGAGAAACATTATTTGCCATGACGACGTTATTACCAATGTGGTTGTCATGGGCGATGTGCGCCCCGATCATGACAAAGCAATTGTTCCCGATCACTGTAAGGCCGCCAAATTTGGGCATGCCCGAATGGGCGGTTGCATACTCGCGAAAGACGCAGTTCTCACCGACAACCAGTCGAGAGTCCGGTGTCGATTCAAACCCTATAACTTGAGGCACACCACCCAATACCGCATGCGGGTGCAGGACACACCCCTCCCCCAGTTCTGTGTGACCGGTCACGACAGAATGCGTCATCAGGACGGAATTAGCCCCAATGCGTGCGTGTGGACCAATATGACAGAACGGCCCGACAACGACACCATCACCGAGAGCGGCTCCGTCCTCAATGTAGGCAGTGGGATGAATTTGTGTGGACATGAGTTTCCAAAAGCTGCTGGGACGCGCTGACTAACCCTTTTTCTTCGGGTTTGCGTTCTTCTGCAACCACGCGATCTCGCGCATCCATTGGCGGAGAGGTTTGGCAGGTGTTCCGCCCCATGTTTCGCCGTCTTCGATGTTTCTGAACAAACCCGAAGAGGCCGCCAGAGATACACCCTCGCCGACTTTCACATGATCCGCGATTCCAACGCGCCCACCAAGCATCGTGCCATCACCGATCTGAACCGATCCCGAAATACCACCGAATGCCGCCATGAGAACCGAGCGACCAAGCACCACATTGTGAGCGATTTGGCACAGATTATCGATCCGTGTTCGTTCCCCGAGAATTGTGTCGTCAAAGGCCCCCCGATCGACACAGGAATTGGCACCTATGGTAACGTGATCCTGCAGGACGACGCGGCCATAATGTGGAGCATCCTCCGCCCCGCTGGGACCAGGCATGACTCCGAACCCCGCCTCGCCTATCCGAGCACCGGACAGCAGTCTCACATGATCCCCTATAAGTGCACAGAATACGGTCGCGGCAGGGCCGATAACGCAATTGCGGCCAATCTGGACGCCTGGACCAATAACAGCATTCGCCCCGATGAATGTGCCGGCACCGATCACGGCGCCAGGTGCGATGGCAGCACCCGGTGCGATCTTAACGCTCTCGTCTACCGTGGCATCGGGCGAAATGGCAGACTCACCATGCCAATCCAAATGACGTGGACGAAACAGTTTTACCGCAGCTGTTCCATGAACATGGCGGGGAAACTTTGAAATGATATAGGGAATGCCGTCGGGAATGCGGGCCACATTGGCATCATTAACGACAAGGGCTGAGATGTCGGGATTGATCTCGATAGCAGACTTTCCGTCTCCATCGAGAAATCCAAGGTCTCCCCGGCGGCCGTTCGCAGCCGAGGAGATGCCCGTCAGTTCCAGATCTTCATCTCCGAAGAGACCAGACCCGGTCTGTTTGGCCAGTTCGCCAAGAGAAAGAGATCCCAATGGCGCGAAAAATCGAACGTCTACTGGCACGGATGTCTCAATTTACTGCGCTGGCTGGTCAGGGATGCGCTTGCGGACGACCGAAAGTGTAGGCGTCGTAGCGTCCAACTTGCTGATGACCAGTGCGGAGACATCAACAGAATCCACGCCATAGATCAGAGCGCTCTTGGACAGCACGATCTGTGCATTTTTTTCACTCACGACCTGCAGGAGAACCGGCTCAAGCGCCTTGTTGAAATCGATAAGAGCCTGACGTTCGGTCAGCTGAAACTCACTGGCAGCTTTTTGGCGGGCCTTGCCGAAATCACCGGCCTTCTTGTCGTACGCGTTGAGGCGGGCAACCATTGCTGCGTCGCCGGCAATCTGCTCGCGTGTCTTACCTTGCAGTTCAGTATTCAGCGCCTTGCCTTCAGCCTCAAGCGACGTCTTGGTTGGCGTCAACTCGGTATTGATCTGAGATTCGATGCTTTGAAGCTTGGCCTGAATGTCTTTGCCAGCTTTGCTGTCGCGCAGGATTTTTGCCTCATCGATCGTAATGACCGTGGTGCCCTGAGCGAAAGATGCCGGCGCAACCAAGGCAATTGCGGCGAGTGACGCCACCATGGCGAAAATGAAGTTCTTGAGTCGGGACATTCTAGTCTCCTGTCTTTCAGCTTGAAATTAGAATCTTGTTGAGGTCGAGAACCGGAACGTTTCCGTCCGGTCATAGTCTTCCCGTTTGAGAATTTGAGAGAAATCGAACCGAATGGGACCAAACGGAGAGTCCCAGAAAACACTTAGACCGGCGGACGCCCGCATGGATGCAGCCGTCTTGGTGAGCCGGACTGCTGGCAGGCCGGTCGATTGATCGGTGAAGTAGATTGTGGGACCGACGTCAGGCCCACGAAGAGAGCCCAAGGCACCCGCCTCTGCGAACAGCGCGCTCTTGATACCGTATTCTTCAGGCAGGAAGCTCGGCAGGCTAAGTTCGAATGTGCTTTGATAATAGACATTACCGCCTTGCGAATTGAGGCGGCGAGTCTGAACAACTTCCCCAGTTTCAGGATCGACTACGCGGACGATCTCTCGCGGGCCAATGCCTGCGACGTCAAACCCGCGGAACGTGCTGCCACCCCGGAAGAAACGGTTGTTGATCCTCACGCCCTGACCGTCTTCCAGTGGGAAAACATACCCTCCGGAAACACGAAGGCTCGCAATTATATCGCGCCAGATGCCACGATACATGGTCGCGGTAGACTCAGTCCGCAAATACTTCACATCACCGCCAATACCGGCAAGGTCCTGGCTGAATCGGAAATCAAAGCCGCGCGACGGCCTTATCGGATCGTTAGTGCGGTCCCAGTAGAAATTATATCCGAGGATCGAGGACAGATCGCTGCGTTCTGCCCGACAGATCGGATCTCTCAAGACGTAATCGCGCGAACATTGGTCAACAACGCGTTGGCCCGCACCGGCATCGCCTGGTTCGACGAGCCGATAGGTGTCGTCTGTGAGATCCTCTGGGGTGTCGGCCCCTGTGATCTGGACGCGGTCGGTAACAAAAAATCCGTCTTCGTCGATGATGTAATTACGGTCGAGAACGTTCACTTCATCGGTTTGCAATCTGTAGCTAAGGCCAAGCTGCATGCGTTCCGTAAGTGGGAAACCGAGGCGTACGCCCGCACCAATCGTATCACTGGTGAAGCCCGAATAATCTTCATAGTCCTGGCGAGTAGCGTAGGCGTCAATACCGCCGGAAAGATTGCGATCAAACAGTCTTGGCTCAGTGAACCGGAAATCCAGAATTTGCTGACGGCTCGAAGCGGACACGCGAGCAACAACCGACTGACCGCGCCCCCTCAGATTGCGCTGTGACGCGCTGACGTCGAGCAGATAGGCATCCACGGATGAGAAGCCCGCCGCGAAGGACAGTTCGCCGGTTGGTTGTTCCTCGACCTTGATATCCACAATGGTCCGGTCCGGATCTTCCGACGGGGTCTCAACCACTTCGACATTCTTGAAGTAACCCAGAGCTCGGACGCGATTCTTGGAACGATCAAGAAGGATGCGGTTGAACGCATCGCCTTCTGAAATTCGGAGTTCCCGACGAATGACCCGATCAAGTGTCTGCGTGTTACCGACAATATTGATCCGATCGATGTAAACTCGAGGACCTTCATCCACAGCGAAGGTGACATCAATCAGACCCGTCTCGGGATTCACGTCCAACTGTGGACGAACATCAACAAAGGCGTAACCCGCTATACCCGCTGCGTAAGTCAGCGAGTCGATCGTGTCTTCAATCGAGTCGCCCCGGAAGAGCGTGTCGGATTGAATAGGCACAGCACGTTTCAGTGCCTCAGCATTAAGCTTCTCGAGCGCCGTCTCCACTTTAACCTCGCCGAAATAATACTGGCGTCCCTCATCCACCGTCATGGTGATGTAGAAGTCCTTCTGGTCCGGCGTCAGTTCCGCCACAGCGGATGTCACGCGGAAATCGTAATAGCCATTGTTCTGATAGAACTGTCGCAAGAGGTCGCGGTCATATTCCAGACGGCCCGGATCGTAATTGTCATTCGAGCTGAAGAAGCGCCACAGACGTGATTGACGCGTGACAATCTCGCTGCGAAGGCGCGAGTCCGAGTAAGCCTGATTGCCAAGGAAGTTGATCGACCGGACACCGGTGACAGGCCCTTCGGTGATCTCGAAAATCAGATCAACACGATTTTGTTCCAGCGGTTTGTATTGCGGTTCGACTTTGGCGGCAAATCGACCGGACTGGCGGTATAGTTCGAGGATACGTTGAACATCGGATTGCACACGAGCAGCAGTGAAGATGCCGCGAGGTGCTGCCTGGATGTCTTCTTTGAGCTTGTCGTCATCTAGCGCGCTGTTTCCTTCAAAAACCACGCGGTTGATGATCGGGTTCTCAACCACACGCACGACCAGATTGTCATCCACACGGTCAATCGACACGTCCGCAAACAGGTTGGTGGCAAACAGTGTCTTCAAGGATAGGTCAATGCGGTCAGGATCAAAGGAATCCCCAGGCTCTACAAGCAGGTAGGATTGAACTGTACGCGCCTCGATACGCTGATTGCCCTCGACAATGACGGAGCGGATGGTACCGCCATAGCGACTATCTTCCTGTGCATCGGCAGTGCCCATGGGAACAAGCGCTGTGTTCACAGCCAGAACGCTGCTCGCCATCATGGTTGCTGCAAGAAACTTACGCATCGTCGACACACTCTCTGGTTAATTTCGGCAGGCGGATCAGCCGCCTCTTGCTCCGAACAAGCCGGTCTCGATGATATCACCCCAAGTGATCACCACGACCATTCCCAATAACAGGATCAACCCGAATGTCAGGGCCACCTCCTGCACTTTTTGCGGCATTTCCCTGCCCGCAATGGCTTCATATGCATTAAATACAAGGTGTCCACCATCCAATACCGGCAGCGGAAGAAGGTTGAAAAAGCCGACTCCTACTGAGATCGCGGCGCAAATGCTTGCCAGCATCCAGAACAGACGTTCGAGCTTCTGACCGGTCGTCGCCTGCTCCTGTTCCCAGACCTTGTTAACCACGCGGCGGGAAATATCTCCGATTCCCACAGGCCCCGTCATGGCGTGCATCGACATTTTTCCGGTAACGATTCGCGTAAGCATCGTCACCGTCCGATCGATCGTCGCGCCGGTTTCGAGAACGCCCTGCCCCAAGGCCTCTACCGGATTGTAGTAGATATGTTCCCCATACGAGATCGGGGCGATACTCACGCCAATCGTGGCCTGGGGGACTTGCTGCCCGAAATCGTTTTCACGGACAATTTCATCAGGGGTCACGACCAGGGCTTTCTCGGAATCGCCGCGCTGAACAACGAAATCAATTGGTTCATTCGGGTTCAGGATGATCGCCATCAAGACTTCGGACGTATCGCTAACCGAATTGCCATTTACTGACATGATCACGTCGCCGGATTCCATTCCAGCTTCAGCAGCCGCTCCATCTGGTACTACTGCGGCAATGCCGACCTTCATGACCGGACGACCGTGAACGCCCAGTATCAGAGCGAATATAAGGGTTGAAAGGATGAAGTTGGCAAATGGTCCTGCGAGGCTGACGAGCGAGCGTTGACCGACCCCAAGCTCTGGATATGCCCTGCCAATCGGCCCCTGCTCTATCTTGCCAACATCGCCCGCCATCTGGCTCTCACCCACAAATTTCACAAAGCCACCGAGCGGAATCCAGTTCACGCGCCAGCGCGTGCCGTGCTTGTCAGTGCGTTCAAAGATCGGCTTTCCAAATCCCACCGAGAAAGACTCCACGGCGGCGCCAAACCAGCGCCCCACGATGTAGTGGCCGTACTCATGGACGATAACCACGATGCCCATCATGAAAATCAGGCAAAATAGAAACAAGGGTCCCTGGCTGAGAAAATCACCCAAAACGTTATCCTCCCGTACGACGCTGGGTCTTCTCTAGTACATCGCGCGCCATTTCTCGACTGAAACGGTCCAGCAAGGCAATCTCCTCCAGAGTATCGCAGGCGATTCCGTGCATATTTCCCGACAAATAGCGATTCAACGTCTCTTCCACGATCCAGCTTATGTCCAGAAACCCGCAATGGCCCGCAATAAATGCAGAAACAGCCGATTCATTAGCGCAATTTAATACGGTCGTTGCCTGAGCACCGTGTGCATATGCCTGACGCGCCAGCCGAATGGCCGGGAAGCGCGTTTCATCAACATTTTCAAAGTCCAGCCGACCCAAGGTGGCGAGGTCCAGGCGGTCCACGACGGTTGGAACCCTGTCCGGCCAGCCCAGCGCGTAGGAGATCGGCGTTTTCATGTCTGGCGCACCAAGCTGCGCGATGACTGAGCCATCGGTAAAGTGCGCCATGCCGTGAATGATCGATTGAGGATGGACGATCACATCCAAGCGCTCCCCTTCGACATCGAAAAGAAATCCCGCCTCGATGAACTCAAGCGCTTTATTCATGAGGGTCGCACTGTCGATGGAGTTCTTGACGCCCATGCTCCAGTTCGGGTGGGCGGCCGCTTGCTTGGGGCTCGCCATGCGCATCTGATCCAGAGACGACGTGAGGAACGGCCCGCCGGATGCCGTGATTGTCAACTTTTCCAGAGAGCGACCATCGCCAAGACATTGAAAAATGGCTGAATGCTCAGAATCGACTGGCAGTATCGAGACGCCCCTGCGTCGCGCCTCGCTCAGAATGAGCTTGCCACCGCACACAATGCTTTCCTTGTTTGCGATCGCGACATCATTTCCCGCACGTATGGCAGATATCGTGGATTTGAGGCCAGCTGCCCCAACAATCGCCGCCAACATGCGCTCCACCGGGCGCGCTGCTGCTTCTGCGATCGCTGTTTCGCCTGCCGCCGCTTCGATATCAGTTCCAGCCAGCAGAGTTTTCAGGGTCGGCAGCTGGGACTCATCAGAAATCACCGCGATTTCAGCTTTGAACGCGATAGCTTGCGCAGCGAGACCTTCTGCATCCGAGCCGGCCGCAAGCGCTACGATCTGAAATGTCTGCTCTGCATTGGCGTTGGCGTGACGGACGACATCCAACGCAGACTTTCCGATTGATCCCGTTGATCCCATGATGCTGATACGGCGGGTGGCCATCAGTACAGACCCAGTGCGGTCGAGAGTGACGGAAAGCTCCACAACAGAAGTGAACCAACGATTCCGACGGCGCCGAGGCCATCGACCCTGTCAAGAACACCCCCATGCCCGGGGAGCAGGTTGCTCGAGTCCTTCACCTTGAACCGGCGCTTGAGGCCACTTTCAAGAAGATCTCCGAGCTGTGCGGTAAATGACAGGCTGGCGCCCAAAAGCACCCACAAGATCAGACTGGAGTTCTGCAAATCCGCCGCAGCAATACCGCACACAGCCGTGAATAGGAGCGCGCCCGTTGCTCCACTCCAAGTCTTGTTCGGACTTTCCTGAGGCAACAGGCGCGGCCCCCCCAAACCCCGCCCGACAAAATACGCCGCAGCGTCGGATGCCCAGACGAAGGACATGAAATACAATGCAACAGTGCGGCCATCCCAGGGTCCTTCGCGCAAGAACCAGAGACCAGCCGCCATGGCAGTAACATAGAACCAGCCAAGCATAGCAGCGGATCGTATCCGCAAACCGCCCGCATTGGATGCAAACGAAAGCGCCAACCCGAAACAACCCAGGAAGACGTGAAGCCAGGTCAAATCCATAGGAAGGCTGAGGCAGAATAGTGCGGCGGCAAAGCTCAGAAGCCAGCCGCGAGGATGCCCGCTCATTCCAGCCCATTCCCAAGCCATGATACCGCCGAAAAGCGCACAAGCAGCCGCCAACCACCATCCGCCTGACCATACGACGAACAAGCCGGCAGGAATAAGGAGTGCTGCCGTCAGCAAGCGGAGTCCAAGCTGGGAAAAGCGGCTCTCGGGCGGGGTCCAGTCGCCCATTATGCGCTCCCCTTCGAAACAGCGCCAAAGCGGCGCTCCCTTTCGCTATAGATCGCAACCGCCTTCTCCAGAAAGGAACGATCGAAGTCTGGCCATAACACGTCGAAGAACACGAGTTCGCTATAAGCGGCTTGCCACAACAGGAAGTTGCTCAAGCGGTATTCCCCACTCGTTCGGATGAGAAGATCTGGATCCGGCATATCGACCGTATCGAGATAGGAAGCGAAGATGTCTTCAGTCACATTCTCAGACGCCAACTTGCCGCTCTCGACATCCGCCGCCAGTCTGCGCGAAGCGCGCGCAATCTCCTCGCGCCCCCCATAATTGAACGCGATGTTCAAATAGAAATCAGCATTGTCCGCAGTTTCACGTTCCGCCCTCTCGACCAATCCAGCTATGTCATCCGGCAGACCCTGGCGCCTGCCGATAACCCTTATCTTCACGCCTTCCTTTTTGAGCCTTCCGAGATCTTTCTTAATGAAAGTTTTCAGGAGCCCAAACAGGGCGTTGACCTCGGATGCGGGCCGACGCCAATTCTCAGTCGAAAAGGAATAAACTGTCAGGTATCGAACACCAATCTGGCCAGCCGCCTCAACAGTGCGTCGAAGTGCTTCGACTCCTCGCTCATGCCCTGCAGCCCGTGGCAATCCACGAGCATTCGCCCACCGACCATTCCCATCCATGATGATGGCAATGTGAGCGGGTACGCGAGATGCGCCCGCATGCGAGTCGGACGGCGCAGAGGCGTCGTCGGTCGACATCAGACCTGCATTATCTCCGCTTCTTTGGCTTTCAGTGCGTCGTCAACCTTGCTGACATAGAGGTCCGTCAACTTCTGGACTTCTTCAGACAGCGTACGGTGGCGATCTTCGCTTATATCACCATCCTTTTCCATCTTCTTGAGCGTGTCCATGCCATCCCGGCGAATATTGCGGACGGATACCCGTGCAGCTTCAGCATATTTGCCAGCAACTTTCTGGAGTTCAACACGGCGTTCTTCATTCAGCGGCGGTATCGGAATGCGCAAATTCTGGCCGTCCGTAACAGGGTTCAGGCCCAAGCCGGAATCCCGGATCGCCCGCTCAGTCGCACCAACGACAGTCTTGTCCCAAACATTGACCGACAACATGCGGTTGTCAGACACGGTGACCGAGGCGACCTGGTTCAACGGCACCGTTGAACCATAGGCTGGGACCATAACCGCATCTAGCAGGTTCACTGAGGCCCGGCCCGTCCGCAGACCGCTGAATTCAGTGGAGAGAGACGCCAGGGCGCCTTCCATCCGGCGCTCAAGATCCTTCTTGTCATAGCTCATGACACTTACGCTCCATGATTGTTGATTGTTGTCGATGTACCCTTCCCATGAAGGACTTTGAGGAGAGACCCCTCTTCCTTAAGCGAGAAGACCACGATCGGGATGTTGTTGTCGCGCATAAGACTCACCGCAGAGGGGTCCATCACGCGCAAATCCTTGGCCAGCAATTCCTGATAGCCAACCTCGTCGTAGCGCGTCGCATTTGCGTCGATTTTGGGATCCGCTGTGTATACGCCGTCGACTTGCGTCCCCTTGAGCAGGGCATCGCAGTTCATTTCGATCGCCCGCAGCGCAGCCCCGGTATCTGTCGTGAAGAATGGGTTTCCAATGCCGGCCGCAAATATCACAACGCGGCCTTTTTCCATGTGTCGTTGGGCCCGGCGGCGAATATAGGGCTCGCAAATCGACTCCATGCGGATTGCCGATTGCACGCGCGTCGGGACGCCAATGCTCTCAAGCACGCTTTGCATGGCAAGAGCATTCATGATCGTGGCCAGCATGCCCATGGAATCGGCCTGTGCACGCTCCATGCCCTTGGCAGCGCCCGCGACGCCGCGAAAAATGTTTCCGCCGCCAATGACGAGGCAGACTTCCGCGCCAGTGTCCTGAGCTTGCTTGATTGCATGTGCGAATTTCTCGCACGTCGGAATATCAATTCCGAATTGTCCGGGGCCCATCAGCGCCTCTCCGGAGAGCTTCAACAACACCCGTTTGTATTTCAAGGGGCTGGAGTCGGACTCTTCGGTCTGCATGGGCGGTGTCTCCGGTATTATCGGCCTTATAGGCTCCTAAAAGATTCCCGGCCGCCTGTCATGGGCGACCGGGATGTTCAAAGCCCTTTGCGGGCCGAAAGGCAAGCGGGATCAGCTGCCTTTTGTCATGGATGCAACTTCGTCGGCGAAGTTGTCTTCTTCTTTCTCGATGCCCTCACCCAGCTTGAAGTGCACGAAGCCCTTCAGCGTTGCGCCCTGCTCCTCGAGGAATTTACCAACCGTCTGGTCAGGGTTCATCACGAATGGCTGCTCTACAAGAACAACTTCCTTGTAGAACTTCTGCATCCGGCCAACGATCATCTTCTCGATGACATTGTCAGGCTTGCCGCTTTCGCGAGCCTGCTCCGTAAGTACGCGCTTTTCAGCCTCAACAATCGCCGGATCCAGCTCATCAGTGGTGGCGGAAGCAGGCGACGTAGCCGCGATATGCATCGCAACCTTGCGGCCGATTTCTTCCAGATCGCCAGAACCGTCGAGGGCGACAAGCACACCGACTTTGCCCATACCGGCCGTTTCAGCGTTGTGGATATAGGAAGCCACCTTGCCGTCAGCCGTCAGCTTCGCACTGCGACGCAGGGTCATGTTCTCGCCAACGGTCGCAATCAGGCGTTTGATCAGGTCATCCACAGAACCTTCGCCATCCGGCGCTGGAGCAGAAGATAGCCCCTCGACGGACCCGTCCGTTTCGAGTGCAGCTTTGGTGATTCCAGCCAGCGCCGCCTGGAATTTTTCGTTCCGGGCGACAAAGTCGGTTTCAGCGTTCAATTCCACAATTGCGCCGGTCTTGCCGTCGCCCGAGACTTGGACTGAAACGAGACCATCAGCGGCGGTGCGTCCAGATTTCTTGGCTGCTTTCGAGAGGCCTTTCGCGCGCAGCCAATCGGTGGCCGCGGCTTCATCGCCATTGTTTTCGACGAGCGCCTTTTTGGCATCCATCATGCCTGCGCCAGTCTTCTCGCGCAGTGCTTTAACAAGCGCAGCGGTAATCTCAGCCATTGCTGTATTCCTTCAGTTTGGTCTTCAGGTCAGACGCCTGTTCCTAGGCGCCTGTTGTATCTTCGGCGGTTTCGCCCTCTGCGGCCACAGCCACGTCAGCTTCAGCCATGGCGTCGATATCTTCTAGCTCACCAAGGTCAACACCAAGGCCAGCCGTCGACTCTGCCAGGCCGTCCAGTACGGCATCCGCGAACAGGTTGCAGTAAAGGGAAATGGCGCGCGCAGCATCGTCATTACCAGGAAAGCCATAGTCGGCGTCAGCCGGGTCACAATTTGTATCAAGCACGGCGACGACTGGAATTCCCAGCTTGCGAGCTTCCTGGACAGCAATCGCTTCCTTGTTCGTATCGATCACGATCATAGCAGCCGGCAGGCCGCCCATGTCTGCGATACCGCCAAGAGAGAGCTGAAGCTTGTCACGGCGACGCTCAAGGTCGAGCAATTCCTTCTTGGTGAGCCCTTGGCCGCTGTCACCGCTTTCAAACATCGCGTTCAGCTCTTTGAGCTGCTTGATGGAATTGGAAACAGTGGACCAGTTGGTCAGCGTGCCGCCGAGCCAGCGATGGTTCATGTAATACTGAGCGCAACGGCCAGCAGCTTCGGCAATCGGCTCCTGGGCCTGACGCTTGGTGCCCACGAACAGGACCCGACCACCTTTTGCGACCGTGTCGCGCACAAAGACCAGGGCCTGGTGCAGCGAAGGGACGGTCTGAGACAGGTCCATGATGTGGATTCCCGAACGATCACCGTAGATATACGGCTTCATGCGAGGATTCCAGCGGTGGGTTTGGTGACCGAAGTGAACGCCAGCTTCGAGCAGCTGACGCATGTTGAAGTCAGGTAGGGCCATAGATTTTCTCCATCCGGTTGGCCGTCACGAGTGGAACGTTGGACCCCTATGGCCCGTCGCACCGGATGCACCCGTGAACTGGTTTCTGATGTGGCGGCTTATACAGAAAATGCCGATGCCTGCAAGAGTTCTGGCGCGGCTTTTGTCAGGCAGCCTTGAGGGGCTCGACGCGCTCCACGCCGGGCGCTTCTTTCAGGGCCCGCTGTGCACTCAGGCCAATCGTGTAAGTTGCCGGCAGCTTCATGGTGACAACCCGGCCGTCTTCCAGTGGCATTTCGATCAGGAGTTCGCCCTGTTCAAGGTCCTGAAGCTTTGCAAGATGGCCAACCACTCCCGCCAGATCGCCAACATATGCGCCAACAGCGAGCCGAATCTTGAGCGCCCCCATCGCCTTCGACAATCTGGCTGCTTCAAGCTTCAGTACCCGTTCAGCGTTCAGTTTGATTTCTTCGGCGTTTCGTTTCACCCCAACGGTGATCGCCACCGCATTGCCGACCTGAAGCAGATCGTAATTTTGGGACAAGGTTTCCGGGAAAACCATCATCTCGACTTCGCCAGATGGGTCGGAAAGCGTCAGGAACGCAAACTTGCCGCCATTGCGCGCAGGTTTATCGCTACGCGCGCGGACGACGCCGATCATCTCGAGCGGCTTGCCGTCCGAGGCACGATCCTGCACCTCCATGGCCAGGGTCACGCGTTCGCGGTCCAATCCCTCAAGTACGTCATCCAGGGGATGGCCAGAGAAGTAGAACCCGATCGACTTGAACTCCTGATCCAGTTTCTGTTGACCATTCCAGGCCCTGGTTTTCGGCAGCACCGGCCTTAGTGCAGGTTCGGCCTCGGCAAACAGACCGCCCTGCCCGCCTTGTCGGTCCTGGGCTGCACTAACCGCCAAATTTGCCAGCAGCGGCGCTGACTCCAGCATTCTGGCGCGGTTCGGCTCCATGCCATCGAATGCGCCGGCCTTGGAAAGCGATTCAAACGCTTTCTTGTTCACATGTTTCGGATCGACGCGTTCAGCGAAGTCGTAGAGATCCGCAAAGCGACCATCCTTGTCCCGTATCTCGACGACATGTTTCATGGCCTCAAGCCCGACGCCCTTCAGTGCGCCGAGCGCATATACGACCGCGCCATCACGCACATCGAAGTCTGCCGAAGAAGTGTTTACATCAGGAGCCAGAACCGGAATTTTCAGTCGCTTGGCTTCCTGGAAGAAGGCCGCGAGCTTGTCAGTGTTGCCGATATCAAGACTCATCGAAGCGGCGAGAAATTCGACAGGGAAATGCCGCTTCAGGTAGCCCGTATGGTAACCGATCAACGCATAGGCCGCCGCGTGAGATTTGTTGAAACCGTAGCCGGCGAACTTCTCCATCGTATCGAAGATGTCGTTGGCGAGCTTCTCTTCCATGCCCTTTTGCTCAGCCGCACCTTCGACAAAACGCTTCCGCTGGGCGATCATCTCCTCGACTTTCTTCTTACCCATGGCGCGACGCAGAAGGTCGGCTTCGCCGAGGGAGTAGCCAGCGATCTCTTGCGCCATCCGCATGACCTGCTCCTGATAAACAGGCACGCCATAGGTGGCCTCAAGGACAGGTTTCAGGTCCGGATGCTGATAGACAACGGAGGACGGGTCTTCCTTGCCCTGGACATAAACCGGAATGTTTTCCATCGGACCGGGGCGGTAGAGTGAGATGATGGCGATGACGTCCTCAAGATTGTGCGGACGCACCTTCTTGAGCGTATCCCGCATCCCGGCGCCTTCGAGCTGAAACACGCCCAGCGTCTCGCCGCTTGCCATGAGGTCGTATGTGGCCTGATCATCCAGGCTTTGCCATTCCGGCCCGACATCCCGGCCGTCCCGTCGGATCAGCTTGAGCGCCCGGTCGATCACGGTCAGGGTTTTCAGTCCGAGGAAGTCAAACTTCACCAGCCCCGCCATTTCAGCGTACTTCATGTTGAACTGGGTTGCCGGAAGATCCGCCCTCGGATCATTGTAGAGCGGCACGAGCTCGACCAGTGGCCGGTCGCCGATCACAACACCCGCTGCGTGCGTGCCCGCATTTCGGTACTTGCCTTCCAGCGACAGTGCGACTTCCAGCAGTTCCCCAACACGCTCGTCAGCGTCGATTTCATCCTGGAATTTTGGCTCGTCGTCGATTGCATCCTGCAGCTTGGGCGGATTGGCGGGATTGAAGGGGATCAGCTTGGCAAGCCGGTCGACCTGACCATATGGCATCTGCATAACGCGGCCGACGTCGCGGACGACAGCCTTGGCCTGCAATGTACCGAATGTGATGATCATGGCGACGGAGTCGGCACCGTACTTGTCACGCACATAGCGGATAACTTCCCCTCGCCGTTCCTGACAGAAATCGATATCGAAATCCGGCATCGACACACGTTCGGGATTCAGGAAGCGCTCGAAGAGTAGATCAAAGCGGAGTGGATCAAGGTCTGTGATCAGGAGCACCCAAGCGACGAGCGAGCCCGCACCGGACCCCCGCCCGGGCCCCACTGGAATATCATTGTCCTTGGCCCACTTGATAAAGTCGGAAACAATCAGGAAGTAGCCGGGAAACCCCATGCGCTCGATGATCGTCAGTTCGTAGTCAAGCCGCTCAAAATAGGTATCTCGCTCGGCATACAGCTTGTCCGCCGCGCCAAGACGGTATTCCAACCCCTCCAGGGCTTGCTTGCGGAGTTCTTCTGATTCCGAACGTCCTTCATTCGAAAAGTTCGGCAGGATGGGCTGGTGCGTCTCTGCCTTTACCGCGCAGCGCTGGGAGATTTCAAACGTGTTCGCAATGGCTTCGGGAATGTCAGCGAACAATTCCCGCATTTCTTCAGCTGTTTTGAGATATTGGGATGCATCGACACGCTTGCGATCTTCCTGGCCCAGATACTGGCCATTCGAAATACACATCATTGCGTCGTGTGCCTTGGCGTCCGACGGCTTCATGAACCGGGCATCATGCGTCGCTACCAGCGGCAAGCCCAGTTCATAGGCGAGGTCAATCAACCCCTCTTCGCAAGCATACTCATCTTCGGTACCATGACGCGTGATCTCTGCATAGCAGCGCCCCGGATAAGCTGAAGCAAGCGTGGAGAGTTCGGTCCGAGCGTCCGCGATACGAGCCTTCAAAAGATGGCGCGCGACTTCACCTTCCGCGCCGCCGGTCAGCAGGATCAACCCGTCTGTTTTGTCCAGCAACAACTCCCGTGAAAGCTTTGGCACACCGTCGGCTGCGTCCAAATAGGCCCGCGACGACAACAGCATCAACCGCTTGTAGCCTATCTCGTTCTGGGCATAGAGCGACACCCGTGTCGGTTCGCTCTTTGGCATACCGTCTGTAACATCGAAGCAGCATGCCATGATGGGCTGGATACCTGCATCCGTCAGCGTCAGCGAGATTTCCAGTGCGCCATACAGATTGTTACGATCAGTAATCGCCACAGCAGGCATTCCCTGCTCGACACACCAAGCCTTCAGGCCCTTGGGCGTGATCATGCTTTCGAGCAAGGAATAGCTCGACCGGACGGCAAGATGAATGAAGGGCGACTCAGTCACGGGAAATCTCCTTTTCACAGGATACTGTGCCGCGCGCATCACCACCAGACCAGAGGCCGGGCCCGGCCTTCCACAACTTAGTCCGGCTGGTAATCGACCAGCTTGCCATCAGCCAAGGTCAGGACGCGATCCATGTGGCGGATCAGTGACAGATTGTGCGTTGCCACCAGCACAGCAGCGCCCTCATCGCGAACCATTTTTATCAGGGTCGCGAACACGCGCTCCGTCGTACCGGGGTCTAGGTTTCCGGTAGGCTCGTCGGCGATGACAAGACGCGGATCGTTTGCCAGGGCGCGGGCAATTGCGACGCGTTGCTGCTCCCCACCCGACATTTGCGCGGGTTGGTGATGGCCGCGCTCATCAAGCCCCATTTCAGCCAACAAGTGTTCCGCCTTTTCGCGCGCAGCAGATTGTTTCGTGCCTGCGATCATCAGAGGCATCGCCACATTATCCGCTGCATTGAATTCCGGCAGCAAGTGATGGAACTGGTAGACGAAGCCGATCTTGGCCCGACGTATCGCCGTGCGACCCTTGTCGTCCAGGGCGAGGCAATCAATGCCATCCAGCATGACCTTGCCAGATTCTGGCCGCTCGAGCAGGCCTGCAGTATGCAACAGGGTAGATTTTCCGGAACCAGATGGACCAACGAGCCCGACCAACTCACCTGCATTCAGCCGTAGATTGGTTCCACTGAGAACGTGCAATTCTCCAGCGGCCGTCTTGTAGTACCGGTCAATATCGCGAAGTTCGAGAACGGGTTGGGCCATTATTCAAACCTCAACGCGCTGACCGGGTCCTGACGGGAAGCCCACCAAGCCGGAATGATCGAAACGAGCATAGACATGCCGAGCGCATATAGACCGGTCTGCAGGACTTCGCCCCAATCGAGGATCGCAGGCAGGCCCTCGAGACCGTAAACTTCCGCGTCGAAAACTTCACCCGGCACAAACAGATTGATGAAAGCCTCCACAGCATCGATGTTGGTGACAACAAGAATGCCGATCGCCATACCAAGCAACGCACCCAAGGTGCCAAGTATGGTTCCAACGAGCAGGAAGACACGGAGCACACCGCCGCGTCCAAGACCAATCGTTCGCAGGATGGCGATATCGCGTGTCTTGTTCTTCACCAGCATAACAACGCCGACGATGATGTTCAGTGTGGCAATACCCATGATCACCATGACGAGCATACGCACCATGGTCCGCTCAACCTGCAATGCGTTGAGATAGCCCGCGCGCTGGCTTTTCCAGTCAAATACGTAAAGCGCATTGCCGGTAGCTGCCGCTATGGCCTCCATGGCCGCGGCTGTTTTGTTCGGATCATCCAGTCGGATATCCAGCATTTGGTAGCGATCCTTGGACTGAAACAGGATCTGCGCCTGCTCCATCGGCATAAAGATATAAAGCCGGTCGAGCTCAACGCTTCCCGTCTTGAAAACGTCCCCGACAGTGTAGGCCTTGCTGCGCGGCGTTGATCCGAGAGGTCCGGCATTGGTCTGCGATGTAATGATCTCTACCTTGTCGCCCGGCCGGACACCGAGGCCTTCCCGGCCAGCAGCCAGAAATGCCCCCATCATGACGACATTGCCGCCATTCTTGCCTTCGCCAAACCCGGATTCAATGGCCGCCGCCCCGCCATCCTTCAGGAAAGGCATAGTGGCGAGGTCTTCCTTGCGGATGGCCCGCACGGCCGCCCCCGTCTTGCGACCATTCGCCGTCACGAGCACATATTCTTCAATATACGGTGCGACACTGGACACACCATCAATCAGAGAGATCGTCTCCGCAATCTGTTCGGCTTCTTCCTCTGTATACGACGCAACAACGCCGTAGACATGTGGCTGACCGCCCAGCAAAGCATCCAGCAAGGTCGCCCTGAAACCGCTCATGATGGACATGGTGATGATCAGCGCAGCAACCGCAAAGAAGATGCCGACAAAGGAAATGATCGATATCAGGCTTGCACCGCCATGCTCCCGCTTGGCGCGCAAGTACCGCCAGGCGAGTGTGCGCTCCAGCTTCCCAAACGGCGCGGCGGCTGACGGAATATCACTCATTCGGGCCGCACCTTGCTGAGGGCATCCGCGAGCGGCATTTCTGATTTCTCACCCGTTTTGCGATTCTTGACTTCAACGACACCGTTCTTGATACCACGTGGTCCGATGACAATCTGCCATGGTAGACCAATCAGATCCATCCGCGCGAACTTGCCGCCAGCCCTGTCATCAGTCTCGTCATATAGCGTGTCTATTCCGGCAAGTTCGAGTGCCTGGTAGGCTTGCTCGCAAACCGTGTCACATTCCTCATCGCCGACCCGCATATTGATGATTCCGACCTGAAACGGCGCAACGCTTTCCGGCCAGACAATCCCATTCTCGTCATGACAGGCTTCGATAATGCCGCCGACCAGACGCGAAACGCCAATGCCATAGCTGCCCATCTCGACCGGCACCATTTGGCCGTCCGGTCCCTGGACAACTGCGTTCATGGGTTCGGAATACTTGGTGCCGAAATAGAAGATATGGCCGACTTCAATACCGCGCGCAGAGACCTTCCGGTCTTCCGGCAGTTCAGCGAAGGCGGCTTCGTCATGCATCTCTTCGGTCGCGGCATAGTATTGCGTCCGCTTTTCGACTTCCGCTGTCAGGTCAGACGTGAAGTCCAGGTCCAGACCCGGAGCAGGCATATCCAGCAGGGTCTTGTCGCAGAAGACGGCGCTTTCGCCCGTCTCAGCGAGGATGATGAATTCGTGGCTCAGTTCCCCCCCAATCGGGCCAGTATCTGCGCGCATGGGCACACCGGTCAGGCCGAGGCGCGAGAACGTGTTGAGATAGGCGCAGAACATACGGTTATAGGAGTGTCGCGCATCGTCTGCCGTCAGGTCGAAGGAATAGGCATCCTTCATCATGAACTCACGCCCGCGCATCACGCCGAAGCGCGGGCGGATCTCGTCCCGGAATTTCCATTGTTGGTGATAGAGGTTCAGCGGAAGCTGCTTGTAGCTCTTCACATATGAGCGGAACACATCGGTGACGAGTTCTTCATTCGTGGGGCCGTACAGCATATCGCGGTCATGGCGGTCGGTGATGCGCAGCATCTCCTTGCCATAGGCTTCATACCGACCGGACTCGCGCCAGAGGTCAGCTTGCTGCAGTGTTGGCATCAGCATTTCCACAGCGCCAGCGCGGTTCATCTCTTCGCGCACGATCTGTTCAATCTTCTTGAGGACGCGTAGGCCAAGCGGCAGCCATGTGTAGATGCCTGCTCCGTTCTGGCGAACCATGCCGGTGCGCAGCATCAGCTGATGCGAGGCGATGGCCGCATCTGACGGGGCTTCTTTGGATACGGGCAGGAAATACTTCGACAGACGCATGGAATCTCCGTGATCGCGCGGTAAACGAAGGCCACCTAGCCGCAGCGCCCCCTATTGCGCAAGCAAACGTGGCACGATGATGGCTGCAAGACCTGTCAGAACAACTGCACCCCCCGTCGCCCAAAGCGCTTTTTTGGCAAGCATGGGGTTTTTCGGCGCCGCTTCTTCCGTTCCGTCAATCGTGGAATCGTCTTCCCACTGCCCCTTCACGCCGATCGGAAGAACGACGAAAAAGGACAGCCACCAGGCAATGGTGAAGACAACACCGGCGCCGAAAATGGTCATCAGTGGGCTTCCTTCGGGGTTTCCATCAGCTCGATCAGGACACCGTTCGAATTTTTCGGGTGGACGAAAATGATGGGAGTCCCATGGGCGCCAATCCGGGGTTTTCCGAGGACTGTGGCGCCACGCTTGCCCATCTCTTCGACTGCTTCGTTGATGTCATCCACTTCAAAGCAGACATGATGCTGGCCGCCTTTCGGGTTCTTCGTGATGAAGTTGGCGATAGGGGATTCGGCGTTCAACGGCTCGATCAGCTCAATCTGGCTATTCGGTAGATTGACGAAACAGACCTTTACGCCTTGCTCCGGCATGTCGAACGGCGTGGTGATATCTTTGGCGCCATAGAGTGTCCGATAGGTTTCGCAGGCGGCTTCAAGATCCGGCACTGCGACACCGACATGGTTCAAGGGACCAATTTTAAACTCTGACACGGGTTTCAACTCCTCAGGACGATCACTTCTATTACGGGACGGTGACCAAATGTTTCAAGACAAGCCTTCCGCAGGGCGCGGCCGACGGTACGCTCAACTGCATCATCGTCCATTCGGTCGCGTTTCTTCATGCGACCAATTGCATCCTCGGCCGCGATCTCAAGCGGCTCGATGCTCTCATCAGCAAGGCGACCATCGGTTTCCGACAAGCCTTTCGCCAACACGATGGGGCCGTCGAGTATGTCTCCATCATCGTCCAGCGTCATGGACGCGAAGATGATTCCAGCCCAGGAAAGTTTCCGGCGTTCCTCAATTCCCTGCGCACCTTCCGGCACCAGCCGATCCCCATCTAGAAACAACCGACCGGCTGGAACGACGTCAACAATCTGGGCCTTTCCCGGTGCGATCCGGATCAGGCTGCCATTTTGCGGCGTTACAGCATGGGGAACCTGCAGTGATTTCGCGAAATTGGCATGTTCCATGATGTGCCGACGCTCGCCGTGCACGGGAATTGATACTTGCGGGCGCACCCATCCATACATGCGGCGCAGCTCGTCCCGGCAAGGGTGACCGGAGACATGTATCGGATATGGCACCATGCGCGGCGTGATCACCCTGACGCCCTGCTCTGCCAGTGCATTCTGAAGCGCAAAAATCCCCTTTTCATTGCCTGGGATCTGTCGGGACGAGAAGATCACTGTGTCGCCTTCATGGAGCGACACATTACGATGATCCCGCCGTGAGATTCTCGTCAATGCGGCCCGCGCTTCACCCTGACTTCCCGTACAGAGATACAGGATGTGTTCGGCGGGAATCTGGCTCGCTTCGGATTCGTCAATGAATTCCATATGCGGCGGCAATATGCCGACGGATTTTGCCGCGTCCGTAATGCGATGCATGCTGCGCCCGACCAGACATACAGCCCGGCCCGCCGACTCGGCAGCTTCAACGATCGATTTCACTCGTGCCACATTTGATGCAAATGTGGTCACGGCCACGGCTTGTTTCTGCTCGGCGATCAGATCTATCAGCCCTTGCTTCACCGACTCTTCGGACCCGGACTCCCCTTCTTCGAAGACATTAGTTGAATCACAGACCATGGCGAGAACGCCTTCATCCCCCAGGGCAGTCAGGCCTTTGACATCCGTCGCAGATCCGATCTGGGGATCCGGATCGATCTTCCAGTCGCCGGTGTGCAGGATCGTGCCCAGCGGCGTCTTGATCGCCAAGGCGTTCGGCTCGGGAATTGAGTGAGTCAGCGTGACATAGGTAACCTCGAACGGCCCGGCCTGAACTGTTCCGCCCAGCGCAACCGGCTTGAGCCAGGACGGGTCCACGCCCCGCTCAACCATTTTCGAACGCACGAGCTCTGCCGTGAATGGCGTCGCATAGATCGGGGCCTTTGTTTGCAGGCGCGGATATAACAGGCCGACTGCGCCGATATGGTCCTCATGCGCATGTGTCAGGAATACCGCATCGATCTTCTCCCCGATCAGATATTCGGGATCCGCGCAGATCAGGTCGATCCCCGGCGTCTCAAGTGATCCGAACGTCACACCAAGGTCGGCAATGATCCAACGGCGGTCGTGCGCCGGGCCGTAGCCATAGGCATTGAGGTTCATGCCGATCTCATCGCAGCCCCCCAGGGGGAGGAAAACCAGCTCGTCCTCTATACCGTTCGTGTCTGCCATAGGTCTCAACTGTTCCGTTTGTAGATTTCGAGCAGGCCACGAATGGTAATATCCTGATCGTAATAATCTATTGTTTCGCTGGCACCTTCAAAGAGGGAGGCCACACCGCCGGTGGCAACCACTTTCATGGGCTTTCCATATTCAGCCTTGATGCGGGTTACGAGCCCATCAATGAGATCGATGTATCCCCAGAAGACACCTGACTGCATGGCGCTGATCGTGTCTTGGCCGATCACTTGGGCTGGTTTCTGGATCGCAATGCGTGGCAGCTGCGCCGCCGCATCATGTAGTGCCCGCATGGACAGGTTGATACCGGGAGAGATGATGCCGCCCTCAAAGCCGCCATCTTCCGCCACAACGTCAAACGTTGTCGCCGTTCCACTATCAATCACAATGAGATTGCCGGAATAGGTCATGTGCGCCCCGAGCGCGCTCACAATCCGGTCGGCCCCAACCTGTTCGGGCCGGTGAATGCGCACTTCAACACCCGTTTTCAGATTGGGATCCCCAATGAACAAGGGCTCGAGATTGAGATATCGACGCGCAAGATTACGAAAATTGAACTGGGCTTGAGGTACGACGGTTGAAATCACGCATCCTTTGATGTGCTTCAAGTCCATTCCATACATGTCCGCCAGCCGCCACAACCATGCCGCGTGGTCGTCGGCGGTCTTGGTGGCATCGGTCGCGCTGCGCCACTGGTTGACCCAGGTCTCGCCGTCATGAATGCCGAACACCGTGTTCGTGTTGCCTACATCAATTGCCAGCAGCATCGCTTAGCTACTCCCTATCAGGCTGACATCACCAGCCCGGACTATCTCCTGACGTCCATCGGGCAATCTGAGCACCAGCGACCCGTCTTCCGCCATATCTTCCAACACGCCTATCAGGGGATCGCCGTTTCGCGAAACCGAGATCGTCTGACCGAGCCCCTCAGCGACCTTCAGCCAATCTTGCCGCAACGTCTCAAATCCTTGTCGCGCTTGTTCACGACGACGCCCAAACGCACCGCGAAGCGTCGTCAGGACATCTTCCGGGGTCAGGACTGCGTCGCCCCTTAAAGAATGCAATGATGTTGCCATTTGGCCAGCGCCCTCAGGTGCGGAAGCCACATTGATCCCAATGCCTGCGGCGACCCAGAACCCAGCGCCCTGCCCGCCGGTTTCGATCAGAATGCCGGAAATCTTGGCGCCATTCACGCGCGCATCGTTGGGCCATTTCAAACGGACGGGGGCGTCTGGCGCGAGCTGCGCAGCCACATCAGAAACAGCCAATGCCCCGGCGAAGGGAATACGAGAGGCTACTGGAATGCCGCCGGGCTCATGAAACAGCGCAGTGGAAAACAAGTTTCCAGACGGCGAGATCCATGGACGCTGCAAACGGCCGCGCCCAGCTGTCTGAGCTTCTGCGACAAGCCAGCAATCGTCGAAATCGCCAGCCTTCGCCCGTCGCCTCGCTTCGGAATTTGTGCTGTCTATGACGCCAAGGTGGTAGACGGGCCAGGTTAAGCTCAACCTGCAAGTCCCAGAGCCGCTGTGCCCGCCCACCCTGATAGTGCGCTTATGAAGAACAGGAACAGGATACCGGCAATCAGCGCTGCGAGCAGAACTGTGATCGTCACGGGGCCATCGACCGCCTCGAAACGCTCTGTTGGCTCATCAAACCACATGATCTTGATCAGACGGAGATAATAGCCAAGCGATACGACAGACGCGAGCACGAGAATTATGACGACTGGCATCAAACCGGCCTCAACCCCGGCGGACAACACTTCCCATTTTCCAAAGAATCCACCGAACGGTGGAAGACCCGCCATTGAGAAGATCAGAATGGAAAGAGCTATCGCCAGCACGGGGCGCTTGCGCATCAAACCACCAAGCTCGTTAATTCCTTCCACCATTCCGCCTTTACGACGCATGGCAAGCACGCCCATGAACAGGCCAAGCGACGCAATTACGTACAGCGTCATGAAGACCAGCAAAGGCCCCGCACCCAATTCCGGACCCGCGGCTACAGCGACGAGCGCGTAGCCCATATTCGTGATCGATGAGTAGCCGAGCAGACGCTTGATGTTGGTCTGTGTCAGCGCGCCCAGCGAGCCGATAATCATCGACAGGCCGGCAATGATGCAGAGGATCAGCTGCCACTGGTCGATCACGTCGCCAAACATGGTGAACATGACATTCGCGAAGACCACCATGCTCGCCATTTTGGGCGCGGAGGCGAAGAACGCAACGACAGGTGTCGGCGCGCCTTCATAGACGTCCGGCGTCCAGATATGCATTGGCGCAGCAGAGACTTTGAAGGCGAGGCCGACAATCATCAGGACCATGCCGAACATCATGCCGATCGATGGGTCCGCTGCAGCGATCACGGCATATTCTGTCGAACCGCTGAACCCGTAGACGAGTGATGCGCCATACAGCAGCATGCCAGATGCAAGCGCCCCCAAAACGAAGTACTTCAAGCCAGCTTCGGACGCCTTGGCAGAATCCCGATGGAACGCAGCCAGCACATAGGAAGACAGACTAAGCGTTTCGACGCCCATATAGAGCGTCATCAAGTCAGCCGCCGACAGGATCATGCCCATGCCGAAGGAGGCGAGCAGTATCAGCAGGGAATATTCATACCGGATGGTACCATGCCGCTTCAGGAAACCCTCAGATGTGAGCAGCGCAAATCCTGCCAGGACATAGCTGACAAATTTCGCGAAGTTCACGAACGTGTTCGTACGAACGAGGCCATTGAAGGCTTCGCCGCCTTCATAGTTCATCAGCGAAAACGCGGCGGCCGCAAAGAGGGCAAGAGCGCCGAACTTGATAGATACGCTGTTGAAACGATCCTTCAGCGTGGCGCCCACAAGCACGCCAATCAAGGCAATCGCAACGAGCCAGAGTTCAGGCCCAACAGTCAGTATCATGGCAGTGAAATCAATCACGAGATCAGCCTCCCGCCATCAGGTTCAGAATGCGCAAGGCAGAACCTTCGGTAATGTTGAAAATCAAATTGGGTGCGACACCAAACAGGATTGTGAGGATTGCGAGTGGAGCAATGCATATCCATTCAATCCTGTTCATGTCCTTGATCGTGTTCAGATCAGGATTGGTGATTTTTCCAAACACTGTCCGGCGATACAGGGTGAGCATATAAACGGCCGAAAAGATCACACCAAGCGCGGCGCCAAACGCTGCCCAGGTTGAAGCCTGGAAGCCACCGACCATGGTCAGGATCTCGCCGATGAAGCCAGACGTGCCCGGAAGACCGACATTGGCCATGGTGAACAGCATGAAGAACGTGGCATAAACCGGCATCCGGTGAACCAATCCGCCATAGGCGGAAATTTCACGAGTGTGCATCCGGTCATAAACGACGCCAACGATCAGAAAGAGCGCGGCGGAGATCAGGCCGTGGCTCAACATCTGAAAGATGGCGCCCTGTACGCCGGCTTCGTTGAAGGCGAATACGCCGAGCGTAACAAAGCCCATATGCGCAACTGACGAATATGCGATCAGTTTCTTCATGTCCGTCTGACGCCACGCGACCAGCGATGTGTATACGATCGCGATCACCGCTAGTGCGAACATCATCGGCTGAAACAATTGGCTCGCGTCCGGGAACATGGGCAGTGAAAAGCGCAGGAAGCCATAGCCGCCCATCTTCAGAAGGATGCCTGCCAGCAAAACGGATCCCGCAGTCGGTGCCTGCACGTGCGCATCCGGCAACCATGTATGGACCGGCCACATCGGCAACTTCACGGCGAACGACGCCATGAAGGCCAGCCACAGCCAGGTCTGAACGTTCGGATCGAAGGAATACTTCTCCAGAATCTCGAAGTCAGAACCACCAGCAACCTGGTACATGTACACGACGGCCACGAGCATCAGCAGTGAACCTATCAGCGTATAAAGGAAGAATTTGAACGCCGCATAGATCTTGTCCTTGCCGCCCCAGATTCCGATGATCAGGAACATTGGGATCAGTCCAGCCTCGAAGAAGATATAGAACAGGACGAGATCCATCGCGGTGAAGACACCGATGATAAAGGTTTCAAGAACGAGAAAGGCGACCACATACTCTGTCACACGCTTGTGGATCGAGTTCCAGCTGGCGAGGAGGCAGATAGGGATCAGGAAAGTGGTCAGCAAAATGAGCGAAATGGACAGGCCATCAATGCCCATCTTGTAGCTGATGTTACGATACCAGCTGTATTGCTCCACCAGCTGGTAGCCCGACTGGGACTCATCAAACGCACCAAATGCTGCGAGCGATGCAATGAACGTGGCGCCAGATATGATCAGGCCAGCCAGAAGCGCTGTGCGCCCCTCGGCATCACTGGACGATGCATCTCGGCTGCCAGCTGTCGCTGCGCGCACGAGCATGATGATGAGTGCACCTGCCAGCGGCAGGAACGTCATCGCTGAAAGAATGGGAAAACCGCCCATTAGTTGGCTCCTCCAGCGCGCAGCCACAGTATTCCGCCGAATACAAGTGCAGCACCGATAATCACAAATGCGTAGTGGTAGAGATATCCGGTATGCATCTTCGACAAGCGCCCAGCCGAAGCCTTGGTCACAGCCACAACACCATCAGGCCCGATGCCGTCGATGATCTTTTTGTCAGCCTTCCAGAAGAGATTGCCGAGCATGGCCGAGCCCTTGATGAGCGTGGCCTGATAGATCTCGTCAAAATACCATTTGTTGTAGAACAGCGAGTGCAACGGACCGCCACTGTCGGCGACACGCTTACCAACACCCCGGTTGAAGTAATAGGTGAACGTCGCAATCAGGAAGCCGCCAATCGTGACGACCAGCGGTGCGTACAACACCCATTCAGGCACATTATGACGATCATGAAGGACATGGTTCTCTGCGGCGCGATAGATCGCGCCAGCCCAGAACGTCTCATTGTTGCCGTCCACGAACGCGTCGTAGAAATAAACGCCCGCGAAAATCGCCCCCAGGCTGAGCAGCCCCAGCGGCACCAGCATGACGAGCGGGCTCTCATGCGGCGTGTGATCATGTGCGTGGCCATGTGCGTCATCAGCCGCATGCGCATCTTCATGAGCGTGGTCATCATGATGATCATGCGCTTCCCACGTCTTCGGACCGTGGAACGTCATGTAGATCAGGCGCCAAGAATAGAAGCTCGTCAGGAAGGCTGCAATCAGGCCGAACCAGAAAGCTACCTGACCGAACATGACCTTGGACTGGCCAGCGGCGAAAGTGCTTTCCAGGATGGCGTCCTTGGAGAAGAAGCCAGCGAAACCGATCTGGGTGTGCGGAATACCAAGGCCGATAATGGCAATCGTCCCGATCATCATGGCCGCATAGGTGAGCGGCATGAATTTGGCGAGCCCGCCCATGCGACGCATATCCTGCTCATGGTGCATGCCATGGATAACCGAGCCAGCGCCAAGGAACAGAAGCGCCTTGAAGAAGGCGTGCGTGAAGAGGTGGAACATGGCCGCTTCATAGGCGCCGACACCCGCCACGAAGAACATGTAGCCAAGCTGGGAACAGGTCGAATAGGCGATCACGCGCTTGATATCGTTTTGCGCCATACCAACCGTGGCCGCATAGAGCGCGGTCACCGCACCCACGATGGTGATCATGCCTGCGGCGTAGAATGTGTACTCATAGATCGGCGACAAGAGGCAGACGAGATAGACGCCTGCGGTCACCATGGTTGCGGCGTGGATCAGGGCCGATACAGGGGTCGGACCTTCCATCGCATCCGGCAACCAGACATGCAGGAAGAACTGGGCCGACTTGCCCATAGCGCCAATGAAGAGCAGCACGCCGATAACTTCCAGCGCGTTCAGATTCCAATACAGGAACGGAATCACCAGGTCCCGAACCGGTGCCGCTTCGGTGAAGCCAACGGGCACAACGGCCGCATTGTTGCGCACGGCGTCGAGTACGGGACCGAACTCGACTGAACGGAATACAAAGAAGACGGCCATGATACCCAGCGCAAGGCCGAAATCGCCTACACGATTGGTAACGAAAGCCTTGATGGAGGCGTCGTTCGGCGCCTTGTTCTGGTACCAGAAGCCGATCAACAGGTAGGAGGCGAGACCCACGCCTTCCCAGCCGAAGAACAGCTGGATGAAATTGTCAGCGGTGACCAGCATGAGCATCATGAAGGTGAAGAGCGACAAATAGCTGAAGAAACGCGCCTTGTGCGGATCCTCGCTCATGTATCCCCAGGAATAGAGATGCACGAGGCCGGATACGCCGGTGATCACCGCCATCATCACAATGGACAACGTATCGACGCGGATTGCCCAATTCGCCTGGAATTCGCCGACGCTTATCCAAGGCATGAGGGTAATCACATGCTGTTTGATTTCCATGCCCGTCGTTGCGGCGACAAGACTTGCATGATGCTCCTCGGTGCCCGTGTGACCGCCAAGACCTGCCACATAGGCAAACAGTTGGATCAGCGACAGCGCGCCTGCTGATAGTACGACAGCAGTGGTCAGCCCCATGACGACCTTGTCGCCAATCTGCTTGTGCACCAAGCCGGTCAGCGCCACGAGCCCCGGCGCAAGGACGATGTACAGGATCAGGATATCTGGAAGCATCGCCTTACCCCTTCATCAGGTCGACATTTTCGACCGAGATATCACCGCGGTTGCGGAAGTAGACGACGAGAATGGCAAGACCAACAGCTGCCTCGGCTGCCGCAACTGTCAACACCAGCATTGCGAAGACCTGCCCGGCAATCGTGCCACTGAATACCGCAAAGGCGATGAGGTTGAGGTTCACCGACAACAGGATCAGCTCAATCGCCATCAGGATGACGATGATGTTCTTGCGGTTCACAAAGATGCCTACGACCCCGATTGTAAACAGGGCCGCCGAAACGGCGAGAAAATGGGAAAGCCCAAGGTCCATGTCTTAGATCCCCTGCCCCGGAGTGGGGTCTTTCAATTCATAGGCATCGCTGCGACGGCGCGAGGTCTGTTTGGCAATGTTCTGACGCTTGGTCTCTGGACGGTGGCGCAGCGTCAGCACGATGGCACCAACCATGGCAACGAGCAGGATGATGCCCGCCATCTGGAACAGCAGCAGGTATTGCGTATACATTACCTGTCCTATGGCCTCGGCATTAGTCTCAGCGCCCGGAGATGCATCGAAATTGGTCTCCATGTCTGCCGTGCCGATCACCGATGCCAGCACGATTTCGGCGGCAAATATGATCCCGACAAGCACAGCGAACGGCCAGTATCTCAGTGTGCCGCGCTTGAGCTCGACGAAGTCGACGTCCAGCATCATAACGACGAACAGGAACAACACAGCAACCGCGCCGACATAGACAACGACCAAAAGCATGGCCAGGAACTCAGCGCCAATCAGCACAAGCAAACCGGCCGATGAGAAGAATGCGAGAATGAGCCACAACACCGAATGAACGGGGTTGCGCGCCATGATCACCGACAGCGCCGATACGAGCACGACGGCCGCGATCAGATAGAAAGCGATGACTGCCACAGCCCTACTAGGCCCCCTTCTTTGCAGGGCAGAATGCCCCATGAGTTAATAGTTTCGGCGGCCTAGCGATAAGGCGCGTCGAGTTCCAGATTCTTGGCGATCAGTCGTTCCCAACGATCTCCATTCGCGAGCAGGCGGTCCTTGTCATAGAACAGCTCTTCGCGCGTTTCAGTGGCGAATTCGAAGTTCGGCCCCTCCACAATGGCATCGACCGGACAGGCCTCCTGACAGAAGCCGCAATAGATGCATTTCACCATGTCGATATCATAGCGTGTGGTACGACGGGCACCGTCTGCGCGCGGCTCAGCCTCAATCGTGATGGCCTGCGCCGGGCAGATTGCCTCACACAATTTACAGGCGATGCAGCGCTCTTCACCGCTGGGATAGCGCCGCAAAGCGTGTTCCCCGCGAAAGCGCGGCGAAAGAGGATTTTTCTCAAACGGATAGTTCACCGTTGCCTTGCGCGTGAACACTTCCCTTGTCGCCACGACGAGCGCGCCGAGGAAATCGGTCAGGAGCGCGCCGCGGATGGTTTGAGCCAGACTCATGACTGAACTCCCAGATAAACGACATAGCCGGACACAATCAGAACCGCCACGAGCGAGGTTGGCAGGAAGATCTTCCACCCCAGGCGCATCAGCTGGTCATAGCGGTAACGAGGGACAATCGCCTTCACCATCGCGAACATGATGAACAGGAACAGGATCTTGAACATGAACCAGAACAAGCCGGCGAACGCATTCACGAAGGGATGGTCGCGGACGAACTCCTCGCCCAGTGCGAATGGACCATGCCAGCCGCCCAAGAACAGAATCGTCATCAGGGCGCACATCAGGACGATGTTAAGATACTCGCCCAGCATGAACAGCAGGTAGGGCGTTGAGCCGTACTCCACTTGGTAACCAGCGACGAGCTCGGATTCGGCTTCCGGCAAATCGAAGGGTGGCCGGTTCGTCTCAGCGAGCGCTGAGACGAAGAAGATAATGAACATCGGGAACATGACGACAATCAGCGGGAAGTGCTGGAAACTGAAGGCATGCCAGGTCCAGATACCGCCTTCCTGAGCGTTCACAATATCCGTCAGGTTCATCGAACCGACCAGCAGGATGACGGTCACGATTACGAAGCCGATCGAAACTTCATAGGAAACCATCTGCGCCGCCGAGCGCAGCGCGCCGAGGAATGGATACTTGGAGTTCGACGCCCAGCCGCCCATGATGATGCCATAGACGCCCAGCGAACTGATTGCGAACAGGTAAAGCACACCAACATTAAGGTTCGAGATAACCCAACTGGTGCCGCTTGCCGTACCGGGCGCAACCGGAATCGCCGCCCAGGCTGCGAAGGCCAGCGTACAGGTCAGGATTGGCGCGATGAGAAAGACGGTCTTGTTCGCACCAGCCGGAATCACGATTTCCTTGAGCAGGAATTTTCCGAAATCGGCGAATGACTGCATCAAGCCGAAAGGCCCGACGACGTTCGGACCTTTGCGCATCATCACACCAGCCCAGACCTTACGGTCCAAAAGCAGGAGAAATGCGATCGATAACAACAGGACGAGCGTGAACAGTGCGATCTGTCCGAGGACCAGCAATGGCCCCCAAAGTTGCCCGAGAGACTCGACGTAGTTGCTCATGGCGCCCGCCCTACTCCGCTGCCACCGGAGTGTCCAGCGCTGAGGCCAGCGCAGAACATTCGGCCATCGTCTTGGACGCCCGTGCGATCGGGTTCGTCATATAGAAATCGTCAAACACCGGACGGAATGTCGCGGTCGTAAGGATTGTCGGAGCGGTCGTGATTGGCGTTTTGAGGGCCTCCGCACCCATCGCGCCGGGCGCGAATCCCAGCCCGGAGAAAGTGGTACTTTCACCCTCAGGACCGCGCAACTCAGCGCGCAGCGCATCGGCGGTGTCATAAGGTAGTTTCTTGCCAACGACCTCCGACAAGGCTCGGAAAATAGCCCAGCCTTCGCGCGCTTCGCCTTTTGGCTGCACAGCGCGGCTGGTCATCTGGACGCGGCCTTCTGTGTTCACAAAGGTTGCCGACATTTCGGTATAAGCGGCACTCGGCAGAATGATATCCGCGCGTGCGGCCCCCGCATCTCCATGCGAGCCGATGTATATGACCTTCGCATCGCCAAGACCCGACAGATCGAGCTCGTCAGCTCCGAGTAGCACAACGGTATCCATACCACCGGACAGTATTTCTGCTGTCGCAGCTCCGCCCTCGCCGGGCACAAACCCGATGTCTAGCGCCCCAACACGGCCTGCCGCGTTGTGAAGGACGCCAAATCCGGCCCAACCGTCCTTTACCGCACCAATTACGTTTGCCAGTTCCAGCGCTTTTGCGAGAACTGCCGCGCCATCTTCGCCGCAGAGTGCGCCCTCACCGACGACGATCATCGGTCGCTCGGCATCCGAGAGCACTTTGCCGAAGTCCGAATTGCGAATATCTGTGAGGGCTGATGCACCATCACCGAGCCAAGCATGCTCATATGTCAGATCCGCTGCTTCGCCGATACGACCCACTTTCAGGTCAGCCCAAAGCCATGCCTTGCGGATGCGCGCATTCCAGACAGCGGCTTCAACGCGCGGATTCGTACCGATCAACAGCAAGGCGTCAGCATCTTCTACGCCAGCCAATGTGCCATTCAGGATATAACGTTCGCGCACCCCATCTGTGCCATATCGCGCCCCGGCGGGACGACAATCTGTATTCTCCACACCGAGCCCTCGGAAAAAATCAAGCGCTGCCTTGGCCTGCTCAACCTCGATCAAGTCTCCGGCGACAACGCCGATTTTTTCAGGGGATGCCGACAGCCCCTCTTTCACGGCCGCAAAAGCCTCGCCCCAATTAGCCGGGCGCAGTTTGCCGTTCTCGCGAATGTAAGGCTTGTCGAGGCGTTGGCGGGCTAGGCCATCCCAAATGAAACGGGATTTGTCCGACAGCCACTCCTCGTTGATGCCTTCGCTCACTTCAGGAAGGATACGCATCACGCCATCGCCCTTGGCGTCCACGCGGATCGCTGCGCCCATGGCGTCCATCACATCAATAGAGGATGTTTTGCGCAGCTCCCACGGTCGCGCATTGAACGCGTATGGCTTGGACGTCAGCGCACCAACCGGGCACAGATCGATGACGTTGCCAGACAGTTCGGATGTCAGACTCTTTTCCAGATAGGTTGTGATCTCAGCATTCTCGCCACGCGAAATCATGCCGAGTTCCTCGACCCCCGCCACTTCGGCAGCAAAGCGTACGCAGCGCGTGCACTGGATGCAGCGGGTCATGATCGTCTTGACCAGCGGGCCCATATTCTTGTCTTCGACGGCGCGCTTGTTCTCGTCATAGCGACTGCCGGCGCGGCCATAGGCCATGGCCTGATCCTGCAGGTCGCACTCGCCGCCCTGGTCGCAGATCGGGCAATCCAGCGGATGGTTGATCAGCAGGAATTCCATGACGCCATTGCGGGCTTTTTCCACATAGGCGCCCTTGGTGCGGATGTTCGGTGCCGATCCATCCCGGTTCGGACGCATGTCACCCACGGTTTGCGCGCACGAGGCAATCGGTTTCGGCGCGCCTTCCCATTCGACCAGGCACATGCGGCAGTTTCCGGCCACCGACAGGCGCTCATGATAACAGAAGCGCGGAATCTCAGCGCCCGCTTCCTCGCACGCCTGCATCAGCGTGTACTGGCGCGGCACTTCGATGTCCTGGCCATCGACATTCAACTTGAAAAGGTCGTCGGACATATCTCTACTCCGCTGCCACGACTGCACCCTGCACCATGGCGCGCGGCAGTCTGTACTGGTTGATGCGATCCTCAATCTCATGGCGGAAGTGGCGGATCAGGCCCTGAATCGGCCAGGCCGCTGCGTCACCGAGTGCGCAAATCGTGTGGCCTTCAACCTGCTTGGTTACATCCAGGAGCGTCTCGATCTCATCATGCTCGGCTTCGCCTTTGACCATTCGCTCCATGACGCGCCACATCCAGCCTGTGCCTTCACGGCACGGCGTGCACTGGCCGCAGCTTTCATGTTTGTAGAAGTATGCGAGACGGGCAATTGCCTTGATCAGGTCGGTGTCCTTGTCCATCACGATCACCGCCGCCGTGCCCAGGCCTGATTTAAGGTCCCGCAGTGTGTCGAAATCCATGTAAGCGTCCATAATCTGCTCAGCCGGCACCATCGGCACGGACGATCCACCGGGGATCACCGCCTTGAGATTGTCCCAACCACCCCGGATACCGCCGCAGTGATTATCAATCAGCTCACGGAAAGTGACCGACATTTCTTCTTCGACATTACATGGCTTGTTCACGTGCCCGGAAATACAGAACAGTTTCGTGCCCGCATTGTTTGGACGGCCAAATCCGGCAAACCACTCAGCACCGCGGCGAAGAATGGTCGGAGCCACTGCAATCGACTCGACATTGTTTACTGTTGTTGGGCAGCCATACAGGCCAGCATTGGCCGGAAACGGTGGTTTCAGCCGGGGCTGTCCCTTCTTGCCTTCAAGGCTTTCCAGCAAGGCTGTCTCCTCGCCGCAAATATAGGCACCGGCCCCGTGATGGACATAGAGATCGAAATCCCAGCCATTCACATTGTCCTTGCCGATCAGCTTAGCCTCATAGGCCTCCTTGACGGCTTTCTCGAGCGCATGCCGTTCATTGATATATTCACCACGCAGGTAGACATAGCATTTATGGGCGCGCATCGCGCGGCTTGCCACCATGCAGCCCTCAATGAGCAGATGGGGATCATGCCGCATGATCTCGCGGTCTTTGCAGGTACCGGGCTCGGACTCGTCAGCATTGACGACGAGATAGTGCGGTCGATCACGCACTTCCTTCGGCATGAACGTCCATTTCAGACCGGTCGGGAAACCAGCGCCGCCGCGACCACGCAGGCCGGAGGCCTTGATCTGGTCGCATATCCAGTCTGGCCCCTGATCCAGCATCTCCTTGGTGAGGTGCCAGGCGCCGCGTTTCTTCGCCGCTTCGAGGTCGGGTGAGTGCAAACCATAGAGGTTTGTGAAGATGCGATCCTTGTCCTGCAGCATGGCCTAGTCCTCATCATCCTTGCTGGAGGCAACTTGCCCCGCATCGACCCGCTTCGAGAACTCGGTCTCGCCACCCGTGGCCAACTCTTTTGCTTGCGCGATCCAGTCTTCCCGCTCAATGCGACCCGGGAAGCTCATATAGTCTTCAACCCAATCAACATTGGCTGGCGTCCAGTCCGCGATCTGCCGGAAGGTGAAGATGCCGAGCTCATTGAGCGCATCTTCGTTCTTAGGGCCGATACCTTTGATGCGCTTCAGATCATCATGGCCTTCAGCAGCGATCGTGACCGATTCCGGCTTTTCTCCGGAAACAGCAGCAGGCGCAGATCTCTCGGCGGTTTCTGTCTTCGAGATCAGCGTCGTCTTGCCGGTGTTATCCTTTTGGGGGACTTCACGTTGTGTGTTCGTCGGCGCGGATTCCGCTGGCTTGCCAGCAGCCGTCGGCTCTGGTTCTGGCTCTGCGGTCGGTAAATTCGGCAACGCAACCGACTGGTTACGTGTTCCGTCGAACAATTGCGGATCGGTCAGAATGGCCGTGCCACCTTCCGGCGCGCTATTGATGCGGTCAACTTGTGGACCGGGATGCGCCTCGACGCCATTCTTCAGCTTGTTGAGAATCATCCCCAGCGAATCTGGTGTCAAATCTTCGAAATAATCGTCATTCACCTGAACCATCGGTGCATTCACGCACGCGCCAAGACACTCAACTTCTTCCCAGGATAGACGGCCGTCATCGGTCACGAACAGTTGCTTGCCGATCTCGGTCTGGCAGACCTCCTTCAGCTTTTCGGCGCCGCGCAACTGGCAAGGCGTCGTGCCGCAGAGTTGGATGTGGTACTTTCCGACTGGCTGCAGACGGAACATCGTGTAGAAGGTCGCGACTTCATAGACGCGGATATACGGCATCTCCAGACGGTCGGCGACTTCACGCATTGCAGGCTCGGATAGCCAGCCACTATTGTCCTTTTGCGCCAGCCACAGCATCGGGATCACCGCAGACCGCTGCTTGTCAGCCGGGTACTTGCCGCGCCAGAACGCAATCTTCTCTTCGGTCTCGGGCTTGAACGCGAATGTGTCGCCTCCAGCCTCCATGTCAAAACGGCGTAGTGCCACTACTCGCCCCTTTTCGAAAAACAGCGACGGGCTTCATCCTTGCGAGGATGTTCGTCAAAAAAGCGTGTCTGCGCAGTACTCATCGGTCGATTTCCCCGAACACGATATCGAGTGAGCCCAAGATGGCGGACACGTCCGCCAGCATGTGTCCTTTACTGAGATGGTCCATCGCCTGCAGGTGCGGATAGCCCGGCGCGCGAATCTTGGCGCGATACGGGCGGTTCGTCCCGTCTGAGACGAGATAAACGCCAAACTCGCCCTTCGGCGCCTCGATAGCGACATAGGTCTCGCCTTCCGGAACATGGAAACCTTCAGTGTACAGCTTGAAGTGATGGATCAGCGCTTCCATCGAATTCTTCATTTCGGCGCGACGCGGCGGCGCAAGCTTTGAGCCTGGCACGAGGACGGGCCCGGGCCCCTCCTTTGACATCAGGTCAATGCATTGCTGCATGATCTTCACCGACTCGCGCATCTCTTCCATGCGGCAGACATAGCGGTCATAATTGTCGCCATTCCGACCAACCGGAATTTTGAAGTCGAGCTCGGAATAGCATTCATAGGGCTGCGAGCGGCGAAGGTCCCAGGCAAACCCGGACCCACGCACCATTACGCCCGAGAATCCCCACTCCATGATGGTCTTCTCATCAACCAGGCCGATATCGACATTGCGCTGTTTGAAGATACGGTTTTCGGTGACCAGGCTCTCGATGTGATCGAGCTTTCCGGGGAACTGCTCACACCATTCCGCAATATCGTCGATGAGGTTCTGCGGCAGGTCCTGATGGACGCCGCCAGGGCGGAAATACGCGGCATGCATGCGGCTGCCGGAGGCGCGCTCATAGAACACGCACAGTTTTTCACGTTCTTCAAAACCCCAGGTAATCGGCGTCAACGCGCCTACGTCGAGGATCTGCGTTGTTACATTCAGCAAGTGCGACATGATCCGGCCGAGCTCTGAATAGAGCACGCGAATCAGGCTTGCCCGCCGGGGGACTTCGACGCCCAGCAGATTCTCGACTGCCAGGCACCAAGCGTGCTCCTGGTTCATGGGGGAGCAATAGTCCAGCCGGTCGAAATATGGCATTCCCTGCAGGAATGTCTTGTACTCCAGCAGCTTCTCGGTGCCGCGATGCAGCAAGCCGATATGGCTGTCCACACGGGTCACGATCTCGCCGTCGAGATCGAGAATCATACGAAGGACGCCGTGGGCGGCCGGATGTTGAGGACCGAAATTCAATGTGAACTTTCGGTCTTCCATTTCGGAGATGTGCGCGGTGTCAGCCATTATTCAGAAGGCTCCTCGGCTTTCTCGTCCCCGGGAATATGACTGGTCATACCCTCCCACGGTGAGAGGAAATCGAAATTGCGATATTCCTGCGGCAGCTCGACCGGCTCATAGACGACGCGCTTTTCAAGGTCGTCGTAGCGCACTTCATAATGGCCTGTCAGGGGGAAGTCCTTGCGCAGCGGGTACCCCTCAAAGCCGTAATCGGTGAGGATGCGGCGAAGGTCAGGATGATCGGAGAACTGGATGCCATACATGTCGAAGGCTTCCCGTTCGAACCAGTTTGCGGCAGGCCAAAGCCCAACAATACTCGGAACGGGCGTGTCTTCATCGGTCCTGATACGTACCCGCACACGATGATTCATCCGCATCGAAAGAAGATGATAAACGACTTCGAACCGCTCGGTCCGCTCCGGATAGTCGACCCCACAAACATCGACAAACGTCTCGAAATTGCATTGCTGGTCGTCGCGCAGGAAGCGCATCAGGCTCACAATGTGATCGCGCTCGGCAAACACAGTCAGCTCGCCAAGCGTCACGTCCGCAGACTTGACGGCATCCGGCTGGCGCGCGGCGATGTGAGCGCCCAGCTCACCCAGGGCTTCAATAGCTTCTGTGGTCATCATGTCAGCTCCTACCGTTCCAGCGAGCCTTCGCGGCGAATCTTTTTCTGCAACTGCAAGAAGCCGTAAACCAGCGCTTCAGCAGTCGGCGGGCACCCCGGAATATAGATATCGACCGGCACGATTCGATCGCAGCCACGGACAACGCTGTAGCTGTAATGGTAATAACCGCCGCCATTGGCGCAGCTGCCCATGGAGATCACGTAGCGCGGCTCCGGCATCTGATCGTAGACCTTGCGAAGCGCGGGCGCCATCTTATTGGTCAGCGTGCCTGCCACGATCATCACGTCGGACTGGCGGGGTGAGCCCCGCGGCGCCATACCGAAGCGCTCAAGATCGTAACGCGGGTTGCCAGCATGCATCATTTCCACGGCGCAGCAGGCAAGGCCGAACGTCATCCACATCAGGGAACCGGTGCGCGCCCAAGTGATCAGATCGTCGGCTGCGGCGGTGAAATAGCCTTTATCAGCCAATTGGTCTGACAGGCCGGTGTAGAACGGGTCGTCATTGCCGGGCTGAAAGCCGCCTTCGACTCCCGTCCGCGCGCCGCCAAGAGCATATGTCTTGTAATCGTCAGCCATTATTCCCACTCCAGCGCACCGCGGCGCCACTCATAAACAAATCCGATGGTCAAAACACCGAGGAAACCAACCATGGACCAGAATCCGACCAGGCCAATCGTTCCAAGGCTTACCGCCCACGGGAACAGAAATGCCACTTCCAGGTCAAAGATGATGAACAGAATCGCGACGAGATAGAATCGCACATCGAACTTCATCCGCGCGTCGTCAAAAGCGGGGAAGCCGCACTCATATGCTGAGTTCTTTTCCGGATCGGGATTGCTGGGCGCCAGAAGCACCGAACCTAGTATGAATAGGCCGGAAATCACGGCACCGATGACCAGAAAAATGATCACGGGCAAATAGTCGAGTGCCAAGCGTTCGATCTCTGACATGGTACCTTGTCTCCTGCCGCAGGGGTGGCTTGATCTGGCGCCGGATTAGGACGGTTTCGCCTATGGCGCAACAGACAGACGCAATATATCGCAGCAACTCAGTCTAGCCTGAATTATTGTCCAACTCACGTGCACTATACTGCGGCGGTGCGTCACGGCGCAAAGCAGAACGGGCGCAGCAGGCTCGGCGCCATAGCCATGAATTCAATCGGCTTTTTGCGATCCGTTCGCACCCAAAGGATCAGTGAGCAGGTACGCCGAGTGCCTCTAGCGTTTCAAACGACAGCTGACCCACACCCAAGCCCTGCTCCCGCTGGTACTCTTTCAGCGCGCTCATCGTTGCGGTCCCGAATTTGCCATCAATTTCGACCGCATGACCGACTTGTGAAAGCGCTTTCTGAAGGGCAGTAATCGTCTCGGGAGATATATCTTCGTCGCACAACACAGTCTTCCATTCTGCCCTCCCCTCGCCTGTCACGATCCGTTTCTCGACCGTGCGGTACCTCGCCGGGATCGAGACGATTTCTTCACGGGCGGGCTTGACCAATTGTTCGATCATGAGAGTTTCATACTCCGCTGGTATCGTAACCGGCTCGACACGTGCCGGTTCGACCAGGACCTGCTTCACGAGCGTATGATACTCTGCTGGAACTATGCGTGTCTCGGACTGTTCAGGCTTCACAATACGCGTGCGTGTAATTGTCTTGTACTCGGCCGGGACCTCGACCGACACAAGCACGTCATTCTGAAAAGCTTTGCTGGCCTCGTCCTCGCCGGCAATCTCGCGACCAGCCACCTCGTCCTTCAAATCCAACGTCGAATAAGCCTGCCGGACCAGCACTTGTTCGGTGTAGGTTTCGAATTCTGCCGGGATCACAACCGTCTCTGTTCGTTCCGGCCGGACCAGCACTTGCTCTGTAACCGCCTCATAGACTGCAGGCACGATTCTATACTCGGTCGCGGCCTGTTTGACCTCGACCAACCGCGACACTGTTTTGTATTCGGCGGGATAAATACGAATTTCGGTGCGTTCGGGCTCGTGCAGCACCTGCTCGGTCACGGTCTCGAACGTTTCCGGAATCAAAACAGGCGCATGGCAGGTTCCAGTTATGTTTTCGGCCAGCGCTGGTCCCATCATCAGAAGGCCAGCAGCTGTCGCGATCATCGGTTTGAGTTGCATGAACCTGCTCCAGCCGCCACCGAAACATACAAGCGTTCCAGTCTACCAATTGCCACGCATTTCAACCATGCACTCATATTCCGCAACCCTCCCCGCACCAAGGGATACACACCCGCCACGCAGTTTCATCTGCGCTCAATTTACCGAGACACTGGTGTTCTGTGCTCCAGCCAGTAATAGAAAGCCGAATCCCAGCCCCGAGGTACTCCATGATCCCCAGATACACCCGACCCGAAATGGCAGCCATTTGGTCTCCCGAATCCAAATTCGGCATCTGGCTGGAGATAGAGACCCTCGCAGCCGAAGCCATGGAGCAGAAGGGTCTGATCCCGGAGGGAGTCTCCGCAGCGGTCCGCGAACGTGCGGCGTTTGACGTCGATCGAATCGATGAAATCGAGCGGGAAGTGAAGCATGACGTCATCGCCTTTCTGACAAATGTTGCAGAACATGTTGGTGACGAAGCGCGCTTTTTGCACAAGGGCATGACCTCTTCAGATGTCCTGGACACATGTTTCAATGTTCAGCTTGTGCGTGCAACCGACCTCCTGCTGGTTGGTGTAGACCGCGTCTTGGCCGCACTGGAAAAACGGGCCTTTGAACACAAGCTGACACCCACAATTGGCCGCAGTCACGGGATTCATGCAGAGCCCACTACATTCGGTGTGAAACTTGCCGGCTATCATGCCGAATTCCAGCGCGCACGGACCCGCCTGGTGCTGGCTCGCGAAGAAGTGGCGACATGTGCAATCTCCGGCGCAGTTGGTACATTTGCAAATATCGACCCGTCGATTGAGACTCATGTTGCCGAAAAGCTTGGTCTCAGCGTCGAGCCCGTTTCTACCCAGGTCATCCCGCGCGACCGCCATGCCATGTTCTTCGCAGTCTTGGGTGTGATCGCGTCTTCTATTGAACGGCTTTCAACAGAAGTACGTCACCTCCAGCGCACTGAAGTGCTCGAAGCCGAAGAGTTTTTCTCGGCAGGCCAAAAGGGCTCATCCGCCATGCCACACAAGCGTAATCCCATTCTGACGGAGAACCTTACGGGTCTTGCCCGGCTTGTCCGCTCCGCTGTGACGCCTGCCATGGAAAATGTTGCGCTCTGGCATGAGCGCGATATCTCGCACTCCTCGGTCGAACGTGGCATCGGACCGGACGCGACTGTGCATCTTGATTTTGCGCTGCACCGTCTTGGCGGCGTGATCGAGAACCTCTTGGTCTATCCCGAAAACATGATGAGCACGATCGACAGCATGGGTGGCCTCCACAACTCGCAACGCATCTTGTTGGCCCTCGTCGAAAAAGGCGTCAGCCGTGAAGACAGCTATCGTCTGGTCCAACGCAATGCGATGCGGACCTGGAAGAAGGAAGGTGACCTTCTCGACCTGCTCAAACAGGATGAGGAAGTATCATCCCGACTGACAGATTCCGAACTCGAATCCTTGTTCGACCTTGGCTACCATTTCAAACACGTGGACACGACCTTCGAGCGCGTTTTCGGACGCTCCTGATACAAGGTCATTTGAGGACGGCGACTAGATCCTGCTGAGCGCCGTCCTTGCCTTCTCGGCAACGGACGACCACGCGCCAGTGGTTACATCCTTCTCCGTCGCGATCCACGAGCCGCCTACTGCCACCACATTTGGCAGGGACAGATACTCACCCGCATTATCGGCGCTGACACCGCCCGTCGGCATGAATTGGAGATGCGGCAGCGGTCCGGACAGCGCCTTGAGCGCGCCTACGCCGCCAGCAATCGCGGCCGGAAACAGCTTCAGCATCTTGAACCCTTCCTCATAGCGCGTCATCGCTTCGCTGGCGGTCGCCACGCCCGGAATTGTGATGCCCATATAATCACCGAGTGCGTCCAGCAGGCCGGGCGACATGCCGGGAGACACAAGGAAGTCGGAACCGGCATTCATTGCATTCACAACGTCCTCCTTCGTCAAGACCGTCCCCGCCCCCACGATCAAATCCGGCTGCGCCTTCTTCATTTCCTCAATCACCTTCAAGCCACTTGGCGTGCGCAGCGTCACTTCAGCGATCGTGAGACCGCCCTCAACAAGCGCGCGCGCCAATGGAGCCGCGGCGTCCACATCAGGCACCACAAGCACAGGGACGATCGGTGCCCGTTGGGCGGCCGCTTTCAAGGCATCAAGCGAGGAATTCATTTAAGCGTCTCCTGGGCATAGTAGGCAGCAGCGCCAATCAGAGGCGCCTCGGGATCGTGCATAAGGCGTACCGGACAATTCGCAAGGTAGCCAGACATCGGTCCACGTTCACGGAACCGGGCAACCGACTCAGGTCGTCGCAGATAATCCACGATTCGCTCAGTTACCCCACCAGCCAGAACGACACCGCCAAGCGCCCCATTTGCGAGCGCCAGGTCGCCGACTGCCCCCATGACGGCTTTCGCGCGCATGGCGATCAGTTGATCAAACATCTCGTCACCTTCGTCAGCCCGGTGACGCATTTCTTCGGGAGAGATGTCTTCCAAATTGCGCCCGAAGACTTCGCAAAATGCGCGATGGACGAATTCGAGTCCCATGCCCGACGCAACCAATTCGTTCGATACATAGCCCTGAGTCCGCATGAGAACACTCGCTATGTCGAATTCCAATGCATCCCTTGGCGCATAGGCGATGTGCCCGCCCTCACCCGTGAGAACCTGCCAGGCATCGTCGCCCAGGGGAAACAAGGATGCCACCCCGAATCCGGTGCCAGGCCCGGCTACTATTACAGGCAGTTCCGGTATTTCTTTTCCAGGCAAGATTTCCTCAAAATAGTCTCCGGAATGCTCAGGCACCGATCGGGCCATGGCGGTGAAATCATTGATGATTTTAATGTCATCAAAGCCAAACACCTCGCAGAGGTGCCGGGCGGAGACGTGCCAATCCCGATTGGTCAGCATGACTTCTCCGTCCCGCACAGGGCCGGCCATGGCAAAACAGGCATGCTTCGGCTCTAATCCGGTGTCTTGCAGGTATCGGCGCAACGCAGCAGCAAATGTTTCGAAACTATCCCCGGACAGTTTTGAAAAATCACTGATCTCAACTTTGCCGCCGCGCCTCTCAGCCAAAGCGAACCTGACATTGGTTCCCCCTACATCCCCAACCAAAACGGGCTCACCCATCCGATCAGTCCCCCCGGTTCGAGAAATTGAACTGGCTCGCCCCATTGGCGGCAGGGCCTGCCATTTCCCGGAAATAGGTGAACATTTCGCGGCCGAGTCCCATCCCGTTCTCGTTTGGCCTGTATTCGTCCGGGATGCGCTTTGCAAACTCTTCCGGATCAACCTTGATATCGAGCACACCGCGCTCGGCATCAAACACAATCATGTCGCCATTTTGCACTTTTGCGATCGGGCCGCCGCGTGAACCTTCCGGACTCACATGGATCGCTGACGGCACTTTACCGCTCGCGCCTGACATACGGCCATCCGTTACCAACGCCACCTTGAAGCCCCTATCTTGCAAAACTGCGAGCGGCGGCGTGAGTGTATGCAATTCAGGCATGCCATTCGCCGCTGGTCCCTGGAACCGAACAATCGCGACAAAGTCCTTGTCCAATTCTCCTGCATCAAATGCAGCTTTCAGCGCTTCCTGGGAATCGAATACGATCGCAGGTGCTTCCACAATGCGATGCTCCGGTTTTACAGCGGACACCTTGCTCACGCCCAAGCCTATCGGGCCGTCCATCATCCGCAATCCACCATCCTTGGAGAATGGATCCGAGACGGGGCGCAATATGTCCGTATCGGCACTGGTTTCCGGTGCAGGACGCCAGGCGGCTTTGCCATCTTCCAGATAAGGCTCCGCCGCGTAGCCTGATATCGGACCAGCCACACCCATGGCGTCGCCATCCATTAAACCGGCATCGAGCAACTCACGTACGAGGAAACCCATACCGCCTGCTGCGTGAAAATGATTCACATCAGCCGGTCCGTTTGGATAAACACGCGCCAGCAGCGGCGTCACCGCGCTGATATCCGCAAAGTCTTCCAGAGTTAGAATGATGCCCGCAGCAGCTGCCATGGCTGGCAAGTGAAGTGCATGATTGGTAGACCCCCCCGTCGCCATCAGACCTACCACGCCATTCACAATAGACCGCTCATCGATCATTTCGCCCGCTGGCATATAGTGATCGCCCTGCGCATGGATCTCCGCGACGCGATGTGTGGCTGCACGTGTCAGCGCTTCGCGAATAGGTGTGCCTGGATTGGCGAAGGCAGCGCCTGGCAAGTGGAACCCCATGACTTCCATCAGCATCTGGTTCGAGTTCGCTGTGCCATAGAATGTGCAAGTACCCTGCGTGTGATAGCTTTCCGACTCCGCTTTCAATAGCGCGTCACGACCAACCTTGCCTTCCGCAAATAACTGGCGAACGCGTTGCTTTTCAGGATTGGGCAGACCGGACGGCATGGGCCCAGCTGGCACGAAAACAGACGGGATCCAGCCAAACCGTAGCGCAGCGATCACGAGACCGGGGACAATTTTGTCACAAACACCCAGATGCATTGCGCCATCAAACACGTCGTGACTCAGGCCGATGGCCGATGCCATCGCAATCACGTCGCGAGAAAACAGTGACAGCTCCATACCGGTAAAGCCCTGTGTGACGCCGTCACACATTGCAGGGACGCCTCCGGCGACTTGTGCAATGGCATTCACCTCCCGTGCGGCATCCCGAATAATAGCGGGGTAGTCCTGATACGGCGCATGTGCTGAAAGCATGTCGTTGTAGGCTGTGATGACACCAATGTTCGGCCAACCCGCGCCGAGTAATTGTGTCTTCTCAATCACCGCGCATCCCGCCGAGGCGTGCGCCAAACTGCTTTCAGACATTCTCCGTCGGGCGAAATCCTTGGGGCGGCGACTACGGATCATTTCGAGATATGCTTGGCGCGAGTCACGTGACCGCTCTCGAATACGCGCGGTCACTTCTGCGATTGTCGAATTCATCTCAACCATTATGCTGCCCATACGACCGTCAAACGCGGCCCCAATTTATCGATTGCATATTTAATAGGCTTTTCCTGCACGGACGACATTATCGCCGTGTCGAACACTACCTTTTTCGCTTCTCCGAAGATTAGCAGGATCACGGACGACGCACTCGTTACGCCCTTGCCTGTAAGGGTAATACGCTGCGGATTTTCACCGGCGACCGGACACCCGGTCGCATCAACGGCTGCAACCACATTTTCACTTTCCAGAGCGGCTGACAGATCCTTCGAACCCGGAAACCAGCTGGCGGTATGACCATCCTCACCCATACCAAGAAAAACCACGTCTGCGGGGTCACAGTGAGGGGCATACGCTCTGTCTCTGTCTGCCACAGCTTCCTGCGGCATGGCGTCCATTGTTTTCATCGGCAGAAAGCCTGCAGCTCCGGCGTTTGCCTTTAGTAGTCGGCTGCGTACGAGGCGCTCGTTGGATGCGTCGTCTTCAGGGTTGACCCAACGTTCATCGACGAGACCAACCATGACCCGCGCCCAATCCAGATCGGTCGTGGCAAGGGCATCAAATATCGGCCCCGGCGTTGAGCCACCTGACACCATCAGCGACGCGGTGCCTTTCAGCTCCAACGCCTTCGTCAGCCCACCTGCTATGAATTGCGTTACAAAGCGCGATGCCTCATCGCGGCTGTCAAACATCATGAATTCATGCGCCAATCCGCTCATGATCCCTCCCACCATGCCCGATTGTCGCGGTCCATCATCATGGCAGCAGCGAGTGGGCCATCCGAACCGGCTGTGTAGGCTTCGGGGCGATCACCAGATTTTTCCCAGGCTTCGATAAGCCCATCAACCCAAGTCCATGCCGCTTCAACTTCATCCTTGCGCATGAAGAGGGACAGATTTCCGCGTACTACATCCATCAACAGACGCTCATACGCGTCCGGATACCGAACTGTGAAGCTTTCGGCGTAGGAGAGATTCAAGGGGAGAGACTTAACGCGGAGGCCGCCCGGGCCTGGCTCCTTGATTTGAACGAACAGGCGAACCCCTTCATCCGGTTGCAGACGAATAACCAGCTTGTTCGCACTCTCATACCCCTCCCCGAACAAGGAATGGGGTGTTGGTTTGAACTGAATGATGATATCCGAGTGACGCTGCGACATCCGCTTGCCAGTCCGCAGATAGAAGGGGACGCCCGCCCATCGCCAGTTGTCGATATTGGCCTTGATCGCCACAAAGGTCTCAGTCGAGCTGACGGTTTCAGAACTCAACTCTTCCAGATAGCCTTTAACGGGCTTGTTGTCTTTCACACCAGCCTTGTATTGCCCGCGAACAGTTTGCTTCTTGGCGGCTTCGCCCGTGATCGGTGTCAACGCGTTGAGCACCTTGATTTTCTCGGTACGAACATCATCATCGTCGAGTTGGTTCGGCGGCTCCATTGCCGTCAGGCACAGCAGCTGGAGCATATGGTTTTGCACCATGTCTCTCAGGGCACCGGATTTATCATAATAATCTGCACGTCCCTCAAGACCCAGGTCTTCGGCAACCGTGATCTGAACATGGTCCACATAATTGCGAGACCAAATTGGCTCGAACAGCATATTGGCAAATCGCAGGACCATGAGGTTCTGTACCGTCTCTTTGCCAAGATAATGGTCTATCCGAAAAACTTGGCGTTCGGCGTAGACTTGAGCAACACCGTCATTGATCGCCTTGGCAGATTCCAGATCGGTCCCGATCGGCTTTTCCAGCACAACCCGAGTGTTGCCCTCTGACAGGCCCGCCTTGCCCAGTGCTTCACATATTTGAACATACAGGCGCGGCGACGTAGCGAGGTAAAATACGCACGGACGGTTGTCATCCAGTGTCAGGAAAGATTTGAGGGTGGCCCAATCTGCATCTTCCTGTGTTGCATCAATGGACACATACTCAATCAACTTCTCGAACTTGGACCATTCCTTCGTATCCCAGTTGTCGCCAGACGCTGACTCACAGGCTTCTCTTGCCATCTTGCGATATTCTTTGGTGTCCATCTCACTGCGCGCAGTGCCAACAATACGGCTGGATTCCGGAATCTGGCCATCCAGCCATCTGTGAAACAAGGCAGGCAAGAGCTTGCGCCGGGAGAGGTCACCTGTCCCGCCGAAGATAACGATGTCGAACGGATCGACAGGAATGAATTTTGCCATCAGGCAGTCTCCAGAGCGCTCGAGGTGAACATTGGCGGAATCAGGCCGAATTCGGATCGATCCCGAGTATTTTCTAGTTTGTCAGCTTATTCGTCAGACTCGCAAAGGCCGTGAAACGCAAATTTTGGTATCATCATTCTTCACTTTAGCTTCGCCTCCCCGGCTGGTAGTGCTTCTCTGCAAATTTTACAGACTCTTTGATCAACGGTCTGGACGAATAGACCAAACATGTGACAACGTTGTTTTTGGTGTTCTTAAGCGGAGGAAGCACGAGATGTCCAGCACTAGAACGCGTTTGGAGGATCTTGCCTCAATCGCGGGTGTCTCGATCGCAACTGTTTCGCGCGCCCTAAATAACAGCTCCGCAGTAAATGATGAAACCAAGCGTCGGGTCTGGAAGATCGCCCGCGAGCACAACTATAATTTCCGCCCATCCATGCCGGCGCTCTTGTCTGGCGCTGCTGCGACGATTGCAGTCGTCGTGCCCACACTGGCTGGGCGCCAGACGGAAGTCTCTGACCCGTTCTTTCAGGAACTGATCAGCGGCCTCAGTGAGGCTGGGCGATTGGCTGGCTGCGATGTGCTGATCTCTTATCTGGCCCCGAAAAACCAGGACGACCTCGCCTCCATCATGACCGCGAACCGTGCTGAGGGCGTCATATTTCTTGGCCAGAGCTTCTTGCACGAAAGATTCAACCAACTGGCCGAAACTGAAAGCCGTTTCATAGTTTGGGGCGCGGAAATCCCCGGCCAGAAATACTGCTCTATCGGCTCGGATAACTTGCGCGGCGGCAAACGGGCGACGTCTCACTTGCTGAATCTCGGCCGCCGGCGAATCGCTTTTGTCGGTGATACGTCCAATCCAGAGATTCTGCAGCGCTATGAAGGCTATATCTCTGCGCATCGTCGGGCTGACATTCCGCTCGATGCGGACCTCACGCTCCAGTCAAGTTTTGACGTAGAATCCGCCGAAGCTGCCATTTCCAGCCTGATGGAGCGCGGCGTCACGTTTGATGCTGTTTTCGGAGCAAATGACCTGATTGCCCTGGCCACCATTCGCAGCTTGCTCAGAGAGGGAGTGCGTGTGCCCGATGACGTCTCGGTGATTGGTTATGACGATCTTCAACTCTCCGCCTATGGCTATCCTGCCCTGAGCACGATCTCACAGGATCCTGCGCGGGCTGGGCGGATCCTTGTCGCCAAGCTGATTGCGTCGGTGGACACAGGCAGCATGCGATCTGAGCGTCTGCCAACCGAACTTATCGTTCGCGAATCCTGCGGCTTGTCCTAGTGGCGGGAAATCCGACACGAGTATGGCGGGACGCGTGTCTTGTTTTGACTATCGATTCCGACGCACATTAGAACCTGATCAGATGAAACGTCTGTCATCGCAGCCACCACTTCGGTCCCGCCAATATTGAAGACGCACTCAATCGTTTCGCCTTCCCATAGCCGACGAAACACGAGCAAGTCCCCGGACAAGTCGATAAATTCGATTTCGCCATATTGTAACGCGGGCGAGCTGGCGCGCACACGCGCGAGCGTGCGTGTGAATTGAAGCATGGATTGGGGATCGGCTTCCTGAAGATCTACCGCCAAATCCGCATGGCCCTGGCCCAGAGGCAGCCACGGCTTGGCATCGCTGAAACCACAATATGTATCGGCGCTGGCCCAGGGCATTGGCGTGCGAGCGCCATCGCGGCCGAGCGTGCGGGGCCAGTTCGCGATTGCTTCAGGGTCCTGCAAATCCTCAAACGCAATCTCCGCCTGCGGTAGGCCAAGCTCCTCGCCTTGATAAAGGATGGGATTTCCGCGCAGGCAAAACAGCAAAGCTGTGGTCAATTTGGCCCGAACAACAGGATCGGCACCCTCCAACCAGCGGCTGACACACCGCGGCGCATCATGATTTGAAAAGGCCCATGATGGCCAGCCCTCTCCTGGCGCGCCAAGCCAGTTGCTTTGGGATGTGGCTATCGCTTCGGCTCCCAATCGCTTCGCATAGAGGAAATCGAAGTTGTAGGCGGAATTGAGATTCTGTTCCCCCTCCGTATAGGCCCGCATCTCTTCAAGCGGGTTTGGACCTGGAACTTCCGCGACCGAAAATACTTCTCCATATTCGTCCATAAGCATTCGCAAGCGCTTCAGGAATTTGGGCAAATCGGGATGCGATTGATTGTGAACATGTTCCTGAAGGTCAAAGGGACGCGACACATTTCGGGGTGCAGGAATTTTCGGCGGATTGTCCCGCAAGTCCGGATAGAACAGGGAAAAATTGAGCGCATCGAGTCGGAAACCGTCCACGCCGCGATCCAGCCAGAACCGCATCACATCGACGAGCGCATCCTGGACATCCGGATTGTGCAAATTCAATTGCGGCTGGCTCGGCAGGAAATTGTGCATGTAATATTGCTGCCGTCGCGCATCCCATGTCCAGGACGGTCCGCCAAACACAGCCTGCCAGTTGTTAGGCGGTGTTCCATCGGGTTTTGGATCGCTCCAGACATACCAATCCGCTCGAGCGTTGGTTCGGTCCTCTCTGCTCTCGGCGAACCAGGCGTGCGCGTCGGATGAGTGTGCATAGACCTGATCGATTATGATTTTCAGGCCGAGTGCGTGCGCTCGACTCAAGAGTGCGTCGAAGTCTTCCAGCGTGCCAAATGCCGGATCGACATCGCAATAATCGGCCACATCATATCCGAAATCCCTCATGGGGGATGTAAAGAAAGGCGATATCCAGACACCGTCCACGCCGAGTGAGGCCACATGGTCCAGCCTCTGCGTTATGCCTTTCAGATCGCCAACGCCATCCCCATTCGTATCCTGGTACGACCGCGGATAAATCTGATAGATGACCGCACCCTTCCACCAAGGCTGTGCGCTTTCCAATGACATTGCGTTCGGCATGGTCTGAAATTCCCGTCAATTCTGACCAGCATCGCACCGCTCCGCGATTTTTCAATCATCTAAGCGCCGCCAGGACAAGCGGCCCGGAAACGGACTGTATTGACTGAGAATTCGGAAATCCGCCTGGCAGGGGCAGAAGGACTTGAACCCTCGACCCTCGGTTTTGGAGACCGATGCTCTACCAACTGAGCTATACCCCTACAGGCGAAAGAGCGGTTTGCCTCAAATGCCGTCATGCCGCAAGACTAGAGCTTCAGCCCATGGAGAAAAATTGTGTCCCGCATCCCCTATCCCGACGTTGACGCCCTTCCTGAAGACCAGAAAGCCTTTCTGGATAAGCTCGCCCCGCTCAATATCTTTCAAATGCTTGGCCATGCTCCTCATCTGCTGAAACCCTTTGTCGGTATGGGCACGGCCTTCCTTCAAAACGGAAAACTGGATCCGATCACCCGCGAATGCGTGATCCTGCGTGTCGGGTACTTGTCCAATGCTAAATACGAAACGAGCCAGCACGAGGCTATCGGATTGGCGATCGGCATGGATGGCGAACTGATCGAAGCGGTGAAATCTGGTCCAAATGCCGACGGCTTGAGCCACGAGCAGAAACTGGCACTGACCTTTACAGACCATCTGGTAACGCATCCCCATCCGTCAGACGGCGCGCTCAAACCGGTTCTGAAACATTTCGGACCGTCCCTGCTGGAAGAGCTGGTTCTGCTGATCGGCTACTACATGATGGTCTGCCGCTTCCTTGAGACATTCGGCGTGGAAGTCGAAGAGGGCGGTCCAAAAGGCGCTGACATCAAACTCGACTGACGCCCGATAAAAAAGGCCGCCCCTTATGGGACGGCCTTCTCATTACTGCCTGATGGGAACAGGGCTTACTTCTTGATGGCCGAGACCACGCCGGCGCCGACCGTACGGCCACCTTCGCGGATCGCGAAGCGCAGGCCCTGGTCCATGGCGATCGGCTGGATCAGCTCGA